>Ga0256407_10003813_pt1 | contig 26133 bp, 14 predicted proteins | sample RumenRJG_04DNA_FD_193489 | JGI IMG/M metagenome (GOLD analysis project Ga0256407, IMG submission 193489) | Bovine rumen microbial communities from Lethbridge, Alberta, Canada - RJG_04 | ecosystem: Host-associated > Mammals > Digestive system > Stomach > Rumen | place: Canada: Alberta... | reverse complement strand
CTTTTGTTTGATGGGTTAGACATGAGTTGAGGTTTGCTAGCTTCCTCTTGACAACTGCAAAGGTACGACATTTCGCAAGCGTGGTTTGGGGTTCAGGAGGTTTCGCGGAGATAAAAAGGTTTCCCGCCGCAGCTGCCTTTAATGGTAGCCGGGGCGGGATTTAATGGTAATGGTTGCGGGCATTAATGGTAGCGCGGGCTACTATTAATGGCTGGCGGGCCGGGCATTAAATGCAGCGGCGGCGCTGTGCCTTGAACGTATGTGTAAAAACTTCTTCCATCTTCATACATCATCCTTCATCCTTCATACATCTTACTTCTTCCATCATCCATCCCTGAGGGGGAGCCCTCCCCCTCATATCTATGTCCCCTTTAGGGGGACAGATATAAGAGGGGGGTGAGGGGCTTCTTTGACCTAAAGGTGCAAAGTGTGGCACGCAATCTTTGACCTAAAGGTGCAAAGTGTGGCACGCAATCTTTGACCTAAAGGTGCAAAGTGTGTTTTTCCCGAATTTCTGTTCCATCGTCAGTGGTTGTTTGGCTGCAAAGTTACTAAATTCCCAACGAAAAAGCCCCCGACAAGACCGAAAAAGTGTCTGCCGAGGTGAAAGCCTGAACTGAACCGCAGGGACGGGTGGGTGAAATCTCCCCCCCTGAAACCCTGCCCCTTGTTTGGAAAAAAGTGAAGAATCGTTTGGAGTCTTCACTTTTTCTTTGTATCTTTGCAGCCAAATAGGCTAAAACAAACAAAAACAATATCGATATTAAACTACAAAATGGAACAAGTCTTTAGTTACATTATCAGTCTGGGCGCGTCGGTGATGATGCCCATACTGTTTACGATTATCGGCCTGTGCATCGGCCTGAAGTTCGGCCGCTCGCTGAAGAGCGGCCTCTATGTGGGTGTGGGTTTCGTGGGCTTAGGCATTGTGACGGCCCTGCTGACGACGAACTTCGGCGGGCCGCTGAGTGAGATTTCCAAGCTCTACGACCTGCAGCTGAAGGTCTTCGACATGGGCTGGCCCGCTGCTGCTGCGGTGGCTTACAATACGGCGGTGGGGGCGCTGATTATCCCCATCTGCTTAGGTGTGAACTTCCTGCTGCTCATTACGGGCTGCACGCGGACGGTGAACATCGACCTGTGGAACTACTGGCACTTCGCCTTCATCGGGGCGGTGGCCTACTTTGTCATGGGCGAGTCGCTGGCGTGGGGCTACTTTGCGGCCATCGTGTGCTACATCGTGACGCTGGTCATGGCTGACCTGACGGCAGACAAGTTCCAGGAGTACTATCCCGAGTGGCAGGGCATCTCGATTCCCCAGCCGTTCTGCCAGAGCTTTGTGCCCTTTGCGCTGATCATCGGCAAGGCGCTGGACATGATTCCCGGTTTTGAGAAGCTGAACATCGACGCGGAGGGCATGAAGAAGAAGTTCGGCGTGATGGGCGAACCACTCATCTTAGGTGTCATCGTGGGCTGCCTGATAGGTGCGCTGGCCCAGCTGGACATCAAGAAGGTGCTCTTCTTAGGTGTGACCATGGGTGCGGTGATGGAGCTGATTCCGCGTATCACCTCTTTATTTATAGAAGGCCTGAAACCCATTGCCGAGAAGACGCAGGAGGTGGTGAAGCGGAAGTTCAACGGCAAGAAGGTCTACATCGGCATGTCGCCGGCTGTGGTCATCGGCCATCCGACGACGCTCGTCGTCTCGCTGCTGCTCATTCCCGTAGCCCTCGGTCTGGCCGTGGTGCTGCCGGGCAACCAGTTTCTGCCGCTGGCCTCGCTGGCGGGTATGTTCTATCTGTTCCCCATGGTGCTGCCCTTTACCAAGGGTAATGTGGTGAAGACGTTCATCATCGGTCTGGTGGCGCTGGCCATCGGTCTGTACTTCGTCACCGACATGGCGCCGGCCTTCACGCAGGCTGCCCACACCGTGTTCGAGCAGACGGGCGACAAGGCTGCCGACATTCCGCAGGGTTTCGAGGGCGGTGCACTGGACTTCGCGTCGTCGCTCTTCGGATGGGTCATCTACAAGTGCGTGGCTTATCTGGAGTGGATTGGCGCCGGTGTGCTGACGGTCGTCACGTTAGGCATGGTGGTGTGGAACCGCCAGCGCATAGCGAAGGATTCTAAAAACACGGATTAAAAAGTTAAAATAGTTATGAAAAAACAAGTATTAAGTTTACTGATGATGATGAGTTCACTATCAATGTCTGCTCAGCAGACCATGAGCTTCCAGACGGCGTGTCATCCGGCTGACGTGAAGCACTATGACACACAGACACTGCGTGACCGCTTTGTGATGGAGAAGGTGATGGAGGCCGACCACATTCACCTGACGTACTCGATGTACGACCGTTTCATCTTCGGCGGTGCCATGCCGGTGAGCAAGGACCTGAAGCTGGAGACGCATCCGCAGCTGCGTGCCGACTACTTCATGCGTAACCGCGAGCTGGGCATCATCAACACGGGTGGCGACGGTGTTGTCATCGTGGACGGTCAGGAGTATCCCTTAGGTTACAGCGAGGCACTGTATGTCGGTCGCGGATGGCTGGGCAAGGACAAGAACGGCAAGGACATCGACTCGAACAAGGAGGTCATCTTCCGTTCGAAGAATCCGCAGAAGCCGGCTAAGTTCTACCTGAACTCGGCCACGGCCCACAAGCACTACAAGACGCAGTGGGTGACGCTGGACGGACGCAAGAACGGCAAAGTGCAGTCGCTGAAGGCTACCATCATCGGCACCAAGGACAAACCCTTAGGCACGCTGGCAGAGAGCAACCAGCGCACCATCAACCAACTGATTGTGAACACGTCGCTGGAGGAGGGCCCGTGCCAGCTGCAGATGGGGCTGACCCAGTTGCAGGAGGGTAGCGTGTGGAACACTATGCCGCCTCACACCCACGGTCGCCGCATCGAGGCCTACTACTACTTCAACGTGCCCGAGGGACAGCAGGTGAGCCACATCATGGGTGAGCCGCAGGAGACCCGCGTGGTATGGCTGAAGAACGAGCAGGCTATCATGTCGCCGGAGTGGAGCATCCACTGTGCCTCTGCTACCTATTACTATACCTTCATCTGGGGTATGGCGGGCGAGAACCTGAACTATAACGACAAGGACAACATCCCCGTCGGCGACTTGAGATGACAGGAATGTCGAAACATCGAAAAACTTGAAATATTATGGCTACTGTACAAACAACAAAAATGTCCAACTTCCGTTGGGTGATCTGTGCGTTGCTGTTCCTGGCAACCACTATTAACTACATGGACCGTCAGGTCTTGTCGCTGACATGGAAAGACTTTATTGCACCGGAGTTCCACTGGACGGACGGTGACTACGGTACGATTACGGGTCTCTTCTCGCTGTTCTATGCTATTGCCAACCTCTTCGCGGGCAAGTTCATCGACTGGATGGGCACCAAGAAGGGATATCTGATTGCCATCTTCGTATGGTCATTAGGTGCCGTGCTGCACGCCGGCTGCGGATGGGTGGCCATGACCGTCGAGGGCTACGACAGCATCGAGGCCCTGCGCATGGTAGAGGCCGGCAGTGACGCCGCCGTGGCCATTGCCACCATCTCGGTATGGCTGTTCCTCAGCTGCCGTCTGATTCTGGCCGTCGGCGAGGCCGGTAACTTCCCCGCTGCCATCAAGGCTACGGCAGAGTACTTCCCGAAGAAGGACCGTGCGTTCTCTACGTCTATCTTCAACAGTGGTGCCTCGGTCGGTGCACTGGCTGCTCCCGCCACCATTCCCCTGCTGGCTCGTGCCTGGGGCTGGGAGATGGCGTTCATCATCATCGGTGCCCTGGGATTCGTCTGGATGGGTCTCTGGATATGGCTCTACGAGAAGCCTGCCAAGAACAAGCGTGTCAACCAGGCTGAGCTGAACTACATTGAGCAGGACAACGACCTGGCTGAAGCACAGAACCGCTCGGCAGAGAAGGAGGAGAAGACGATACCGTTCCTGAAGTGCTTCACCTACAAGCAGACGTGGTCGTTCCTGGTGGGTAAGTTCATGACTGACGGTGTGTGGTGGTTCTTCCTGTTCTGGGCTCCGGCCTACTTCTCTGACCAGTATGGCTATACCAGCGACTCGATGATGGGTATCCTGCTCATCTTCACGCTCTACTTCATCGTGACGGTGCTCAGCATCGGCGGCGGCTATCTGCCCAAGTACTTTGTGGAGCAGAAGGGCATGAACCCTTATGCCGGTCGTATGCGTGCCATGTTCATCTTCGCCTGCTTCCCCGTGCTCGGCCTGTTTGCACAGCCCCTGGGTGCCTATAGCGCCTGGTGGCCCGCCATACTGATTGGCCTTTTAGGTGCCGGTCACCAGGCTTGGTCTGCCAACATCTTCTCTACCGTAGGCGATATGTTCCCGAAGTCTACCATCGGAACCATTGTCGGTCTGGGTACGATGGCCGGTGGTCTGGGCTCGATGAGCATCAACCTGGGCAGCGGTAAGTTCTTCGACTGGGCTGCCAGTCAGGGTGCCGCCTTCTCGTTCTTCGGCTTCGACGGCAAGCCCGCTGCCTATATGGTGGTGTTCTGCATCTGTGCAGTGGCTTACCTCATCGGCTGGTGCATCATGAAGGCGCTTGTTCCTAAGTATAAACCCATCACTTTGGATGACTAATTTCACATGATTGAATACAAAAGCCTCCCGATTTTTTCCTTCGGGGGGCTTTTTTCTTAGGTTTTCTTTGGCGATATTGCGAAAAAGTCGTAAATTTGCAGGATACAAACGTAAATAGTACTATTACTCCATGATGCGAAAAAGCTTTTTGTTGCTGGCTGTATTGCTGTTGCCGCTGTTCGCAGGGGCTGCTGTCCCTGATATTAAGTTCCATCGGCTGGATACCCGGAACGGACTGTCCAACTCGCAGGTGAACTGTGTATATCGTGACTCCCACGGATTTGTGTGGGTGGGCACGGCCTACGGACTGAACCGCTATGACGGCTATCGGGTGAAGACCTTCTTCTCGAATATGCGCGATACGACTACCATGCGCGACAACTATACCGACCAGATTATGGAAGACATTGAGGGACGGCTCTGGCTGAAGCAGGGCATGAACTACTGTGTCTACGATCCCGTGACGGAGAAGTTCGAACGGAATCCCAGCCGGGTGGTAGAGAAGTTCCTGCCGGGCCGCAATGCCGTGGAGCGAGTCTATATCGACAAGGACAAGAACTACTGGATTAAGTTCTATGAAGAAGGCATCTTCTGTTACAACCCGAAGACTAAGGAGACCAGAGAGTTCAAGATGGGCTACGGCAAGAACCAGATTAAGGAGCACTATGGTATTGCCGCCATGACCGACTATGCCAGTGGACTGGTCTTCATGACCTACACAGGTGAGCTGGTATGCCTGAACGGCAAGACGGGCAACATCGAGTGGGAAAACACCTGGATGCACGACCATGGCGTGCTGGAAAGCCAGAACTATAAGCTGCTCATTGACAAGGAGGAGAACTTGTATGTGATAGCCGAGCAATACACCTTTATCTATGTGAAGAAAGAAAACCGCTGGTACTCGACTGTCCGCGAGATGATGTTGGCAGAGGGTATTGACGGGCTGCCCGAAGGGTTGCAGGTGTGGGATGTCAAGGTTGACCAGAAGAACCGCCTGTGGGTGGCTACCGACCATCAGGGTCTCTTCGTCGTCGACCGTAAGGACAAAGAGGTGCGTCAGTTCGTGAACAGTAAGTTTGACGAGTCGACCATCAGTGACAACTCGCCCCGGCAGGTGTATGTTGACTCCGACAATCGGGTGTGGATAGGAACCTATAAGAACGGTGTCAACGAGTTCAAGGAGGGCTTGGCCAGTATCAAGAATCTGGAACTGGGCGACATCAATACGGTGACGGAAGACCGGAACGGTTACTATTGGCTGGGCAGCAATACGGACGGTATCTTCGTCTACGACCCACGAAGCGGGGAAGTGGTGAACCACTATACCAAGGACAACAGTCCCATGCTGGGCAATATCATGGTAGGCAGCTGCACGGCCAGCGACGGAAGCATCTGGTTCGGTTCCTATAACGGCGGACTGACCCGCTGTATTCCCTCTAAGACAGACCCGCGCCAGGCAACTATCGTCAACTGGCGCTCGACGGGCGACCAACAGGGACTTTCCACCAATAATGTGTGGAGCGTGACGGAGGACAAATGGCACCGTATGTGGATTGCCACGCTGGGCGGTGGTATTCAGATGCTTGACTTGAAAACGGGGAAGTTCCGTACCTGGAATACCGATAATACCGGTCTGCCCAGTAACTATCTGACCAGTACCTGGTGGATTAAGAAAGGATGGCTGATGGTGGGCACCAGCTGGTTCTGGTGCTTTGTAAATCCAGTCACGGGGCAGTTGGCGAACCGGGTATTGCCGGAGACGGAGAATATGCCTTCGAACATGGGCTCTTCGGTCTGTGTCATGGAGGACTCACGCGGTCTCATCTGGCAGGGGTCTGCCTCAGGTGCCTCGGTCTATGACCAGAAGACCAAGAAGGTGTGGCTGTTGGACATGACGCACGGACTCTTCGGCTCCAGCGTATGCTCCATCCTGGAGGATCAGGAACATATGATGTGGGTTGTTACGGACCATGGTGTCTCCAAGATTATTCCCGAGAAGCAGGAAGACGGCACCTGGCAGTTTACGGTACGCAGTTACAACAACCGTGACGGACTGCAACAGGAAACGTACAATCAGCGTTCTACCTGTCTGACCCGTGACGGACTGATACTCATAGGCGGTCAGGGCGGACTGGATGTCATCAATCCGAAGGCGTTGTCAAACGCCATGAGCAAGGAGCGTCCAATCTTCAGCGGCTTGCAGATTTTTGACGCAGACGTGCCTGTGGGCAGGGAGATCAACGGTCGTGTCATTCTGGACGAGGCGCTGGATGTCTGCAGGGAGATTACGCTTAGCTACAACGACCAGTTCACCATTCAGCTGGGCAGTGATGCCGGAAACATCAACAACGGCAAGCGCTTCGTCTACAAGCTGGAAGGCTTTAACGAGAACTGGGTGAAGACGTCGGAGCTGAATCCTAATATCACCTATAACTCACTGCGTGCCGGCAGCTACACGCTGCATGTACGTATGCTGAACGACGACGGTACGTTCGGTGAGGAGGAGAGTACGCTTGAAATTACCATTCGTCCGGCATTGTGGCGTACCCGCTGGATGATACTGCTCTATATGCTAATCTTGGCCGGAGCTGCCTGGTGGTGGCGTCTTTGGTTCCTGAAGCGGCAGCAACAGCGCATGGACGCTGAGACCCTGCGCCGAGAGATGGAGAAACAACACTGGATGAGCGAGATGCGTATGCAGATGGTCAAGGAACAGACTGCCATGAAGGACACGGCGACGGATGATGCTTCTCAGGAAGAGCGGCCTGCCGAACTGGTGCTGAACAGGAACGAGGAGAATCTGGTTGCTGTTGTCAAGGGTATTTGCAAGACCTTTGCAGGGACGAAGGAAGGCCAGAGTGCCAAGATATCCTGTCGCTCTATGGTGGATGAGCTGATGGCACAGATAGACTATGAGCAATTCGCTAAAGCGCTGAATATCTTGTTGCGCAACTCGGTCAGATTCTCGCCAGGCAATTGCCAGATAACCGTCAACCTTGGCAAGAGTGACCAGCGACATGCCGTCCTACAGGTGGCCGACAATGGTATCGGTATCCGCGACGAGTACAAGGCGATTGCCTTTGAACCTGTGGTCGGCAATGAGGGCATCGGTCTGGACAAGGTCAAGGAGATTGTAGTAGCCCATGGCGGTACCATACGTTTGGAAGACAACCCCGGTGGCGGTACAGTCTTTGTGATTTCCCTGCCCATAGAGCCGGAAGTGGAGATAGAAGAAGCAGTGTTGATGGACGAAGAATAGCCCATGAAGAGAGTATTGTCCCTTGGGCTGTTGTTTCTTGCCATCACCTTACAGGCCGTAGTGCCCGACATGAAGTTCCGTCGGCTGGATACTCGTGACGGTTTGTCAAACACGCAAGTGAACTGCATCTTCCGTGATTCACGCGGACTGGTATGGATAGGGACACCGTATGGGCTGAACCGCTATGACGGCTATCGGATTCGTTGCTACTATTCCCAGGCGAAAGATACCACGACGCTGTTCAAGAGCTTTGTCGAAGAAGTGCAGGAGGACTTTGACGGAAGTCTCTGGCTGCGCCATGGTGTCCAGTACTCAATCTTTGACCCAGTGACCGAAACGTGCAACCGCCATGCAGAGCAATGGTTGCACGAGCGTGGTATTCAGGGCACCGTCGAGCACCTGTATATTGACAGGCACAAGAACTTTTGGGTCAAGACCTATGATAACGGGTTCTGGCACCTGAACGCACAGACGGGAAAGGTACACCGCTTTGCCTTCGGAAACGGTGCTCAGGAGATTAGCTCAGACTTTGGAGTAAGTGATTTCGAGGAGCATGGTAACAGCCTGTTGGCGATTTCAAACAACGGTACCATCGTGTGTTTCCATACGTCAGATGTCCGCATAGCCTGGAAAAGCAACAGACTACAGCAGATGGGTGCCCCAAAGAATGCAGGATATGTGTTGCACGTTGACAACTGGCAGAATCTCTGGGCACTGGCTGACGGCAGGGCTTTTGTCTTTCTGCGCAAGACGGGACGATGGCATTCCTCAGCCAACGATGCCCTGCAACAACTGGGGATTGCGACGATGCGGCCCGATGTGATGATATGGGACGTGGTGTCAGACAGTCATGGGATGCTTTGGCTGGCTACTGATCATGACGGCCTGTGTGTCGTTGACTTGTCAGGGCGTCAGGTGCGTCAGTTCCTGACCGTAAAGAATGACGAGACAAGTATCGGAGACAATACGCTTCGCAAGATTTATCGTGACCAGCAGGACCGTATGTGGATTGCTACCTATATGAATGGCGTCAACTTTTATACCGATAATCAGTTTGACTTCAAGCATATAGACCTGGGCAATGTCAATACCGTATGTCTCGACTCGCGTGGCGACTGTTGGGCAGGAACGAACGACCAGGGTATTGTGCATTACAGCCTGCAGACGGGCGAATGCACCACTTACAATAAGAAGAACAGCGGTCTGGAGTCGGATGTCATCGTGAGCAGTCTGAGAGCCCATGACGGTACGCTGTGGTTTGGCACTTACGAGGGAGGACTGGTGAGCATCAAGGAGGGACGTATGCAGACTTTCAAGGCCCATGAAGGCCTTGACGGACTGGCTAACAACAGCGTGTGGGCCATCAGCGAAGATGGCGATGGCAACATCTGGATTGGAACATTGGGTGGGGGACTTCAGCGTATTGACCGCCATACGGGGAAGTTTACGACGCTGAATCAGGAGAATTCCAAGCTGCCCAGCAATTATATCTCCTCCATACAGTTGACCGTGAACGGCATGTTGTTGGTAGCCCATACTGAGTTCTATTCGCTGGTGAATCCCAAGACGCTGGCCGTCGTGAACCGTAGGATAGAGGAACAGCAGCATGACATTCCGACAACGCCCGCATCTATTTTGGCCTTCGAGGACAGCAGGGGACTTATCTGGCAAGGTGCAGCCTCCGGAGCCACTGTTTTTGACCCCTCGACAGGTGCAACATATCTGTTAGACATGAACTCGGGGCTGATAGGCTCGACGGTAAACGGCATTGTGGAGGACCGCCATCATGGCATGTGGGTGGTGACCGAGCACGGAGTGTCTAACGTGATTCCGCGGCAGGGAGATGACCGCCAGTGGACCTTCTTGGTGAGAAGCTACAATAATCGTGACGGTCTGCAGAATGCCCCCTATAACCAGCGGTCAGTCACGATTGCTCCTGATGGCAGGATTGTCATCGGTGGCCATGAAGGCATTGACGTCATCAATCCACAGGCACTGACTGCTGCCAGACCACTGAAGGAAGTTCCTCAGTTCAGTGGCGTGAAGGTGTTGGACGAGAAAGTGAGGAACGTAGGTGAGCGACTCGAATTGGACTATTCGGAGAATATGTTTACCATACAGCTCTGCTCGAACAGTGGCGAGGTGCATAACCGGGCCCGTTTTGCCTATCGGTTGGAAGGGTTCAGTGACCAGTGGCGCTATACGGAGGATGCCAGACCTGATATTACTTACACGGGACTGCCCTCTGGCAGTTATGTGCTCTGTGTCAGAATGTTGGGAAATGCAACGCCACACTCTGACTTTAGTCAGCAGACCGACGGCATCATGGGGACAGCGGAAGCCCGGTTGCCCATCTCCATTGCTGCACCATGGTATCGCTCCTGGTGGATGTGGCTTGTCTATATGCTGGTGCTTGGATGGACCGCCTGTTGGCAATATCGCCGCAGCCAGGAGAAACTGCGTCTGGAGAAACTGAAGATGGAACGGGAGAGCAGCCATCGGGTAGACGAACTGAAGCAGAAATTTGAAGAGACCATCAACGATGAATTGCACCAGCCTTTCCGGCAGGCTTTCGAAAGTCTCAATGCAATGATGCAGCGGGAGACGGACGAACAGCGCTACGAACAGCAGCAACAGGTATTCTCTCATGTCGAGAACCTGTTGGAGGAAGTGTCCAAGCTGACAGAAAGCAATCAACTGAAAGCCAAGCTGAAGCCCCAGATTCGTGAGTTGGAGATAGAAAGTCTGGACGAGAAGTTGGTCAAGGCTGCTACTGACTATGTGGAGAAGAATCTGGACAATGCCGACATCAGCGTAGAGACCATGGCGGAGGAGTTGGGTATGTCGCGCGTCCATCTGTATAAGAAGTTGACGGCCATCACCGATCTGACTCCCTCGGAGTTTATCCGCCAGATACGCCTGCGTCATGCAGAGCAGCTGTTGAGCAAGAGCCAACTGACGGTTGCGGAGGTGGCTTATAAGGTCGGCTTCAACAATCCGCGCTATTTCTCCAAATACTTCAAGGAGATGTATGGAGTGATGCCGTCAGAGTATAAAAACCGAAATAAAAACGAAACGAGCGGTAATTGATAACATTTTGTCGCGTTGAGTATGGTATTTTCTTCGTACCTTTGCAAGCACTGAAAACTTAAACAATAAATACAAAACCAATGAACATTCAAAGATTGCTGATGACGGGAATGGCCTCTATGGCGGCTGTGGCAATGATGGCTGCGGACTACAAGGTAGACGGTCAGTTCGTAACGATTCCCGTTGAAAAAGTGAAGGCAGGCGGTGCCCGTGTGGTGCGCTTGCAAGTAGTCAATGACAACATTATCCGGGTACAGGCAACGTCGGAGGCACAACTGCCCGAGAAGCAGAGCCTGATCATTGTCAAGCAGACGGCGAAACCGAAGTTTACGGTGACGGAGGACGACGACGTAGTGACGGTCAAGGCTGCCGGCGTGACGGCCAAGGTGGACGAAGAGTCGGGACGTGTGGAGTTCTTCGGCAAGGACGGCCAGTCGCTGCTGAAGGAAGCCGAGCAGGGCAAGACCTTCAAGCCCTTCCGAGTGCCCGACCGTGAGATTGGCGTCGACGTGGCCAAGGTGCCCGAGTCGCAGCGCAACGGGCTGACGTGGCGTATGTTGTTCGACAGCCCCAAGGAAGAGGCTTTCTACGGCTTGGGCCAGCACCAGTCAGAGGAACTGAACATGAAGGGACTGAACGAAGACCTGTTCCAATATAATACCAAGGTCAGCGTACCCTTTGTGCTCTCCAACAAGAACTATGGCCTGTTGTGGGATTCGTACAGCTACTGCCGTTTCGGCAATCCCGAGGACTACTTGCAACTGGGCCGTGCTTTCAAGCTCTACGACAAGCAGGGTAGGGAAGGTCACCTGACGGGAACCTATACTGACAAGGACGGCCGGCGACTGGTGCGCGACGAGGACTCTATCTACTATGAGTTCGACTGCCCCGCCGCTTCAGAACTGGCTAACCAGACGGAGCCCGGTGGCATCAAGAACCTGCCGAAGGGTTTCAGACTCAATGGTGCCAAGGTGGTCTACGAAGGATATATCGAAGCGCCGAAGGAGGCCGTCTATCACTTCATCCTCTACTATGCCGGTTATATTAAGGTATATATCGGCGGTAAGGAGGTAGTGGCCGAGCGTTGGCGCACCGCGTGGAACCCCAATACCTATAAGTTCCGCAAAGTATTGCCTAAAGGCAAGCGCCAGCAGCTGCGCATCGAGTGGCAGCCCGACGGCGATGTCAGCTATTGTGGGCTGCGTGTGGCCAAGCAGAACAAGGACCAGCGCAAGCTGAGCATCTGGAGCGAGATGGCGAAGGATATGGACTACTACTTCATTGCCGGACAGAATGCCGACGAGGTCATCTCGGGCTATCGTACGCTGACTGGCAAGGCTCCCGTCTATCCCAAGTGGGTGCTGGGCTTCTGGCAGAGTCGTGAACGTTACAAGACTTCCGGCGAGATTGAGGAGAACCTGGCAGAGTTTCGCAAGCGCCGGATTCCGTGCGACAACATCGTGCAGGACTGGAACTACTGGAAGGAGGACCAGTGGGGCTCCCACCAGTTCGAGGCCGCACGCTATCCCAATCCGCAGGCTATGCTCGACTCGGTACACGCCATGGGTGGCCGCTTCATGATTTCCGTTTGGCCCAAGTTCTACTGCAATACCGCCAACTACAAGGAGATAGACCAGAAGGGCTGGATGTACCATCAGGCCGTGAAGGACGACATCCACGACTGGGTAGGTCCGGGCTATGTGGGTTCGTTCTACGATGCCTATGATGCCGGAGCCCGCAAGATGTTCTGGCGGCAGATGGACGAGAACTTGTTCTCTAAATATAAGTATGGTATAGATGCCTGGTGGATGGATGCCTCGGAGCCCAACGTGCGCGACTGCACACCGATGTGGTATCGTAAGGCCCTGAGCGGCCCGACGGCTCTGGGTACGACGACGGAGTATTTCAATGCCTATTCTATTGTCAATGCCGACGCCATCTATAACGGTCAGCGCTCTGTACGTCCGAACCAACGTGTGTTCCTGCTGACCCGTAGCGGGTTTGCCGGTGAGCAGCGTTACTCTACTGCCACATGGAGTGGTGACATCGGTACCCGTTGGGAGGATATGCGTGCCCAGATGACGGCAGGTCTGAACTACTCCATGTCGGGACTGCCCTTCTGGGGAATGGACCAGGGCGGCTTCTGCGTGGAGAACCGCTACATGAAGGCTCAGTCGGAGTACGAGAAGACGGGCGTAGAGAACGAGGACCTGAAGGAGTGGCGCGAGCTGCAGGCTCGCTGGAGCCAGTTCGGCGCCTTCATCCCCCTGTTCCGCGTTCACGGCCAGTGGCCCCTGCGCGAAATCTGGAACCTGGCCCCCGACAGTCATCCCTGCTACCAGTCGTTCGTCTACTACGACAAGCTGCGCTACCGCCTGATGCCTTATCTCTACTCGATGGCTGGCTGGGTACATCTGAAGGACTATACGATGATGCGTGGACTGGTGATGGACTTTGGCGGCGACCGACGCGTGGAGAACATCAAGGACCAGTGGATGTTCGGCCCGGCGCTGATGGCTTGTCCCGTAGCCCAGTACAAGGCCCGCAACCGTCAGGTCTACTTCCCCAAGCAGTCGGGTTGGTACGATTTGTACACGGGTGAGTATATCCAGGGTGGTCAGTCGCTGGTGGTCGACGCTCCCTACGAGCGCATCCCCGTCTATGTCCGCGAGGGCAGCATCATCCCCTACGGCCCCGAGATGCAGTACTGCGACGAGAAGCCTGCCGACCTCATCACGCTCTATGTGTATGCCGGTCGTGACGGCCAGTTCCAGCTGTACGAGGACGAGGGCGTGAACTACAACTACGAGAAGGGTAAGTATCTGACCATCGACATCACCTACGACGACGCTTCCAAGACACTGACTATCGGTAAGCAGAATGGCAAGTTCCAAGGCTCGCTGAAGCAGCGTCAGTTCAACGTGGTCTACGTCACCCGTGACCAGGCCCGCCCGCTCAGCTTCACCCCGCAGTCGGGCGTGCTGGTCAACTATAGTGGCCGGCAGGTCAGCGTCAAGCTGTAGCTGCCATCGTCTTATTGACATTTTGTAAAGGAATACGAGCCGTAATCTCATCGTGAGTGAGATTACGGCTCACTCATGTTCGCCCGTAATCTCGTCGAGTGTTCGCCTCCCCCGTTTCTTTCGGTATAAATAGAGGCTCGTTGCGAAAATAGTTGGCCGATTTTTTGTCTATTACAGGTTTTATGTGTACCTTTGCAGGTAGAAGTAACACTTACCTAATGATAAGACTATTCTTGAAATATATCTTCGGTGGCCTGCTTTCTTTTTTGTTGACAGCAGTACCAGTCCATGCTGCCGATGCAGCATATAAACAGACCAAAGAATATCAGACGCTGCGCGACTCCATGCATCATGCCTTCAACGATGCTGACAGTGCCCGCTTCTTTGCCAGTGTGAAAGCCCTGCAGGACTATCTGCTCAATCAAGACGACCTTCATGCCTACTATACCCAGCGGTGCAACGAAATCGTGTTCCAGCTGAACCGTGAACGCGTCTTCGAGGCCTATAAGCTGGCCACCCAGCTGTCGAAGGAACTGACCGAACGCAAGTTGGACAAGGAGATGTATATGGCCATCAACATGATGGGCCATATCTACCGTTACAGTGGCAACAAGGAGAGCGCCAAGAAGTGTTTCTGGGAGGTCATCCACCGCATGGAGAAGGAGGGATACACTGAGAGTCAGCCACCTATCTATATGAATTTGGTCAACATCTATATGGACGAAGACCCGCACGAGGCGCTGAGGCTCATTGACAAGGCGGCGGAGATAGCCGGTAAGACATCGCCGGAGCGCGTGTTCGACATTGAGACACGACGGGCGCTGGCCTACTATGTGATGGGCGACATCCCCCGTTTCCTGCAAGGCTACAAGGCATACAAAGAGGGCGTGGCCCAAGGTATGTCGTCCGTTCACGGTCATACCATGGACATCTACTATCTGGCTAGTCAGGGCCGTACCGACGAGGCTGTCCGTATGGCCGCCGAGAGTGCCGAGGACCCCTACGAGACGCAGGCTGACATCCTGTCCAAGGCAGGCCGCTGGGAGGAGGCCTATAAGGCCCTGCAACTTGGTGCCGCCGAGAGCGACTCCATCAACAGCGTCATCCTGTCCTCGTCTATGCAGGACATCCAGAACGAACTGAGACGTTATGACCAAAAGCGTGCAGAAGGCCGGCGCTGGTTCTATGCCTTGACTGCTATAGCCAGTTTGCTGTTCCTATTGGTGGTGGCCCTTGTCTACATCGTCCAGAGTCGTCGCCGTCATCTGCGTGAGATGAAGAAAGCCTACGATCGGATTCTCGAGTCCGACAGGATGAAGACAGACTTCATCAAGAACGTCAGCCATGAAGTCCGTACCCCCTTGAACATTATCAGTGGCTTTGCCCAGGTGATAGCCAACTCCGACTATGATGTGACCTCCGAGGAGCGTAACAACATTGCCGGGAATATTGTGCGGAATACGCGCCTGATTACCGTGATGATAGACGAGATGCTCGATATGTCGAATGTGGACGCAGTCGATACGGTTCACTTGCCCTCGATTCCAGCCAACGAGACTCTGCGGAAGATTGTCAGTGACTTCCGTCGCGAATTGACGCTGGACGAGTCACAGCTCAGTTTCGAGACGACGCTCAGCGACGACTTCTGCGTCAATATCCACGACCATGTGCTGTCGCGCATCGTCTATCCCTTATTGGACAATGCCTTCAAGAATCGTGGCGGCGGTCCTCTCCGCGTGAAAGTCTCACAGGAGGACAATCGCTTGCTGGTGGCTGTCGAGGACAGCGGACCAGGTGTTCCCGCAGACGAGGCTGAGCACATTTTCGAACGCTTTGTCAAGCTGGATACCTTCAAGCAGGGGTTAGGATTAGGACTCACCTTCAGCCGTACGATGGCCCGCCGGTTGGGTGGCGATGTATGGCTCGACACCAGCCATGCCGGACCAGGCGCTTGTTTCAAACTGAAGCTTTGAGCCTGCTTGTAGGTTAGAACATTTTCGTATCTTTGTTGTAAACTTTATACTGCTATAATCTGTTTATACTTATGAAACGACTCTTATTATGTGTGTTCTCTCTGATGACCGTCTTGTTTCTGCAGGCTCGCGAGCGGCAGCTGTTTGATGCCGGTTGGCGTTTTATTTTGGCTGATTCGGCCGTTATGTCCCGTTACGAATACAACGACGCCCACTGGCGTACACTGAACCTGCCCCACGACTGGGCAATCGAAGGTGACTTTCTGGCTACCAATCCCTCGGGGGCGAGTGGGGGAGCCCTGCCTGGTGGTGTGGGGTGGTATCGCAAGCATTTCAGGGTCAGCAATCCCAGTCTTTACTTCATCGAGTTCGATGGCGTCTACATGAACGCCACCGTCTACATCAATGGCGAGAAACTCGGCAACAGACCTTATGGCTACAGCTCGTTCCAGTACGACATTACCCGCTACCTGCGCAGTGGCGACAACGTCATTGCCGTGCGTGTCGACAATTCCGACCAGCCCAATTCGCGCTGGTATTCCGGATGCGGCATCTATCGCCACGTCTGGTTTGTCAGGACCGAACCCATCTATGTCCGTTATTCGGGTGTCCACGTCCAGACTAATGCCAAGAATGGCAAGGTGAAAATTGATGTCCGCGTGGCTGGAAAGGGCTATAAGGTCAAGAACACGGTTTTCGACGCTTCGGGTCGCAATGTGGGTACGAAAGTCAAGAACCCTCGTTTGTGGTCGCCGGAACATCCATATATATATAGGGTGCGCACTCAGGTCATAGCCAAGGGGCGTGTGATGGACGAGGTGTGGACCAATACCGCTTTCCGCGACTTCCGCTTTGATGCTAAGACCGGCTTCTGGCTCAACGGGAAGAATGTCAAGCTGAACGGTGTCTGCGAACACCACGACTTAGGATGTCTCGGAGCAGCACTTAGCGAGGATGCCCTCCACCGCAAGTTGGTCAAGCTGAAGCAGATGGGTGTCAACGCCATCCGTACCAGCCACAATCCGCCGGCTCCCGAACTGCTGAACATGTGCGACACGATGGGCTTCATCGTCATGGACGAGTCGTTCGACATGTGGCGTCGTCGCAAGACCCAGAACGACTATGCCCGCTTCTTCGACCAGTGGCACGAGCGCGACCTCACCGACATGGTGCTGCGCGACCGCAACCATCCCTGCATCCTGATGTGGTCCATCGGCAACGAGGTGCTGGAGCAGTGGTCTTCGGCCGATGCCGATACGCTCACCCTCGAACAGGCCAACCTCATCCTCAATGCCGGTCACGACGCGTCTACACTTGCCAAGGACGGCAAGAAGTCTACTAATACCATGCTGGCGGAACATCTGGCTGACATCATCCGTCGCTATGACACCACGCGCCCCATTACGGCAGGTTGTAACGAACCCGATCCCAACAACCACCTCTTCAAGGGCAACGCACTCGACATCATAGGCTTCAACTACCATCACCAGTGGATCAAGGACGTGCCGAAGAACTTCCCCGGCCGGCCGTTCATCATGACCGAGAGTGTGTCGGCGCTCCAGACCAACGGTTACTACATGATGCCTTCTGACAGCATCTACAAAGCCCCGCAGGAGTGGTGGCTGCCCTATACCGACCCCACCTACATGTGCTCGGCCTACGACAATATGCACGCCTCCTGGTCTTCCACCCACGAGCAGACGTGGGATGTCGTCAAGCACACCCCTTATGTCGGTGGACAGTTCATCTGGACAGGCTTCGACTACATCGGTGAGCCAACGCCTTACTCGTTCCCCGCCCGTTCGTCCTACTTCGGCATCATCGACCTCGCAGGCCAGCCCAAGGACATCTACTATATGTATCAGAGCGAGTGGACCAATAAACCCGTGCTCCATCTGTTTCCCCATTGGAACTGGCTGGAAGGCCAGCAGATTGACATGTGGTGCTACTACAACAATGCCGACGAGGTGGAGCTCTTCATCAACGGCAAGTCTCAGGGTACCCGCCGCAAGAGCAAATCTCTCACCTCTCGACCCTCGCCTCTTACCTCTACTCCTTATCACGTCATGTGGCGTGTCGCTTTCGAGCCCGGCGAGGTCAAAGTGGTAGCCCGCAAGGGCGGCAGCGTCGTGCGTGAGCAGACCATCCGCACAGCTGGACAACCCGACCACATCCAGCTCAGCATTGACTACTTGGGACGCGACCTGACCTTCGTACAGGCTGTGGTGGTCGACAAGGACGGCAACCGTTGTCCGTGGGCTGAGAACCGGCTGTTCTTCACCGCTGACGGACAGGCTCAGGTCATTGCCACCGACAATGGCTGCCAGACCTCGATGGAACGTTTCACGGCTCCCCAGCGCAAGGCTTTCTTCGGACGCTGCATCGCTGTGGTCAAAGGCAAGGGCACCGTCACCGCCCGCGCCATCGGATTGAAATCAACAACTATCAAGCTATGAATAAATTCCTAACCCTATGTGTCGCCTGCTGTGCACTGTCCGCAGCATCCGTACAAGCTCAGATTCATACCAATGCCGGTGTCCAGTATCTGCAGTGCATGCAGAAGGATATGTCGACTGATTTCTCTGATTTGTCCAACACCTATTTTCTGGCCGACTCGCTGGCCGACTTCAATGCGGCAACTGGCGAGGGGCAGCTCAACTGGAAGCGCTACCGCCTGTCGCCCCGACAGGCCTTCAATCTCAATGGCTATTGGCCTGTCCGCATGCAGATGCTCGACTTTCCCGATGCCGCCTACGACAACGATCCTAATCTGCGGATGAAGGTTAGCTTTGTCAGTCCGCGCTGTCTGCGCATCCGCATGAAAACCAGCAATATGGACCCTGAGCGCAACGATAGCGAGAGTCCGATGCTCTGCGGTCAGGTGCCCGCCACCGATGTCTGGCGCGCCGGAGCCGATGCGCGGGCCGTCAGCTACACTTCGCCTTATGGCACGCTGGAGATTCAGCGCCATCCCTTCCGTCTTGTGCTGAAGGATAAGCGTGGCCGCATTCTTACACAGACGCGCCACATCATCGACAACGACTCGTCGCAGGTGAAGCTCCTGCCCTTCTCGTTCATCAAGCGCGGCTCCGACAACTCGCGCGCCCTCAACCCCGTCTTCACGCTGGCTCCGGGTGAGCGCATCTATGGCTGTGGCGAGTCGTTCACCTCGCTCAACAAGGCCGGTCAGAAGGTACATCTCTCCGTTACCGACCCTCAGGGACCCGAGACTGACGGGCAGTATAAGCCTGTGCCCTTCTTCTTCTCCAATCGAGGCTATGGCATCTTCATGCATACTTCGGCACCTGTCACTTGCGACTTCGGTGCTTCCTATATCGGTGCCGACCGCCTCTTCATGGGCGACGAGGAGCTCGATTTCTTTGTCTTCTTCGGTTCGCCCAAGGATATTCTCTACGAGTACACCGGCATCACGGGACGTTCGCCCATGCTGCCGCTGTGGAGTTTCGGCACGTGGATGAGCCGCATCACCTATTTCTCGCAAGCCGAGGGACTCAACATTGCCCGTGAGCTGCGCCGCCACAAGATTCCCAGCGATGTCATCCACTTCGATACGGGCTGGTTCGGAGTCGACTGGCAGTGCGACTACGAGTTTGCCCGCGACCGTTTCCCCGATCCAGTGGGCATGCTGCGCCAGCTCTCCGACGAAGGCTTCCACACCTGTCTGTGGCAACTGCCATACTTCACGCCAAAGAACCGTTTCTTCCCCGAGATTGTCCGTCGTGGCCTGCACGTCCGCAATGTGGCTGGCGGCATGCCTTACGAGGATGCTGTTCTCGACTTCACCAATCCCGAGACCGTCAGCTGGTATCAGCAGAAGATTGAGGGACTGATGCGTCAGGGCGTTTCTACGATTAAGTGCGACTTCGGCGAGGCTGCTCCCTACAACGGTATCTATCATAACGGGCGGGGCGGACTCTATGAGCATAACCTCTATCCCCTGCGCTATAATAAAGCTCTCTGGGAACAGGTAGAACGCTCGCATCCGGGCGAGGGCATTATCTGGGCCCGTTCGGCCTGGGCTGGCTCTCAGCGCTATGCTCTCCATTGGGGCGGCGATGCTGCTACGACGAATACCGGCATGCTGGGCGACCTGCGTGGCGGACTGTCGTTCGGACTCTCCGGCTTCTCCTTCTGGAGCCACGACATGGGTGGCTTTGTCACTGCCTCGCCCGAAGATATCTATCGCCGCTGGCTGCCCTTCGGATTCCTCAGCAGTCACACCCGTGCCCACGGTGCACCTCCCACTGAGCCCTGGCTCATCTCCGAGTCGTTCACCAAAGCCTTCCGTCAGGCTGCCGAACTGAAGTATCGGCTGATGCCCTATGTCTATGCCCAGGCCAAGGACTGCACCGAGCGCGGCCTGCCGATGGTGCGTGCCCTGCTGGTCGAGTTCCCCGACGACAAAGGGTCCTGGTTTATCGAGGACGAATATATGTTCGGCTCTCAGATACTCGTTGCTCCCCTCATGGAGTCGGGAACGGGTCGCGATGTCTACCTGCCTCGCGGCAAGTGGATCGACTACCAGTCGGGACGAGTCTACGACGGAGGCTGGCAGACCATCGAGGCTGGCGAGATTCCTGCTGTCATCCTTGTGCGCGATGGCTCGCTTATCCCGCATGCGCCGTTGGCCCAGCGCACCGACCAGATCAAGTGGGACCAGATAGAGCTCAAGGCTTACAAGGCTGATGCCAAGAAGTGTACGGGCCTGCTCTTCCGTCCCGGTGATACAAAACTGCAAACTATCGAACAATAAATAATAGTATTAAAAAATGGAAAAATCATTGAAGCCAGCTACGCTTTGCGTACAGGCAGGCTGGAAGCCCAAGAACGGCGACCCGCGTGTGCTCCCCATCATCCAGAGCACCACTTTCAAGTATGACAACACCGAGGAGATGGCCGACCTCTTCGACCTGAAGAAAGAGGGCTATTTCTATACCCGTCTTCAGAACCCCACCAACGACGCAGTGGCCAGCAAGATTGCCGCCCTCGAGGGTGGAGTAGGGGCTGTGCTCACCTCCAGCGGACAGGCTGCCAACTTCTATGCCGTCTTCAACATCTGCGAGGCTGGCGACCATATCGTCACCTCCAACGAAATCTATGGCGGCACCTACAACCTCTTCGGCGTGACGCTCAAGAAGTTGGGCATCGAGTGTACCTTCGTCAATCCCGAGGCCAGCGAGGAGGAAATCTCTGCTGCCTTCCGCCCCAATACCAAGGCACTGTTCGGCGAGACCATCTCCAACCCCGGCTGTAAGATTCTCGACATTGAGAAGTTTGCCCGCATAGCCCACAAACACGGTGTACCCCTCATTGTCGACAACACCTTTCCGACGCCCATCAACTGCCGTCCCTTCGAGTGGGGTGCCGACATCGTGACGCACTCTACCACCAAGTATATGGATGGCCACGCCACGCAGGTGGGCGGCTGTGTCGTCGACAGCGGTAACTTCGACTGGGATGCTCATGCCGACAAGTTCCCCGGACTGACCACCCCCGATGAGTCGTATCACGGGCTGACCTATACCAAGAAGTTCGGTAAGCTGGGCTACATCACCAAGCTGGTGGCACAGCTGATGCGCGACCTGGGCAGCATTCCTGCCCCCATGAACTCGTTCCTGCTGAACCTCGGACTCGAGACGCTCCATCTGCGTGTGCCCCGTCACTGCGAGAACGCCCAGCGTGTGGCTGAGTTCCTGCAGGCAGACCCCCGCGTGGCCTGGGTACACTACAGCGGACTGCCCGGCGACCAGTGTCACGAGCTGGCCCAGAAGTACCTGCCCAACGGCTCGTGTGGTGTCATCGCCTTCGGACTGAAGGGTACCCGCGAGACCGCCATCCGGTTCATGGACTCGCTGGAGTTCATCAACATCGTTACCCACGTAGCCGATGCCCGCACCTGTGTGCTCCATCCCGCCTCGCATACCCATCGCCAGATGAGCGACGAGCAACTGCGTGAAGCCGGCGTTGCCCCCGACCTCATCCGCCTCTCGGTAGGCATCGAGGACGTCAGCGACATCCTCGCAGACATCCGGCAGGCTCTGGATAAAATCTGATTACCGCATAAATCCCTGCTTTCATCCGATAGGAAAGCAGGGATTTTATAACGGATCGTGTCCCTTTCTTTATTTTGCTGGTGAAGCTACGGCTTCTCTGTAGTTTCCACGAATGTACTCGGAAGGCGTCACGCCGAAGTGTTTCTTGAACTGGCGGGTGAAGTGCTGCGGATAGTCGAATCCCAACAGCTCTGCCGTCTCTGCAATGGTGGCTCCGCTAAGAAGAAGCTGCTGTGCCCGCTGCATCAGGAAACGGCGTATGTGTGAGATGGCAGAGTCGTTGGTCAGCTCGCGGATGAGGTCGCCAAAGTAGTTGGGCGACAGGAAGAGCTGCTGGGCACAGTATTTGACGGTGGGCAGCCCGTACTGCTGCTGCAGATGGTTGTCGTAATACTGGCGGAGCAGTTGCTCAAAGCGTGGCAGCAGGTCGGAGTTGGTCGAGGTGACTGACGTCGAGAGCTGGAGGGCATAGTATCGGGCTACGAGCTCCAGCACCTGCTCTATCAGCGAGGTGACGATGCGCAGGGTGTGTCTGTCCTCGTCGTGAAGCAGTTCCTGGCGAATCTGTTCCAGCAGGCTGACAATGTGCTGACGCTGTTCGTCGGTCATCAGCAGGGCCTCGCTGACGCTGTACGAGAAATAGGTGTAGTCGTGTATGCGTCGCCCTAACTCCGAGTGGCGCAGCAGTTCGGTGTCGAAGAGTAGCGCCCAGCCCTTGGTCTGTATCTCCTCGCCCATGTCAGTCTTGCCGCCTATCTGGCCTGGCGAGACGCACATCAGCGCATGGCGCTGCAGCACGTACTGCAGTTGCCCGTACGACAGGTCTTCCAGTTCCTCGTCGCCTATGAACATACCATAGACGTCGTAGTCGTTGAGCGAGTGGCGACAGTGCTCCAGTTCGTCGTAGTGGATGACGGAAACGAGCGGGTGCAACTCGGGTGCACCAATATATCGGGCATAGTCGTTGACGTTGTGAACGCGTAGAATCTTCTCCATTTTTTCCGGAATTTATGCGCAAAGATAGTAATAAAAATCGAGAATCCGTAATTTTGGTTGTTTAATCAGTAAATCGTGCAAGCAGATTCTCACGGAATCGCCGTACCTTTGCAGCGTAAATCAAAACAATATAGGAAAAATGGCAAAGATTGCATTAGGAACCTGGGCCTGGGGCGCAGGAGCATTCGGTGGAGACACCGTGTTTGGAAGTAAGACGGACGTAGAGAACCTGAAGCCCGTGTTTGACGCAGCCATGAAGGCAGGACTGAACCTGTGGGACACGGCTACGGCCTACGGCATGGGCGAGTCGGAGAAGATTTTAGGAACACTGGCTAAGAACTACAAGCGTGAGGACGTGCTGATTTCCACCAAGTTCACGCCGCAGATAGCAGAGTTCTATGACAACTCGGTAGAGAAGATGGCCGACGCCTCCATCGGGCGCATGGAGTGCGACTATATTGATATGTACTGGGTTCACAATCCGATGGACGTAGAGCGCTGGACGCCGGGGCTGATTCCATTGTTGCAGTCGGGCAAGGTGAAGCGCGTGGGTGTGTCGAACCACAACATCAAGGAAATCAAGCGTGCCAATGAAATCTTAGGCGAGGCAGGCTTCAAGGTCTCTGCCGTTCAGAACCACTTCTCACTGCTCTACCGCTCGTCAGAAAAGGGTGGCGTGCTCGACTATTGCAAGGAGCAGGGCATTGAGTTCTGGGCCTACATGGTGCTGGAGCAGGGCGCACTCTCAGGTAAGTATAATAAGGAGAATCCGCTGCCTGCAGAGAGCGACCGCGGCAAGAAGTACAATCCCGTGCTGCCACAGTTGGAGACATTGACAAACGAGATGAAGACGATTGGAGAGAAGTATAATGCCAGTTGTTCACAGATTGGTATCGCCTGGGCCATTGCCAAGGGCACGATGCCCATCATCGGAGCCACGAAGGACCGTCATGTCGTTGAGGCTGCCGAGGCCGCTAAGATTCTGCTGACGGCCGAAGAGGTTGCCCGTTTGGAGCAGTTGGCTGATGCCACCGGCATAGACACCCGTGGCGGTTGGGAACATTCGATGGAGTAGTTGAAAGTTGAAAAAGAAGATTTTATTGCTATCCGTGATGATAGCTGCTAATATGTATGCTCAGGGCGTGATAGATGTGCATAGCCACATCATCACCCCTGAGTTCCTGTCGGCTCTCGAAGGTCCCTCTACTATGACCTCGCTGGTGCCCACTCGCCTGAGGTCATCCGTATGTTGCTCACCATCACCACGCCTGACCATCTGCTCTATGGTTCCGACTATCCCTACGTCAGCCCGCAGGTGCTCACCCAGAGTCTTGCAAGGATGAAGCAGTATCTTGCCACTGAGTCGGACCTGGCTCCCTATCGCGAGATGATACTGCATCAAAATGCGGAGTGGCTGTTGGGCTTGTCAGGAGCGAAACCTGTAGCCGGTGCTGATAACGGCAGGATGATAGTCCGCATTGCCGAAATCGAGGTCTTTCCGCAGTACCTCACCGAGTACCTGGAGTTTGCCAACGAGGTGGACCGCCTCAGTGTCGAGCGCGAGCCTGGTGTCATCTGCCTCTATCCCATGCAGAGTGCCGAGGACTCCACGCATATCCGCATCCTCGAGATATATGCTTCCGACGAGGCCTATCAGCAACACCTGAAGACGCCTCACTTCCAGAAGTACAAGCAAGGCACGCTCCACATGGTCAAAGACCTGAAACTGCCCACCATGCAACCGCTTGATCAGGAGACCATGAAACTTATATTCAAGAAAATGAAATAAAACGATGAAAAAAGCATTATTAATAATGGCGGTCATGATGCTGGCTGCCATACAAATGAAATCACAAACAGTTATGAATCTGACAGACAAGCAACAAGCACTCGTGGCCATAGCAGCCAACGAGGCCAAGGGCAATATCGAGGCCCTGAAGAAAGAGGTGAACGCAGGTTTTGAAGCAGGACTGACCATCAGCGAAATCAAGGAAGCCCTGTCGCAACTATATGCCTATACAGGTTTCCCACGCTCGTTGAATGCCTTGGGAGCACTGCAGCAGGTCATCAAAGAGCGTAACGAGGCAGGACTGAAGACGGAGGAAGGCCGTGAGGCTGACCCACTGCCTGCTGACTACAACGCACTGGAACAGGGTATGAAGGTGCAGACCCAGCTGGTGGGGGGCCAGCCGTTCAACTACACGTTTGCCCCACAGACCGACTTCTATCTGAAGGCCCATCTCTTTGGCGACATCTTTGCCCGTAACAACCTCTCGTTTGCCGAGCGCGAGATAGTCACTGTCTCGGCCATTTCGGCCCTTCAGGGATGTGAGCCACAGCTGAAAGCCCATGTCAGCGGGGCCCGTAACATGGGTGTTGCCGATGCTCAGCTGCACGACATCCCTGCTGTGCTCCGTAGTCGGGTGGGAGAGACCGAGGCTGTGCGCTGTGAACAGGCTGTGGCCAGTGTGTTCGGAGAGCCTTGTCAGACCGTAGCCCCTGTTGACTTAAATGTATGGCCCAAGGGTGAGAAGAACCCATACGGCAAGTATTTCATCGGTCAGAGCTATCTGGCTGATGTGGGAGGCGGCGTCATGAATGTGACCTTCGAGCCCGGTTGCCGCAACAACTGGCACATCCACCACAAGCAGGTGCAGGTACTCATCTGTGTTGCTGGTCGCGGCTGGTATCAGGAATGGGGCAAACCTGCCGTAGAGATGACTCCCGGTACCGTGATTGCCATCCCTGCCGAGGTCAAACACTGGCACGGTGCGGCACGCGACTCATGGTTTCAGCACCTGACGTATCATAAAGACGTGCAGGAGGGAGCCAGCAACGAGTGGCTTGAGCCTGTCGCTGATGAGTGGTTTTATCGGCTCATGTGACAAATCTGAGATTTCTCCGAAAAAAGTCATAACTTTGTCACGTCGAACTCCGACTCAGGCCCACCCTACCTTCGACTCACCCAAGGTTCTGCGCCTACTCTTGTGCGATTGAAGTGCGTTTGATGTGCGTCTGTTGTCCGTTCATTAATCGGACAACAATCGGACAACAATCGAACAACAATCGGACAACAATGG
>Ga0256407_10003812_pt1 | contig 26156 bp, 23 predicted proteins | sample RumenRJG_04DNA_FD_193489 | JGI IMG/M metagenome (GOLD analysis project Ga0256407, IMG submission 193489) | Bovine rumen microbial communities from Lethbridge, Alberta, Canada - RJG_04 | ecosystem: Host-associated > Mammals > Digestive system > Stomach > Rumen | place: Canada: Alberta... | reverse complement strand
TTGCGCCGCAGTCAGTCGGTAACGCGCAAAAATATGCAACTTGTTGAGTACGACCAAGATGACGACATCATCAAACTCAACCCCCTGATTAATTGGAGCGAGGACGACGTTAAGAATTTTGTAAAAACCAACAACGTTCCCTACAACCGTCTCCACGACAAAGGATTCCCCTCGATAGGTTGTCAGCCCTGCACCCGCGCCGTCAAAGAAGGCGAAGACATCCGTTCCGGCCGTTGGTGGTGGGAAAATCCCGAACATAGGGAGTGCGGATTGCATCAGAGGAATTGACAGTTGACAATTCATAATTCACAATTCATAATTCACAATTCGTAATTAATAATTAAAAAATATAAACGATGAAAAAATCATTAATTATTGCCGCATTGTTTTTTACTGCGTGCGGCGGTGGAACGGTGAAAAACTATGTTTCCGACGATGGCAAACTGCACGGCGAATTGTCGCTTTCAGGTGCGTTTGCACTCTATCCGTTGGCTGTGGAATGGGCCGACGAATTTCAGAAAAACAATCCCGATGTCCGCGTGGATGTTTCGGCAGGCGGCGCGGGCAAGGGTATGACCGACGTTTTGGCGGGTATGGTCGATTTTGGAATGGTTTCGCGCGAGGTTTATCCTCCCGAAATTGAGAAAGGTGCGGTGGGTTTCCCATCGGCAAAGGATGCCGTTGTGCCTACCATCAACGCTAAAAATCCTGCCTTGCAAGCCATTCTCGCTAAGGGACTTACCAAAGAAGTTGCCAAGAAAATTTGGGTTGACGGCAGCGTAAAAACTTGGGGCGAAGTGCTTGGCACCGACGATGCAACACCAATCCACATCTACACACGTAGCGACGCTTGCGGTGCCGCCGAAACTTTTGCTAAATGGTTTGACTCTAAGCAAGAGGAACTTACCGGAACGGCTGTTTTTGGCGACCCGGGACTTGCCGAAGCCATTCAAAAGGACATTTACGGCATTGGTTTCAACAATATTGGATATGCCTACAACAATGATACTCACAAACTTAACGATGGTTTGGAGATTTTCCCCGTTGACGCCAACGAAGACGGCACAATTACCGACGATGAAAAATTCTACGACGTGAAAGAGTCTGTTACAAAGGCAATTGCCGAGGGCAAATATCCTTCGCCGCCCGCTCGCGACCTCTACCTTGTTACCAAAGGTGTACCCACCGACCCTGTTGTAAAGGCATTTTTGCAGTACGTCCTCACCGACGGTCAAAAGAAAAACGATCCCGTTGGCTACATCAAAATTTCACAAGACAAACTCGACAAGGCTTTGAAAACATTGGCTGAGGGAAAGTAAATGAATGCACTAAATTAAACAACCCCGACAATATTTGACGAATCAAATTGTCGGGGTTGTTTTTTATATAATCCACTTTCCCTTATACTCAATCCAATTGCTTCTGTTTTTTCTTTAACTCGAATTCTTTTACTGTGCGGTCTACCACCTCTTTGAGTTGATAGGTTGCCACGCCGAGAGGACGGTCAACGCCACGGAACGACCATTCTACGACAGTCTTGTCTGACGAACGACATATTATCAGTCCTATTGACGGATTGTCGTCGGGTTCTTTGAGGAGTTCATCGGCTGCCGACACGTAGAAATTGATTTTGCCTGCAAATTCAGGCTCAAATTCCACCGCTTTAAGTTCAACAACTATATACGATTTTAGTTTAGTATGATAAAAAATCAGGTCGGGGAAAAACGCCTTGCCTGAAGGCATTCGAAGTTCCATCTGCCGTCCCACGTATGCGAAACCCTTGCCGAGTTCCAATAGAAACTGCGTTATGTTTTTCTCCAAGGCATCCTCCAATTCTTTTTCGTTATGCTCTTCTGCGATGTCAAGAAAACCGAAATTGTAAGGATCTTTCAGGATTTCTTTTGCCAAATTGCTTTGTTCCTGAGGTAAAGTCTTATCAAAATTAGTTACCGCCCCGCCTTGACTTTTGTATAGGTCGAGGGCGATTTTGCTTTCAAGAGTATTTCTACTCCAATTGTTTTCGATTGTTTTGTCAATATAAAACAGAGCCTCGTCAATAGATTTGCTTTTTGTGATAATTTCAACGTGATGTCTCCACGGCACAAGGACAAATTTTTGTGGCAGTTCCAATTCCTCAGCAACTTGCTGATAAAATTCGTCAACGGGTCGTTGACGAGATTCGTCACCAACTTGGTGACGAATTGTAATTTGCTCATAATAAAACAGATACCAACGTTTCATATACTTTATGTTGGTAACAGAAAAGCCTGTTTCTTTTGGAAATTCATTTTTCAGATCCAAACTCAGTTGGTTGAAAAAACCGCTGCCATATTTATTTTCGGTGTGCATTACCACTATGTCGCGACCCAACGTCCAATAAAATTCAAGCAATGCGCTGTTTACCCGCACCGCTGCCTTCGCTTGGCTCTTTCGGTAACGGCTTTTGAGTTCCGAAAGCCAATTGATGTAATTATCGTCTGCCGACATTCCGTCTCTGTATGTAAATTCAGGATTGGTCATAACATACTTTTTTCCGCTAAAATTAGTAAGTGCAAAGTTAACAAAAATTACCAATATCAAAACAAAAAACTGCAAAACTTCATTTAATAAACTGCAATATTCCACCATCGTTTTCCCTTCTCGAAACAATCTCCTGCGTAATTTTGCGGCATAAAATTGTTAATAATGAACAAATTCAGAATCATAAAAGACAAGACGGCAAACGGGGTTATGATGGCAGTCACCATAATCTCGATTGCCTTTGTGTTTGTAATGGCTATCGGGCTGTATTTCAAGTCAGTACCGATATTAGAAGAACATTCGTTGTGGGGTCTCATAACAGATTCGTCGTGGCAGCCGTTCAAAAATCATTTTGGTTTTCTGCCATTCATTATGGGTACAATTTGGGTAACATTATTGGCGATAATGATAGCCTTGCCGCTGTCGTTGATGACGGCAATTTTTCTGACCGAATACGCAAAAAAACGTGTCAAAAAGTTCGTTTTCCCCGCCTTGGACATCTTGGCGTCGCTGCCGAGTGTGATTTTTGGCGTTTGGGGTACGATTGTGATTGTACCATTGATTTCTGACAATATCGCGCCAATTTTGTCGGGCGAATTTTCAACGGGCTACACAGTTTTGGCGGCGGGCATCGTGCTGAGTTTGATGCTTGTGCCGATATTGGTGAGCCTTTTTGTGGAATTGTTTTCGTGCGTTCCCGACGACCTCCGCGCCGCCGCTTATTCACTTGGTGCAACTCGTTGGCAAACAGCAAAAAACGTTGTAATAAAAAAATCATTATCGGGCATTTTTGCATCCGTGGTGCTTGCAATATCAAAGGCATTGGGCGAAACAATTGCCGTGTTGATGGTCTGTGGTTGCCTGCCCGAAGTGCCTAAAACTCTGTTAGATGCGTGCTATCCATTGCCGGCACTCATCGCCAACAATTACGGCGAAATGCTCTCCCTGCCGCTCTACGAATCGGCGTTGATGTTTGCCGCACTGTTGCTGTTAGTTGTAGTGATAATATTTAATTTGGCTTCGAGGCTGATATTGAGGAAGATAGAGGAAAAATAATCCTCTATTTTTTTTCTTCCTCCCCTACCCTTTCAGCAGTGTAGTTGAACTTTTTGAACGCATCAATAAGTGCCTCCTCAGTGGTCTTGTCAGCATCATATACAATCGTAACGGTCTGATTCTCAATACTCGTTTCGATGGATTTAACACCTTTTTCAAAACGGAGGTTGCTCTTGATTTTGTTTTCGCAACTCTCACAGTGCATCTTGGGTGTTGTGGTGACAACAAGTGTCTTGATGTCTTTCGCAAAGGTCGTCAATGCCATCAGCATCACGACCAAAAATAATAGTGTTTTCTTCATATCTCTATTTCCTTAAAAAATTGATTCTCAATCCAATATAAAACATAGCCCCGTTAATTGGAGCATAAACCAAAGTGGGTTCAAAACTCTCCGACCAAGGATTTGCCGCCGAAATTATCGGATTTTTTTGCTTGTAGTTGGTTAGATTTTCACCACCGAGATAAATCGAAAACTTCTTGAACCATTTGGTAATCTGAACGTTAAGCTGTTCAAACGCCGCAAATTCTCCGCCGCTTACAAGTTGCTCTCTCTCGTCGAAATAATCCGGCAAACGCCCACCACCATTGATTTGAAGGTTGGCATCAAACTGCCAAATCTCCAAAGGCGTCTTGTACGAAAGCGTAAACAACGCTTTATACTTGTTAGTCAGCGGTTTAGTGTGCAATTCATTGTTATAATAAGCCTTAACGTCGTTCATACGGTAGGCCGCCGAAAATTCAAAATTCTTAAAAAAATCGTATGCCACATCCGCTTGAAACGTCTGAGAATAAGAACGTTCTTTAGAGGATTTTATGACAATTTGCCTCGGCGACAAGTCGTAATCAATCAACGTTCCACTCAAAAAATTGGTGTAATAATATTCGGTGTTAATTTTCAGGGTTTTGTCACCCGTCGGAATCTTAAAACCAAAACTTACGCCGCTGTTCCACGCGCTCTCCTGCTCAAGATCGCCAATCACGAGTTGCCGTCCCGAAGATAATAAATAATGATTTTCCGCCAAAACATGAGGCATTCTGTAACCCTTACCGCTCGAAAGTCTGACTGAAAAATAGTCCGAGGGTTTAATTTTTATATGAAACCTCGGCGTAAAAAACGTTCCGTAAACGCTACTTTTGTCGGCACGAACCCCTGCCATCAAAACCACCTTTCCATCGTGGTCGTAAGTGTACTGACCGTAAACTCCACTGACCGTCTCCTTCTCTTTCAGGTTTTGAAGTTTTGACGGCGTTGTCAGCGTAAAATACTGATTATCATTATCATAATTAACACTAAAACCTGTAGAAACACTGTGGTGGTGTACAATTTCAGTTTCAAAAATCACCTGCGAATAAATCGTTTTTTCGTCGGATTCATAACTTTTTTTGCCGAAAACAGCATCAAAATCGTGGAAAATCAAATTGTTGATAACAGCGATGTTCATATTTTTTTCGTGATTGAGAATCCACGCATTTTTCAGATACGCACCCACACGGCGAGTGTCGGACGAAATCTTAAAAAGTTCATTATCCTTTACTTTCTCAATCTGACCACCGTCACGTTTTTCGTCCAAAAATGTAACTCCACCATGAAAAATGTAGTGATCTTTCATATAATGCCAACGGTTGTGAAGATTAACCTGACGAACATTCGGCTTGTCGAAAAAGTTGTCGCCATTATCGTCCATATCCTTAAAAGAATTTTCGTAATGCGCTAATATTTCGGTGCTTAAATTGTCGGTCAGAAGTTTGTTAGCATCGGCGTTCACCTCAAGTCTGCCGTCTGAATTACCATAAACATTCAAACCCGCACCCTGCTGGTCATCGGGTTTGAGATATTCCACATCTATCTGACCTGTAATACTTTCGTAACCGTTTTTCACCGATGACGCGCCTTTGGAGACCTGAATCCCTTTGAGCCATGCACCCGGCACGTAACCTAATGCGTACGGTGAGGACGAAAGCCTGAAATCAGGAATGTTTTCACTCAACATCTGAACATACAAACCGCTAAGCCCCAACAGTTTAATCTGTTTTGCACCGGTTGCCGCATCGGAATAATTAACATCAACGGACGGATTTGTGGTGAAACTTTCACCAAGGTTGCAACAAGCCGCCTTAAAAAGTTCCGCTTGATTAATTTTCAAGCCGTTAAGTGCGCCGTTCATTTCAGTTGTACCTTTGCGACGATGCGCAACAACAACCTCAGTCAAAGCCTGTGCATTGTCTTTTAAAATAATTTTCAATTCGTTGCCATTCTGAAACTTACGCACGTCGATTGTGTCAGTTTCATAACCGAGAAACGAGGCAACTATCAAATGTTTGCCACTAATAGTATGGATTTTGAATTTTCCGTCCTTGTCGGTGGAAGTACCATCATAAGTTCCTGACCAAACAACACTTGCACCTGCAAGGGGCTGACCGTCGGAGGTTACGACACGCCCCGACAGCACATTTTGGGCATCAACACCCAAAGCAGCAAACAGCATCGCTGTCGCCACAAAAAATATTTTTAAATACATAATTTTCAATGAATTTGATTAAACTTTTTTAAAATTGCGAATACACCAGACCGCACCAAAAATCACGTTTTTTGCGTGTTTTTCGTGTTATAGACGGTCGAAATGTCAATAAATCAAATTCTGAAAACCCTAAATATTTTGTAAAAATCTTTTGGAGTGGGATTAGCCTTGTTGTTGATGTTATATACGTTATTTTCTATTATAACATCCTGAAAAACAACAAATTCTGTATTCAAAACAAGTGCAGGCGGTTGGGCTAACTCCAAATTATGGAAATCAAGTGTTACATCGGGGGAAAATTTGTAAAAATCTTCCTCCATACAGCCGTGATTCGGGTTGCACGAAAAATCGTTGTCCAACTCTACCGCTGCTAATGTTATTTTATAATTGCCTGAATGATTGCACCTAACCACAATAATTCCCGCCTCGATAATCAATATAAAAACCGAGAACAAAACGGTAAATAATATGGTTGCAAACTTTTTCACGACGCAAAATTAGAAATATTTTCGGCTATAACATCATAAAAAAAACAAAAAAATTCCACGGTTTTCCAAAAACTGCAAAACTCCATTTTTGAAAATGTAATATTCCACCGCCTAATTTCTGATAGAGAATTTTTTGTATCATAATTTTGCAGCGAAAAAATTGGATTATGAAACCAAGCATTATTTTTGAAAAAATCGCCAAGGGCTTTATGGTGGCATCCGTCGCAGTGGTTTTTGTGATGGTGGCAAGCATTATATATACAATTTTTAAACGCGGCTTCAGCTGCATAACATGGGAGATGGTCTCGTCGCTGCCAAAAGGCGGATTCTATATCGGTGGTGAGGGCGGATTCCTGAACGCTACTGTCGGGTCGTTGTATATCGTTATTTCTTCAACGATTATCGGTCTGATTATCAGCATCCCAATCGTTTTTTACCTCAATGTTTTTAAATCGCAAAAATCGCGGCTCGCATATTGGACGAGGCTTGCTTTCGACGTGTTATATGGCATACCGTCAATAGTTTACGGCGCGTTTGCATTTTCATTAATGATATATTTGGGAATCAGGACATCGCTTTTGGGCGGCATTATTGTAATTACATTGTTGATAATACCGATTTTGATGCGCTCTATGGACGAGGTTGCAAAGAATTTTCCACGAGATTTGCTTGAAGCATCCTATTCGCTCGGTGCAACTCGTCTCGAAACTATTGGCGTGGTTCTCAGACAGATAGCACCCGGAATTGCAACGGCAACATTGCTTTCGGTAGGTCGTGCAATTGGCGATGCTGCGGGCGTGATGTTCACCGCAGGATTTTCGGATTCGATACCCACAACGCTTTCGCAACCGGCTGCAACATTGCCGCTTAGCATATTTTTTCAACTGAGCGCACCACAAGCCGAGGTTCAAAACAGAGCCTACGCTGCTGCGCTTGTACTTACAATCATTGTGTTGATAATCAGTCTTTTGGGACGCTTTATCACAAACCGTTTTTCAAAACATAAACTCAATTAACCATTTTTGCAAATATTTTTCTTTTATCAAAATTAAGGAAGAGGATTGAAACTGTATTTTCCCAACTTGCTGAGCAAATCCAGTAGCAAAAGCATTATAAAATTTCACCTCATAACAATCTGACAATCAGATTATATGCAAAAAAAGAGAATATAAAAAAGAAAAATATTCGATTTTTATTTGGAAGTTGTTTTTTTATTATCAAATTTGTACCAACTTTTAACAATTTTAATACTTAAAAATATGAACAAGAAACTAAATTTGATTTGGCTTTTTAGCCTTTTGATGATGGTACAAGTTTGTTTTGTATCTTGTAACAAAGATGACGACGAAGATACTGTTTCTGTCGCAGACCTAAAAACAGCTATAATCGGTACGTGGAAATCGGTTACTATGAGTGCAGACATTGATGGTAAAAAGTCTGAACAAAACTCCACTGACCAATTCTATTCTATAATAGAGTTTAAGAGTGATGGCTCTTATGTAGCTACTGATTTAATTGATGGAGAAAAGGATACTGATAATGGCACATGGAAACTTGATGGAGATAAATTAATATTCGATAATGATGTGGAGGATGCCCTACTAATAACCATCAAAGGAAACACTCTTACAACTACAGAAGAGGACACTTACAAAGAAGATGGAGAAGAACACCATGAAAAATATGTTATTACATATAAAAAACAATAATGTAATTCACTAACAGCATCTTTTTTTAAAAAAATCCGTTCATAGCACGCCAATCAATCTTTTGGCTAACTATGAACGGATTTTTTTTTCAATTTTCAATTCCCTTCTCAATTACAAAACTGCAAAACTCCATTTTTTTAACTGCAATATTCCACCGCGTTGTCCAACACAGCAGACGATTTTGAGTTGTAAATTTGCATCGGAAAATTTACATAACTAAGCAACAAAATGTGGTTCAAAAATCTATTTTTGCGCAAATTTTTGGCGAGCGATTCAAACGAGCCGTTTGTAGCCGATTCCAAGTTTCAGCACCCCGAAAAGGCCTCTGAAATCAAGGTAGAAAATTTCAACCTTTGGATAGACAAATCGCACATTCTCAAAGACATAAATCTCTCAATTCCGCCCAACAAAATTACTTGTATCATCGGACCCTCGGGCTGCGGAAAATCAACGCTCCTCAAATCTTTCAACCGCTTGAACGATTCAATCGAGGGCATCAAAACCTCCGGCTCGATAAAGCTCGGCAATGAGGACATTGTAAATTGTTCGGCATCAGACCTTGTGGAGCTCCGCCGCAAAATTGGTCTTGTGCCTCAACGTCCAACGCCGCTACCAATGTCAATAATGAACAACGTTGGATACGGGTGCAAAATTCACGGTATCAGAAAGATACGTCAGCTTCGCCGCATTGTACGTCATTACCTGAAAGTAGTTGGACTTTGGGACGAGGTAAAAGACCGTCTTCGTTCGCCTGCCGTACGTCTCTCTATTGGTCAGCAACAACGTCTCTGCCTTGCCCGCAGCCTTGCCGTTGAACCAGAATTTATCCTCGCCGACGAAGCTACATCAGCACTTGATCCAGTTTCAAGCCGAATTGTGGAGGATTTATTCGTGAAACTCAAAGAGCAATATTCTATCATAATGGTAACTCATACTTTACGTCAGGCAATGCGCATAGCCGATTACGTTGTTTTCATCTATTTGGGCGAAGTAATTGAGTGTGGCGACGCAAAAGAGGTTTTCAAAAATCCTAAAAACGAACTGACCAAGAAGTATTTACAGGGTGCTTTCAGCTGATTAAAACGGGAAATAAAGTTTTTTTCCTATTTTAACAAAAATAGTGTATCTTTGCGTCTGAAGACAAAATTTGTTACGCTATGAAACCATTACCAATCGGCATACAGACTTTTTCGGAGATTGTCAACCACGATATGGTTTACATCGACAAGACCGACTTGATATACCAACTTGTCAAGCCGCAGAAATATTTTTTTCTCTCCCGTCCGCGACGCTTTGGCAAATCGTTGCTGATAAGCACGTTGCAGGCGTACTTCGAGGGCAAGAAGGAATTGTTCAAAGGTCTGAAAATTGAGCAATTGGAAACCGAATGGACGGAATATCCTGTTATTAATTTGAGTTTTGCAAAATGCAAGTCGAAAAAATTGGACGTAATTGTAAAATTCATTTCGATTGCATTGTCAGAACTTGAAGTACAGTTTGGAATTATTGACAAGGCGGAACAACCCGATGACGACAGACAACCCAACATCAATTTCAATACGCGCTTTGAAAGGATTATCAAAACTGCCCACGCCAAGACAGGTCGTCAAGTAGTTCTACTCATCGACGAGTATGACACACTGATGCTCAACACGATAACGGACATCAAAACTCAGGACGAAGTCCGCACCCATACGAGCAATCTCTTTTCTCCTATTAAAGATTTAGACCCGATTTTGAAGTTCGTATTTATAACGGGCATCACAAAATTCAGCCAAATGTCGATTTTCTCTACGCTTAACAATCTGACAGACATCAGTTTGTACGAAAAATACTGCACTCTTTGTGGTTTCACCGAGAATGAGATCCGCACAACACTTAAACCTCACGTAGAAGCACTTGCCGACAAACTTAATTGCAGTTTTAACGAGGCGATTGCAAAATTGAAAGTGCGGTACGACGGCTATAAATTTTCGGATGGCGAAATAGGTGTTTTCAATCCTTACAGCGTGTTGAGGGCATTGGACAGTATGAAATTGGAAAATTATTGGTTCAAGACCGCCACACCGTCGGCATTGATAGAACTTCTGAAGGAAAACAGCGATTTGCAAATCGCAGAATTGGAAAACATCATGCTCGACAGCCAATATTTTGATACTCCCGTTGAGCGTGTCAGCGACATTATCCCGCTCCTCTACCAAAGCGGCTACCTTACGATTAAGAGTTACGACCCCGAATTTGACCAATATGTAATCGGTTTTCCAAACACGGAGGTTAGGACGGGCTTTTCAGAAACATTGATGAAGAGATACGCCGTGTCGGACAAGGGAATTGAAAATTCCATTTTCCGCCGCGCCGTTGTTACCGCCGTCAAGGAAGACAATCCCGAAATCCTCCTTCAACACCTCAAGGATTTTCTCTGCAAAATTCCTTACCCAAACGCAGCCGACACACCCGAATGGTATTATCAAAACCTTCTGTACGCCATACTCGCCACCTGCGGACTCAACGTCCAGACAGAAATCCGCACCTCGTCGGGGCGCATTGACTTCGTTGTGATTTCGCCAAAGACAATTTTCCTGTTTGAGTTCAAACTCAACAAATCAGCCGAGGAAGCGTTACGGCAAATTGACGAAAAAGAGTACGAAAAGAAATTCTCTTTCGATGGCAAACACGTATGGAAAATCGGCGTCAACTTTTCGAGCGAGAAGAGGACGGTGGACGAGTGGAAGATAGAGGAATAAATTTATCGTCCAATCCACCAAATTGCCAGCAAAAGCAATAATGTCCCCGACAGAATCCAAATGTAATACCGGGTGTCGGCAACATTATTGGGCAGTGGAGCAAAGCCGCCGGTTTTAGATACTGAAACCTTGCTGCGACCAAGGGCTTCGGACAATTCCTCAACCATCTGTTCGGTGAGCAAAATTTGCTCGTCAAGATTGTTTGGCGACAATTCAAATTGACGTTCAACAACTTGATTATCAGCAGAAATCTTCATATCAACTACATCAACAAAATAATCGAAGTCGTAACGCGGTGTACGTTTTTCCTTGTAAATCCTCATCAGAACGGTTTGGATAGAATCGGCGGAAAACGAAATGTCTGGCTTTCCTTTTTGTTTCAACATTATGCCCTGCTGCGAAAAACTCAATTCTCCATAACTCGACGACTTTGCATGTCCATACAAAATAATCGCAACCGCTACAACTCCCATTACAACATACAAATCTTTTGACACCGCAAAGCACAAAACTATGCAAATGGCACTTGCCACAACCGCCACAATATTGAGCCGTCTCGTGAGGGCATTGTCGGGTGCAAGATTATAATCTATAGGATAATATCTGATGTCTTGTATTTCCATAATCAAAACAATATTTTCGTAATTGCCGCAGAGCAAATCTCGTCAGTATTGGAAAAACATCGCGCCAGGCGCATCGGGGTTCAATATGCGCTTGACAGTTATCTCACCGCTGTGCAAAGGATAATGAATCGTGGGAGTACAGCCAACTGCAAGTATCAGGATTTTGAGGCTGTCGCTTTGAACGCATACAAATTTCAGTTTCCAGTTTTTGGATAGGTCCACGGTGTCGATGCGGCTCTCGCCAAGCCAAATTTTCTCCAAGTTGGGGAACTTTGCGAGGTCGTCGTAGGTGGACACCAAAAACAGATGAGTACGGTACGAGGTCAAGTTCAACGACTTCAACGAATCGCACTCCGCCTTCGACAGGTGCCCGTCGCCGTCGGTGTCGCCGTTCAACATCGCGCGCCCCTCCACCTCACGGTCGGCAAAGACGACATTTTGGGCGTTGGCGGCAAACGCAGCAAGCATACACGCCACAAGTATCACGAAAACTACAAGCACAATCCAGCCCTTGTTGTTGGTCTGTCCGCCGTCCTGCATCATTTCACGTTGGACGCGCTGCTGCTCCATATCCTGAATCATCTCCCTGTGGATGCGCTGATGCTCCATATTCTGATTGATCAAATCCAAATTGTCATCCATAGCTATAGTTTTTTTTGTGTTGAACAACGAGCCAAATTTAGTGATAATAATCAGTAATCCAAAAACTTTGCATAAATATATTTTGTTTTCAGCAAAAAAACATTATCTTTGCGCTTGAAGATAAAACTTTTACCATTATGAAACCACTACCAATCGGCATACAGACATTTTCGGAGATTGTCAACCACGATATGGTTTACATCGACAAGACCGACTTGATATACCAACTTGTCAAGCCGCAGAAATTTTTTTTTCTCTCCCGTCCGCGACGCTTTGGTAAATCGTTGCTGATAAGCACGTTGCAGGCGTATTTTGAGGGCAAGAAGGAATTGTTCAAAGGTCTGAAAATCGAGCAATTGGAAACAGAATGGACGGAATATCCTGTTATTAATTTGAGTTTTGCCAAATGCAAATCGAAAAAATTGGACGTAATTGTAAAATTCATTTCGATTGCATTGTCAGAACTTGAAGTACAGTTTGGCATTATTGACAAGGCCGAACAACCCGACGACGGCAAACAACCCAACATCAATTTCAATACGCGTTTTGAAAGGATTATCAAAACTGCCCACGCCAAGACGGGCCGTCAAGTAGTACTACTCATCGACGAGTATGACACACTGATGCTCAATACGATAACAGACATCAAAACTCAGGACGAAGTCCGCACCCATACGAGCAATCTCTTTTCTCCAATTAAGGATTTGGACCCGATTTTGAAGTTTGTGTTCATAACGGGCATCACAAAATTCAGCCAAATGTCGATTTTTTCAACGTTGAACAACCTGACAGACATTTCGTTGAATAAAAATTATGCTACACTTTGCGGCATTACAGATTCCGAATTGACTACGACTTTGAAAGATTATGTTTGCGAGTTTGCCGACACACTGAACGTTGATTTTGAAACAATGGTGTCAATTTTGAAACAGCGATACGACGGCTACCATTTTTCAAGAAAGAATGTCGGAGTTTTCAACCCGTATAGCCTGTTTAGAGCATTAACTGAATGTGAGTTAAATAGTTATTGGATTGAAACAGCCACTCCATCATCGCTTATTGCTCTTATGCGTCAAAACAACAATCTACAAATCAACGAGTTGGAAAACACATATATGAGTGCAGGACGTTTCAATACTCCTATTGAACGCATTTCTGACATCGTTCCATTCCTCTATCAGAGTGGCTATCTGAGCATCAAAAGTTATGACCCCGACTTCGACCAATACATTATTGGCTTCCCAAACAAGGAGGTAAGATATGGATTTTCAGAGAGTTTGATTAAAAATTATATCGAAGAAGACATCGGCTTCAACAACGATATTTTCCGCCGCTCGGTGGTTACTGCCATCAAGGAGGACAATCCCGAAATCCTTTTGACTCATTTGCAAGATTTTTTGCGAAAGATTCCTTACCCCGATGCCGACCCCGACAAATACCCCGAATGGTATTATCAGAACCTTCTGTATGCGATTTTGGCAACTTGTGGACTAAATGTTCAAACCGAAATCCGCACATCCGACGGACGAATTGATTTTGTAGTGTTTTCACCAAAGTCAATCTTCATTTTCGAGTTTAAACTCAACAAAACGGCTGAGGAGGCATTAGACCAAATCGACGAAAAAGAATACGCCAAAAAATTCTCGTTTGAAAACCGAAAAATTTGGAAAATCGGCGTCAACTTTTCAAGCGAAAAGAGGACGGTGGATGAGTGGAAGATTGCAAAATAACTTCAACTATGTTAACCCATTACCTTAGCCTCCAATTCAAACTCCTCAATCGAAACATCCGCGATTTTGGGATGCATCCTTTGTTGGCTTACGTGCTGATATTCGGATTGATAGCGGGATTAGGCACTCTGATTTTCCAAAGGCTGCCAAACTATGCGCCGTATATCATAATCGGAATATGTATCAGTATACAAATGCGTCTGTCGCAAAAGCAACGGTCTGATTTTCTGCAAATTGTCTATGGTAACAAGACTAAACATCTATTGAGAATAACTGAAAATCTGATAATAAGTATTCCGTTTGTGACATTGCTTTTAGTTGACAATCAATGCATTGCGACGGCGACATTACCTATCGCAAGCGTAATTTTGGCATTTATTGACCTCAATTCAAAAAGCATTGTATTGCCAACTCCATTTTCCAAAAGTCCATACGAATTTACTGTCGGATTCAGGAAATCATTTTTATTTATACTAATGGTTTATGGTCTGTCTATTATTTCGGTATGTGTCAACAATTTAAACCTTGGATTATTTTCGGTATTTGTGCTTTGTATAATTTGCGCGACGTATTATGGCAAAGTAGAAAACGAATATTACGTTTGGATATTTGCCGAAAGTCCAAACAAGTATCTGACGCACAAGATATTGACGGCTATTAAAAATACATTTTTGATGGCATTTCCAATGATGGCGTTATTGACAGCGTTTTCCCCCGAAAATTGGTGGATAGTTTTGCTCGTAACGGCAATTGGGATGATTTTGATAATTGCATTTTTACTTGCGGCATATTCAACATATCCTCCCGGCGAAATTGGGATTTTGGAATTGATATTCATTTTGGCAGTATTCATTCCGCCGTTTGTGTTGGTGGTGATACCATATTTTTATGTTCGTTCTATTAACCGATTAAAAAACACACTTGTATGATTAAAATTGTCGATTTGCACAAAAGTTACGGTTCAAAATCCGTACTCAAAGGCATCAATGCGGAGTTTCATAGCGGCAAAACCTACGGAATCATCGGCGAAAACGGGGCGGGCAAAACCACTCTGTTCCGCTGCATTGCAGGTCTTGAACGTTTTGACGGCACAATCACATCAGACTTGCAGCCGCTGAAAAATCATTTGGGGTTGCTGTTTGCTGAACCATATTTTTTCGACAAAATCACCGGCGAGGAATACATCCGCCTTTTGCGTTACGCCCGACACAAGAACATCGACAACATTGCCGACAAGAATATTTTTGATTTGCCACTGTCTCAGTATGTTACGACGTATTCCACGGGTATGAAAAAGAAACTTGCTCTGTTGGCAGTGCTTTTGCAGGGCAACGAGTTATTTGTTTTGGACGAACCTTACAACGGCATCGACATCAACGGTAGCATCGCGCTTACAGAGATATTACTGAAACTCAAAGAATTAAACAAGACCGTGATTATATCGTCGCACATATTTTCGACCCTCAGCGATACCTGCGACGAAATATTAGTACTCCGCGACGGCATCATTACCGAAACAGTTCAGCGCGCTGATTTCCAAAAACTTGAAGACGAAATTAAAGGTTCAAGAGTAAAGGATTTGGTTAATAAACTCGGTTTGGAGTAATTCATAAAAAATCGAGATTTGGCTGATTATAATATCATATTCAGCCAAATCCTGATTTTTTCGTAAGATTTGGCTGAATAAGTTGGTATATTCAGCCAAATCTTGTATATTTGCACCCAAAAAACAAGGCATTATGTTGACAAATATTATAGGCAGAGAACGAGAAATAAAGGCATTGGATGAAATCTACAACTCATCCAAATCGGAATTTGTGGCTGTTTGCGGAAGACGAAGAGTGGGTAAAACATTCTTAATCAAGGAGTTTTTTGATGAAAAGATATGTTTTTCGGTGTCGGGAATGATTCACGGCAAAACAAGTGCTCAACTCAAAATCTTTGTCAACAGGCTACGACGTTACGGAATGACAATCGACCGACCTGTCAACGATTGGATTGATGCCTTTGATTTGCTGATGGATTACCTATCGTCGCTGAGCGTGCAGCGCAAGGTGGTATTTTTTGACGAATTGCCGTGGCTCGACACTCCTCGCTCAAATTTTATTTCAGCCTTGGAAAACTTTTGGAACACGTTTGTATCCGACAGGCACGACATCGTTTTGATAGTATGCGGCAGTGCAACATCGTGGATGTTTGACAAACTCATCAACAATCACGGAGGCCTTCACAACCGCATCACGCGCAGGATTTTGTTGGAGCCGTTCAATCTTCACGAAACTGAACAACTTCTCATTACAAACGGCTTCAACTTATCAAAATACGAAATATCAGAATGTTATATGGTCTTGGGCGGCATACCATATTACCTAAGTCTTTTGAAAAAAGAACTTACATTGTCGCAAAATATCGATTTCTTGCTGTTTGACACACGGGGTGATTTGTATTCTGAAATCGACAACCTTTACGCATCGTTGTTCAGCAATTCGGATGATTACATAAAAGTAGTTAAAGCATTGTCGCAAAATTCATTAGGACTTACAAGAAACGAAATTTTATCAGAAACCGGCATCAAAACCGGCGGCACAATTTCTACGATACTCAAAAATCTTGAAACGTGCGGCTTCATCCGTTCATATCGTCAGATTGGCAACTCATTGAAAGACTTAAACTACCAACTCACAGATTTTTACACCCTGTTTTATTTCAAATTCAAGAACGGACTCTCTATAAAAGACCGCCGCTATTGGTCTGAAATTCAAGGCACTGCTGAGTTTTATACTTGGGCAGGATTCACATTTGAGATTTTGGTTTTAAGTCATATTCAACAAATAAAACAAAAACTTGGCATTCTGGGAGTTATATCCGAAGAATTTTCGTGCCGGATTCCTGCCGAAAACAATGAGAATGGCACGCAAATAGACCTGATTATCAGTAGGAAAGACAACACGGTCAACCTTTGCGAAATCAAGTTTTCAATCAATGAGTTTGAAATATCCGCCGACTACGAAAAAACACTTCGCACCGCATAGACCTATTCCGTAAAAAATATTTAAAACGTACTCAGTCGCTGCAACTTACGTTCGTGACAACATTCGGTGTCAAAAAAAACCTACACTCTTGGGTTGTCAACAATGAAATTTTGTTGGACGATTTGTTTAAGGATATATCATAACCTCCATTTCGTCATCTTATGTGCGCACACCAAATTCACAGCCACGACCATCACGCCGACCGCCATCTGCCAAATATCAACCGTTAACATCATAAAGCATTGCTTTAAGATATAGATGCTAATCGGCAGACAGATAATGCTTGTGGCTAATGCAGGGATATATTTTCTAATAACAATCGCCTGACCAATATGAACCACGTAATGAAACGTCAGCCCAATGAAAGCGCCAAGCCAAATATTCCAAACAAACTGATTATCGATCCATAACGACAACAGCGCAATAATTGTAAAAACCACAAACTCCTCAGCCACCGCCAAGGCGAATCCCTCGTTGGTAGTGCCGCGAAAAAGTCGGTGGATTTTAGGGAAACGACGTTGCAGCATATCCTCGTTGCGGTCGAGAAAAATCCGCATACCAATAATCTCCTCCAAATCGTGGAAGATGAACAGCATAGGAAGTGCAAAGGCAAATGTACTCATCTCAAAATGCCGTATTTATTCATTTACAAACCTCTCATTGTTCCAACTATATAAAATTGATTTGTCATCTTTTTTGAGTATAAAACTATCGTTGTAAATATTTGAAATATAGGCATTTTTCAAGAAGTCTTGTGGAAAATAATCATCGTGCGGAGTAAGATTTGTGTTGTCAAAATCATAAACAGTGAGATTATTTTGTGGACCATCTAACGATTGCCAATAATCAAGAATAATCCAATTCCCGTTTTTGAGCCAATAACATGCCACTGTTTCTTCAAAGCCTTCCGCTTCGGCTTCGGGAGTGAATACTGCAATGGTAATGCTTTTTTCTTGGATGTGTTTGCGGTTTTCGGCTATCATTTCTTCTGACGGCTTTTCATCTTCCGACAACATTCCAAACGGGTCGTAACTTTTTAGCAAAATATTCCAAACTTGCATTGCAACGCCAGTACCGTCAAAAGCGTACTCGTAATCTTCTTCCAAATCAGAAAGGTCGGGTTCTTCGCGGTTGATGTATTGAAGTTCTTCGTTGTATTTTTCGTCGGAGGGGTAATCTTTGGTGATTTTACGTTTAAGGTTGTCCCAAGAGTTGAAGTTTTTGGGATAGAGCCATGCTCCGTCGCTAAAATATAGTGAAATCGGACGTTTTTTAGGGTCTTCGTTGCGAGCAATACATGCCTCCTCGTATTCTGCCACGATGTAGAATCCAGAGGTAATCGGTTGATTATCTTTGATTGAGTACATCCAATAATAGCCGTCAGGATTGGCCTCTTCTGACGACGATTCTAAGTCGATTTTGCAGACTGTTTCGTTTTTACCGTCAGAAATTTTTATTTGGTCGCCTTTGATAACGATACGTTTGGCGTTTTTTACAACGTCTGGAACTTTTACATCTTTCAGATATTCAACTTCTTGATATTTCAAATCCTCGAACACCAATTCAGGTATTGCGTATTTGCCGGTATATTCGGTATCGGAAATTTCTGCTGGTGTTTCCGTTGTTTTTTCGGTTGTAGAGACGCGATTAATCGCGTCTCTACCATTGGTGGTGTCGGTAGTCGTGCCGCTGTCCTGAGTCTGATGTCCGCCGCCGCACGATGCCAACAGCGCAATGGCGGGGATGATTAGGAATATTTTTTTCATATTGTTAATGGTTTATAATTTGCAAATATAAACAAATTATTTGATTTATTTTCCGTATTTGTACGCTGTAAAAAATAATTTTCGCAAGCCCAACGAATTGCTTGCCTATCGTGATAGTTTGAATGATTACAGCGATAAAAGGCAGAAAAGAAGGACGAGAAGAAGGTTTGAAGGAAGGGCGTGCGGAAGGCGAACAATCCAAGGCATACGAAATTGCACGCAAAATGAAATCAAGTGGTCTTGATACGGCAACGATAGTTGATTTCACTGGTCTCTCGTCTGAAGAAATTGAGAAAATATAACAATCAGTTTCAGAAATAAACAACCCGTTAGTGGAATAATAATTATATATTTTTATTCCGCTAACGGGTTGTTAAATTTTATGCGAAATTAAGAATTTAAGCCACATAAAGAATTTCATAGAAAAAAAATATATCATTTTTTTCATGAAATTTTGTCTTTTTCAAAAAAAATATCTACTTTTGAAAACAAATATTTCGAATTTGCGTATAAATTAAATAATGTTTTAAAGACTAAATTTTAAAACAAAAGACATAATATTAACTTTAATCGTACTCAGAAAAAAGCCTGGAAAACTTGTTTCTCGAAGTAGAGGAAGTTATTTTGTATTCACGGAATGCCGGAAAGGGATTCTGTACACCACTATTTTAGATACGCCTTTGGTGTGTTCTAATACTATTGGTGGTGTGCGGTTTTTTTCCAGGCTTACCGCGAGTACGAATAGTGAGGTTCACACCTTTTTTTATGTGATTATCTCGTCAGGGGAATTTCTGATGTGCGGTTGTAAAAACCGTAAAATCGTGAAATTAAAATTCTTATCTGTAATTTTCGCATTATTTGCGATTATCACTACGTCATTCGCGCAAAATGACAAGCCTGATTACTTGTGTTTTGAGGTTGAGGCGGGAACAACTGTTTCGTTGAAAAAATATGGAAATGCAAATCCAAATATCCAATATTCATTTGATAAAAAGACGTGGACGGATTTTTCGGAGGTGACAGTAGAAAATGATTGTTGCATATATTTTAGGGGCGATAATCCTAAGGGATTTAATCCTGGTACTTCTTATGACGATTACTCATCTTTTGAGGTGTCAAAGGAGTTTAAATGCAGCGGTAATGTGATGTCTCTAATTGATGGAAAGGGGGAAACGTTGCAGATTCCAAGCAATAGATATGGATATTGTTTTTTGAAATTATTTGAAAATTGTCCATTAACCACAGCGCCTGAACTTCCAGCAACAACTTTGGCACAGAAATGTTATTATTGTATGTTTTCCGGTTGCAAAAGTTTAACCACCGCACCAGAACTTCCAGCTACAAAATTAACATATTTTTGTTATTCAGGTATGTTCGCAGGTTGTGCAAGTTTAACTACCGCACCAGAACTTCCAGCGACTACTTTGGCAGAAAATTGTTATTCAGATATGTTTGGCAGTTGTACACGGTTAACCACAGCGCCTGTACTTCCGGCGACAACATTAGCACCGTGTTGTTATGAAATGATGTTTTTCAATTGCCAAAGTTTAGTTGAACCACCAGAATTACCAGCGACAACATTAGCGAATTACTGTTATGCTGATATGTTCAGGTATTGCACAAATTTAACAGTAGCACCTAAACTGCCTGCAACAACAATGTCCAAATCATGTTATTATTATATGTTTGGCGATTGCAAAAATTTAATTACGGCACCAGACCTTCCTGCGACTACTTTGGCTGAAGATTGTTATCGTTGGATGTTTTCTGGCTGCAAAAAATTACAAAGTGTTACAGTAAATTTTAATTCGTGGCCTGAAAACGGTTTTACTGAATGGATGAAAGATGTTGCTGCTAAAGGTGTATTTATTTGCCCATCCAATTTACCGCAACAAACTGGCATTAATTATATTCCAGAGGGCTGGAATGTCAAATACATCGAAGACCTCAAAAATATCACTATTTCCGAAACCTCAAAACCTTACATAACAATTTCTGAAACAACGGAAATTGAATCAGGTTCGGAAATAAGTTTTTCTGTAACTGACAGAACAGATGAAGGCTATACCGCAACCGTTACCGTACAAGGCTCAGAAGAAATCGAAACGACAAAATCCGGCAACGATTATACTTTCACGATGCCGGAAGAAGATGTTACAATAAGCGTAACATACACTCCTATCACATATAGCATTACGACGGATGATTTTTCGTCTGCCGATAAAACCGAGGCAAGTGCCGGAGACAAAGTTACGGTAACAATTTTTGACAGAACCGGTTATAATTTTGTTTCGGCAAAATATAACGGCAATGATTTGACGGTTTCAAACAAAACGGCTGAATTTACAATGCCGGCAAAAAATGTTTCAATCACTGCGACTTACACGCCGATTGAATACAACATTACCGCAAACGAATTTGTTACCACGAACAAAACCAAAGCGACGATTAACGACAAAGTAACATTTTCAGTAACAGACCGTACAAATGACGGTTATAAACTCGATAAAATTTTAGTTAACGGCGCAGAGTTTTCAGGGACAGAGTTTGAAATGAAAAACTATTTGCAAGATATCATAATCTCGGCAGTTTATTCAAAAATCGAATCCGAAAACAAACCTGAAATAATCACAGACGGCAATGTTGAAATAAATTTACCTGATAACATTCAAGAAAATTCTCTTGTTTATTTCACTGTTGCGCAGAAAGAAGGTTATTCCGCTTTTGTATACGTAAACGGTTTATTAACAGATGAATATTCATTTGTATTTAAAGGTAAAGTTGAAATAAAAGTTGATTACAAAGAGTTTTCGGTAACGGATATTACTTTGGAAACCGAAGGTTATTGTGCCGGCGATGTGATTAATATGACTTTTACAACAGATAATTTTGCGAAACAATACGAAATCACTTTTTCGGACGAGGGACTCAAAGAGGGATTCAAAAACATTGATTTCAAAGATGTTACGGCATATCAAAAGCAGTTGGAGGCGTTCAAAATTCCCGAAAACGCAAAACCCGGAAAGTATCATGCTTTTATTCGCGTGATGGATTCGCACGGTAGCCGCAGCAAAAATTTCGTTTTTGAATTTGAAGTTTTTTATCCTAACAATATCATCGAAACAAAGTATTCGGATTTAATTTGTGTTAATAATTTTAATAACGAATTTATTGGTTATCAATGGCTTAAGAACAACAAGGAAGTTTTTGGAGAAAACCGTCAGTTTTTCTTTGACCTTCCGGTTTTAAACGGTATTTATAGTGTTGTACTCACAAAAAATAACGGGGACAAAATTCGAACCTGCAATTTTGAAGTCAAAGATATAAAACAGAAAAAGTTTGTTGAAAAGTCAGTAAAAGTATATCCAAATCCTGCAAAAAGCGGAGAAGATATAAATTTGGAATTATCTGGTTTTGATAATTTTAACGGTGTTTATATTTTGATTTATAACCAGTTAGGTACTGTTATAAGTAAAATTTCTAACATCAAAAACCTCAATACATTGTCGCTCAAACGCGGTTTTTACACCGGCACAGTTATCGACAAAAATGAGAAATTGAATTTTAAAATAATTGTAAACGATTAATACTATGAGATATATAATTTTAACGATATGCGTTTTGCTTTTTAACGGCGGGCTTTACTCTCAGACAGACAATGTGTCGCTTAGTTTTGGCGGAGGTCTTAATTCATTGGCTTACGAATTGGATTGTTGCGAAAAAAAGAGCAGTGAATTCGGCTTCTCGATGAAACTCGGCTACGAACATTTTTTCAATCCCAAAGAAGGAATTTCAACAGGGTTGATGATGGTAAATTTTTCAACGTCAGCAACTTTAAATTATCGTCAAACGATAGATAATTTTGTTGACGAAGACGAAAAAAACTACACTCAACGCACATATTTCAATGAGTTAAAAGAAGTGCAAAAGCAAAATATTTTGATTTTGCCTGCTGAATTTTTCTACAAAATAGACCTTTCGCAGAAACTGAAACTTAATCTTTGCGGCGGATTTTTTGCTGGGTTCAACATAAAAAACGATTTCAAAACCCAATCGGGCGAACTTGAATCCCGACGTTTTTATTACGCTTTGAATCTTGAAATTTATGGCGACTACCCACAGCATGGACTTTATTCAGAATCTGATTTCAACGGAAAATATGATTCAAAAGTTTTGTTCGGCGGAATTTTTGAAACTGATTTACGGTATAATCTTTCAGACGATTTGGATTTAAAATTGGGGTTTCATTGGCTTTATTCTTTCAATAGTCAGAAAAAGGAATCGTCTTTAAACTTATACAATCCCAACGACTTAAAATACAACGGTGTTTTTAAGTCAAATCTTACAAACAAAGTTCATCCATTTGCGTTAGGATTTTCAGTAGGCATAAATTACAGATTGTAAAAAAGTTAACAAAATACAGAATATAAACCCGTTGGCAAAACAAAATTTTTGTCAACGGGTACTTTTTATATGATTGAGCGCCATTTCCTTTTTTGGTGAGTCTTATGGACAAGAAGAAGTGTTGAAAGAAGAACGAGAAGAGTGTGTACGGTAAAAAAATAACTTTGCAATCTCAATCATTATATTTATTTTTGCAACTGATAAACTAAAAACCGCAGACATTATGCCGTCAGAAGGAATATACGAACGTTTCATTAATTTCTATACCGACTTTGCGTTCAAGAAGTTTTTCGGGACTCCTGCCAACAAAGAGTTCCTAATTAGTTTTCTCAATGCCCTCTTGAAACTCGAAGGCGACGAGGAAATCAAGGACATCAAGCATCTCAACACCGAAAAACTGCCTATCGTTGAGGCAGATAGAAAGGCCATTTACGATGTTTACTGTGAGAACAACAAGGGCGAAAAGTTCATTGTGGAGATGCAGAAGGCGTCGCAGATTAACTTCATAGACCGCTCTATTTATTACGCCTCGTTCCCGATTCAGGAGCAAGGCGAAAAGGGCTATATCCGCGAGATGGACGACAAAAAGGTTTATTGGAAATACGAACTCCGCAAGGTTTATGTGATTGGCGTTCTGAATTTTATCATCGACGACAATCCTAAGCACACTGAGGTAGTAACCCACGCAAAACTCCGTTACGACGAGTATAAAAACGAACTTTACAGCGACAAGTTGGAGTTTATCAACATCGAGATGCCCAAGTTCAAAAAGAGCGAGGAAGAACTTGAAGATATGCTTGATAAATGGTTTTATGCGATGAAGAACCTCTATCACCTTGCCGACCGTCCCAAAGCATTGTGCGAGGCAATTTTCAAACGCCTTTTCAACCTTGCTGAAATTTCAAAGTACAAGCCCAACGAATTACTTGCCTACCGTGATAGTTTGAAGGATTATAGAGATTATTACAATACGATAGATTTTGCAGAGATTAAAGGTAGGAAGGAAGGCAGAGAAGAAGGATTGGTGGAAGGCGCACAATCCAAGGCATACGAAATTGCACGCAAAATGAAATCAAGTGGTCTTGATACCGCAACGATAGTTGATTTTACGGGGTTGAATCCCGAGGAAATCGAAAAAATATCATAATAAAAACGACAGCCGCAATTATCTACTGCGGCTGTCGTTTTTTGATTGATTATTCGCTAATTACTCTTCTCCTTCGTAAGAATATTCCCGGTAACCTTCCTCAAATTCTTCGCCGGTCCATTTGAAGAGTCGCTCGTCTTCTGAGAGGGAGAAGAAAATGCCGTCGGGGTCAAAGTCCATATTACCATCGCCTTTTGCCCATCGCATACAGTCGGAGAAACTGTTTGGGAAAATTGGCTCTACTTCCGTGAGTTTTCCGTCGCTGAAATGCCAATATTTAACGTTTTCGGTAGTGTATTGCCAATCGGGGTTGTCGAAGATAGCATACGCCACAAGACAGCCTTTTGCGTCGCTGTAAGTGCGGAATTCAACCGTAGGCACATTGCCCTCAAAATAAATGCTGAATCCTGTGTCGTCGATTTTGCCGCCTGTAACCTTTCCGTATTTGCTAAGGTCGAGATTTGCTGCCTTTAATGCGTTAAGAGTCTGTGCATTAAGTTTGCTATTTTGGAGTATGTCGCGCTTGTAATCAAATTTCTGAGGTTCAAAATATACTCTGATGCCTGTGATTTTGGCGTTTTGGTCGGGTGCAGAAAACTCAATGTAGGTGTCGCCGGCAAAATCAGTATGACTAAGTTGCTGTGTAATAACATACTTGCCGTCTTTGTTGCCTTGGGTGATGTTTTTGTCCTTCATCTTGTTGCCCTTCTTGTAGTTGAGAACGTCTTTGATGGGCATACCTATCGTTACGGGGTAGCGTAGAGGGCGTTCGTGGTAGATGAAATATGGTGAGCCCGCCTCAATGTTGTCTTCCTGAGAGATAGCCACATTCGGGTCAACGATAGAATAGCCCACAACGTGCTTGTTTTTGATGTCGAGTTTAGCAAGTGTCTTGCCCGAAGAATTTTTTACCACTCCCGATTTTGCAATCTCCGAATCAAGGTCGTCGATCGTAGAGTTGATGCGGATTGGATTTTGTTTCATCGGATTAAAATCGCCGTTTGACATATCCACAATGTAAGGCTCGTAGAAAGGTTGAGCGGGGCGGAACTCGCTGTCTTTCCATTCGTATTTGGCGAGCCATCGTGCGGGAAGTTCGGCAGAGAATGTGGAAGCGTCGATTTTATAATCGTTAAAATCGGGATAATCAACGTTTGCAAGTAATTCAAACCCTTCGGGAAACACCTTGTCGATGTCAGCCTTTGAGACTTTACCGTCGGAATAGTTAAAAGCCCTGATGTCATTGTGTTCGTAGATGTTGGCGGGAACCATCACTACCATCCACGATTTGTCGGGCATTGGGAAACAGCCCAATTTTGCACCCATAATTATTTCCTCACCGCCCTCTTCGCTATGATAGATACAAGAGAACTCGTATGTGGTTTTGGATGTAGCCTTTCCGTTGGGGTTTTCAAATCTTGGCTCACTATTAAATTCATCGATGCGCTCTTTCAGTTTTTTGTCGAAGGCGAGCAAAGCCTCCCACACCTTTGTGGAAATTGTATCCGCAGGTTCTGATTCGGTTGTCGTAGAGACGCGATTAATCGCGTCTCTACCATTGGTGGTGTCGGTTGCCGTGCCGCTGTTCTGAGTCTGATGTCCGCCTCCGCAGGCTGCCAAGAGTGCAATGGCGGGGATGATTAGGAGTTGTTTTTTCATAATTTGATTGTTGTTTGTAATGATTTTATGTTTGCAAATATAAACAAATTATTTAGATTTCAACGTAAAGATAATTTTCTGATTATTTTAGCATTTGCAGTGGTGTTGAAGTTCGAT
>Ga0256407_10003809_pt1 | contig 26160 bp, 22 predicted proteins | sample RumenRJG_04DNA_FD_193489 | JGI IMG/M metagenome (GOLD analysis project Ga0256407, IMG submission 193489) | Bovine rumen microbial communities from Lethbridge, Alberta, Canada - RJG_04 | ecosystem: Host-associated > Mammals > Digestive system > Stomach > Rumen | place: Canada: Alberta... | reverse complement strand
AAACCCGGTCAATATGGAGGTCTTACAATTCTTGGTGTTGAGGGCTACAAGCGGTTAAAAATAAACTCAAAAAGAAAAAAGAATAAATGGAATCAAGAAAACAAATAGCAGCAGAGAAAAAGAGGTGCAACAGCCATAATTGCGCCCAAGCAATTCTTCACACCTACGCAGATATAGCTGGAATCAGTGAGGATGAAGCCATAAACATTGCTGGGGCTTTTGGTGGTGGTATGGGAAACATGGAAGGAACGTGTGGAGCACTCGTTGGATCAGGTCTCGTTCTGGGATTGGTTAACAAAGACAAGGCAAAGTCCATGAAACAGATGCGTCAGATAATGACCAAGTTCCAAGAGAGAAACGGAGCCACACAATGCAAACTACTGAAAGGTGTAGGTACAAAGGTCGTACTGCGTGAGTGTCCTCTGTGTGTTTCCGATGCAGCAGAGTTTTTGGAAGAACAGTTAGAAAAGGAAGATTGACCATGCAGATAATCCTCGCTTCCGCAAAGATAATGAATGACAGGTTGAAGTCTATACCCGACATTAGTCTGTCAATACCTCGTTTCCAAAATGAGGCAGAAGCTTTCGCAAAGGATATGGCTCAGTATTCTACTGAAACCATTGCCGAAATACTGGGTTGTAGTATGCAGATAGCAGCGCAGAATAAGTTGCGGTTTATGCAGTTTTTTGAGGACAAGCCGAAACTGCCAGCCATTTTAGCGTATCATGGTCAGGCTTACAAGCATCTGAAGGCTGAAATTCTAACTACTGATGACCTCAATTACTCACAAGGGAAACTCTGGATTACCTCATTCCTCTATGGATTGTTGCGTCCACTGGATGGCATTCAGCCTTATCGGATGGAGGGTCTTGTTGAACTTCCAAGTGGCGAGGGGCAGAATCAGTTTGGGTTTTGGAAGAGCCGCCTAACTGATTTGCTGATTGATGGCATAAAAGCAGATGACGGCATACTGGTACATCTTGCAACAGAGGAATATCAGCACCTGTTTGACTGGCAGCGTGTCCGTAAAGAAGTCCGAATCGTTCAGCCTTTATTCTACGTTAGAAAAGGTGGCGATTTGAAGATTCAGGCTGTTTGGGCTAAGACATGCAGGGGAGCAATGACACGATTCATCATTCAAAATCGAATCACGAACCCCGATGACCTGTCAGCATTCAGTTATGAGGGCTTTACATACAAGCCGAATCTTGGAGAACCTGATTATCCACATTTTATAAAATGAGAATCTAGCCAGCCATATTGAATCTAAAAGTAAAGGCAACCTATCTGTTTATCAGATACATACTTTAACATCTCCTTGGATAGTTTAGGAATCGCTATTTTTAGAATTCTCCGAGTTTGGGAAGAGATTTGGGTCTGATTTTGGGTAACGGAGAAATAGAAAATCCACGTAACTTATTGATAATCAACCAGTTACGCGGATTTATCAGCGGAGAGAGAGGGATTCGAACCCCCGGTACCTCTCGGTACGGTAGTTTTCAAGACTACTGTAATCGACCACTCTACCATCTCTCCAGTGCTCGAATTATCTCGAAAGCGGGTGCAAAGGTAGTGCTTTTAATCGAATTAACCAAATTTTTGAGCAACTTTTTTGCATATCAATTCTAATTTTCGTACCTTTGTGGCATGATTTACCCTAAGAACTACGAATCGAAGATAGGATTTGACGAGATACGACATCTGTTGAAGGAGCATTGTCTGAGCTCGTTGGGCAAGGAAAAGGTGGACGAACTGACCTTCTCCGACGACGCTGTGACGGTGAACGATTGGATGCAGCAGATACGCGAGTTTCGCAGACTGATGCAGGCAACAGAGCAGATGCCCATGAACTATTTCTTTGACGTGCGCGAATCGGTGGCTCGCATCCGACTGGAGAACACGCACTTGGAGGAGGACGAGTTGTGGGACCTGCGCAGGTCGCTGGAAACGATTGGGGTCATTGTGAACTTCCTGAACAAGAACAATGGCGACGAGGAATTTCCAGAATACAACTACCCTGCCCTGCGCCAATTGGCCAAGGACGTGCAGACGTTTCCTGCCATTATCCGACGGATAGACTCTATCTTGGACAAGTTTGGGAAAATCAAGGATTCGGCCACCATGACGCTGGCGGGCATCCGTCATGAGATGGAACAGACGGCAGGCAGCATATCGCGTACATTATATACCATACTACATGCTGCACAGCGCGACGGATTGGTGGCTCAGGACACGGCGCCCACCCTGCGCGACGGACGACTGATGATACCCGTAGCACCTGGACTAAAGCGCAAGATAAGAGGTATTGTACACGACGAGTCGGCCACGGGAAAGACGGTATTCATAGAGCCTGCAGAGGTGGTGGAAGCCAACAACAAGGTGCGCGAACTGGAGGCTGCAGAGCGCAGGGAGATTATCCGCATTCTGACCGTATTCTCAGACGAACTGCGCCCCCACGTGCAGGAGGTGCTGGACTCGTATCAATTCCTGGCAACCATCGACTTGATACACGCCAAGGCTGAGATGGCCGAGCAGATGCAGGCCTTTGAGCCTGAGGTGAAAGCGGAGCCACAGATAGACTGGATAAGGGCCATACACCCGCTGTTGCAACGCTCGCTGGCAAAGCAGGACAAGAAAGTTGTTCCGCTGGACATTCGCCTTGAAGGAAGAAGTAAGACGGAAGAAGGAAGAAGTAAGACTTTAGGGCGACTGCTGATTATCAGCGGTCCGAACGCTGGAGGTAAATCGGTGTGTCTGAAAACGGTGGGACTGCTGCAATATATGTTGCAATGTGGACTCAGTATTCCCATTGGCGACCGTTCGACGGTGGGACTGTTTCAGAACATCATGATAGACATTGGCGACGAGCAATCGATAGCTGACGACTTGTCGACGTACTCCAGTCATCTGCTGAACATGAAGAACATGATGAAGCAGGCCAACAATCGCACGTTGCTGCTGATTGACGAGTTTGGAGGTGGTACGGAGCCTGCCATTGGTGGTGCCATTGCGGAGGCTGTGCTGAAACAATTCTGGAAGAAGGAGACGTTTGGCATCATTACCACCCACTATCAGAACCTGAAGCACTTTGCAGAAGACCACGAGGGCGTGGTGAACGGTGCCATGCTCTACGACCGTCATCAGATGCAGGCACTGTTCCAGCTGAGCATCGGACAACCGGGTTCTTCGTTTGCGATAGAAATTGCCAGAAAGACGGGCATTCCTGAGGATGTGATCAGCGACGCCTCGGAGATTGTGGGTTCAGACTACATCCAGAGCGACAAATACCTGCAAGACATTGTGCGCGACAAGCGCTACTGGGAGGGTAAGCGCCAGACTATACACCAGCATGAGAAATCGCTGGAGGGACACATACAGCGCTACGAGACGAATCTGGAGGAGATAGAGCGCGAGCGAAAGGCTATCCTGAATCGTGCCAAGCAACAAGCGGAAGAGCTGTTGGCAGAGGCAAACCGCAAGATAGAGAATGCCATTCGCGAAATCAAGGAGGCGCAAGCGGAGAAGGAACAGACACGACTGATTCGCGAGGAATTGCAAGAGTTCCGCGAGCAAGTGCAGAACGACGACACGCGCGGACTGATGAGCGAAGAGGACTTTGCCAAGAAACTGCGCCAGATGGAGGAGCGCAAGGCGCGCAAAGCTCAGCGCAAGGAGAGGAAGGGCGAGGAAGAAAGAGCAGCCAGTGAGAAATTGGCAGCAAGAGCCAAAGCCAACCTCAATGACACCAACCGTCCGCTGGAGAAGGGCGACAGCGTTCGCATCAAGGGAACTAACAGCGTGGGCGAGATAGAAAGCATACAGGGCAAGCAGGCCACCGTGGTGTTTGGTGGATTGCGTTCGAAAGTGAAGTTGGAGCAATTGGAGCGGGCAGCGAAATCGCAGGCCACGAGCAGCCCTGCCGACAAGCACGCCCATCTGGCTATCCAGACCTCGCACATGACGCGCGCCACGATGGAGGACCGCCGTCAGAACTTCCATCAGGACTTAGACGTGAGGGGTATGCGTGGCGACGAGGCAATTGATGCCGTGATGCACTTTATCGATGATGCCATCTTGATAGGCTTGAGTCGTGTGCGCATCCTGCACGGAACGGGTACGGGCATTCTGCGCCAACTGATCAGACAATACCTCAACACGGTGCCTAACGTGAAGAAAGCCAAGGACGAGCACGTGCAATTCGGAGGGGCTGGAATCACCGTTGTGGACCTCGACTAAAATCATTCCATCACAAAGAAAGTTTTTTTTAGATTTATTTTTTGCCCGTTTCGCAGAAATTGATTACTTTTGCAATCAAATCTAAATCAATGTATATAGCTGTTGCAGGAAATATAGGAAGCGGGAAGTCGACACTGACGCAGTTGCTGGCCAAGCACTATGGCTGGGAGGCTCGCTATGAGACGGTGGAAGAGAACCCGTATCTGGATGATTACTACAGGGACATACACCGATGGTCGTTCAACCTGGAGGTTTTCTTCCTGAAAGAGCGCTTTCGCGACTTGATAGACATCACGCAGGCGCAAAAGACCATCATACAGGACCGCACCATCTACGAAGGGGTGTACGTGTTCATGGAGAACAACAAGGACATGGGCAACCTGAGTGAGCGCGACTACGAGACGTTTATGGAGCTGTTCGAGCAGATGATGGAGGTGGCTACCCAACCAGACCTGATGATTTATCTGAAGGCTTCAGTGCCCCATCTGGTGGGGAATATCCAGAAAAGAGGGCGCGAATATGAGCAACAGATGCAGTTGGAATATCTGGAGAACCTGAACAAGCGATACGACGACTTTATATACAATAGGTATAAAGGAAAGGTGATGACGATAGAGAAGGACAATCTGGACTTCCTGAACAATACGAAGGACTTTGCACAAATCGTAGACCGCATAGACAGGCAGCTGTTCGGACTATTCCCACCACAATTGTAAAACAACAACGAAAAAACTATAATACTATGCACATCGCAATAGCAGGAAACATAGGCAGTGGCAAGACCACGCTGACAAAATTGCTGGCCCACCGCTATGGCTGGACGCCCCGTTTCGAACCCGTTGACAACAACCCGTATCTGTCGGACTTCTATGCCGATATGCCTCGCTGGTCGTTTAACCTGCAGGTGTACTTCCTGAGCAAGAGATTCAAGGAAGTGGTGGAGATATCGAAATCAGAGGATACCATCATACAAGACCGTACGATTTTCGAAGATGCCAAAATCTTCGCTCCAAACCTGCACGCACAGGGCATGATGTCGGACAGAGACTTTGCGAATTATTCTGACTTATTCGACCTGATGATGTCGCTGGTAAAATTGCCCAACCTGATGATTTACATCCGCTCGAGCATTCCCACGCTGGTGGCACAGATTCAGAAAAGAGGCCGTGATTACGAGCAAACCATGCGATTGGACTATCTAAAAGGTCTGGAAGAAAGATATGAAGAATGGATTGCTACATACAAAGGTCCGCTGATTGTGGTAGATGGCGACCATTGTAAATTTGGTGACAATCCCGAAGACCTGAAAATAGTAACGGACATGATTGACGCCAAGCTTTATGGTCTGTTCCCCATGGACAGCAACACATAAACAAAGGGAAGAACATGCCTCGTTTAAATATTTTTAACTACTATTATAAAGAGGTGTGAGGGATTTTTCATACTTTTGCAGAATATAATCTAAGAGAAAGTATTTCTCTAACCGCAAAATGACTGACATCATATTATCAAGTTTTATCAGTCTGTTTGCTCTGTTTGGCAAAGAAGAGCAGGTGGATGAGGTACGAGCTAAGAATATGCTCGTAAGCTATTTGCATCGCCATTTCGGAATCAGAAATACAGACTTGTACGTGGACCTTTACGCTGACATGCGTATGGCCTACGAGATGACGGAAGATCTGAACACAGTGGACACCGTTACATCTATCTGTTCTAATCTGCAAGGCGACATCCGCAAAATAGAAAAAGACCTGTTGTTGCTGCGATTGATGGAGTTCTGTCATGGAGGTTTCGAGGCCAATCATACGGATGTGCTGTTCAAGACGATGGCACAACTGTTCAACATTCCACAAGAGCAATACAACGACTTCATTGACTTTGTAGATGGCAAGGAAACGGAGCATGTGAAACTGCACCAGTTGGAAGGTTTCGACGCTCCCCTGAAGACCCTGCTCGACCCGATTTCCGGACTTCTGCTCTTCACCTATATGGGCAACGATACCGTATTGCTGAACGACGTGCCCATACTGACGGGCTCGTTCCAGGTTTGGATACAGAGCAGCGTGCTGAAAAGCAAGAGCGGAAAGCCCGTCTATTACTCGTCGATTATCAGCACCTACGATCAGACGCAGAGCGAGGTTAAAGCGGTAGAATTCTGCGGAAGAGACATCAACTTCCGATTCCCCAACAGCGACAATGGTATGCACGACCTGAGCTTCACGCTGAGGAACGGAGAGCTGCTGGCCATCATGGGTGGTTCAGGAACGGGTAAGACTACCCTGCTCTCGCTGTTGAACGGTAGTCTGAAGCCACAGGAAGGAACCATCACCATCAACGGACATAGCATCACAGAACCTGAGGCCAAGAGCTTGATTGGTTTCGTACCTCAGGACGACCTGCTGATTGAGGAGCTGACTGTATATCAGAACCTTTGGTTTACGGCTAAGTTCTGCTTTGAGGGCATGAGCGACGAGGAGCTGGACAAGCGTGTGATGAAGACGCTGAAGGACCTGGGACTGGACGCTACGAAAGACCTGAAGGTGGGATCGGCCATCAACAAATACATATCGGGTGGACAGCGCAAACGACTGAACATTGCCTTGGAGCTGATTCGCGAACCAGCGGTACTGTTCCTTGACGAGCCTACATCAGGCCTCTCGTCTGCCGACACAGAGAAGGTGATCAACTTGCTGAAGGAACAGACCTTGAAAGGCAAGCTGATTGTGGTGAACATTCACCAGCCTTCAAGTGATGTATACAAATTGTTCGACCGTCTATGGCTGTTGGACAAAGGCGGATATCCCGTATTCGACGGTAATCCCATTGACGCCATCACTTATTTCAAGGAAGCTGCCAACTATGCAGACGCTGAGACGAGTGCGTGTCCGACGTGTGGTAACGTGAACCCAGAAATCGTGCTGAACATCATCGACGAGAAGGCACTGAACAATATCGGCGAGGTGAGCGACGAGCGCAAGATGACACCTCAGGAATGGCACGAGCTGTATCTGAAGAACCGCAAGGAGATGAAGGCTCCCGCAGTGAGCGATGTGCCTGCCTCAGACCAGAAGAAACCGAACAGGCTGAAGCAGCTGAGCATCTTCCTGCAGCGAAACTTCAAGACGAAGATAACCAATGTGCAGTATCTGTGCATCACCCTGTTGGAGGCACCGCTGCTGGCACTGATCTGTTCTTTCCTGACACGCTATACCCCACCCGAGGGCTACTCCGTGATGGACAACAAGAACCTGGTAAGCTACTTCTTCATGTCCGTTATCGTGGCAACATTCATTGGCATGAGCGGTAGTGCTGAGGAGATTATCAAGGACCGTGCCCTGTTGAAGCGCGAACGGTTCCTGAACCTTTCGTATGGCAGCTATATCTGGTCGAAGATTATCTTCCTGGCAGGTGTTTCGCTGTTGCAGACGCTGTTGTTCATCCTGATTGGTAACACGATTATGGGCATACACGGCCTGACGATGGAATGGTGGATCATCTTGTTTGTTACAGCATTGCTGTCAAACCTGACGGGACTGATTCTGTCGCAGTGTCTGAACTCAGTGGTGGCAATCTACATCAGCATCCCCTTGTTGCTGATACCTCAGATTCTGCTGTGCGGATTGGTAGTCAGCTTCTCAGACCTGACACCCAAGAGCACCACGGGCAATGTGCCTGCTATCGGCAATATCATTCCCTCAAGATGGGCGTATGAGGCGCTGGCTGTGACCTCGTTTACTGACAATGCCTACGAGAAGCCGTTCTTCGAGATTGACAAGCAGAAATACGAGAACCAGTTCTATAACATGGGATTCCTCTATGAACTGCAATCGCAGGTGGAGACCATGAAGGACGAGGTGAAGAAGGGCAAGGCCGTAGACCCTGAGCATATGAGGGTGATAGAGACCAACCTGCCGTTGCTGACGGAGTTCTGTGGTATGAAAGCCTATGCTGGTGACAAATCCACAGAATCGCTTACCTTATATATGAAAGAGGCTGAGGACATCCTGAAGCAGCGAGGCAACAAGGCCAGCATAAGGGAGGACGCCATGAAGTCGGCATTCATCCGCGAGCATGGCAAGGAAGAGTTGCTGAAGTTGAAGCGCGAGAACTACAACCTGAAGTTGGAGGACTGCGTGATAGGTGCTGACCAGCGCAGGATGCTCGACGTGATAGACGGATACATCGTGCCCAGAACAGGAACCATCTTCCTGACTCCTCAAAGCAAGTGCGGTAATGCTCCGTTCTATAGCAGCGAGAAGATTGTCGGCACATGGCACGTGAAGACGCTGTGGTTTAACATGGCCGTGATGCTGCTGATGTGCATCATCGTAGGCATACTGCTGTTCTGCGACTGGCCTGGACGATTGCTCCGAAAGGACAATCCTTAGAGAACGAAAAATGAAAACGAAAACGAAAATGAGAGAAAAAAAATATAATTCATTAAATTAATAACAACAAAAAACTCAAAAAAATGAAGAAGTTAACTATTGTAGCTGTTGCTTTTGCAGCAATTGTCTTCGCAGCTTGCGGAGGAAAAAAGAGTGCTAACAACGTAGAGGATGCAGACTCACTGAAGAGCTTTGAACAGCAGCAGATTGAGGCCAGCATTAAGATGCACATGGACAGCATTGCTGCTGAGATCAGCAAGATGAAGCAGCCCACCTTCATTCAGGAAGGCAACGGTGGCTTGTCACTGACCAAGGAAGAGAAGCAGGTAAAGCCTGACTATCTGTTGCCCGCAAACGCTGCTGAGGAAGCTGCCACACTGGCTGAGAAGTATCGTATGCTGAGCGCTCTGGGTGTTGACAAGCGCATTGCTAAGCTCTACGACATGCCTACTGATGAGTATGAGAAGGCTATTGCCAAGCTGATTGCTGACATCAACGATCCTTCTTTCAAGACCATCGAGGATCAGACTAACGTATTCGAGACCACTCAGACTCTGTATGACGACATGGAGAAGAACGGTCGCATCAACTACTTCTGGCAGCTGGCTTCTGCAGCTCTCGTTGAGGAGCTCTACATTGCCAACAAGAATGCCGACAAGTTCCTGAGCGTATTCGACGACGAGGCCGCTTCAAACATCACTTTCCGTGTGATCCTCGTGCTCGACGCTATCAACCGTCTGTCTGAGTACGATCCTGACATCAAGCCTATCGCTGACGCTGTTGCTCCTCTGGAGGTGCTCAACGCTACCACCGTTGACGAGCTGAAGAAGCAGTTGAACGAGGCTAAGGAAGGTATCGACGCTGCTCGTGCTGCCCTGGTGAAGTAATAAAAGTCTATGAAGAAAAGACTGGTACTGCCGAACGATATAGAGACCATCCCTCAGCTGAACGAGTTCATCGACTTGGTAGCTGAGGAGGTGGGTCTTGACATGTCGCTCACCATGAGCCTGAACCTGGCTATGGAGGAGGCTGTAGTCAATGTGATGGACTACGCATATCCCAATGGTCAGAAAGGCAATGTGGACATCGAGGTGACGGCTGACCAGGAATGGATGACCTTCGTCATCACGGATACTGGCATAGCCTTTGACCCAACAACCAAGGAAGATGCAGACACCACCCTCTCTGCAGAGGAACGCCCCATTGGCGGATTGGGCATCTTTTTGGTGCGCCAACTGATGGATGACATCAACTATAAGCGCGAAGGCAACAAAAACGTGCTGACCCTGCGGAAGAAACTGGGTTAGGTGCATGTATCAAACTAAAAAATAACACGTAAGAAAATGAATATAGAAATTAAAGAATTGAATGGTGGCTATACAGCCATTTTCAACGGACGCCTGGATACCCCTGCTGCTGTTAAGGCCCAGCAGGACATCACTCCCCTGCTGGAGAACGCAGACAAGGAGATTGTACTGGATTGCACAAATCTGGAGTATATCAGTAGCTCAGGTCTCCGCTTGTTCCTGACGCTCCGCAAGGAGACTTCCACAAAGGGTGGAAAGGTAATTATCAAGAACATCAACGACGAAATTAAAAAGGTATTTATGATGACAGGTTTCTTCAACCTGTTTGAGATTAAATAACCTGTTTGATATTAAATAGTAAGTAAAGACAAGGCTCATGGAAAACTATGGTCTTGACCTACATGGGGAGATGCTGCTGGAGGAATATCGCCAGCAGCTCCCTCTCTATAAGAGGTTAATGGAAGTGATGAAGAGTAAGACAGCTGAGATTATCAATGAAGGAGAACTCACTGTAGCCTCTATGGAATTCCGCATCAAGGAAGAAGCTTCGCTGGCTGGAAAACTGCAACGAAAAGGTTCGAAATATGGAACGTTGAGAGATATTACGGACATTTTCGGAGGTCGTATCATTATGTATTATAATGAGGATGTAGACCGTGTGGCATCCTTTGTCGAGTCGAAGTTGGAAATAGACTGGCCCAATTCCGTTGACAAGCGCAAGATGCACGAGGTCGACAGCTTTGGTTACAACTCTCTCCACTACATCTGTCGCATTCCCAAGACCTTTTTCTACGACCCTGAGTATCCTGACCTAAACGATATCCGCTTTGAGATTCAGATGCGTACTGCCTTGCAGCACGTATGGTCAGCCATTCAGCACGACATTGGTTATAAGTCGGAAATCGAAACACCCAAGGAGTACCATCGTATGCTGAGCCGATTGGCAGGTATGATGGAATTAGCTGACGATGAGTTCAGCCGTATCCGCAACTCGATAGCTGACTATCGTCGCAGAATGCAGAACCTGGTATTGAACGGACAACTGGAGGAGGTGGCGCTTGATGGCGACACATTCCTTTCGTATGTGGCTATGCATCCGTTCGACAAACTGAATCGCAAGATTGCAGCCATCACGCAGGCAGAGATTCAAGAGAGCACCTTCATACCCTACCTCACCGTCTTGCGCCAATTGGACATCAAGACGCTGGGCGACGTAGAGCGTCTGATGGCAAACTATTTCGACGATGCTTATCAGTTGGCATTGTTCCAACTGGGTAGTACGGACATTGACATCCTGGCCAGCACCGTAGGTCTGCAGAACCTATGCTTCGTTCACATTCTGAAGACCGGTAGAGGTATTCCAGGCCTTGTTCAGATGTTTGACGCCATCAACGGACGCATGCCTCAGAACGAGGATTTGGCAAGAATGGTGTTCGAACAGGCTGCTCGTCTGTCCTTCATGAATAAGTAAAGCACCAGCTTTTTAGAAACGGAGTCCAAACGACGTATTTACGTACCAATCGGAAATACGTCCGTCCCCTTCTTCACCATATTTATAGCTGCGAGTGTTCCATTGTCCATAGACATTTAAGAAGAACCGTTTCCAGTTGTAGGTAACAGAAGCACGCGCATTGAAGGTCAAGGTGACACGACTCCAATTAGTTGTCTCTTCTTCATCGTAAATGACATCATAGTTCTCGTCCTCATCGTCAAATTCTGTCTTATATTTGACGACAACCTGACGGTTATACAGAGCGAGCATAGGCATGAACAGGCCATTGATCAGCAGTCCGCGCGTAGGCACCCAGTTGTAGGCGTAGCCAGCACCTATACTGCCCTGACGAACCTTAAAGGCACCCACGTCGTGCATCAGACTCACCAATGCAGCATTCTTGTCGCTGTTATAGCGCACACTCATGGCATTCCACATGGCTCCCACCATCAGCGAACCAGCTGAGCGCACCTGAATAGCAGACTGGTCGTAGGCTGCAGCATAGGAGAAGTGCTTGTGGTTGAACATATAATAGCCATCAATGATGAGGGAGTGGACGCGGATGGGCTCTAAAATTTCAAAATCGTAGTTGCCATTCAGCAATTCCTGGTCAGGGTTCTTGGTTTTTAGATAGATATCTCCATTGAATTCTGTCATGCCGAACGTGCGCAGTCGGAGGTTAATACCATAACTGCTTCCTACGGCACCTATCGTGAAATAGGTGTCCGAACGCTTATTCAGATTGACGGAATAACCCAGTCCATAGCCTCGGTATCCAAACCACAGACCCAGGCTGTTGGCAGCTCTGGTTCCAACATATGGAGTCCAGTTCATATATTCTTCATCTGTGTCTATTACACTATGCATCTTGAGCCCCATTCGGTCTATCTTATGGCGCACTATCAGTTGCCAAGGCTTCTTAGGAACCACGATATAGCTGCTATCCGCCGTCTTAATAACGGACGAGTCGACATAGTTTTTCACAGCACGTGCAGCCTTGAAGAGAAAGAAATCTTTCTGGGCTGATACTGCCAAAGTCGTCAACAGCAGAAGTAGAAGAATATACAATCGTTTCGCTTTCATGCTGCAAAAATATAAAAATTAATTAAAAAAAGCAAGTTTGGATGCATTTTTTCGTACCTTTGCAAACATGGAAGCAACAGGAAGACCCAAAATAGCTATTATTGACAGCAATACGCTGGCAACGTTAGGATTAAAACAGATTCTGCAAAATGTAATGCCTATCATGACGGTAGACACTTATGGTTCTTTCTCAGAACTATGCAGCAACAACCCTGAGAGCTATTTCCATTATTTCGTATCCATGGAAATTGTGTTGCGCAACCGTCCTTTCTTCTTGGAGCGCAGACACAAGACCATCGTCTTGACTCTTTCGCTCAGCGACGCCAGCCAATTGTCAGACTTCCACAGCCTCTATATCAACCAACCAGAGCACTTGCTGGTCAAAGCCATTCTCGCCCTCCAGCAGCATGCCCATGCCAAGGGCAAGAACCTGCCCAAGATGCCTAAGGTCTTGGAACAGAAGATTCTGACCGATCGTGAGATAGAGGTGATGTCGTACATCGTGCAAGGCAATACCAACAAGGAGATTGCCGACATCCTGAACATCAGTTTGGCTACCGTTATCACCCATCGCAAGAACATCATGGACAAGTTGGGCATGAAGAGTGTCTCTGCCCTCACCATCTATGCTGTGATGCATGGCTATGTGGACATTAATAAAATATAGTTACACAAATTACGTTAATCATTGTCTTGTTTGTTTTATCATTTAATCTTTAATGTTTAATCTTTAATTTTCAACGTTCCACCTCCATCTCTCCCGAATAGCTGATGCCCTCCCTTTTCCGCGACATCACATCGATAGCGGTACTACCGTTGTCCATCACCTCCAACTGATAGTCCAGCAGGTCATCCTCATTCTTCACTCTGAGGCGAATCATGCGTTTCCCCTTCTTGAAGCCATCGTCCTCATAGTTGCTGATAGGCGCTGTGAAGTTCAGTCCCGAGTTCGACCCGAACGAAGCCTCATAAGCCACCCCGATGTACGGCAGATACGACACCAGCGTGTCGCCCTTCACCTCCAGCGACCAGTTGCTCGTCACATTCTTCGAGCCGAATCGCCTTGCATACATCATGTTGATGTCTATCTTATAGTGCCGCTTGTCCAGCGTCTCCTTCACCATCCTTGCCTGCTCCGCTTCCTTGGCCTCGCGTTCCGCCTTTGTCATCGTGGAGCATGCCATCAGTAAGCTCCCCATCAGGACACTTACCACAACCATTATTTTCTGTTTTAGCATATTAATTCGTTTACGGATGCGAAGTTACGAATAATTTATGTAATTCCAAGAGATTTATATGTTAAAGAGGAAAAAATCCCAAACTTTTATTTGGAAGATATGATTCATTTTTACCATTTCATCTCTTATCAATAAATAAAGTGTTTAACACTGATAAATAGTGAATAGAAAACAATGATAAGAAAAGAATGTAGGATGCTTTAGAAGAACTCGAAGAAATAGATGATGGCAACCTTGCGGACATCGGACATGTTGGTGACATTGCCGATACGGGAACCATTCTTGAAGATATCGCCATTGGAACGGATTTCACCTACGCGACTACCGTTGATATAGATATCGTTGTTGGAACGGATTTCACCCACACGACTGCCGTTCTTATAGACATCGCCATTGGAACGAATCTCGCCCTTGCGACTGCCATTGACGTAGATGTCGCCATTGGAACGGAACTCACCGCGACGAGAACCATTGTAGAAGACATCGCCATTAGGACGAATCTCGCCAAAGCGGCTGCCATTGAGGTAGAGGTCCATGGTCTTACCGCTACTGCTGCTCTGCGAACTGGAGGCTTGAGAACGAGCCTGAGCAGCACGGGCTGCAGCCTCGAGGTCGCGCTTGATCTTGACTTCCTTCCAAGCGGTGACCTGATTGGGAGAAATCAGAATGCCGTGGAAGGTGTAGGCTACGAGCAAAGGACTGACATGTCCGTCAAAAGAACCGATGGTGGTGCCAAAGCAACTGGCTTTCAGCTTGGTAGCCTCGCCAATGACCTCGTCGTTACGAATCACCTTATAAGTCTCGGGATTGAACTTCAGCGTGCCAAGGTTGGGCGACTCAATGGTACCATCGTTGCTGATAGAACCGACCTCGGTGCCCTTCTTGCTGGTCCACTTGCCCGTGGCGGGGTCGAGCTTATAGGTTACCTTCTGACCGGCAAACTCGCCTTCGTCGTAAGTCTTGTTGAAGATGATTTCGAGCGCAACGGGGTCCCACACGCCAATCTGGGTACTTCCCCACCTGATGGCAATAGGTGCAGAGCCTTCTGCAGCGGGCTGAGGGATACCGAACTGGGCATCAGCAACGGTGCTGAATGCGAACATAGCGACAAGCGCCATCACGGAAACTTTCAATGTCTGTTTCATCTTTCTGATTATTTTAATGATTAATACTTATAGTGAATGCTGGTTAGATGATTCCTAATTCGTGGGCAAATTTACAACATTTTTTCGGATTCCATTAGCTTTTCAGTAAAAACTTAGCGTGAATGTAGGTAAAAAAAGCCATTTTCTTTTGCGGTTTCCACTTTTTATGCTAATTTTGCAACGCTGATGGATGAAGCCCCGCTTGTCAAGGGGTACCGTCAAGGCAAGATAAATAGCATAGAAATATGAAAGTATTAAAATTTGGCGGAACGTCCGTAGGTTCCGTGAAAAGCATTCTTAGCTTGAAGAAAATTGTGGAGGCAGAGGCTCGGACGCAACCTGTCGTAGTAGTTGTAAGCGCGCTTGGCGGCATTACCGACAAGTTGATAGCGACCTCGCAAATGGCCCTCAAGGGTGATGATCGTTGGCGTGAGGAATTTGACGCCATGGTGACCAGACACCACCAGATGATAGACACCATCATCACCGATGACAAGAAACGCGTAGATTTATTTAATAAGGTAGACCAGCTCTTCGACCAATTGAAGAGTATCTATTACGGTGTCTTCCTGATACACGACCTGAGCGAGAAGACGCAGGCTGCCATTGTGAGCTATGGTGAGCGCTTGTCGTCGAACATCGTGGCATCGCTCATTAAGAACGGTGTCCGGATGAACAGCCGTGACTTCATTCGCACGGAGCGCAAGAACGGAAAGCATACGCTGGACTCAGAGCTGACGGTGAAGCTGGTGAAGGAGTTCTTTGCTCCTATATGCAACGATAAAGCTGCCAAGACGGTGGCCGTTGTGCCTGGATTCATCTCAAGAGACCGCGACACGGGCGAGACGACGAACCTGGGGCGCGGTGGTTCGGACTATACCGCAGCCATCATAGCAGCAGCCATAGACGCTGAGGTGTTGGAGATATGGACGGACGTGGACGGTTTTATGACGGCCGACCCGCGCGTCATCAAGACGGCCTATACCATCAACGAGTTGTCGTATATCGAGGCGATGGAGCTTTGTAACTTCGGTGCCAAGGTGATTTATCCGCCGACGATTTATCCCGTCTGCGTGAAGAACATTCCCATCAAGGTGAAGAACACGTTCAACCCTGAGCATCCGGGAACCTTGATAAAAGACCATATAGAGAACGACCAGAAACCGATTAAGGGTATCTCCTCGATTAAGGGTACCACGCTGATCACGGTGACGGGTCTTTCGATGGTGGGTGTGATTGGTGTGAACCGTCGTATCTTTACCACACTGGCCAATAAAGGCATCTCGGTATTCATGGTGTCGCAGGCTTCGTCAGAGAACTCGACATCCATTGGTGTTCGCGACGAGGATGCCGAAGCAGCCGTAGAGGTGCTGAACGAGCAGTTTGCCAAGGAGATAGAGACGGGCGCCATGTTCCCCATGCACGCTGAGAGCGGACTGGCCACCATCGCCATTGTGGGTGAGAACATGAAGCACACCCCCGGTATTGCAGGTAAGTTGTTTGGCACACTGGGACGCTCAGGTATCAGCGTGATAGCTTGTGCGCAGGGTGCTTCTGAGACCAACATATCGTTCGTAGTGGATGGCAGATTCCTGCGCAAATCGCTCAACGTGCTACACGATTCGTTCTTCCTGTCGGAGTACAAGGTGCTGAACCTTTTCATCTGCGGAATCGGTACGGTGGGTGGTATGCTGATAGAACAGATTCGTTCGCAGTACGAAGAGCTGATGCAGCGCAACGGACTGAAACTCAACGTGGTAGGTATTGCATCATCGAAGAAGTATCTGTTGGACCGCGATGGCATAGACCTGTCGACCTACAAGCAACAATTAAACGACGCTCCCCTGCCCGACCAGAAATTGGGCGACGCCATCGTCCAGATGAACATCTTCAACAGCGTGTTCGTGGACTGTACCGCCAGCAAGGAGATTGCAGGCTTGTACCAGACCTTCCTGGAGCATAACATCAGCGTGATAGCAGCCAACAAGCTGGCGGCATCGAGCGACTATGATAACTATATCAAACTGAAGAAGACAGCGCGCGACCGCGGCGTGTGGTTCCGCTATGAAACCAACGTGGGTGCTGGACTGCCCATCATCGGCACCATCAACGACCTGCGCAACTCGGGTGACAAGATACTGAAGATTGAGGCGGTGCTGAGTGGCACACTGAACTTCATCTTCAACGAGATCAGTGCCGACGTGCCGTTCTCTGAGACGGTTCGCAGAGCCAAAGAGCAAGGCTATTCAGAGCCCGACCCACGCATAGACCTGAGTGGTACGGACGTGATTCGCAAGCTGGTGATTCTGACGCGTGAGGCAGGCTATAAGGTAGAGCAGCAGGACGTAGAAAAGCACCTGTTTGTGCCTGACAGCTACTTTGAAGGTTCGGTTGACGACTTCTGGGCAAAACTGCCTGCGCTGGATGCCGACTTTGAGACGCGTCGCCAGCAGTTAGAGGCTGAAGGCAAACGCTGGCGCTTTGTAGCTACGATGGAGCACGGAAAGACCAATGTGGCCCTGAAGGAGGTGGACCGTAATCATCCGTTCTACAACCTGGAAGGTTCGAACAACATCGTGCTTCTCACCACGGAGCGCTATAAAGAATACCCCATGCAGATTCAAGGCTACGGAGCAGGTGCTTCGGTAACGGCTGCGGGTGTATTTGCCAACATCATGTCAATAGCTAATATATAATAAGGTACGCATGAAACATATTATTATATTAGGCGACGGAATGGCCGACCATCAGGTGGCAAGCTTGGGAAACAAGACGTTGCTGCAATATGCGCGTCCGGAATACATGAACCGATTGGCGCGCGAGGGACGTACAGGCAGACTGGTAACGGTTCCGGAAGGATTTCCACCGGGGTCTGAAGTGGCCAACACGGCCATACTTGGCTACGACCTGAACAAGGTGTATGAAGGACGCGGACCCTTGGAGGCAGCATCCATAGGCTACGAGATGGCCGACGACGATATGGCCATTCGCTGTAACATCATCACGCTGGAAGACGGCAAGATAATCACCCACAACGGCGGAAATCTGGAAACGAAGGATGCTGATGTGCTGATAAAATACCTGAACGAGACACTGGCTAAACCCATTAACGAACGGGAGGGCTGTGAACGCGTGAAGTTTATCACGGGCATTCAGTATCGCCATCTGCTGGTGATCAAGGGTGGCAACAAGCACATTGTCTGCGCCCCACCCCACGACCATCCGAATGAGCCTTGGCGCCCCTTGCTGGTAAAACCTGAGGAAGGTTTAGTAGGCAGTGACTCCGTCGCTGCTCAAGAAACCGCCGACCTCATCAACGAACTGATTTTGAAGTCACAGGAATTATTGGCCAAGCACCCCTATAATATAGCCAAAGCGGCAAAGGGTGAACGACAGGCCAACAGCATCTGGCCCTGGAGTGGCGGCTATCGCCCCTCTATGGAAACGCTGATGCAACAATATCCCCAGATAAAAAGCGGTGCAGTAATCTCTGCAGTCGACTTGATTCAAGGTATTGGAAAATATGCGGGATTGCGCATCATCAAGGTGCCTGGAGCTACCGGTCTGGCCAACACCAACTATGAAGGCAAGGCGCAGGCGGCTATCGACGCGCTGGAAAAGGACGATTTCGTATTCGTACATGTGGAAGCTACTGACGAGGCTGGGCACGACGGTGACATAGACCTGAAGTTGAAAGCCATCGACTATCTGGACAAGCGATTGATCAAGCCCATTCTGGAAGCTATCGAGCAGATGGACGAACCCGTATGTGTGGCTATCCTGCCCGACCACCCCACTCCCGTAGAACTGCGCATCCACGTGAAAGAGCCTGTGCCTTTCATCATATGGCACAAGGGTATCACTCCTGACGAGGTGCAATATTACGACGAGGTGTCTTGCGTCAGTGGTGGTTACGGACTCTTGCAACTGAATGAATTTATGAACGAACTAATGAAAATAAATTAAGCAATATGAATTACTATAGCACTAACGGGAAAGCTCCCATCGCAGACCTGCAGAAAGCAGTGGTGAAAGGACTGGCCGAGGATCGTGGTCTCTACATGCCAGAGCGTATAGAGAAACTGCCGAAGGCTTTCTTCGACAACATTCAGGACATGAAGTTCCAGGACATAGCCTATAACGTAGCCAGCAACTTCTTCGGAGAGGATGTGGACGAGGATGCGTTGCAGGATATCGTCTACGACACGCTGTCGTTCGATTGTCCCGTAGTAGAAGTCAAAGATAATATCTACACGCTGGAACTGTTTCACGGACCTACGCTCGCCTTCAAGGATGTGGGTGCCAGATTCATGGCGCGACTGCTGGGATATTTTACTAGTAATACTAGTCATACTAGTACGACTAGTTCAACTAGTCTGGTCAATGTGCTCGTAGCTACGAGCGGCGACACAGGTAGCGCAGTGGCCAACGGATTTCTGGGCGTAGAGGGCATCCACGTTTATGTGCTCTACCCCAAGGGTAAGGTTTCGCCTATCCAGGAGTGCCAGTTTACCACACTGGGGCAGAACATTACCGCTATCGAGGTAGATGGTGTCTTCGACGATTGTCAGGCGCTGGTAAAGTCGGCCTTCATGGACGAGGAACTGAACCAGCACATGAAGCTGACATCAGCTAACAGCATCAATGTAGCACGATTCCTGCCTCAGGCCTTCTACTATTTCAATGCCTATGCTCGCATGAAGACATTGGGCAAGGCTGACAACCTAGTGATGTGTGTGCCAAGTGGCAACTTCGGCAATATCTGTGCAGCACTGTTCGGTCATGAGATGGGACTGCCTATCAAGCGCTTCATCGCTGCCAACAATGCCAATGATGTGTTCTACAATTATTTGCAGACGGGTAAGTATGAACCTAAGGCAAGCATACAGACACTGGCCAACGCTATGGACGTGGGTGACCCCTCGAACTTCGCCCGCATCTACGACCTCTATGGGAAGTCGCATGAGCGCATCAGCAGCCTGATTAGTGGTGCTACCTATAAGGACGAACAGATAGCAGAAACCATGCGCCAATGCTATAGCGAAACGGGCTATGTGCTTGACCCTCATGGTGCTTGCGGTTACAAAGCACTTGAAGAAGGATTGCAAGAAGGCGAGATAGGTGTGTTCTGCGAGACCGCCCATCCGGCTAAGTTCAAGGAGAAGGTGGACAGCATTCTGGGTACCGACATCGAGATTCCTGCCCGTCTGCGTGCCTTCATGGAGGGCGAGAAACAGAGCGTAGAGATGAGCAAGGACTTTGCCGATTTCAAGCGCTATCTGATGCAACAGTAGAAAAATATTCGCAAACGTTAACGTATTAATTTCGTGAAAAGTGATACTTATTCGGAAAATAATGTCTATCTTTGCATCTGAAAAACAAACTATAACAAAATACAAATTACAAGTATGTTGAAACCGTTAAACAAAAACTTCGCTCCTAAGAGCGTAATGCCTGAAAAGGTGATTCAGTTTGGTGAGGGTAACTTCCTCCGCGCGTTTGTGGATTGGATTATCTGGAACATGGACCAGAAGACCAACTTCAATGGTTCTGTAGTTGTCGTTCAGCCTATTGACAAAGGTATGGTTGAGTGGCTCAACGGTCAGGACTGCCTGTATCACGTAAACCTGCAAGGTCGTGAGAATGGTAAGCCCGTGAACTCGCTGGAGCGCATCGACGTCATCAGCCGTGCACTGAACCCCTACTCTCAGAATGATGCCTTCATGGCTTTGGCTGACCAGCCCGAAATTCGCTTCGTGATTTCGAACACCACTGAGGCTGGTATCGCTTTCGATCCTGCCTGCAAGCTGGAGGACAAGCCCGCTTCAAGCTATCCTGGCAAACTGGTTCAGTTGCTGTATCGTCGTTACCAGACTTTCAACGGTGATCCTACGAAGGGTCTGATCATCTTCCCCTGTGAGCTGATCTTCCTGAATGGTCACGTGCTGAAGGATTGCATCAACAAGTACATTGAGCTGTGGCAGTTGCCCGCAGACTTCAAGAAGTGGTTTGACGAGTGCTGCGGCGTTTACGCTACCCTCGTAGACCGTATCGTTCCCGGATTCCCCCGCAAGGAGATTGCCCAGATTCAGGAGAAGGTTGGCTATCGCGACAACTTGGTAGTACAGGCCGAGAACTTCCACCTGTGGGTGATCGAGGCTCCAAAGGAGGTTGCCAACGAGTTCCCTGCAGACAAGGCTGGACTGCACGTGCTGTTCGTACCATCAGAGGAGCCCTACCACAAGCGTAAGGTTACCCTGCTGAATGGCCCGCACACCGTACTGAGCCCCGTTGCATTCCTGAGCGGTGTCAATATCGTTCGTGATGCTTGCAACCACGAGGTCATTTCAAAGTATATCCACAAGGTACAGTTCGACGAGCTGATGCAGACCCTCGACCTGCCTATGGAGGAACTGGAGAAGTTTGCCGGCGACGTACTGGAGCGCTTCGACAACCCATTCGTAGACCATCAGGTAACCAGCATCATGCTGAACTCATTCCCCAAGTTCCAGGCTCGCGACCTGCCCGGTGTAAAGACATTCCTGGAGCGCAAGGGCGAACTGCCTAAGGGTCTGGTATTCGGTTTGGCAGCTATCATCACCTACTATAAGGGTGGCAAGCGCGCCGATGGCGTTGAGATTGTGCCCAACGACGACGAGAAGATCATGACTCTGCTGAAGGACCTCTGGGCTACTGGCGACACGCAGAAGGTAGCTGACGGTGTTCTGGGTGCTGAGTTCATCTGGCAGGAAGACCTGAACAAGGTGGCTGGTCTGAACGCTATGGTAAAGCTGTTCCTCGACCTGATTCAGGAGAAGGGCATGTTGGAGGCCGTAAAGACTATCCTGTAAACTACCGTATAACAAATCTTATTTGCGGAGAGCACATCGATGTGTTCTCCGCTTTTATTATTTATAATGTATCTTTTACTTCGCTTTTCGTTACTTATCTTTAAATTCTTGGCAAAAAAGATAGTTATACGGAATTTATTTTGTAAATTTGCAAAAGTATTAATAACCTGACAAGAATTTATCTAACAGATACATTATTAATTATTTTATTATGGCAAATGACAACAAAATCATGAATCGCGCAGCGGATAACATTCGTATCCTTGCTGCCTCGATGGTTGAGAAGGCAAAGTCTGGTCACCCAGGCGGTGCAATGGGTGGTGCTGATTTCATCAACACCTTGTACAGTGAGTTCCTGGTTTACGATCCTGAGAATCCCGCTTGGGAGGGTCGCGACCGTTTCTTCCTCGATCCTGGTCACATGGCTCCTATGCTTTATAGCCAGCTCTGCCTGATTGGTAAGTTCACACTGGAGGATTTGAAGAACCTGCGTCAGTGGGGTTCTGTTACTCCTGGTCACCCCGAGCGCGAGATTGAGCGTGGTATCGAGAATACTTCTGGTCCTCTGGGACAGGGTCACACCTTCGCCGTAGGTGCTGCCATCGCCGCTAAGTTCCTGAAGGCTCGTCTGGGCAACGTGATGAATCAGACTATCTATGCTTACATCTCTGATGGTGGTGTACAGGAAGAGATTTCACAGGGTGCTGGCCGTATTGCTGGTAACTTGGGACTGGACAACCTCATCATGTTCTACGACGCCAACGACATCCAGCTGTCTACCAAGACTGAGGTGGTTACCTGCGAGGATACTGCCAAGAAGTATGAGGCTTGGGGCTGGTATGTTCAGAAGATTGACGGTAACGATGTTGACCAGATTCGTGAGGCTATCAAGAAGGCTCAGGCTGAGAAGGAGCGTCCAAGTCTGATTATCGGTCACTGTATCATGGGTAAGGGTGCTCGTAAGGCTGACAACACATCTTACGAGAGCAACTGCGCTACTCACGGTGCTCCTCTGGGTGGTGATGCTTACATCAACACCATGAAGAACCTGGGTGCTGATCCCGAGAATCCATTCCAGATTTTCCCAGAGGTTCAGGAGTTGTACGCAAAGCGTCGTGAGGAACTGAAGAAGATTGTTGCTGAGCGTTATGCTGAGAAGGCTGAGTGGGCCAAGGGTCATCCCGTACAGGCTAAGCAGCTGGAGGAGTGGTTCAGCGGCAAGGCTCCGAAGATTGACTGGAGCAAGGTAGAGCAGAAGGCTGGTAGCGCTACTCGTAGTGCAAGTGCAGCTGTTCTGGGTCAGTTGGCTGAGCAGGTGCCCAACATGATTTGTGCTTCTGCCGACCTGTCTAACTCAGATAATACCAACGGCTTCCTGAAGAAGACCAAGGACATTGTTCGTGGCGACTTCAGCGGTGCTTTCTTCGAGGCTGGTGTAGCTGAGCTCACTATGGCTTGCTGCTGCATCGGTATGGCTTTACACGGAGGCGTCATTCCCGCTTGCGGTACCTTCTTTGTATTCTCTGACTACATGAAGCCCGCCGTTCGTATGGCTGCTCTGATGGAGCTGCCCGTTAAGTTCATCTGGACGCACGATGCATTCCGCGTTGGTGAGGATGGTCCTACCCACGAGCCCGTTGAGCAGGAGGCACAGATCCGTCTGATGGAGAAGCTGAAGAACCACCATGGCAAGAACTCTGTATTGGTAGTTCGTCCTGCCGATGCTGAGGAGACCACCGTTTGCTGGCGCATGGCTATGGAGAACGTCGATACTCCAACAGCTCTGATCTTCTCTCGTCAGAACATCGAGATGCTGCCAGAGGGCAACGACTACAACCAGGCTACCAAGGGTGCTTACGTGGTGAAGGGCTCTGATGAGAACTACGACGTCATCCTGTTGGCTTCTGGTTCTGAGGTTTCTACGCTGGAGGCTGGTGCTGCCCTACTCCGTCAGGACGGCGTGAAGGTTCGCATCGTGAGCGTTCCTTCTGAGGGTCTGTTCCGCAGCCAGTCGAAGGAATATCAGCAGAGCGTTCTGCCCGCTGGTAAGAAGAAGTTCGGTCTGACCGCTGGTCTGCCTGTAAACCTCGAAGGTCTGGTAGGTGCCGACGGTACCGTATGGGGTCTCGAGAGCTTTGGTTTCTCTGCTCCTTACAAGGTGCTCGACGAGAAGCTGGGCTTCACTGGTCAGAATGTTTACGAACAAGTTAAAAAATTGCTTGCATAATATGGAAGTTAAAACAGTTGGTGTAGCCTGTGATCACGCAGGCTACCCTTTGAAGAAATTCGTGCTCGAATACCTTGAGGAGAAGGGATATCCTGTAAAGGACTACGGCACATGGAGTGATGCCAGTGTTGATTATCCCGACTTTGGTCATGCTTTGGCAGAGGGTATCGAGAGTGGTGAGGTTTATCCCGGTATCGCTATCTGTGGTTCTGGTGAAGGCATCAGCATCACGCTGAACAAGCACCAGCAGGTTCGTGCCGGCTTATGCTGGATTCCTGAGATTGCTCATCTCATCCGCCAGCACAATGATGCCAACGTACTGGTAATGCCAGGTCGTTTCATCGACAACAATATGGCTCGCAAGATTATGGACGAGTTCTTTACGGCTACCTTCGAAGGCGGACGCCATCAGAAGAGAGTTGATAAGATTCCCGTACAGAAGTAACCCGTCAATTGTTACATCTTCATAAAAATAATCCGCAATCATTTGGTTGTGGATTATTTTTTGTACCTTTGCACTCCGTTATGAAAAAGTATTTATTGATATTAGGTATTTTGTGTGCTGCTTTAAGTATTCAGGCGCAAGAACATGAGACTCCCAACGCGCAACAGGCTCGAAGGATGTTCATGGATATATATAATAAGGTATATGGTGACGAGGGAGCCACGCTGCATTATAAGGTAAACATTATCGGCATCTATAAGACAGAGGGTACGATATGGATGAAGCAGAAAAAGAGCAAGTTTATCGATGAGAAATATATTGCTTGGAACGACGACGTGACATACTATCGCTACGAGCGGAAGAAGAATCGCGTGACCATTTACAACGCCCACTCAGACGACCGTGACAAATATGCCACGAAGTTCAAGTTCGTACCCGACAACTACACTTATAGCATTAAGGATGAGAAAAAGAAAGGAATCGCTATCACGCTGAAGGCGAAAAAGGGCGTTAAGGGTATTAAAGAGGCTCGTGTGATGTTAGACCGACGGACACAATACCCCACCAGCATTCGAATCAAAGTAGGAATATTCCATACCACCATCAAGATTAGCAACTTCCAAATAGGAGGTATCAGCGACGATTTGTTCAAATTCCCCAAAGAGCAATACAAGAATTGCGAATACGAGGACAACAGGTAATGAATCCAAGGACAAAAGATAACGAATCCTATAGGTGAATGGAAAAATACTCACTGTTTTTTGATATCGATGGAACGCTGGTTAGTTTCAAGACTCATCAGATACCACCTTCCACCATCTTTGCACTGACACAGGCCAAAGCCAATGGTCACAAGGTATTCATTGCTACAGGACGCCCTCCTTTGATTATTACCAATCTGGGAGCAATCGAACACTTGATAGACGGTTATGTGACCATCAATGGCGCACTCTGTTTCGTGAACGACAAGGTGGTCTGCTGCAAAAATATTCCCCAGGAAGCAGCTCAATGGGTGGTTAACGATGCACAAGAGAAAAACTACGGACTGATTGTCGTGGGAGAAAAAGACGTGGCAGTATTGGATCCTCATGGTGAAGTGGATAGGATTTTCCGTCAAGAGATAGCCGTTGAGAATCTCAATAAAGCGAAGCCCATTGAGAAAGTGATGCAACAGCGAATTCTCCAGTTGACGCCTTTCTTCTCTGCCGATTATGAGCGTGAGTTCATGGCTCATATTCCTTGTTGCACCTCAGGCCGTTGGCATCCTGCCTTTACCGACGTAACCGCCAAGGGTGCCGATAAAGGCGAAGGAATCCTGACGATGGCCCACTACATGAACCTGAATCCAGAATACACCATAGCTTTTGGAGATGGAGGTAACGACACTTCTATGATTAAGACCGCAGGCATCGGCATAGCTTTGGGCAATGCACTTGAATCATTAAAACAGAATGCCGACTATACCACTTCATCCGTTGACGAAGATGGTATTCTGAATGCATTACGACATTTTAATCTGATATAAAATAAATCTTTCCATCTGATATAAAACAAATAAGGCTCGGAAAATTTCCGAGCCTTATTACTTATTAAATTGTTTAGGATTACTCCTCAACAGCAGCCTGTGCGGCGGCAAAGTTTTCCCTATTTATAAGGGATTCCAAGGGGCTTTGTAAGCTTTTTGTAAGCCAATATTTTCTTATCGGAAGATGGATGTTACCAATGAATACAGGTAGCTGCCGAAGCTG
>Ga0256407_10003805_pt1 | contig 26179 bp, 16 predicted proteins | sample RumenRJG_04DNA_FD_193489 | JGI IMG/M metagenome (GOLD analysis project Ga0256407, IMG submission 193489) | Bovine rumen microbial communities from Lethbridge, Alberta, Canada - RJG_04 | ecosystem: Host-associated > Mammals > Digestive system > Stomach > Rumen | place: Canada: Alberta... | reverse complement strand
TATTCATTTTTATATTTAGGTATTAAATCTTTTACTTTTTCCCTTGTTTCACAATATACTTTTAAATCAAAACATTTAGAACATGGATTATTAAGTTTAATATTTAAATCATCTTCAATATATAATAATTTTATTTGATTGCAATAATTTCCAATAATCAAAAATTATTAAGAACTTGAATACATTTTGAATCTTCATATAAATTATATCATTTTTTTTTAATTATTTATAAATTGACTTTTAAAAATAAATAAATATTATAAATATTATTATTATAAATCATTTTTTCATTTGACATTTTTTTTAATTTTAAAGATTAATAATATATTATTCAACTTATTCAAAATATTTTTAAAAAAATTTAATATTATATTTAATATAAATCACTTACTTTATTTAAAAAAAAAAAATTAAATAATATTTTATTCAGTAAATGTATTTAACTTTTTAAACCTTCCATATGTTATTCTATTAAGTGCATCATTACTATTTTTTAAATCATAATTTTGTCTTTCAACTTTATCTAATTTTTCTTCTGTAATAGTTTTTTGTTTATAAAGTTGTTTTCCTTCTTTATTAGATTTATCTAATGAATTTTGTAAATTTTCAATAGTAAATTTTTGTTCTTCATTTTGTTTTAATAAATTAATTTTTTCCTCATTTAATTGATCAATTTGTTTTTTATAATTACTATTTAATTTTGATAATCTATCTAAATCAATTTGATTATTATCAATTAATTTTTGAACATCAATTTCTCTTTCATCAATTATTTTTTTAAAAGATTCTTTTGATTTATCATAATTATTTTTTAATTCTTGAATTTGATTTTCATATCCATAAATTAATTTATTTTTTTCATCTTCTAAATTATTTTCATAATATTTAATTTTATTTTCATAAAAGTATTTCATATTTTCATTTTCTTTTTTCAATCTATCATTTTCACATTCAAGATTTGAAATTTGAGCCCCTAAATTTATTTTAGTATCATTTATTATATCTAAATATTTATTTAATTTATTTATTAATTCTTCATTACATTGTGTTAACTCTGAATTTTTATTTACTAATAATTGAATTTGATCATCTTTTTCTTTTGTTAATTTTTTAATATTAAAATTAAATTGATCAATCATTGCTTTACTATCTAATTGATTTTTATCTTGTAAACATTTAACTTTATTTTCTAAAAATAATATTTTATCAGTTAATTTATTTTTTTCTGATTCATTTTGAAGTTTATATTCTCTATTTTCTTCTATTAATTGTTGTTTATCTAATTCATAAATTGTTTTTATATTATTAATATAATTTTCTGTTGGTCTTCTAAATGTTGGATTATCATTAATTGCTTTTACTGGAGAATTTAAATTAATTGTATTATTTTTACAAGGTGAATAATTGTAATTTTCATTTGATTCATTTTCAGTTACATTTATATAATTGTTAATTGAATTATTTTGGTTTTTGTAATCAAAATTATATGAGTTTAAATTTGTTGAATTATTTGTTATTTCATTTGAAAATATATTTTTATTATTTTTGTTTTTTCCTATATTTAAATTAAGATTTGAATTTAATATTTCGTTTTGATTTAAACCGTCATATACACTTTTGTATTGATAATCCATTTTTTTATTTATTAGATATTTATTTTTTTTATTTTTAATATTCTTTCAAAATTATTTATTTATTAATATTTGAAATTATATTAGTTTAATGGAAAGAAATTATGAATTAATAGAAATAAAAAATCAAATGCTTCAATATTTTGAAATTTCAAGGAATTTAATAGATAAAAAAATGGTGACAATTACAAAAGAATTATTAAATATTAAAAAAGAACATGAAAATATAACAAATAAATGTAAGATTATAAATATATAAAAAACATAGTTAAAGAAATAATATCAAAATATGAAAATTTAGAATCATTAAATACATCATTTATATCAGAAATTTCACAAGTATCAAATAAAAATTATAATATAATCCAACAACAAAGAAGTAAAACTCCTTCAAAAATAAGTATTCACAATATTTATATAAATAAAAAAGTTCAAATTGGGAAAAATTTTTCAAAATTAAAATTAGATCATAATAAAAATAAACCAAATACTCCATTAATACCAAATTCAAGAAAAATAAATAGAAATAATTTTACAAGTAATACAATAAATAAAAGTCATAATTCATCTTATTTAAATCCGCCATCTGGAAAATCAGCAAAAGTTAAAATATTAATAAAGAAAAAATTTCCTAAAATTTCTTCTGAATCAACATTAAATAATACTGGAAATAATTCAAGTGAAAATTCAGAAAAAAATAAAATTAAAAAATTAACTAAATCAAAATCTAAAGATTATAGTATAGATAATAGAAAATTATCAATTATGGACATTCCTTCTGTTAGTCAAATTAATTTATATAATAATAATAATGATAAAGGAAAATTTGATGATTTTTTTTTTATTCTTTCTAAATCTAATGTTTTACCTTTTAATTTAAGAATTCTTTTTTCTAAACTTTCTAATAAAAATTATTCTAAAGAAGAAATATTAAATGATTATAAAAATTATTTAAAATATAAAATAGATGTTTATGAAAATGAAGAAAAAGAATTTTTACCTTTTAAACCTTCAAAAACTATTCAATGTCTTTTAGGTTTTATAAAAAAAAATGATGAAAATGAATTTATAAAAAATCATTCTATTTATAATTCAAATAATGAAAAAGAAATAATATTATTTAATATTTTCAAAATATTATACATTTTACTCAATAAAAAAATTCCAGATAATAATAATGATATTATTAAAAATTTTTTCCAAAATGTTTTTAAAGAATTAAATATTAATAATCTTAAAGAATGCTTAATTAATAAAATATGTAATGATTTAACTTTGTCAAAAATCGAATTAAATACTATAAATATGGTATTAAATAATAATGTTAAGATTATTGATAATGATTATCTTAAGTCAATTGAAAATGAAAAAATTATGTTTCCAATTGCTTTATTTGTAAAAGAATTAAATGATTATTCAAAAAAAAGATTTAAATTTGGTAATTTAATGATATTATATTTACATGAAAAAATGGAATTAAAAATAAATAAATAAAAAAAAGTATCTTGACTTAAGATAAATGTTTTTCATATTTTTTTAAATCTTTTAAATAATAAAATTTATAATAATTTTTTATTAAAATTAATAAATATTTATAAAGTTAATAATATGAAAAAAATTTAAAAACATGTTTTATTTTGATAACATTGATTGACAAAATTCCTTATAATTGATATTACCATCATTATCAATTTTAAATTGTTCTATAATTTCATCAGCTTCTTTTTCTGAAAATTTCAAACCAAAATTCATTAATAATTTTTTAAATTTTTTTGCCGAAATTTTACCAGTTTTTTTACTTACTATATTTTTAAAAGATTCTTCTAAATTATCATTTCTTGGTTTTTTCATTTTTTCTTTATAAAAATTTAAAAAAGAGTTATAATTAACTTTTCCATTTGATGATATATTTATTATTTCTTCATCATTAACCATAATTCCAAAAGATAAAATTAATTCTTTTGTTGTTTTAATATCTAATTCTCCATTCATTTCTAAATCATATAAATCAAAACTTTCTTTACATTCTTCTTCATAATTCATTAAATTTAATTTATAAAAATTAAATGAATAAATAAAAAGATATTTCAATTAATATATTTAATTTGTTTTATATGAAAGGAAAATATGTTAAAATAATAAAAAAAAATTCATATGTTTGTAATAAATATTATATCAAATTTTTATATATATGATTAACATGTTTTTTATTAATATATAATATTTGAATTTATAATCATATAAAAAATATTTCAAAAAGAAATAATATGTTTTATTTATTTGTAATTTCAGTAAGTTTAATATTTGAATCTATATTATTACTCATTAAATTAAAATTTAATTGTAATAATTTTTCAGATTCAATTTTAGGTAATTGACATCTGTTACATATAATTCTAAAAGCAAAATTTACATTTTTACAATAAAAGCAAATCCAATCACCTTCTCTTTCAGAAAATAGTTTTTGTCCTTTATTTTCAAAATTATTTTTATTTAAATTTCTAACACCATTTCCAATATTTTTTTTCTTAGGTGAAATAATTTGATTTTTTGCTTGTTTACATCTATTACATTTATTTCTTGATTCAAAATTAAAATTATTACAAAAATTACAAATCCAACCTTTTCTTCCATTCATTTCACCATTATTAATTAAAGTATTATTTTGAAAATTATTATTTAAATTATTTTTATTGTTATTATTATTCTTTAGAATATTATTACTAAATATTGGAGGCATAAAATTTCCATTTATAATATTTGTTGAATTAAATCCTAGTCTATTTATTAAATTATTATTTTGTATTAAATTATATTGATTTATTATATTTAAATTCATTATTTGATTATTTTGTGAATTTATTTGAATTTCATTTTGTTGTTTTTGGTTTAAATTATTTATATTATTGGAATTGGTATTGTTATTACATAAAATTGGGTTATTTGAAGAAAATAAATTATCTTGATATGTTTGATAATAATTTACATTTGATTTTATTTGATTATATTCATCTTTATCTATTATATTCATATTAATAATATTATGATTATGGATATTTTTATTTTGGATATTATCAATTTCTGAAGATTTATTCTCTTCATTATCATATTGAATTAAAGAATCTTTTCTAATATAATTATTACTTTTATCAAAATCAAGATTGTTATTATTTTCTGAATATTTTCGATTTAAATAAATGTGACTACTGTTATAATATGATATTAATGGAGAGGAAAATAATGTAAGAGACTCTGTATTATTTGTCATTGGAATTTCTGAATAATCCCTTTGTATTAACATTTGAATTGAATTTTGTGTGTTCATTTATTTTTATTTTTTAATAAACAATTTTTCTTTTTTATAAACCAAAAGATATATAAATAGAATAATTAATAAAAAACGTTTAGGGAAATTCAATTTATTTTAAAAAAAAAATTTATATTTAATATTTAAAATTTTTTTTATAAATTTTTTGTTTTGATTTTCTATTTGTTTGATTAATATTTGTATTTTGATTTTTATTCATCATTCTTCCAGCAGATTTATTTCTTTTAATTGAACTTTTTTTAGATTTATATTTAATTTTATTTTCATTATATTTATTTTCAAGTTTATCTAATCTATTATTTAATTCTTCATAATATTGTTCAGTATTACTATTTAAATTTTGAGTTAATGACTTATCAGAATATTTTCTTTGATAATTATTTACTCCTTGATCTATATATTTATTTTGAAAGTTAGGAATTTTTAAATTATCTTCATTATTATTATTATTATTATTTTCTATTTCATTTTTTTCCTCAATTTCTAATTTACTTAAATTAACAAATTTAGAAATATAATTTTCAATATCAACAAATTTATTTTGTAATTGATTGATATCATAAATATCTTCTTTTTTATTTCCAAGTAATATATCAATTTTTTTTAAAAAGAAATTAACTGTTTCAACATATTTATTACTTTCTTCTATTTTATTTCTATATTCTTCTAATTTATTTCTTAATGAATTTAAATCTTTCACATAATTTTTTGAATTATCATCTAATAATATTTCAAAGTTTTTTATTTTTTCATTCATTAAAGTAATTTCTTGATTTTTTAAATTTTCTAATTGATTTATTTTATCTTGTAATTTTTTTTTCTCTAATTCTAATCCTTGATTTTTATATTGAAGTGTTTCAATTATATTTTTTAAATTATCTAAATTTTCATTTTGATTATTTAATTTTATATTTTTTAAATTATTTTTTAATGTTTCATTTTCATTTTTTAAATTTGTTATTTCCAATTTTAATTGATGAATTTTTTCCTTTTTTTCACTTAATTTTTTTTGTAATTTAATTTCATTATTTTTAAATTCAGAATGTAAATCCATTGTATTTGTAAAATCACTTTGATAGAATTTTTGAAAATTATTTAATGATTTACTTATATTTGGATTTAAATTTGTTATTTCATTATTTGAATCTTTTAAAACTTTTAATTGATTTTTATGTTTCATTATAATTTCATCAATCCATGCATTTTCATCATTCATTATTTTTTTATTGAAAAAAAATAAATAATAAAACAATATTTTATATTAAAAATTATTTTTACTCAATATTAACTAAATAAATTTCTTTAATCTTTCATAAGTGATTGATTAATTATATAATAAAATGAAAATCAAGAAATATTAATTTTTTATTGTATAATTTTTTTATTATATTTGTTAGATTATTTTTAAACTTTATATTATATATTTTAATATAATTAATTTAAATTATAAGTTAAAAAAATGAAGAAAATGGTAAGATAAATATTAAATAATAGCAATTTGATATATTTTAGTTTATTTGCTGGACAATAAATTTAAAATCAAATAAATTCAATTTTTTAAATACAGAAAATAAAATAGATATATCAAAAATGCATCAATTCTCAATATCAATAAATTCAGCATATGCAATATTTGATAGTAAATTATTAACATGGATTCCAAAATCAGAAAATATATATTATGATTCATTTGATTTTATATCTTCAAATCCAATTAAATTTGATAATTTAGGAAGTAAAAAAGTATCAAAAATATTTTGTAATAATCAAATTTGTCACATAATAACAGATGAAGGTTTAATTTATTCTTGGGGTAATGATAGAGAAAAATATGGTGTTTTAGGATTAGGAAATAATTATAATATTATTTTACCAACTTTAAATACAAATTTTTATCTTAAAAAAAGAATAATTGATTTTTCTTTATCTGAAAAACATTGTGTTGCTTTAGATATATGTAATAATTTATATAGTTGGGGATATGGTCCTTATGGTGAATTAGGTTTAGGGAAAGATAAAAATTTTTCTAATTTACCTCAATTAGTAAATGATAAAATTAATATTACTCCTATTAATGTTAAATGTGGATATAGTTATACTTTAATTGAGGATTATGATAAAAGTTTAATTTATTTTGGTATTATTTCTTCAAAGGAAAATTTAGATTTGATTTATAATAAAAATTCTAATGATGATAATTTTATTAATTATATTCCTTTTAATGAAGAAAATGGGAAAAAAAATAAAAAAATTATTTGTGGTATGTCAATGATTGCTTTAATTGATATAAATGGTAATTTATATGTTTATAATGATAATGATGGATTATTTCTTATTCAAATACCATATTCTGTTAAATCAGTTAAAATTATTCATAATTCAATTTATGCTTTAATTAACGATTATAAACTTATATATGAATTTCAACCACAAAATAAAAATAATTGTTCTATTTTTGATTATAAAGAAAATATATATAATATTATAAATGATATTGATTATATTGATTTAATTGATACTCCTTATTATGATAATGTATTATTTTTTACTATTACAGCTAGTGAAGAATATGTTGATAAAATTAAAGAAAGAAATCTTAAAATTTTTAGTCAAATTAAATTCAATGGTAATAATAAAAGTAGTATTAATATTTTTAATTCTGATAATATTAAATTTTATTCTACTTTTAATAATGATTCTATTGTAAATCAACCAAATACTTTTATTATAAATAAAAATGAAAAAAATTCAGATAATATTGATAATAATCAAAGAATAAATAAAATATCAAAATTATTAAATCAACTTTTTAATAAATCAATTAATGATATTAAAAATAATACATCATATTCAATTCCAAATCAAAACAAAATAAAATTATTACAAATAACTAATGGTTATAATATATTATCAAATGGAAGTATAAATAATTTAAAAAGTACTTCATCAAGTTTTAATAAATCAAATTATTCAAGATCAAAAAGTAGTAATGAAAAAAATATAAATAGATTATGTTTAAAAAAAGAATATAAATTTATTAATAATTCAAATATTAATATTTTAACAAGTGGAAATTTTAAAAATATGAATTCATTTAGAAAGAGTTTAACTAAATTTTTTAATAATGATTTATTTAAGACTAATAGTATTGATGAAAATGGTAATAATATTAGAAGTTATTCATCAAGTAATTTTTATCAATCAGATGAAAAAAAAAATAATAAGTTATTTGATGATAATATTAGTTCAATTAAAAAATTTAATGTTTGTGATAGTATTGAAATAAAAGAAAATATTATTGAAGAAAATAGATTATCTACTTTTCAAAATGGTAATAATGAAAATAATAATCAAATAATTGATAATAAAATAAAATCTTTTAATATAAATAATTTTGTAAATAATGATAAAATAAAATTGAATAAATATATAAATAAAAGTGATAAAAATATTGTTAATAATATTAATTATGAAATGAATGAGGGAAATATTAATATAATTAAAAATAATAATTCAAATGAAAAAATAAGTCCAAAAAGAAATAAATTTTCAACTATTAAAGAAGTAAATTCAAATATAAATGAAGATAAAAATACTAGTTTAAAAAAAACATTATCAAATGGTATGGATAAAACAATAAAATATAATAATGAAAGAAATAATAATACACAAAATATAAATGGGAAAGAAAATATTATTTCCAATGAAAATAAAATTATAAAAAAGATTAAAAAAAATATCTTGATAACACCAAAAAAATTATATTCAACTAATTCATTTACAGAATTAATTAAAAATAATAAATTATTAAATGAAACAACTAAAACAAAAAACATATTATCAAAATATATAAATACAAAAACAAATGAAAATAACTCAGAATTATTTAAAAAAATATTCATAAACAAAACTTTAGAAAATGATAGTGATTCAAGTATAAATAGTAGAAAAAATTTAACAAATACAAATTTAGAAGAAAATAAAATTAAAGATCATAATAATTTAATAAATAATACAGATACAAATTCAAATCAAATAGAAAAAATTTATTATCAAAAAAAAAAAACTTTATCAAATTTTCAAATAAAAAATAAAAATTCAAATAATAAAATATATGATAATACAACAAAAGAATTTGATTCAATAGATGATTCAAATGAAATAAAAACAACAGAAAAAATAAATAATACAAGAGCAAGTACAAATATATTATCAAGACCAACTTCAGAAAAAGTTTCAAAAAATGATCTTATTAATTATGAAGAAAAAATAAAAACAAATAAAATAATAAAAAGAGCTTTTTCACATGGTAAAAGTATATTTAGTAATCATAATAAAAATATTATTAATAATAAAAATTTGATGTCCTATATTTCTAATGATAAAATTTCTAGTATTTTATCAGATAATAATAATTTAAGTAGTAAAGATTTTAGTAATGGAAATAGTACATTTAATTTTAATGATAGTCAAAATAATTTAAATAATAATATTCTTTATAAACATAAAAATTTACTTGGACAAAATAATACTAGAAATAGAAATAAAAATAAATCTGACACTCATTTAATTAATTTTCAAAGTAATAATAAAAATAATGAGCCTAAGAAGAAATATATTAAAAAAATACCAATGAATAATAAATTATTTAAAACTAGAGAAAATTTAAATAAATTTTTAATAAAAATTAAAGATAATAAAAATAATAATCAAAGTGAAAATTTACTTGATAATAAAATAAATGATGAACAAATTAAAATAACATTTGAAAAAGAAAATTCAATAGAAAACAAAAGTTATAACGATTCTAAAAATATTATTAATAATAATTTAAATAACAATAAAGATACAGAAAATAAAAATATCCAAGACAAAAAATTTAAAAATAAATTAATAATATCAAAAATAAATAAAATAGAATATCCTTCAAAAATATCATTAAATAAAAAATTTAAAGATATAGAAAAAGACATTAAAATATATATAGAAAAAAATATATTTAATAAAAAACAATTTGGTTCATTATTACCAACTGATAGTCCAAGAATTCCAATTAAACCTATTTTAATTGATTATAATCATACAACTTTAAGTAATATTGGTGAACCCTTAGAATTAGAAAAAAGTAGTCGATTATCCTCAAATTCAAATACCAATGTTGATAATGTAAAAAATTCAAAAATATATAGTTATCAAAAATAATATATGTCTGTTTTAGCTTTGTGTAAATATTATTTAAATTTTTATATTATGTATTTCTTAGTTGTTATTTAATTTATATTTTTTTTTTTATTTTTTTTTTAAATTTAAAAATTATTTTTTTTTTTTGGTTTTTTAAAATATTTTAAAATGTCAAAAGAATCTAGAAAAGCATATAGAAATATGGAAAAAGTTAAAAATCAATCATCAGAAGTAATAAAATTTAATGAATCAACTCAAAGACTTACAAATCAAAGTAAAATATTTCCAGAAACTTTAAAATTTGAATTTAAATTTTTTTTAATGTCAATATCAACATTATTAAGTACAAGTATTTATATTAATAAACAATATTTAAATAATTATAATTTCAAACTAATATTTTTATTATCAATTTATTTATCAAGAAGAGTAATAAAACAAATAAATTATCATTATCATATAAAACAATTATTAATTTTTACAATTAATCATATAATTTTATTGATATTAATTGTAGCTTTTATAATTGATATAATTTATATTTTATATGATTTAATAATAAATTATTCACTTTATATTTTTTTATCACTTTTTTATTATTCATTATTACAAATTCCTATTTTTTCTTTTGATAGTCATATTAAATATGAAATTCCACCTAAAGAAATTATAAGAATGATTAATATTATTGGTTATTATTCTGTTGAATATTGTTATTATGCAATTTTTGTACCTGTATTTTTTTCTGTAAAAAATAATATTTTTTTTAATGTTTATGCAATTATTTTTTATATAATTTTTGCTTTAATTAATTCTTTTTTTTTCCGTTTGAGTTTTTATTATTATAAAAAAAGTGCTGAATTTCATTTTTATGTTTTAGCAACTGGAATGTGGAAAAAAATATTAAAAAAAGATTTAACAAAAGAACAATTAAGTAAAGTAAAAATATGGATTAATAATCAACATTATGAAAAAGATTCAATTGTAGAATATAAAGGAAAATATTATATTGGAATAGAAGAAAAAAATTTTGTAGAACCAAATAATATTTATATGGGATGGTTATATAAATTATTTAAAGATCCTAGAAAAATATTTCATAATTTATTAATTTTTCATGGATGTTTTACAATAGCACAATGTATATTTTATATTTTTGCCGCTTTTAATATTTTTTCTTTAACTTTAATTATATGTTCATGGCTTTCTTTTTATGAAATTTATATCATGAATAATAAAATTAAAATAATATTTAATCATCATTAAATAATTAAATATATTTTAAAACCATAAAAAAAAGATTAATATTTTAAATATAAAATATAAATATAAATATAATAATTTTTCATAGTTAAATTTTATACCTAAAAAAATGCAAAATTCTGAAAATGAAAATGAATCACCAACAAATAAAAACTCATCAAATAATATAAATAAAGAAAAACAATCAAATCATACATTATCTCCAATATTAAAATATCAAAATATAACAACAATATCACCAGAAATAAATCCTAAAGTTTATAGAGAAAGAACATTATCTCCTCAAACTCCAAAAGAAACAATAAATAATATGTTACAAAAAATGGAAATGAATAATAAAAATTATCCATCTAAAGCAAATTTTTTTAAAAATGAATCAAATGATCAAATTAATAAATTTTATTCACCAAGAACAAATTCTCCTATTGTTGATTATTATGCTGGAATTAATCATACAAATTATTATTCTCCTCAAAATGATTATAATTTTAAAAATAAAAATAATGAAGAAAATAATAATAATAAATTTTTCCAATTACAAAATTTAAATACTAATAATAATAATAATGCATTTATGAATAATCAATATTCAAATTTTAATTTTTCACCAAGTACAATATTTAATAAAGATCAAAGAAAATTATCAAATGCTTCTAATAATGATATTTTAAATAATTCAAATAATAATATTAATAATAATATTAATAACAATATTAATCATATTATTGGAACATCATTACAAGAAAAAATAGAAGAAAATTTACAAAAGAATTTAAATCAAATATCAATAAATAATAATGATGATGATGGAGATAATGATAATCAAGAATTATATATGTTATCATTTAACAGTGATGAAGAAAACAATGATGACAATGAAAATGATTCTAATAATGAAAATACACAATATACATTAAACATTGATGATGATAATCATGATACAAAAATCCCATCATATTTCCCAAAAACTGAATTAAAATATACTCAAAATTTAAATATGGATTTTTCAAATAATTTCATCCCTAAAAATTTAAATTTATTAAATCAACCAAATAATATAATCCCCCCACCAACAAATATATTAAAACCATTTAATCATATTCAAAATCAAAATACTGAAAATAATAAATTTGATAATGACACAAATCAAAATAATACAAATTCAAATCAAGATAATAATCAAAGATTAAATATGTATCATTACCAAAATTATATTCATAATTTCATGTATAATCAATTTAATAGATATCCATCTTATAATGAAGATTTTAATAATCCAAATAAACCAAGAAGTATAACAGCACAAGATTTAGTTACTACAATAACAGCAAATAATAAAAAAATAAAAAGAATTGATCCTAATTCTTATATTAATGAATCATATGAATATTTAGCTCATAATATTTTTTTATTAGCTAAAGATCAAGCTGGATGTCGTTTTCTACAAAAAAAATTAGATGATGAACCTGATATTGCTACTAAACATTTTTATCCTGCAATTTTACCTTATATATCACCTTTAGTAAAAGATCCTTTTGGTAATTATTTAATACAAAAATTATGTTCTAATCTCAAACCTGAACAAATAAAAGAAATTTTATTAATTATATCACAAAATGTTTTAGAAATTGGTTCTAATAGTCATGGAACTAGAGTTATACAAAATTTAATTAATTGTTTATCTAATCAAGATTTAATTAATTCTTTTATTAAAATGATTGAACCTTATATTATTCCTTTATTAAAAGAATTAAATGGTACTCATATTATTCAAAAATTTATTAATGATTTCCCACAATATTCATCATTAATTAATAATATTGTTATTGAAAATTGTATTTCTTTAGCAACTCATAGACATGGTTGTTGTGTTTTACAAAAATATTTAGATAATATTAATGAAGATTTTAAAAAGAAATTAGTTAAAATTTTAATTGATAATACTTTAGTTTTGGTAATTGATCAATTTGGTAATTATGTTATTCAAAGTATATTTCAATTAAAAAATGTAAATGATTCTAATTTAATTGTTGAAAAATTAGCTGAAAATGCTCCTTATTATAGTAAACATAAATATAGTTCTAATGTAGTTGAAAAATGCTTTGATGCTTGTGATGAGGATCATAGGAAAATTATGGTTAAAGAATTAAGTGATAAGGATATTATGAATGATTTAATTTTAGATGAACATGGTAATTATGTTATTCAAAAAGTTATTTCTTGTGCTGAGAAAAGTATTCAAATGAAAATGATTGATAATTTAATTGAAATTATTCCTAAATTAAAAAATGTTTCTTTTGGTGAGAGAATTTTAAATAGATTAAGTTTAATGTATCCTAAACTTTCTAATGCTCTTAATAATAATGGGAATAATAATATTAATAAGAAAGGGAAAGGAAGATATAATAAAAGGAAATATGAACCTTTAAATATAAATGGGAATCAAGGAAAAAATCAGAAATATAGTAATAATAAATAAAAAAATTAAATAAAAAAGGTTAGTATACTTTTTATTATTAGATAAGTAAATTGTAATATTTCTTTTAGTTTAAAAAATTATTTTATCTTATTAAAATATTAAAACTTTTTTTATTGATAATTTTTATTTATTTATTTTATTATCTACATATTTACTTTATATAATATATTAATTTAAAAATTATTTTCAAAAAAAATTATTTTAAATTCCTTAATTAATATCATTTTGGTTTGAAAGTAAAAAATATGTAGCAGAAGCATAATTTAATTCATTATTATTTAAAGTCTTTTGAATATAATCTTTTTTATAACCTAAAATTTCCATTGTTTTCAAAATATTTTCATCAATAATAAAAGTACTTGAATTAGTTAAATTAGATTCATTTCTTTTTGAATTTGGTTTAACTAAAATATCATTATTTTGAATATTAATTTTATTAATATCAGGAATATTATTTTTATTAATTTCTTCTAATTCATCATCTAAATCATTTAATCTAAGTTCATGAATATCATCTTTTTCATCATCATTATTTTGATTAATTAAAACACCATGATCAATTTCACCATTATTATTTAATTCATAATTCCTATTTAATAATTTAGTATTTTCACTGAATTGAATTACATCATTATAAATTTCTATACTTTTTTCTAAATGATTTAAATTAACATTTGATTCATAAGATGAATTAAAAGGAGCTAAAATAATACTTTTAGTATTAATATTTTTATTTTCTTTATCATTTAAAGTATATAAATTTTTAATAGTAAAATTTTCTATCATTTCACTTTTATCACAAAATCTATAATCAACATTTTCTTTACTTAAAAGAACAATTTCAGCTTTAGTAAACAAGCAATTTTTTCCTTCATCAAAATTATTATTATTAACCATCCAAGGATGATTAAAAATCCCATCAATATCAATTCTTTTACAAGGATCAACTTCTAATATTTTTCTAATTAAATTTCTAGCATCATTACTAATATCTTTAATATAAGGAAATTTCCCATTAATAATTAATTTATGTAAATCTTTTAAATTATTAGCTTTAAAGGGAACATTCCCACTTAACATAGCATAAAGAACAACACCAGAAGACCAAATATCAACAGGAGGACCATAATAACCATTATTTTGTAATATTTCAGGTGCTATATATGCAGGAGTACCACATTGATCATTTAATTTCTCATTTTTTTTATATTGTTTACCAACACCAAAATCACATATTTTTATATTATTATTTAAATCAATTAATATATTATCTAATTTTATATCTCTGTGTATAATTCCTTTTGAATGAATAAATTTTAATGTTGAGATTAATTGCTTAAATATAAATTGAGCTGTTTTTTCATTTAATTTTGTTCTTTTTTTTACAAAAGATAATAAATCACCTCCACTTATATTTTCCATTATTATTAATATGTATTTTTCTGTTTCGATATATTCTAAAATTCTTACTATTGAATTATGACGAAATATTTTTAATAAATTTATTTCTTGATATATTTTATCAATTGATTCTTGATTTTTTAATTTTGTTTTATTAAAGGATTTTATTGCTACTGTTCTACCACTTAAAACATGAAGTCCTAAATTTACTTTTCCAAATGCACCTCGTCCTATTAAATGACCAAATTTATAAAAAGCTAATTTTGTTTTTGGATATTCATGATATTTATTATAATATTTTTTTAAGTATGTTGATAATTTTTCAGATTCTTTTAAATAATATATTCCTTCTTTTATCATTTCTTTTTTTAATATTAATTTACTTTCATTTAAATTTTCATCATCTTTAAATGTTGATAATGAAATATTTGAATTTGATATTATTTTATTATGTTTTTCTTCTTTTTTTATTTTATTCATTATTATTTCCTTTTTTAATTTAATATTTTCTTTTACAATTTTTTTAGTTTTATTTGGAATTGTATTTGTAGTTCTTGATATTTTATTAATAACATTTTTATTTTTAATTTTACTATTATTTTCTGTAAAATTATTTTTTCCACTTTTAGGAATAATAATATTTTTTTTATTAATACTTAAAGTCATATATTGAATTTTATTAAGAGATGATTTATGTGAAATTGTCTTTGATAAAGAATGAGTTGAAGTTTTACTTGTTGAAATTATTTTTCTATTTATTCCTAAATTATTATGTCTTAAAACTTCTTTTGATGTTGATGAAGTATAATTTCCTTTTTTAACATTTATTGAAGAAGGTTTTAAATTATATTTTTTTAATATATTTTCATTTTTTAAAGTATTTTTTTTTATAAAATTTTTCTTATAATAATGTGGTGAATTTTCAGTTGTAAAATGAGGTTTAAAACTATTTGATTGAGTTAATAAAGTTTTAGAAATATTATTTTGTTTTAATGGAATATATTTATCATTACTATAATTTGTTTTTAAATTATGAATACTTGAATGAGAATAAAATTCTTCTGTATTTGATGTTTGAAAATTTGAATTTTTATTATGTGTTAAATTAGTTAATATAGAATTTTTTTTATTTTGAATAAAATTATGATGATTTATCTTTTTTTCATTTGAAGTTTTTCTAGAATTTACATTTGTTACTGGAGTAGTTTGACTAATTTTATGTTTATTTAAAATTTTTAAATTTTTATCTTCTTTTTTATCATTATTAATAAAATTATTTTTATTAGTTGAACTAATACTTTTTCTCTCTTTATTATTATTATTATTCTGAACTGAAATATTTAAAATATTATTTTCATTATTATTAATAATTTTACTATCATTATCATTTAAATTTGAATTATTATCTTTAATTATTTTATTATTTATTTTTATTTTATTTTGATTATTTGATAAAGAAGAATTTACTTTTTGTTTACAATGACTTTGTCTTGGTGATGTAATTCCACTATTTATAATACAAGCTTTTTGATAATTTAAATTTGTTGGTATTATATTTAAATGATGCTTATTATCATTTGAATTACTATTATTATTATTATTTGAATTTGATTTTCTTGTTGAATTTGAAAAATTTAAAAAATTTGTTTTTTTTAATGTTATTGTTTCTTTCTTTTTTAATAAATGTTGTTTTAAAAATTCATCAGTTTGCTTTTGTAAATTATTTACTTGTTGAATTAATTTTTTTTCTTCATTTTTATTTGGAGAATTTTTTGTTGTTTTGAATTTTAAATCATTTATTTTTCGAAAAGAATTTTGTTTTGTATTATTTTCACTAATTCCAAATGAAAAAGGAATTAATTTAGTTTTTGTTTGTTTTTGTTTAGTTGAAATAAATACATTTGATTTTAATTTTTCTTTTTTCATTTTTTAGAAAATTTAAAATAATATTAAATATTAAATTAAAAATATTATTATTTATTTTAATGAAAGATTCTCAGAAAAATAAATCATTGTCAGCAGAATCAGAATTATCTTTTGCTTATGATTTATTTTATAATGGAGAATATAATCAATGTTTTAAAAATGTAAAAAAAAAATTACAAAAATTAAAAAATCCAATTGATATTGCTTATTTTAATATTTTAAAATTAAGACTTCTTCAAAAATTAAAAAAACCAAAAGAACAAAATCAATTAATGAATGAAATAAAAAATGAATTTTTAACAAATCCAGTTTTATATAATGATGAATTCTTAACTAAAAGATTTAAAAATATTTTACGAATTTTTGATGATGATAAAGGGGCACAAGAAATATTTAAAATACAATTAAAAAATAAAGATTTAACAACATTAACACAAAAAGAACAAAATAATGTTTTAAAGGAATTAACATTAAATTTTGAATTTAGTGATATTTATTCTAAATCAAATACATTTTTAAAAAATCCAAATGATGCAAATATTAAATTTTTAAAATTAATAAAATTTGAAACAGTTTTTTATTTATATAAATCAAAGAAATTATCAGAAAAAATGACAAAAAAAATATATGAAGATTTAATAAAAAGTTTTGATGAATTACATAATGAAAATGGTTATTTTGATATAATTGCTCAATATTGTTTTGAATTTAATGAACCTGATAAATTTATGCAAATTTTAGAAAAAAAAGAACCAAGCGAATTGACTCATGTTCCAATTGAAGATATTAAATTAGATAGTTTTTTAAAAGAAGGAAAAATAAATGAAATTATATTATATTTGTATAATAATATTAAAGAAAATCCTGAAAAATGTATTTTTATTAATTATGAAAGATGTATTAATGTTATTTTTAATCATTGTCAAAAAAATAATTTAAAAGTTGATTTTAATAAAATTTTCCCTTTTAAAGATAATGTTGTTGAAAAACCAAATGATATTAATAATTATAATGAATTAATTAATGAGTTATTAAATTTATTTGAACATATTAAAATTTCAGAAAATAAAATTATTAATAGTTTTAAAAGTGGTGTTTTAGGACAATTAATGATTATTCATAATGCTATTAAATTAAATAAAGAATATTCTCCTGATACAAAAAAAATTATTTATGATTTAGTTTGTTCATTATTAGAAAGATCAATTAATAAACAAGCAGTTTTATTAGAATTAGGAAAATATTTTATTTATTTAGATAATAATGATAAGGAAAATTTACTAAAAAAATTTGGTGAAATAACATTAGAATCAATTGATAAAATAACAAATGATAATTTTAACAATTTCTTATTTTATGTTAAATTAGAAAAAATGTTAAGTGATACACAAAAAAACAATGAAAAAATAAAAGAAATAATCCCAAAATGTATAAAAGCATATTTACAAGTATTAAAAACAATAGAAAAAGATAGAAAATTAGAAAAAGGAGAAAGATTAATGGCAGATGATTTAATAGTATTATCAAATGAATATTATTATGAATATTATGAAGAGGTAAAAAAAATAGATAATAATTTATCATCAATGTTACTTTTTATAAATTTATTTAGTCATCAAAAATCTCCTTATAATTATGATATATCAATTTATTTAGCAATAACATATGGTCATATTTGTTTATATCCTGATGCTTTAGATATAATGAAATATATGAATTTAAAAGGACCTCAATATGAAACTGTATCTTATTTTATTTTTAATTATTTTGAAAATAATTGTTATAAACATGGAATAAATTATTTAATTAATAATAGTGAAAGATGGCAAAATGAAAATAGAGTAAATGCTAAGAAAACTTTATGGAAAATGTTTAGTGGAGGTAATTATTGGAATAGTCAAGAATTAATTAATTTTTTAAATGATAATAAAGCTTCTTATTATAATATTATTTTAAGTTTTTATGATATTTTATTAGGATTAAATGAAAATTATTATAATAAAGATGGGAAAAATGATGAAGAAGAAAAAGATCATTTACATGTTTTAGAGCTTTTATATCAAACTTTTAATGAAAAAAAATCAGGAAATAAATTAATAAAAAATCAAGATATGTTTATTTTAATGCATAAATATAATAGTAAAAATTGGCAATATTTTAATAATGATTATTCAATATTAGAAAAAAATCCTAATTATAAAAGGGAAAATTATAGAAATGAAATTGATACTATTGGTAAAGAAAATAATTGTTTATATAAATTGAATCCAGGATATAAAAATAATTTTATTGAAAATTGTGAAATTTCTCCTTTTGGAAAATATGATAATGATTCATTTTTATTAATGAGAATATTATCTATTATTGTTTCATCAAAAGTTTTAAAATTAAAAGAAAAAGATACAGAATCAATAAAACAAGTTAAAGAATTAAATGATAAATATTTAGAAATATCAAAAGAAAATAAAAGTGAATTAGATATTAATTTATGTGATATAATTTCATATTTATTAGAAATATATGATAATTTAGAAAAAATAATGGATACAGATAAAATAATAAAATTATATGAAATAATATCAAAAATAATTTCTAATTTAAAAGATAAAAGAAATAATATAAAATATAATGATTTTACATCAATTTCAGATTTTATAAAAGATTTTAAAGACTTTAAACATTTTTATATAATTCCATATACAAATGTAACATCAAAATATCAAGATTTTATAACAGATCATAAAAAAGAATTAAAAGAACCACAAGTTTTAAAAGCAAAAATAAATGAAATATTTAAATCTCCTATTATTAATGAATTAAGAGAAACTGAAAAATTGTTAGATGATTTAATTTTAAAATGTCATAAAGAAGATAATTTTGGTTGGAATTTTGAAGAAGAATTGAATAAAGAAAAAATATTAGATATTGAAGATGAAGATATTAAAAAACAATTAACTAATTGTGGTAATGACATTCTATTTAAAATTGATGAAAAACATAAGGATTTATTTAAAGATATAAAAGAAAGTTGCAAAAGAATAATAGATTATATTAAACAATTAATATAAAAAATTTTAAAAATAAATAAAATGCAATATATTAAAAAAAATAGTTTTAATTATATTTTAAAATAATTAATTTTTTCCATTTATCATCAAATAATGGAAGTTAATATATCAGAATATATAAAAGAAAATAAGGAAAAAATTTCAAAAAAATTTTCAACTTTAATAAAAACTAAAAAAGAAGAATCAATATATGATCCTCCAGAAATTTTTCCAGGTATGATAATCCAATGTAAAATAACAAAAATAAATTATAATAATACAACAAAAAAAAAAAATAGTATTTTTTGTTCATTAATAAAAATATTAAGTTATATAGAATATAATAATAATATCTCAAAAGAAGATTTTGATAAAATAATAGTAAATTTAGCACCATATCATATTTCAGGAATAATTAAATCAGAAAATATTTATGATAATAATTTAATATATTTAAACGAATCAATTAATGATAATTTATATATTGGAAATGAAATAAGTGCTTTAGTCATTGAAGTTTTAGGTGAAAATATTTTTTTATCTCTTCAAAATTCAATAATAAAAAATTATAATCAAACTTTTTTTGATAAAACAAAAGAAGAATATAATATTCCATATTCATTAGGACAAAAAATATTAGAAATATCAGAAAATTTAAATGATCAATATATAGAAAATAAATTAAATGAATATGGAATTAAATTTGAAGAAAAAATTGATTTTCCATATAAAACAATTAGAAAAATTCAAAATTATGATTGGTCAGATGAATATGTAAATAAAGCAAAAGAAGAATGTGAATTTGGTAATTTTCAAAAAGCAATTGAATTATATACAGAAGCAGAAAAATTAGATCCTTTTTCAGGGACAATATATATTAATAAAGCTAATATTTTTCTTAAATTACATGATTTAGAATCTGCAAAAAAAAATTTGAAAAATTTATTAAAAATTGAACCAAATAATCAAGTTGCTATTGATAAATTAAAACAAATTATTGATATTCAAATTCAAAATGATAATAATAATAATAATAATAATAATCAAAGTGATATTAAAAATTTTTTAGGAAAAAAACGTAATGAATTGTAATATTGTATATTTTTTATAATTATATCTATAAAATGTTTAAAATAATAATTTAATTAAATATTGATTAATAATAATGTTTTTTATGTTTCATCCTATTTTTAAATTAATTTATTTTAAAATTTAAATAAAAAAAAAATAATAATTATTGATTATTTATTAAATTTTCTTCTTCTTCTTGATTTATTTGAAAAATTTGTTTATTTAATTCATTTAATTTTTCTTTATAATCATTTACACTTTGATCTTTAAATTTAATTTGATCTTTCAAATTATTATTTTCTCTTTTTAACCTTTCATTAATTTTAGCTAATTCATTTAAAGAAGACTTAAATTGTTTTTGAGAAGAATTTAAAGAACTTTCACTTTCTTTTAATTTTTGACTTAAACTTGTAATAATATTAACATCAGTATTATTTGATTTAGAATATTGATGATTACTATTATAATTAGCTAATTCATTTTCTAATTCGTTTTGAATATAATTTTGACTTTCATTATATTTTTTAACAACTTCTTTTAATTCTTTTTGACAAGCTTTAAATTGTTTTAATAAATCATCATATTTACTTTTTAAATTATTATATTCTTGTCCCATTCTTTTATTTTTCCTACTTTCTAATCTTTCTTTTGTAGTTGGAGGAACTTTTGTTTCTTCTATATTATTTAAGGGTTTTTTTTTTATTTCTTTCTTTTTAGGTTTATTATAAATTGAATTTTTTTTTTCTATTTCAAAATTAAGATAAAATTCATATTTATCTTTCATTCTTTTTAATTCACCTCTTAAATAATCAATTACTACTTTTTGTTCTACAATATTTTCAGAATACATATTTTTTTTAAGTAAATTTAATTCATTATTCTTTTCTTTTAATTCACTTTCTAATTTATAAACTTTTTCAATTAATTCTTTATTATTTCCTCTTAATTTACTATTTTTATTCCCATTAAAATTATTTCTATTTTCAATCATATTAGTATTATTAATATTAATATTAGTATTATTATTATTAATTTGAAATCTAGAATTTTGAGTATTATTAAAATTACTATTTGTTCCCTCAGTCATATTAAATTTATTAGAAACTCTCATATTAGAACTTTCAGTTTTTAAATCACCATTATCAGGTAAATCATCTAAAGCAACTCCTCTTGGTTTAACAGAAATTTGTTCTTCATATTTTAATTCAGAAAATAATTTTTGCATATTTACTTTTTTTTCATATATATCTACTATTAATTCCATATACTTTTGTTTAATATCAATTATTTCATTTTGTAATTTTTTATTCTTTTTTTCTGCTTCATTTAACATAAATTTAAGTGATGTTGTATCTTCATTTAATCTATTTAATTCAAGTTCTTTTCCTTTATAATTTAATTTTTCTGAAAGGGATATTATTTCTCTATGTAATTCTGCATTTTGAGTAAATAATTCTTGATTTTGATGTTTATATGCTGTTATTCCTAATGTTAAATTTTCATTTCTTTCTTGTAAATCTTTTATATCTTCTTTTGATCTTGCATATAATCTTTTTAATGATAAAAAATCATTCATTAATGCTTCTATTAAATCTAATGAACCATAATCTATTGCTTGAAGATATTTTTCTTTATCACATAAATTTCTTAACATATGATATTTTGCTTCATCTTTATTTGATTTCATTTATTGTATTTTATTTATTTTAGAAAAAAATAAAAAATATTTCATAAAAAAAGAAAAAAATATTATATTCAAAAAGAAAGTAATAATAATTTATAATTATGAATATTAATATATAAAAAATACTTAAAAAAATAAAAAAAAAAAAAAAAAAAAAAAAAAACCTTTAAATTAAACTAAATTTCTTTAATAAAGCAGTTAAACAATTCCAATTTTTAGGAGGAGTTTTATATTCTTCAGGAACCTTAAATAAATCCCCACTAAATTCTGGATTACAATTTTCTGTATATGCAAAAATAGCATTTCTAGAAATAAAATCAAGTAAAGGTTCACTAAACTCATGAAAAAAATCAAATTCATTATGATCCATATTCTCAGGTAAAATTAATTCACAAGGAGCTTTACTTCTATTATACAATTCAGTAGCATGATAATATTTAATAAGAGAATCACTTTGTCCATGAATAATTAAAATAGGACATTGTACTTCTTCAATCATTTTATAATTCATAAATCTATCTCTAACAGCATAAGAAACAAACTTTCCTAACATATCTCTAACAACATACCTAATACTTAAAGGAGGAGAAATTAAAACAAGTGCAGTATTCATTCTTTGAGAAGCTAAAAATGTAGCAACTGCAGTACCAAGTGAACGTCCAAATACAATTATATTATTTGGTGATATTTTCATAACATCAACCATGTAATCATATACTGAAAGTGAATCAATGTACATTTGCTCTTCTGTTGGGTAACCTGAATAAATTCCATATCCTGGAAATTCTGGTGCTATTACATTTATTGATAATGTAAAACGAATGTGAGATAACATTTCATATGCTAAATTTATGTCTTCTGCATTTCCATGGAAAAATATTGCATATTTTGGACAAAGGGAATTTGTTGTTGCACGAAGTAATAAACATGGGATGTGGTTTGTTAAGTTTGAGGATGGATGGATGTTTTCAAATTTTGAATTTGGCTTTTTTGGTATGAAAATTAAATCACCTACTTTCATTTTATCTGTTGAATATGAAGGGTCAGGTGCTGGAAATATTATCCAATCTAAATCCATTTTTTTTTTTTTATTTTTGTTTTTAAATTTTTTTTTATTTTTTTTTTTTTTTTTTTTTTTTTTTTTTTTTTTTTTTTTTTTTTTTTTTTTTTTTTTTTTTTTAAATTTTTTTTTTTTTTTTTTTTTTTTTGGTATTATTTTTATAACATTTATTTTTTCTATTCTTTAAATTTAAAATAATGGAAATCAAGAATTATAATTTCAAAAATTATAATTTAATTAATAGACCAAAATTTATGTCTAATTCTAAGGAAAAAAACAAAAATGAATTAGCACTTTCAACAATATCAAATGAATTAAATAAAATAAAAAATATATCAAAGGTAAATTATACATCAAATCATCCTCTTCTTCATTTGAATCCATCAAACAAATCATCAGGTCAAAATATATTTAATAATAATATAAAAGAAAATAAAGATATATCACAAAAGAAAATAAGTCATACTTTATTTAATAATATATCATTATATGATGGTATATCAAATAAAATTAAAAAATATCAAGTTAAAAAAATGACACCATCAAATTCATTAAAGTTATTTAAAAATAATAGTAAAAAAAATATATTTAATAATTTACATACTCAACCAAATCTTCATTTAAGAACAAAAAGTGCTTCTCATTCTCCTCATAATGAAAAAAATGAATTAGGTTTATATACAACTCCTTTAAATAATAATAATAATAATAATACATTAATTCCAAAATCTAATATTGATAGAGTTAATTATAATAAAATGAAAAAAGAAAATGAAAATTATAAAAAAGAAATTCAAGTTTTAAATGATAAAATAAAATTTCAAAATGAAAAAATAAAAACATTAGAAAATAATTTAGAAATATCTTATCAAAATATTAATAATATCAAAACAAGATTATTTAAATTAAAAGATCAAAATACAAATTTATTAAATGAGAATAAAAATTTAAAAAAAGCAAATATGCAATTTCAAAAAGAAATAAAAATAATGCAAGAAAAAGAATTAAAATTAATGAAAGTATTATATTTAATAAAAGAAAGAGGAATAAATATAGAAGATATTTTAAATGAAGTAATAGATATGAATAATGAAGAAAATTTAATGGGAACAAATAGAACAAATAATTCAGATTTTACAGTTTATTTTAATGATAAAGTTCATATGAAAAATATAATGGATACTAAAGAAGCAAAAAAAGTTCCTTTAATGGATTTTAATAAAGTTCCTACTTATAGACCTGATTCAGATTCTGAATATGAAGAAATGGAAGATTCTGAAAATAATAATCAAATTATTAATATTCAAGAAGGAATGAAGTTTAATAAAATTACTTTTACTAATAATAATGATGAAAATAATAAGGGTTGGTTAAGTAAATAATAAAAACATTTTGATTAATTAAAAATATTCATAATTTTTTTACATATTTTTTTAATTAATATAATTAATTTAAATTTATATTGTTTTTGTTTAAATATATATAAATTATCTGAATTTTATTTTAGAATAAATATGATTCATTCTAAATAAAAAAATCAATTTTTTCACTTCATTTATAAAATAAAATAAAATAAATTATTTATAAATTATTAAAAAATAAATATAGAAGGATTTACTTTAATATATAATTAAAACAATTTTTAGAACATTTAAAATTAGAAGTAAAAATAATATATAATACTTTAATAAAAAAATGTCAAAAATTATTTTTTTTATTTTCATATGTTTAAATTCAATAATTTTAAATATTAAATTAAGATCAAGAAAAACACAATGTGTTGACTTTGGTAAAGATTGTGGAATATTTACAGGATTATGTTGTGGAAATTTAGTCTGTAAAGATTTTAGATGTCAATTCAAAGGAGCAAAAAATATTATGAAATGGGCTCCTGAAGGTGATAAATGTAATTTTTGGCATATATGTAGAAAAGGATATGAATGTTATGAACATAGATGTTTAGAAATATCTTTTTAAAACTTTTAATTTATTTTAAAAAATAAGTTTTTTATGATAATATATTAATTAAATAATATATAAGTTTCAAATAAATTTTGAAATGTTAGAATAAAATTAAATAAATTGTTTAAATATAATGAAAAAAAGAA
>Ga0256407_10003797_pt1 | contig 26226 bp, 20 predicted proteins | sample RumenRJG_04DNA_FD_193489 | JGI IMG/M metagenome (GOLD analysis project Ga0256407, IMG submission 193489) | Bovine rumen microbial communities from Lethbridge, Alberta, Canada - RJG_04 | ecosystem: Host-associated > Mammals > Digestive system > Stomach > Rumen | place: Canada: Alberta... | reverse complement strand
TGCCGGCTGACTCGTCTGGCGCGTGTCGTCGTCCAGGTAGCCCTGCTCTCGTGGTGGTACCCCGACACGTATGAGCTCAACCGCATGTTTCCCAACCTCGACCACATCTTCGCCACGTGGGAGCAGCAGCTCTTCGGTTGCCAGCCGGCCCTGCTCTTCTCACAGCTCACCTCTTTTGGAGGGGTCGGGGGAGGCATCTTCAGCGAGCTGATGGACCTGGGCTATGCCTCCTACTATCCGATGATAGCCGTCGTCATACTCTATTATTTCTTCCGCCGCTACGACGAGTTCCTGCGCGCCTCGTTTGTCGTCATGGCCTCGTTCTTCCTCTTTTATGTCATCTTCGTTTTCCTGCCCGTCGTCGGTCCGACGTTCTATTATCAGGCTGTCGGTATTGACACCATCATGCAGGGCGTCTTCCCCAACGTGGGCGCCTATTTCAACCACCATACCGAGTGCCTGCCCTCACCGGGCTATACCGACGGTTTCTTCTACCACCTCGTGGAGAACGCCAAGGCCGCCGGCGAGCGTCCCACGGCAGCCTTCCCTTCCAGCCACGTCGGCATCAGCACCATCCTGATGTTCCTGGCCTGGCATGCCCGCGACAGGCGTCTGCTTTTCGTCCTTCTGCCTTTCTATGTGCTGTTATGCTTCTCTACGGTCTATATTCAGGCCCATTATGCCATCGATGCCCTGGCCGGACTGGTCACGGGTGCCATCTTCTATTTTGTGCTGATGTACCTCACAACCGACGTTCAGCATTCGAAGGAGACGGCAAGAAAGCGCAAATCATGATGCAATATGCCTTCAGTAGCAATACAATTTGCCATCAATAGCAATGCGATATGCGGCAAACGGCAACACTACATTAATAAAGTAGTCACACTACATTAATAAGGTAGTCACACTACATTAATAAAGTAGTCCGACTACATTAATAATGTAGTATCGGGATTTGGCATCAATTGCACTTCATTCACCCATTGATTGCTCACAAGAAAGACCAATTCTTACACCCGTGCCCATTCTTTGAACAATCCATTTACCAATACAACAGGAGGGTATGCCCCGGACGGCATACCCTCCTGATTCTTTTGGAGCTGTTGTGGCGCTGTGTGCGTCAGTTTTCTGCTGTGTTACTTGCGGAGCACCTTGACGCTCTTCGACGTACCGTTGTTGTAGTTGATGCGCATGATGCTGACACCCTGCTGGGCACGGCTCACCTTGCGGCCGCTGAGGTCGAAGTAGTCGATGCTGCGGATGTTGTTCATGTCGTCGGTCAGCGTTGTGATACCCGTATTCTCGCCTACCTTCACCTTGTTGGCATTGCACACCTCGCCTGTTTCCAAGTTGACAAGCAGAGCCACGACGCGCAGCTTGTTCTTGTCCTGGATGACGTACTGGCCGCTGGTGTTCAGAGCCTCAGCCAGGTTGAAGGTATAGGTGTGGTTGATGGGGGCGTCGGCTGTGAAGGTAGCCGGCAGGCTTTCCTCTATACCGCCAACTTCGGAAACCATGACGACGACATCGTTGAACACGAGGCCTTCGATGTGATCAGCAGCATCGATGAAGGGCTGCAGCTCGTCGCATGCCTCATCGGTTTCGCCAGCATAGTAGTTGCTCTGAGTCCAGTCTGAACCCTCGCCGGTCAGTCCGTCGGCCAGGAGGAGATACTCGATGGCAAACTGCGGCTCCTCAGCTTCCGTCTCGTCGTAGGGGAAGGTGACGGTGGTGTTCACCGTGACGAGGTCGTTGTCGGCATCGAAGGCTGTCTCCATGTCGATGCTGGCCTGTCCGAACTCCTTGGCGCGCTCAGCCATATCGTCGGCAATGCCCATCGGCTTTTTGCCATAGTTAAAGCCCCAGAACGGGTCGATCTCGGCCATACGATCCATATAGGCTGTCGGGAATCCCTGCACAACACTTGGGAAGTCTGTGCTTGGCAGAATCTCCATCGGGTCGCCGTTGTGGAAGCTGGCGCATACGAAGTCGTCGGGATAGAGCTCACCGAGCTTCTCCAGACCTACGAAGCCGCGGATACACCATCCACACCATGTGCCGGTGTATTCCTCCATCAGCGTACGGTGCTTCGGAATAGAGTTCAGGGCCATAATAGGCGTTGTAGCAACAACGTCTGCCTCGACGTTGTCCTGTCCGTTCACCTTCGTCACCTTCACGCTGAGCTCATAGTCGCCACGTGCGGGCAGTGCGGGCAGTGTGACGTTCTGCGAGGTGGTCACGCCGTAAGCTCCCTCAACGGGTTCAGTCAGGTCGATGTGCTGCTGTGTGGTGGTGCCGTTGAGCGTCAGGTCGAGGTCGAGCGACTGTATGCCCTTCGAACCGTGGTTGACGAAGGTGAGCTTCTGCTCGAAAGGTTCGCCCACCTTGACATACTGCGTGTTTTTGTCTTCGCAGAAGGCAGCATTTTCGGGTACCGTCTTACCCGACAAGGTCACTTTGATCATGGAGTTCAGGCCCATGTCGTCTGCCATGGGAAGCCACTTCACGAATCCTTTGGAGGTGTGCAGGAAGAGACCGTCGGTCTTGTCGCCCTGGCAGAGTACAACAGGATAGGCAGCATCTTCGTCAAGCACCTCGTCGATGGTCACGGAGTAACCCACGTACACACCTTCAGCGGGAATGGTGTAAGGCTTGGGCAGCTCGATCACGGTGAAGCCCTCTTCTGTAGGCGTCACGTCGATGCTCATCAGGTCGGGCACGTTCTGTCCGTTCTCCACGCGCAGCTGCGACGAGAGCCATACCTTCACGTCCTTCATATTGGCCAATCCTTGCAGCGGAATCTGTATGTTGTCGATATGTGTGCCTACGAGTGCCGACTCGTTCAGGCGGATGGCCACGTCGTAGGTCTGCGGCTTGGCTTCGCCCCATACCCTGACATCCTCCTTGCCGGTGAAGTAGCTGAAGTCGATGCTCTCGCCCACATTGTCGGCAGCGACCTCAGGATATTCGGGCGTAGCGGCCTCTGGCTGCACTTCGCTGCCAAGGTCGTACACTTCCTGCCAAGCTATCTCCGAGCGGCGTTCTTCGCCTGCTCCACGGTAGATGGTCTGAATACCGAAAGCCTCAGGGCCGATAATGTAGTAGTAGACATACATGTTGATGCCAGAGCTGGCAATGTCGTAGCTGGACATGTCGCTGTAGCCGAAGGGAATCTCCGTCATGTCCTCATCGATATAAAGATAGTCATTGGTAGAGAAGTTGATAGGAATCTCCTCACCGTTGACGCGGGCATAGAAGGCATACGAAATCTTTTCGGGCAGGATGTAGTTGCCGTCCACGTCGGAGGTCACCATGTCGAAGTTGAAGTAACCCCAACCCCAACCTGAACTGTAGTAGTCATAGCCGCCCTCGTAGAGCTCAACCCATTCGGGTGCTGCCGGTGTGGCTGCCACTTCGGTGAAGGGGGCAATCCTTGCATGATTGTACGACTGTGCATAATACACTTCCTCTGGGCCTGCATTGACGAAGAAGAAGTTGCTGTTGGAAAGCGTCTTGGTGGCGGCATCGTAGTCGAATACGATGTCCTCGCTGCTGAGAGTGTATTCTTCGTACGTCTCGTCCCATTCTGGGTCGTATATCTCTTCCACATTGCCACTCATGAGATACTGGTGGTAGCCATTCACCTCGTCGCGGCCAAGATACATTCCTCCGGGGAACGTCACCTTGTCGCCATTGATGGTTCCCTTGGCCCAAGCCTCCGGCATTGCGGGATACATGCCCTGCACGTAGACATCGTTACCGTCGAAGCCCACCTGAGCCAGACAGCCTCCGAAGTCGTCGGCAACCACGGAATACTGCTCAGTGGTCAGGCCTTCAGGTGCTTTGACGGGCTCGTCGGTCATCACCTCGAACGACATGTTCCAGTCGCCCATGCCTGCCCAAGACTCATTGTCGCCCCACATAAAACCGATCATCACTTCCCCCGTTGCAAGAGGAGAGTCCTCCGGGGTGGTGATGGTGCGTGTAGCGGCATCGTAGTTGAGCGTGAACGAGGTCAATTCAGGATCGTAGACGTATGTTTGTCCTTCCTCGTCGTAGGCCATCAGCGCGGCATACATCTCGTAGTAGCCATACTCAGCAATCTTGGCCGGCAGTTCGAAGGTCATCGTAGATCCTTCCAACTTACCCTCTATCCAAGAGGAATACTGAACGGGGTATGGCTGCGAGATGATGTTGCGGATGAAAACCTTGCCATCACTACCGAATACAACATCGCCCAGGGCGTAGTTCACCGGAGTGTACATGGGGCCGAAAATCATGTTGTAGGCGTAGGCATCGCCGCTACGAGAATAGGATACATACTCACCGGCAGGTTGCTCAGTGATGTATTTTCCGCCAGTCACTTTCTGAGGGGCCATCTTCTTCTGCCAAGGGGCCTTGGGGACAGCCGATTTCTGGTGGTTGGCCAAGAAATTTCTGGCCGCTTTAGCCGACGTCCGCTGCTTCTGTACATCAGCCTTCCTCGGCGTTGTCGGCAAAGCCTTCACGACGTTATTCGTCGTGCCGGGTAGTTGAACTACTCTCTTCTGACCCGTCTGGGCCATACTTGAGGTCGCCAACACGAAGGCGGCCATCAGGAAAAAGGTAATCTTCTTCATATTACTTTAGGTTTAGTGAAAAAATACAACGGCGGGTAAAAATCCCCCCACCGATGCGTTCATATGATTTGTTTGTTACAATAAGTAGAATCGAACAGAGTTTCCATCCGCAATAGACATGGCAAAATTACGCTTTTTCTTTCAAACGAACAAGATAATTACACATTTTTAGCAAAAAAATGCGAAATGAGAAGTGGCAGAGGCCACTTTCGCTGATAGCCCCCTGCGTGTTTTCTGACATGGAAAACAAACTGAGACATGACTTGACGGAAGGTCTAACGCCTGACAACCTTGCGGGCTTTCCCATTGCCGTCCACCTCGACCACGATGCCGCGATAGCCGCTGCCCACAGCCCTGCCGTCGGTCGCATAGCGCGCCTTCACCTGTGGCTGATTCCAAATTGACCAATCCAAGTTCTTGTCATACTTTTTAAAATAGAGGGTGTTGTCCTGAAAACGGTCGAAAGTCATGACCTCATCCAATTGCGCCAGCGCGTCGGTGTCCAACACCATATAGAAGGGGCTGCCAAGAAGCATCCATTCGCCGTCGTTGAAATGCAGCTGATAATCAATCCTCGATCCTCTGATCTTGTTTGTAACCGGATAGCCGTCTTCGATATGGAATTCCTCTTCGTTGAGATATGTATTATTGATGACGAAACAATCTTCCAAACCAACAGGAATGGGTTGGTCACTACCGATGAGATAAACCGTATTAGGGTTTTGGTTGGGCGTGACTGACATCACCCGACCCGTCTGAATTGCATTCTGGAAAGAAACAAAGAGCGCATTCTCTGGGATTGTCCAATTGTCAACGACTCTAAGTGACCGCTGTCGGAAAAGCCGATGATGGCCGCCTGCGTGTCGTCGGCCGAGACGATGGCATACCCACCGCCCACCTTATTATATATATAGTAGCCGGCCGAAGTGGCATCCGTCGGCTTTTCCAAAGCCAACGAAAGCTGAACGGGGGCTGCCTTGCGCGCCATTCGCTTGTGGAAGAACTTGGCAGCGCGTTGCTCTGCCTGCTTTCTTGTGATGGGCGCAGCGTCTGACGGTTGCGCCAGGGAAAGGAAGGCTGCTGCCAACAAGAGCGTTGTGACTACATGCCTTGTGCCGTGTAAAATAGTTTTTCTCATCATTTGATAAATATTCCAAAATTGATATCCGAGCGGTTGGCGGGCTGGGATGCCTGCCCAAGTAATTTCTTGCACGCAGGCGAAAGAATTAACAACCATTATACATCATTCTGCGGGCGAACTCCCAAATGACGATGCCTGCGGTGACGGCCACATTCATGGAATGTTTGGTGCCGAACTGCTTGATTTCGAGGCATCCGTCGCAGGCATCGACCACCTCCTGATGCACGCCCTTCACCTCATTGCCCAGGACAATGGCGTATGCTTTTGAGGGGTGAGAAGTGAGAAGTGAGGGGTGAGAGGTGAGAGGTGAGGGGTTAGAGGTGGGGAGTGGGAACTCATGCAGCTTCGTGCTTCCCTCCGCCTGCTCCACCGCATAGACGAAATAACCGCGAGATTGCAGTTCACGGACGGCTTCAAGGGCCGACGGGCAATGACGCCAGTTGACGCTGTCCTCAGCGCCGAGCGCAGTCTTGTGAATTTCCGGATGAGGCGGTCGGCCCGTGATGCCACACAGAACGACCTCCTCCACGCGGAAAGCGTCGCTGGTGCGCAGTACGCTGCCCACGTTGTACATGCTCCGCACATCGTCGAGGACGACGACAAGCGGCAGTTTTTCAGCCTCGCGGAACTCGTCCACGCTAAGGCGGTTCATCTCGATGGTCTTCAGTTTGCGCATATTCCCTATTGTTTCGCGATGTCGTTCCTATTCTTTGGCAGTGTCGTTTGACGCAAATGCCAACCCTACATTATTAATGTAGGCAGCGTAGGTTAATAATGTAGGCAGCGTAGGTTATTAATGTACGCTGCGTAGGTTATTAATGTACGGTCGGGATTTGTATTGATTCACCCGCCGGTTCCCTATTGTTTTGCTTTCCGGTTCTTATTGTTTCGCATGCTGAAAGGCCAGCGCATACATGCGCATCTGCTTCAACATGGCCAGCAGTCCGTTGCTGCGGGTGGGCGACAGATGGTCGCGCAGTCCGATGCGGTCGATGAAGTAAAGGTCGGCATCGAGGATCTCCTGAGGGGTATGGTCGCTCAGCACACGGATGAGCAACGCAACAATGCCCTTCACGATGAGCGCATCGCTTTCTGCCTGGAAACTCACCAGCCCGTCGGCATAGTTGGCCTGCAGCCACACACGGCTCTGGCAACCATCAATGAGGTTGCTCTCCGTCTTGTACTTCTCGTCGAGGGGCTCGAGCTCATTGCCCAGGTCGATGAGCATCTGATACTTGTCCATCCAGTCGTCGAAACTGGAGAACTCTTCAATCACTGCGTCTTGTATTTCGTTGATTGTAATCATACGTTTACTTCTTTTTACCACTTATTTCACAATGGAATACAGCACCTGCACGACTGTCTGCCCGACAGCCTGCAAGGTGGTGCGGTCGATGTGCTGCATGTCGTCGACGACGGTGTGCCATGTGGGGCCGAAAGAACTAGCGGCACAGTCAGGATAATAGGGTATGATGTCGATGGTGGGAATGCCCGCCACTTCGTTGACAGGTACATGGTCGTCGGTGATGTAGTTGCTGGAAGCCTCTGGGAAATAGCTTCCATGGCCTACGGTCTGCGCCGCCTGCCATACGAGCGAAACGGTGCTGGGGGCATAGCGGAGCGAATAGCCTTCTTGATAGAAGCGTGCGCCCTGCCCGCCCACCATGTCGAGCAAAATGCCAAAGAGGGGTTTTGCGGGCAGCATCTCTGGCTGTGCGGCATATTGCGCCGCCCAGTATTGGGCGCCCAAAGCCCAGGTGTCACTCTGGTCGCCCTGCGAAGCCCACTGCGGCGTACCCCAGTCCTCGGCATCGAAGCAGACGAAGTCTACGCCGATGCTGAGCGAATCGTCGGCACTGAGCAGGCGGGCCACCTCCAGCATGACGGCCACGCCACTGGCTCCGTCGTTGGCCGCCATGACGGGCTTGTGCCAATTGGCGGAGTCGGGGTCGTTGTCGGCCCACGGACGACTATCCCAGTGGGCACAGAGCAAGATGCGCTGCTCGGCATTGGGATTGAGCGAGGCCATGATGTTGTTGCTGCGGAGTGCTGTGCCGTCGTAACCCTTGAGGGTAGTCTTCTGCTCGTTCACCTCGCATCCGAAAGAGCGGAACTTTTGGGCTATCCATTCTCCACACTGGTCGTGAGCATCGCTGTTCATGACACGTGGGCCGAAAGCACACTGCGCCTCACAATAGGCATAGGCAGAGTCGGCCACGAAGGTAGGACCGACAGACGTGGCGAAGGTGTTGTTGGTGGACGGATTGTTGCTCTTGCACGACGAGAACACGAACATCAAAGCCATCAGAAGCGTCGTCGCGCAAGCCTGGACTTTCGCCATGACGCGCAGCCAGTTGGCTCCCCATATCTTCTCGATGTCGCGCAGACTGTACTTACGGCGCAACAGATGCTGGGTGAACTGAATCATTTCGCTGCTGTCGGCGAGGCCACAGACGCCGCCGTCGCCGTCGAAGTCAGTGCCCAGTCCCACATGGTCGATGCCCATCACGTCAATGGCATGCTCCAGATGCTGCAAGGCATCCATGACGGTGGCTTCGCCCTGTTGGCGCAGGAAACCGTGATAGAGCGTCACCTGCATCACGCCGCCCGCCTGTGCCAGGGCGCGCATCTGGTCATCGGTGAGGTTGCGCGGATGGTCGCAGAGGGCACGGCAACTGCTATGGCTGCACACAATAGGTGTCTGGCTGATGTCGAGGGCATCGTAGAAACTCTTCTCGCCGGCATGGCTCAGGTCCACCATGATGCCGCATTGGTTCATCTGTTGAATCACCTTCTCGCCAAACTGGCTGACGCCGTTGTGGGTGTTGCAGCCGCGGGCTGAGTCGCAGATGTCGTTGTCGCCATTGTGACAGAGCGTCATGTAGACCACGCCGCGCTGGGCGAAGTGCTTGACATTGGCCAGTTCGTGGTTCAGTGCGAGTCCGTTTTCGATGGCCAGCATGATGCTCTTGCGACCTTTCCGCTTGTCTTCATAGAGGTCGGTGGGAGTGCGGGCAATGCTGATGTACTGACTGTTCTTCTTCACAATATCCTCGATATGGTCGAAGATAAGGTTGGCGTAGGAGAAGGGGGTGATAGACGAGGAGGAAGGAGAGAGGAGAGAAGAGAGAGGCACGATGGCCGAGAACTGCTCCCCGATTTTGGGTTGTGGCAGATAAGCGGCCATGATGACCGACGACTGATGGCCCTCTGTCATCTTGTGGAGGTCGACGAGGATGCGCGGATCGCGCTGGTCGAAGTGAATGCCTTGATGGAAGAACATCGGTGTGTCGCAGTGGGTGTCGAGGGTGACAATGCTGTGGTGCACCAGCTTAGCCTGGTGGAACAGCTGCGCCTGTGCCACCAACCACTGGAACACGGGCAGACCCGACTCCAGCCATTCCGGATGCCACTGCACGCCGAGGATAGGTTTGAACTCTGAGCTCTCCATGCCCTCAATGACTCCATCGGCAGCCTGTGCGGTGATACGGAAGCGCTTCCCACCATCGGCAACGGCCTGATGATGGAAGCTGTTGACGTAGATTTTCTCCTGTTGATAGATATCAAAGAGGATGCTGTCTTTCTCGAAAAACACCGAATGGGTGAGTTCCGACTGTATGCAGTCCTGGTTGTGTTTGATGGGTGAGGGTTGAGAGGCGAGAGGTGAGGAGTGAGAAGAGATGAGCGAGGAGATGGCTTTCAGTGCCGGCTTCTTTCCTTTTGCCTGACTTTTCGCTTCGCGTTCCATCTCTTTGCGAATCCTGGGCAACTCGCCAATATCCTGCGCCACCCGTCCGCCCAACGCCATGGCCAAGGTCTGCATACCACGGCAGATGCCAAGCATGGGAAGCTGCCGGTTGTAGGCCAATCGGGTGATGAGCAGTTCGGAAAGGTCGCGCTGGGCGTTGATGTGTCCCAGTCCCGTAGTGGGTTCCTCACCGCTCCATAGCGGATTGTAGTCTGCTCCCCCGCTGAGTATTAGTCCGTCGAGGTGGTCGAGAATGTTCACCAGCGTGTCGCTGTCGGCAACGGGCGGGATGACGAGGGGCGTACCTCCTGCGGCAATGACCTGTTGATAGTATTTCTCACGCAAAGAGACATCGCCGTCGGTATGGTTTCCGGTAATACCGATGAGCGGCTTTCGGGGAGCCTCCGGATAGTGCGCATAGACCTTGTCTAAGTGCGACTCTATATTGAAATTGTTCATTATTTTAGTTGACAAGTTAACGAGTTAACGAGTTGACAAGTTGTTAGAGTTAACGAGCGGACAGTTTGTTAGAGTTCGACGGGAATGGTCCGTTTGATGCTTTGCTCAAGGGAGATGAGCGTCTCCGTGGCCACCACGCCGGGAATGCTTTGCAACTGGTTGTTGAGCAAGTCCATGAGCTGTTCATTGTCCTTGGCATAGAGCTTCACCATCATGGTATAGGGACCCGTGGTGAAATGGCACTCCACCACTTCGGGGATGCCCTTGAGTTTCTCGACCACGCTTTTATACATACTTCCTCGTTCGAGGTTCATGCCCACATAAGTGCAAGTGAAATACCCTAAAGCCTTGGGACTGATCTCGAACGAACTGCCCACGATGACACCCGCTTCGACGAGGTGTTGCACCCGTTGATGAATGGCAGCTCTCGACACACCACATTCTGCAGCCACATCCTTGAAAGGCATGCGGGCATTCTTCGAGAGGATGCCCATAATCTTTTTGTCCAGACTATCAATTTTCTCCATGTTCAATGAAAAGTTTTACTTATCGGTAAGTTTCTGCAAGCAAAAGTAGGCATTAAAAATGGAATATGCAACAATCTGACAGAAAAAGTATGCTTTTTCAAGCCAAATTGTTGCATATTGATATAAGAACCAGTCTCTAACCGCTTATTTTGCTGTCTTTTTGGCAGCGGGCTTTTTTGCTGGTTGAGTGGCGGGTGCAGCCTCTTCGGCGGCTTTTGCCTTAATCACCTCATCCACCTCGACAGTGAAAATGAGTGTGGAGAAAGCGGGTATCTTGCCAGCCTGACGCTCGCCATAAGCGAGATTCTCAGGGATATAGAGTTCCCACTTGCTGCCTTCCGGCATCATGGAGAGTGCCTCTGTCCATCCCTTGATGACCTGATTGGGGCGGAACTTGCTGGTCTGCGGGTTGCGCTCGTAGCTGCTGTCGAAAACAGTGCCGTCGATGAGTCGGCCCTCGTATTTCACCACTACCTCGTCGTTGACATCGGCCACTTTACCTGTGCCTTCGCGCAGCACCTTGTACTGCAGTCCGCTAGGCAGGGTCTTCACACCCTCCTTGGTGGCATTCTCGGCGAGGAACTTACGTCCCTCCTCCTTGGCAGCCTCCTCTTTGGCATGCTTCACGGCATCGCGTGTGGTGCGCATCAGCGTTTCAGCTGCCTCCTGCTGGAAGAAAGTGGTGTCTTTCTTCAGGGAAGCGATAAATCCCTGCACGAGCAGGTCGTGCTGAATGGGACTGTCGCTGTCCTTGAACTCCTCGGTGACGCCAGGTACCATGCGGTCCTCGAGCATGGCAGCGATGCTGATGCCAGCCCCATAAGCCTTGGTCGCATTGTCGACCTTTGCCCGGATGGCCTCTTCAAAGCCGCGCAAGAAGTCGTCCATGAACGTCTCGTCCAGTCCATACTGCTGCTGCAGGAAGGGCATAAGTCCATTGGTCAACGACATACCTGCAGCATAGCTCACACTGTCGGCTGTGGTGTTGAGCACGACGGCGGGAGTGCTGACGACGTTTTCCGTCTGCTTCTTGGTCTTCTTTTTGTCGGGTGTGGCTTGCGATGTTGCCACAAACGGGACAAGAAGCATAAATAGGATTATCAGCTTTTTCATGACTTACTTCTCAATACCGAGCAGTTCGATTTTGAAAATAAGGGTAGAGAATGGCTTGATCTCGCCCTGCTGGCGCTCAGCGTAAGCCTTCTCCTGCGGGATAACCACTTCCCAAGTAGAACCTACGGGCATGTGGGTCAGGGCATCGGTCCATCCGGGGATCACCTGGTTGGCACCCAGGGTGATGGGCTCGCCGCGCTTGTAAGAGCTGTCGAACACCTTACCGTCGATGGTCTTTCCCTCGTAGTGAACCTTCACCTTAGAAGTGTCGGTGGGGATGGCACCCGTACCTTCCTTGATCACCTTATAGAGCACGCCGCTGGGGAGCTTCTTCACGTCCTTGTTCTTCGCATAGTCGGCCAGGTATTTCTCACCGGCTTTCTTGTTGTCGCCGAAGGTCTTTTCTGTTTCTCTGGCCTTGATTTCCTGCATCTTGGTCTGGGCCAACTGCTGAGCCTGTTCAATCGTCATCAGACCCGTGCGGCCTGTTGTGGCGGTGATAAAGCCCGACATGAAATTCTTCAGGGAGATCGTCTTGGTGGAGTCTTCACCGAAAATCTCATGGTTGATGTTCTTCACCATCTGCTGACCAATCTGCTGACCAATCTGTACACCAGCATAGTAGGCATTCTTCTGCTTGTCGTCGCCGGCGTTCACGCCTTCGTTCAGACCCTTGATAAATGCATCCATGTAGGCAGTGTCAACGCCAAGGCGCTGTACGAGATAGTCTTTCAGACCCTGGGTCTGTGCCATACCAATGGCATAGCTCAGTGTGTCGACGTCGGTCTTCAGGTTTGCCTTCGGAGTTCCATTGCCGCAAGAAGTGATGGTTGCGGCTGCAATAGCCATAGCGGCTACGAATGTTAACTTTTTCATTTTGCTTTTATTGATTAATTTGTTTGGGATTTACAATACTTGCAGCAGCTCCACATCGAAGATAAGAGCTGCATAGGGAGGTATGCTGCCACCGGCTCCGCTGGGGCCGTAGGCAAGGAGATAGGGGATGAAGAAGCGATACTTGGCTCCTTCCTTCATCAGTTGCAGACCCTCGGTCCAACCAGCAATGACCTGGTCGAGGCCGAAGACGGCGGGCTCACCGCGCTGCACAGAACTGTCGAACAAGGTGCCGTCGATGAGGAATCCCTCGTAGTGGCAGCGCACCTTGTCGGAGGCTTTCGGGCTGCGACCCGTGCCTTCCTTCAAAACCATATATTGCAGTCCGCTCTTGCAGCACTTCACACCGTCTTTCTTCGCATTCTCTGCCAAGAACTTCTCGCCTTCCACCTTGGCTTTCCTGCCCTCGGCCTCGCGCTCTTTCTCCAGCTGTTCCTGTTTCTTCTGGAAATAGCTGCTCACGATTTTCTGAGCCTCGTGGTGGTCAACTTGCGGCTGACGCCCAGTCAACACATCCTTGATAGCGGCAAAAAAGTCGTCAAGCTCAAGCCCCTCGATGTTCATCTGGAGCAGTTGCTGGCCGATGCCAAGTCCTAAGCCGTAGCTAAGTTTATCCATGTTTTTTCTGTCTTTTTATAATAATAAATAATGTGTAATCCGAAAAAATCGCGGCAAAGGTACACTTTTTTTTGAATTTATTTGTCGTAATTGAAGAAATATTAGTAATTTTGTACATTCTTAATATAACATCAAGCCATAATCGTATGAAAAAGATAGTCGTTTTGACGGGAGCCGGCATGTCGGTGGAAAGCGGTCTGAGCACATTCCGCGATGCCGACGGACTGTGGGAAAACTACCCCGTCAGCCGCGTGGCCACCCACGAGGGGTGGGAGGCCGATCCTGAGTATGTGAACAATTTCTACAACATGCTGCGCAAGAAGCTCGTGGCTGCCAAGCCCAACGAGGGCCATCGCCTCGTCGCTGCCCTAGAGGAGAACTACGATGTGACGGTGGTGACGCAGAATGTAGACAACCTGCACGAGATGGCAGGTTCGTCGAAGGTCATCCATCTGCATGGTGAACTGATGAAAGTATGCAGCAGCCGCGATGTCGACAATCCGCGTTTCCAGCGTACGCTCTCTGCCCCCAATCTCGATGTGGAGCCCGGCGAAAAGGCTGGCGACGGTTCACTGTTGCGGCCCTTCATCGTATTCTTCGGAGAGGGTGTACCCAACATATCCATTGCTGCCGAGGAGGCTTCGAAGGCTGACATTTTCATCATCATCGGTACGTCGCTCGTGGTTTACCCTGCAGCTGGACTCGTGCAATACGTCGGACGCGATGTACCCATCTTTCTCATCGACCCTAACCCCGTGGCTGGTGCCGGCAGCAGGCGCATCCGTCATATTCAGAAAGGAGCCAGCGAGGGAATGAAAGAGCTGACTCAAATACTTACTCAGAGTTGTCATTAATAGTAAGAATAATATGAATATCAACCAAAAAACCATCCTTCGCGAGGCGAAAGACTACTTCGTCATTCTCATCGGACTCATCAGCTATACCATCGGATGGACGCTCTTCCTGCTGCCCAACAATATTGCGTTGGGCGGTGTGCCGGGCATTTCGTCTATCCTGAAATGGGCGTGGGGCACACCGGTGCAGGCTACCTTCTTCTCGGTCAATGCCGTATTGCTGATTCTTGCCTTGAAGATTCTTGGGCTGAAATTCTGCATCAAGACCATCTACGGCGTAGTGATGATGACCGTCGTATTGTCGTGTTTCCAGTCGTTGGTGGGCGACACGCGCCTGCTCCCCGACCAGCCTTTCATGGCGGCCATCATCGGCGGTTGCTTCTGCGGCATCGGCATCGGACTGGGCTTGGTGAGCAACGGCTCTTCGGGGGGTACTGACATCGTGGCTGCCATCATCCACAAATACCGCGACATTTCGCTCGGACACCTCATCCTGATGGTCGACCTCTTCGTCATCACCAGTTCCTACATCGTGCTGCGCGACTGGAACCAGGTGCTCTACGGCTATGTGGTGCTGTTCGTCTCGTCGTATGTGGTCGACCAGGTGGTCAACTCCATGCGACAGAGTGTGCAGTTCTTCATCGTCTCCGACAAGTACGAGGAAATCGGACATGCCATCATCAACGAGCGACACCGCGGCTGCACCGTCATCAAGTCGGAAGGGCTTTATACAGGACGCGAGCACAACATGCTCTTCGTCCTCGCCAAGAAGCGCGAGAGTGGCATGATTTTCCAGATCATCAACAGCATCGACCCAAATGCCTTCGTCTCCCAGAGTGCCGTCATCGGTGTCTATGGCCAAGGGTTCGACCACTTCAAGGTGAAGGCAAAGAAGAAATAATTAATCTTAGTTGACAAGTTAACGAGTTAACAAGTAAACAAGTTATGTGAATTGTTAACTCCACAAATAGATAAAAAACTCAACTCGTCAACTATAAAAGAAACAACTTGTCAACTTGTCAACTCGTCAACTAATAGAATATGAAAGAAAACGAAAACATTCAGCTACCCGACAATGCGTTTCGGGAACTGAAAGAAGGAGAACAGTATGAACCGGTGATGTCGCCCCACAAGGCGTATCCCGAAGTGAACGGATGGTCGGTCACGTGGGGCATCCTCATGGCCGTGCTCTTCTCGGCAGCGGCTGCCTACCTCGGACTGAAAGTGGGGCAGGTCTTCGAAGCCGCCATCCCCATTGCCATCATTGCCGTAGGCGTGTCCACCGCTGCCAAGCGCAAGCAGGGATTGGGCGAGAATGTCATCATCCAGAGCATCGGTGCCTGCTCGGGGGCCGTCGTCGCAGGGGCCATCTTCACCCTCCCTGCCATCTACATCCTCCAGGCTAAGTACCCGGAAATGAGCGCATCGTTCCTCAACATCTTCCTCAGTTCATTGCTCGGCGGCGTGCTGGGCATCCTGTTCCTCATCCCCTTCCGCAAATATTTCGTCAGCGACATGCACGGCAAGTACCCCTTCCCGGAGGCTACTGCTACCACTCAGGTGTTGGTTTCTGGACAGAAGGGGGGCTCGCAGGCCAAGCCGCTGCTCATCGCCGGACTGGTAGGCGGACTCTACGACTTCGTCGTGGCCACCTTCGGCTGGTGGAACGAGAACGTCACCTCGCGCATGATGGGCTTCGGCGAGACTCTGGCCAACAAGGCCAAGCTGGTGTTCAAGGTCAATACCGGTGCCGCCGTCCTCGGCCTGGGCTACATCATCGGACTGAAATATGCCTTCATCATCTGTCTCGGCTCGCTGGCCGTGTGGTGGATCATCGTGCCGGGCATGGCCTTGTTGTTCGGCGATCAGGTGCTCAGCATGTGGAATCCTTCCATCACCGACACCGTGGGCACCATGTCGCCCGAGGACATTTTTGCCAACTATGGCAAGTCCATCGGCATCGGTGGCATCGCCATGGCGGGCATCATCGGCATCGTCAAGTCGTGGGGCATCATCCGCAGCGCCGTCTCCCTCGCCTCAAAAGAGATGAAGGGGGGCTCGGCTGAAAGCCGCGATCAGATTCGCACTCAGCGCGACCTGGCGTTCAAGATCATCGCCATCGGCTCCGGCGTCACCCTCCTCGTCACCTTCCTCTTCTTCTGGTTCGGGGTCATGCACAACCTGCTCTTTGCGGTGGTCGGCATCCTCCTCGTCACCGTCATCGCCTTCCTCTTCACCACCGTAGCAGCCAACGCCATCGCCATCGTCGGCTCAAACCCCGTCAGCGGCATGACGCTCATGACGCTCATCCTGGCAAGCGTCGTCATGGTGGCGGTCGGGCTGAAGGGGCCCGGCGGAATGCTCGCTGCCTTGATCATGGGTGGTGTGGTGTGTACGGCGCTGTCGGTGGCAGGCTCGTTCATCACTGACCTGAAAATTGGTTACTGGCTGGGCACAACACCCAGAAAGCAGGAGCAGTGGAAGTTCCTCGGCACACTGGTCAGTGCAGCCACCGTAGGCGGCGTCATGATGCTGCTCAACCAGACCTACAACTTTGCATCCGGCGAACTGGCAGCGCCTCAGGCCAATGCCATGGCGGCGGTCATCGAACCGCTCATGAGCGGCGTAGGCGCCCCCTGGCTGCTCTATGCCATCGGTGCGGCCATCGCCCTGCTGCTGACGTTCTGCAAGATTCCCGCACTGCCCTTCGCCCTGGGCATGTTCATTCCTTTGCAGCTCAACATCCCGCTGCTGGTGGGCGGGGCCGTCAACTGGTACGTCACGAGCCTCTCTTCTGACGACAAGGTGAACAAAGACCGTGGTGAGAAGGGGACGCTCATCGCCTCGGGCTTCATCGCCGGAGGCGCCCTCATGGGCGTGGTGAGTGCTCTGCTCCGCTTCCTCGGGGTAAATGCGGTGAACACAGCTTGGCTGGCCAACCCGCTGTCGGAAGCCTGCTCGCTGGTGGCTTACATCCTCCTCATCATCTACTTTGTCAAAGCCACGAAGACAAAGAAAAGCTAATTCTGCTGATTCAAGAAAGAAATGAGAAAAGGCCGCGCTTCACAGTGCGGCCTTTTCGTGTCCAATTGAACAATACTCTTTGTCTAACTTTACATAAAAATAAGAAGACAATTTGTATGGGGATGAATATTTCGTTGCAAAAGTACGCAAACTAAACGGAACGACCAAATATTTTTAGTATTTTTAAAGATTATAGTTTCAGGCGGAGTTGGAGGAGCAAGTCGGTCATCGACGAACCATTCACCTGCTGATAGCCCGTTCCAATCGTGCTGCGGTCGAAATAATCGGTCACGCCCAACTTGCCGGTCAGCGACAAGTGCTTGCCGAACTGATGACTCACCATCAGGGAATAGCGGATGCCTTCACCATAAAATGCGGGCATAGAGAAGTCATACAGCACACCGCGCTCATAGACGTAGATGCGGCTGTCGTAGTCGTCGGTATGGAACCAGGCGATGTTGCCCGCAAGCTTTGTTGAGCGACGCAGGGTCCAGACAGCGTGCTCACCCAACATCCAACCGCGGCTCTTGGTCCTGAAGGTGGACTGCGTGAAGTCCAGTTGGGTGCGAAGGTTCAGGGCATCGGTCTGCCAGATGGCAGCGAGGCGTGCGCGGTGTTCCGTTTTCCAGATCAGGTGGGTTTTGTCGTTGTTGTCGTATTGTCGCCGCCGGAGTCGGTATCGTGCGACCAGTTGCCAGTTGTTGTTCAGAGAGTAGGCTGCTTTGGAGAAGCAGTCGAGGGAACGTGACGACAGGCTTGCCTGGTAGCGCGCCCAGGGATGATAGGCGAGATCGGCGTAGGCTTGGGTGGAGAAGCGCCTTGAAGGTTGCCAGTTGAAGCCGAGATAGACAGCGCTCTCGTTCTGCACGTGCCCACCGTCGCTGAGTGAGTTGGCGAGCAGCGCAACGTATTTCATGCCATAGAAACGCTGGAGGAGCGTGAGGTTAAGGTTTGCGTTGACCTGCCAGGCCAACCGGTTGAGCGTGGCGATGGCCCCACGGCTGGAGGTTGCCGTCTCCCCGTGGAATGAGAGCGGTCCGAGCAGGAGGGCGTAGTTGACGCCTATGTTGCAGAACTCCCGTCCGCGGGCATTGTGTCGCCGGTAGAGCGTGGCGATGTCAGGATGGAGTTCGCGGTTGAAGGCTGTGTAGAGGGCCGTTGCCCCGACGGAATAATGCGCAGCGGAGCAGCGTGCGTTCATGCCCGCGGCGAACTGCGAGGTATTGTTTTTCCTGTCCATCTCGGTAGGCGTGCGATGATAGCCCGAGTTGACGAGCGTGGCGATGGAGCCATCGTCGTTGAGAGAGGCGTCGATGTTTCTGAGCGAGAGGAAGGCCGTCAGCTGCAGGTTTCGGGAAACATCGACCGAGGCCGCTGCCCCCTGCAGGTAGTTGGCCTGCGAACGAGAAGCATGAGGTCGGATGGCGTTGCGGTTGGCTCCCAGCGAGGCGCTGGCCCACGCTTTGCCCAGAAGGAAGCTGTTGCTGAGGACCAATCCCATGCCGACGTTGAGCCGGTAGCGCCCCAGAGCCAGCGCCTTCAGGCACTTGATGTCGCGGAGGACGACGTAGAACGAATAGAAGTCGTAGCCCAGCTTGTTGCGGTTGGAGAAGAACGGCTCCCCGGCGTCTTGCGCGCCGATGACCCCCGCCTGGAGCCGTTGCCCGTAGCTGAAGGCGTATCGGAGGTCGTGTCGACAGGGATAGCCCAGATAGCCGTTTTGGTCGCCCCGTCGCTCGTAGAACGGGATGCGTGCGGTGGCCATCAGGAGGTGATGCCCATATCTGAGAATGCTGGCGAGACGAGGGAAGGAGTTCCCGTCGACGACCGGTTTATTGATAACGACAAAATACGTCAACAACTGTCGTTTCAAACAGTCGATCTGGGGGACCATGGCCAGTTCGCCCAAGGACTTCACGGGGCCATAGCGACCGACATATTCCAGGATGCCGTCGATGTCGCTGTCGCTGAGGAAGGGCAGCTGCTGCCATTGCTCTCGTGAGGCCGTGTTGACGTCGATGGGCTGCAGAGCCAGTTCGGAGAGCAGGTCGACGACCTGCGCGGAGGCCTCTACGGACTCCTCGTCGTCGGCCACCTGTTCGAGGAGCGGGAGCCAGTCCTGGGCAAAGCCCTTTGTATAGGAAACGAGCGTTAACGTGAATACAATATAAATGAATTTCATGGAGAGAGGAGAGATGAGGGTGACCTCCCCTAACCCCTCCTGTAGGAGGGGGACGTGGAGAGGAGGGAGGTGAGGACTACCTTTTGCGGATGAGGGTGAGGCCGTCGCGTAGAGGCAGGATGACCCGCTCGACGCGTTGGTCGGCGGCCACGAAATCGTTGAACTGAAGGATGGCCTGCGTCTGCCGGTCGGCGTGCCGTGGAGGTTGGAGCACATGCCCATCCCAGAGCGTATTATCGGCGAGGATGAACCCTGCGGGCCGCAACACAGAGAGCGCCATCTCGTAGGCAGGCAAGTAAGTGCGCTTGTCGCCGTCGATGAAGACCAAGTCGAAGACGATGCCCAGGCGGGGTGCTTGCGTGATGGCGTCGCCGATGGCGAACACGATCCTGTCGGCCACCGGGCTATGCTCTATCCACGGCCGCGTGAAGTCCTCGAGTTCATCGTCGATCTCGAAGGTATACACCTTACCGCCCGGGTCGAGCCCCTCCGCCATGCAGATGGCGCTATAGCCGCTGAAGGTGCCCACTTCGAGAATCCGTTTCGGCCGAATCATGCGCACCAGCATGCGGAGGAGTCGCCCCTGGAGATGTCCGCTGGCCATACGTCCCGCCAGGAGGTGGATGTTGGTGGCGCGCCACAGTCGGTGGAGGTAATCGCCCTCCGGGTCGATGTGAGTGAGAATATAGTTTTCTTTCATTATTTTAGTTGACAAGTTAACGAGTTGACGAGTTGACAAGTTGTTTCTTTTATAGTTGACGAGTTGAGTTTTTTATCTATTTGTGGAGTTAACAATTCACATAACTTGTTTACTTGTTAACTCGTTAACTTGTCAACTAAGATTAATTAGAACTGAGCTCGAAGCTCCCGAAGAGCCTCGACGGCAAGGCGGTAACTGTCCAAACCGAAGCCAGCGATCACCCCGCGGCATACAGCCGACAGCAACGACTGGTGGCGGAAAGGTTCGCGCTGGTGGATATTGCTGATATGCACTTCGACCACTGGTGAGGCGATGCTGCTGATGCAGTCGCGGAGGGCTACACTCGTATGCGTATAGCCTCCAGCGTTGAGGATGATGCCGTCGGCGGAGAACCCCACCTGCTGGAGCTTGTCGATGAGCTCGCCCTCGACGTTCGACTGGAAATAATCTATCTCGATGAGCGGAAAGCGCAAGCGCAGGTTTTCGAGATAGTCGTCGAAGGGAGTATGCCCGTAGATGTCAGGTTCGCGCTGTCCCAAGAGATTGAGGTTAGGCCCGTTGATAATGATGATATTCATAGGCGATGAGTGTAAAATCGCTGCAAATTTAATGAATAATGATGAAATAATGGTGTTGTTTCGTGGAAAAACATTACTTTTGCAGCATTATTTCTATGGAGAAGAGGAAAGCAGCGCTCTTGCGCTCCTACGGACGCTACCTGAAACTGGAGCGCAACTTCACCCGCAACACGCTGGACGCGTACCTGCGTGATGTGGAGAAACTGCTTGAGTATGCGGAAGCCGAAGGACTGGAAGTGAAGGAAATAACGACGCAGCACCTGCAGCACTTCGCAGCCACGCTTCACGAGGTGGGCATAGCGGCGCGTTCGCAGGCAAGGATCCTGAGCGGTGTGCGCTCGTTTTTTCGCTTTCTCCGCATGGACGGCCGTATAGAGAGCGACCCGACGGAGCTGCTTGAGTCGCCTCTGGTGGGGCAACACCTGCCAGAAGTGCTGAGCACCGAAGAGGTGGACCAGCTGGAGTCAGCCATCGACCTGACGAAATGGGAGGGCCACAGAAACCGAGCCATCGTGGAAGTGCTCTTCTCGTGTGGCCTCCGCGTCAGCGAACTGACGGGGCTGAAACTCTCGAACCTCTATATCGAGGAAGAGTTTCTGCGTGTGGAAGGCAAAGGAAGGAAGGAACGACTCGTGCCCTTGTCGCCCAAGGCCATCAAGGAGCTGCATCTGTGGTTCGACGACCGTCGTCACATGGACATCAAGCCCGGGGAGGAGGACTACGTCTTCCTGAACCGTCGGGGAAGCCACCTGACGCGCACCATGATCCTGATCATCATCAAGCGGTTGGCAGAGGAAGCTGGCATCAAAAAGACCATCAGTCCTCACACCTTGCGCCACTCTTTTGCCACCGCTCTTCTTGAAGGGGGAGCCGACCTACGCGCCATCCAGGCTATGCTTGGGCACGAGAGCATCGGCACCACGGAAATCTACACGCACATCGACACCCACACCCTGCGTGAGGAAATACTGAACCACCACCCTCGCAACCTCATCAGCCACCCGCCGAAAGACGGTGATGACACAGCAGGGGCTTTGACAACGGAATACACAATATAGAATGATGAACACCCACAGAGAACCCTCGCAGCGCCACAGTTGGCGCATCTTGCAGATATCGGTTGCCGCCCTTGTGCTGACGGTCGTAGCCTCGTGCGCCCGCATGGGTCACCCCGACGGCGGATGGTACGACGAGCAGCCTCCACGCGTCGTCGGCGCCACCCCAGCCGACAAAGCCACAGGCGTGAAGACGCAGCATATAGCCATCTACTTCGACGAGTACATCAAAGTGGACAACCCCACGGAGAACGTCGTTGTGTCGCCGCCCCAACTGGAAGTGCCTGAAATAAAGGGCGCAGGCAAGCGCATACTCATCCACCTGCTCGACACGCTGAAAGAGAACACCACCTATACCATCGACTTCAGCGATGCCATTACCGACAACAACGAAGGCAACCCCTTGGGCAACTTCACCTATACGTTCTCCACCGGCGAAACCATCGACACGATGGAAGTCTCGGGCTATGTCCTGGATGCCGAGAACCTGGAGCCCGTGAAGGGCATTCAGGTAGGCCTGTATGCCAATCTCGAAGATTCCGCGTTCACCTCCGAGCCCATGCTGCGTAATGGACGCACCGACGACGACGGTCACTTCGTCGTCAAAGGCATCGCCCCAGGCTCCTACCGCATCTTTGGTCTGCAAGACATGGACGGCAACTACCACCTGAGCCAGCGTGGAGAGCAGCAGGCCTTCAACCACGACATCATAGTGCCTTCGTCGAAGCCCGACGTGCGCCACGACACCATCTGGCGCGACTCGTTGCGCATCGACTCGCTCATCCGCGTACCCTACACCCACTATCTGCCCGACGACATCGTGTTGCGGGCATTCACCCCCAAGCAGACCGAGCGCGTCTTCCTGAAAGCCGAGCGCATGCAGGCCAACAAGTTCTCCCTGTTTTTCACCTACGGCGACAGCATCATGCCAACGCTCAGCCTCCTCTCGCCCGTCTGGCGACCCGATCCTGCAACCCATCAAGCAGGGGAACTCCCCCACCCGTTCCTTGTAGAATCTTCTGAACGGGGCGACACCATCACCTATTGGCTGGCCGACACCACCCTTGTGAACACCGACACGCTGACCGTGGCCGTCGCCTACAACACCTACACCTATCCTGAGGCTGAAAACGACTCCGTCGACGTACCGTATGCGAAAGCACAGCTACAGCTCAATAGCGTCAACGACACGCTCACCATCCTCTCAAAGGAACCTTATGAAAAGCGCATGAAACAGCAAGAGAAAGAGTTCTCTGAATGGAAGAAAAAACAAAACAAGCTGAAGAAGAAAGGCGAGCCCTACGACACCATCATGCCCGTGAAGCCCTTAGAAGTAGAGTTCAAGGCCCCTTCCACCTTTTCACCCGACGAAAGCATCCTCATCACGATGCCCACCCCCATCATCGAGCCCGACACGTCGATGATCCACCTCTACGTGAAACGCGACACGCTATGGTATGAAGCACCTTACGACTTCCACCCCTACCGGTTGGCCCACAACGGCTACGAGGTGCCCCGCACCTATGAGCTCATAGGCGAGTGGCGGCCAGACACGGAATACAGCCTGGAGATAGACTCCGCCGCCTTCCGCGACCTCTACGGCCTCGTCTCCGACCCCATCAAGAAAGGCTTCAAGGTGGCTTCCAACGACGAGTTCGCCACGCTCTTCATGACCATCGAGGGCATGAACGGCACACCGCTCGTCGTGCAACTGCTCGACAAGAGCGACAAGGTGGTGAAAAGCGTGGAGACAGACAACGGCGTCGCAGAGTTTTTCTACCTGAAAGCCGGCACCTACTATATGCGGCTTTTCACCGACGACAACCGCAACAGCCTCTGGGACACTGGCGACTACCTGCTCGACCTGCAGCCCGAGACGGTGTATTACTATCCTGACGAGATAGAGTGTAAGGAGAAATGGGACCTGACGCTCACCTGGGACCCCACGCTACGTCCCGTCTACCGCCAGAAGCCCCGTGAACTCATCCAACAGAAAGGAGAAAAGAAAAAGACCGTGAACAACCGAAACTACGAGCGGGCGAAGAAGCTCGGTATAGAATATGTACGCGACAAGGTGAAGGGCTTGTAGTTTTCTACGCGCCCTGATTTTAATCGTTCTTTGCAGCGCTGTTAATCTCTATCAGCTCGTCGATATACTGTCGGGAGTTCGACAGGCGCGGTATCTTGTGCTGTCCGCCCAGCTTGCCCTTGGCCTTGAGCCAGTCGTTGAAGAGCCCTGGCCGGGCCTTAATGATCTGTAGGGGCTGGAGCGTGATGTTCTTGTAGCGCTTGGCTTCGTAGTCGGAGTTGATTTCCTGCAATTTATGGTCGAGGATATCGGCAAAAGCCTGGAGGCTGTGGGGTTCGCGGGCAAACTCGATGAGCCACTGATGCTGGCATTTCGCATGGTTGTCCATAAACACGGGAGCTGCCGTATACTCGCTGACTTCGGCATTGGTCTGCTGGCAGGCGTAGGCCAATGCTTTTTCTGCATTGTCGACGATGAGCTCCTCGCCGAAGGCATTGATGAAATGCTTGGTGCGCCCGGTGATGATGAACTTGTAGGGATCGGTGCTGGTGAAACGAATGGTGTCGCCGATGATGTAGCGCCAGAGTCCGCACGAGGTGGAGATGACGACGGCGTAGTTCTTGCCCTTTTCGACACCCCAGAGGGGCAGCACGGTGGGATGCTCGTTGCCGAACTCATCCATGGGCATAAACTCGTAGAACACGCCGTAGTCGAGCATCAGCAGCATCGCCGGGTCGGCGGGGTCGTCTTGAAGTCCGAAGAACCCTTCGCTGGCATTGTAGGTCTCCATGTAGTTCATGTCGGCCTTGGGGATAAGCTCCTCATACTGCTGACGGTAAGGGCTGAAGGCCACTCCACCGTGGAAGAATACTTCGAGGTTGGGCCACACATCGCTGATATAGCGCTTGCCGGAAAGTTCCAGCACGCGCGAAAGCACAGACATCATCCAGGAAGGCACACCGCTGAGGTTTGTGACGTTTTTGTGAAGGGTCTCACGCGCGATGCGGTCGCGCTTCAGCTCAAAGTCGGAGAGCAGTGCCGTTTGCTTTTTGGGCACACGCACCAAATTGACCAAGGGATTGATGTTCTCTATGAGGATGGCGCTAAGGTCGCCCACGAGCGAGTGGCTGACGTTGTAGTTGGGTGCATGACTGCCGCCCAGGATGAGGGCTTTGCCGTCGAAGAGACGGCTCTCGGGATGATTGCGCAGGTAGAGAGCCACCGTGTCGGTCCCCCCCGCATAATGGATGTCTTTCAGTCCGTCGGCAGTCACAGGAATGAACTTGCTCTTATCGTTGGTCGTTCCCGACGACTTGGCATACCATTTGGTGCGACCCGGCCAGAGGATGTCGCTCTCGCCGTGACGCATGCGGTCGATGTATTCCTTCAATTCTTCGTAGGTATTCAGGGGAATATGTGCCGCGAAGCTGTCGTAGTCGTGGATGTTGGCGAAAAGATGGGCGCGTCCATACTCTGTGTCGCGAGCATGGCGCACAAGGTAGTCCTGCACTTCTTTCTGCAGGGCCACACCTTGTGTATAATGGCGTTCTAACTCTTTCTGTCGCGGCAGAAAGAAGTTTCTGACAATTCCTGTTAAGCTCATTTAGCGTGCAAAGTTACGGGAAAAGTTACGAATCGCGGTTAATTTCAGTTTATTTTTAAGATTGTTTCATAAATAAATGGTGAAAAATCAAAAAAAAAACGTACCTTTGCCCCCCAAACAGACGTGATGTATATGGCGACAAAGAAAGAAACATGGCATGATGAGAACTGGCTGCTGTTGATGCAGTTGTATCTGAAGAAGCCCAAGGGAGTGAAACCGATGTATTCGCGCCAGATGGTCGACTTGGCCTTAGAGCTGCACATTCACCCACAGGCATTGTATGAGCAAATGCTGAAACTGAGGCAGTTGGACACACCGCGCATGGAACGTCTGTGGCAACAATATGGCAACAACCCGAAACGGCTGGCCAAAGGCGTGAAGCTCTTGCGCGAGATGAAGGGATTCCGCAACGCTGACGCCTTCTACAATGGTGTGGAAACCATCGCCGAAGAATGGGAGCAGGACTTCCAGGGCGAGCTGCCACCCGTGAAACTCATCATGATCCTGGACCAGTATTTCCGTCTGACCCCCGCCACGATGGTAGAGCAAACGCCAGAAGTGCGCGCCCTGTCGAAGTTGATCGACCTGCCTACAGACACCGTTGTGGAAATCTTGGAGGTGTTCCAGATATGCGACCCTTACCTGAAGCGCGACGTGCTGATGGTGAGCGAATTCCTCAAGCCCTGCCAGCAAGTGTGGCAACGCTTTGGCAACGAAAATCCTGAAAAGCTCGCGGCATTGGCAGCGCAACTGAAGTATTATTTCGAGTAGAAGAATCTCAAGCAAATTCCATAACATTAACCTTCCGGCCAAGTGAATAAGAATACCCTGATACAAACCCAACAGCAGAAGCTTGTGCAACAGCAGAGGCTCTCGGCACAGCAAATCCTGCAGGTGAAGCTTGTGGAGATGCCCCTTGCTGAGCTGGAGCAGCATGTGCAAGCTGAGGTGGACGACAACCCAGCCTTGGAAGAGTCTGGCGCTAACGGTGAGGAGTTGGAAATGGGCTTTGAAGAGCCGGGAACCAAGGAAGAAGAGACGTTCGAGATGGAAGAACGCCGCGAGGCACTGAGCGACGCCCT
>Ga0256407_10003796_pt1 | contig 26227 bp, 23 predicted proteins | sample RumenRJG_04DNA_FD_193489 | JGI IMG/M metagenome (GOLD analysis project Ga0256407, IMG submission 193489) | Bovine rumen microbial communities from Lethbridge, Alberta, Canada - RJG_04 | ecosystem: Host-associated > Mammals > Digestive system > Stomach > Rumen | place: Canada: Alberta... | reverse complement strand
GGGTGTATAATGCTTTCATGTGAATTACTCCCTTCTGGTGCCAAACGGTTTGTGTGGTTACTTACTATTTTACACCTTTTGGAGAGTAATTCACGTTTTTATTTTTCTAAAACTTGGAAACTGCTATGCTATAATAACAAAGTGTTTTTTTTATAAAACAATAAATATTCATCAGGAGGTTTTAAAATTGAATCCCACAAATCTTGACTGGTCGGAAGTCGGTGTATTTATAGTATACCTTCTTTTCATGTTAGGCATCGGCGTTTTCTTCTTCATCAAGACAAAAAGCGGAGGAGAGAAAACATACTTTCTCGGCGGCAGAAAAATGGGGCCATGGGTAACAGCACTTTCCGCAGGTGCATCGGATATGAGTGCATGGGTTCTCATGGGACTGCCAACATCAGTTTATGCATTAGGTCTCGGACAAATATGGATACCGATAGGTCTTGCGATAGGCTATACAGTGAGCTGGCTGATTGAAGCTCCACGCCTTCGCCGTTTTTCGATAGTCTCAAATGACTCTATCACTATCCCACAGTATCTTACAAACCGTTTTCTTTCAAAATCAAAGGCACTGCAGATAGTATGTGCAGCAGTATTTCTTGTAGCATATACGGTTTATTCAGCGTCAAGCCTTAAAGCCTGCGGAACACTTTTTCATACAGTTATAGGCATAGATGCACAGGTCGCAATGTATCTTGCGGCAATAATCATAGTAAGCTATACATTCCTCGGAGGATTTTCCGCTGTATGCTGGACAGACTTTTTTCAGGGAATGCTTATCTTTGCCGGAATGCTTATAGCACCGATATTTGCAATGTCGGCCATTGACCTTTCACACATACATACTATTTCGGATATAGCGACACCTACTGCAAATTACTGGAACGCATTCACAAACTGGGAGGATATAGTATCAGGTCTTGCATGGGGACTGGGATATTTCGGTATGCCTCATATCATCATAAGATTTATGTCAATCCGTTCACAGAAGGAAATGAAGAAATCTGCCGCTATCGGTATTGCATGGACAGCATTTATAGTATTCTTTGCTGTAGCCATAGGAATTATAGGTCTTATGTATCTTGGATTCGATCAGGACACAGCGGATAAATCGCTTGTGTTCATAAAGATGGTAAGACAGATATTCCCCGGTATAATGTCGGGCATACTTCTTTCGGCAGTTCTTGCGGCATCAATGAGTACGGCAGACAGCCAGCTTCTTTCGGCATCATCTTCATTTGCAAGCGATGTTTATAAGCCTGTATTCCGCAAGAATAAGGCAAGCGATAAGGAAATGCAGTGGGTAGGCAGAATAGTCGTTCTCGGTGTTGCACTTGTAGCGCTGTTTATTGCATCAGATCCGAATTCAGGCTCAATAATGAATCTTGTATCAAACGCATGGGGAATTTTTGGTGCTTCAATAGGCCCGTCAATACTTCTCAGCCTGTTCTGGAAACGCTTTAATTTCAAGGGAGCGGTTGCGGGTATAGCAGGCGGTGCGATAGTTGATATAGCATGGATGCTTATGTTCACGGGTACAGGTTCAACATATAATACGATGCTGTACGATACAAAGATATATGAGCTTGCACCCGGTTTTATAGCAGGTCTTATATGTGCAGTTGTTGTAACTCTCATTACAAAAGCACCATCAAAGGAAGTTGAGGAGCTTTTCGACAAGGCTGTTGTTTATAATGACAGTGACGCTGAAAACTCAGCTGAAACAGACACTTCTGATAAAGACAGTAAAAAAGAAGTGAAAGAAGTTAAAAAGGAAAACAAAAAAACTTCTGTAAAATAATTTATATAAAAGCTGCTGTATGGGCATTGGACAGGTTCATGCAGCAGCTTTTACTTTTATTTTACGATAAAAATGTACAAAATTTCAAAAATATGTTGTAAAATAAATGATAAGTATTTATAATAAAAGCAGTATATAATTCCATGAATAAATGTTAAAGGGGGAACAAAAATGCTGAAAGATTTTGAAACAAAAAAGCATGAGGACAAAAGCCAACTCAATGCCGAAATAAAGGAGCTTCAGTCAAAGCTTCTTGGACAGCAGCAGCTTCTTATGCAGGCAAAGCTGCCTGTTATCGTACTTATAGAGGGCTGGGCGGCATCGGGAAAAGGAAGTCTTATAAAGGAATTTATAAGTGAGCTTGATCCGAGATTTTATCATGTTGAATCGCCCAAACCATTGCCGCAGTCACAGGAAAGATACCCGTTTCTGTATCCGTACATGAAAGCTATACCCATAAACGGAAAGGTAACATTTCTTGATTCAGGCTGGATGGAAAATGTAGTGCGTAAGTATTTAAGGCACGAGATAACTAAAGAAGAATACCGCTGCATGATACGTCAGGTTAATGAATTTGAACGTCAGCTCCGTGACGGCGGATATATAATATTGAAAATATTCCTCCATATAGGCAAGCAAGAGCAATATGACAGGCTCTACAGGCTTGTTGAAGATCCGGGAACAGAATGGCGTGTAGATCAGGATGATCTGTGGCAGCATAAAGAATACAAGCGTTTTATGGAAGCATATGATGATTTCATGGAAAAGACGGGAGATATTGCAGGCTGGCACGTTCTTGACGGAAACCGCCGTAAAACAGCAACAAGAGATGCACTGAAGCTTCTTGTACAAAGGATAGAACGTGGAATAGAGGAGGGCAAATATGAGGGATCGACCTCCGAAGAAGATTTTCCGCTTAAAGAAATGCCAAAGCTTGCGGATGTTGACCTTTCTCCGTCGATAGATGATGAAGAGTACAGCAAGGAGCTGAAAAAGCTTCAGACAAGACTTAGTGAGTTACATAATATCATCTACCGGAAGAAAATACCTGTTATTCTGTGCTATGAAGGCTGGGATGCAGCAGGAAAGGGCGGAAATATCCGAAGGGTAACATATGCACTTGATCCGAGAGGCTTTGACGTTCACCCGATAGCCTCACCGCTGCCGCATGAGCTGAACAGACATTATCTGTGGAGATTCTGGATAAATCTTCCGAAAACGGGACATATATGTATTTTTGACAGAACGTGGTATGGCAGAGTAATGGTAGAGCGTTTAGAGGGCTTTTGCACTGATAAGGAATGGCGCAGGGCATACCATGAGATAAACGAGTTTGAGAGGATGCTTACGGACTGGGGAGCAGTATTGATCAAATTCTGGATACATATAGATCAGGATGTACAGCTTGAGCGTTTTACGAACCGTGAAAACACTCCTGAAAAGCAGTGGAAAATCACAGATGAGGACTGGCGCAACCGTGAGAAATGGGATGAATACGAAGTTGTTGTTGATGAGCTTTTGCAGAAGACAAGTACCAAAAATGCGCCATGGTATATAATAGAGTCCAACGATAAGAAATATGCGAGAATAAAGACGCTGAGAATAATAGTCAAGGCACTTGAAAAAGCATGTGAAAAGAATTTCAAAAGGCTTATGGAATAAAATAAAGGTACGGTATAACGTTAAGTGTACCGTACCTGATTTTTGTTTATAGAAGCTTTGCTATTTCTCTTGCAAATTTATCGGGATTTTCAGATATAAGAAGATGTGTGCTGTTTGGGAAAGGTACTGCTTTGTACGGGACATTTACATGTTCCTTGTACCAGTCGGCAAGCTCAGGCGAAAAGAGCGAACCCGGCTCAGCATAGAAATATGTAAGCGGAACATCAAGCTTTTCTGTAAAATCACGGTTATCCTGTAATTTCATTGAAGATGCAAGATCTTTCAGTACATCTTCATTACAAATCATAAGTTTTTTTCTTAGTATATGGTTAAGAATAAAGTTAGGCAGCTTTGCACTTGCAGGCTTTGCTTTGATGGAAAAAGCTTTATATTGTGAGAGGAAGTCTTTTGAAGCGTACTCTTCCATATCTTCTTGTGTGTACTTTCCCTGATTAAGACCTAATTTCCATTCATCATCATTTAGCTGTTTAGGTGTCATATCGCAAAGCACGACTTGTTTCAGTGCAGAACAGCCGTATTTTTTTATATAATTCATTGCAACGCCCGCACCCATAGACCAACCTACAAGAGTAACATCCGAAAGTGAAAGTGCATTGATAAGCCTGTCAAGATCTTGGGCAAGGATCTCCATAGTTACGGGTTCAACATTTGCATCCTTGCTTTTTCCGTGACCTCTGTGGTCGTAAGTGATACATCTTGCTTTGTATTGCAGATAGCTTTTGACAGAATCTGAAAAAACACCCGAATTGCTTGTCCAGCCATGCATCATTATTACCGCAGGTCCCTTTCCGACATCTTCAAAGTAAAGTCTCATTCCTTTTCTTAATTTAAGATAACTCATTCGTTTTTCCTCGCCTTATATATATTGTATAAATTTATATTTTAAAACGAAATAATTATACCACATTATTAACTATGTGTAAAGGATGATATTATAATATTTTAATAATTCTGTCGTAAAGCATTTCAAACTTACCCATTATATTTCTGTCCTCATGGTAGTGACCGAAGAACCATTTATTGTATTTCAGTCTGATAGCAAGATCTTCAAAATACATGGTAAGCTTATCGGATGGCATACTGCCTTTGTAAATATAGGAAACGATTGACTGCGGGCAGCAGTGGGATATTACATAATCAACATCAAAGCCGATTTTGCCGAGATTATTTTCCGCATTTGATATTTCTTCATCGGAAGGAAGCTCTTCTTTCCACCATGAAACGTTCTCAACACGGAACATTTTTTTCTGTTTATTCCATTTGCGTATCGTTTCCTTGAATTCGGTTTCAGTTTTGAAGTCATTTCTTGAAAGTATGCCGTCATAAATATCGTGAGAGCTTGCACCGCCGAAAGCGAAGAATTTCTTTCCGTTAAATTCGAATATCTCTCCACGCATAAGATGATATACGCTGTCATTTATTTTATGAGCCTTTCCGCCGTGAAAATCAACAGTTTCAAATTCGCTGTTTAGCCTGTCGAAATTTTCATGATTACCGTCAACAAATACGGTAGTGAACGGTTTTTCGTCAAGCCATCTGAGCCAGTATTTTTCATCGGGACTCATACCGCCGACATTCCATACTGCACCAAAATCGCCGCAGACAATGACGATATCCTTTTTGGTCATTTCCTTTTGCTGAGGAAAAGATGCTGTTGAAAGCTTCTTGAACTCGCTGTGACAATCTCCTGTTACAAATATCATATTTGTCAACTCCATTCATAAAATATTGATTTATATTTTACTATGTTTTTCAGGAAAGTCAATATTTTTTAATGGATTAGAAAAATATTACAGCATAGTATGTATAAAATATCGAATAATATCAGCTATAAAACATTTCCGAGTATATGCATGATAAATTTCTTTCCTCCAGCTATATACAGCCGAACTGTATAATAACATTTGTCGTGATAACGACAGCAAAATTATAACATATGTAAATGAAAAAACAATATTTCCAAAAAGCAAATAGTTGATGACATTTGTGTAAAAGTATGGTAAACTTAAATAAGTGGGCTGATGAAATGTCGATTTAACATAATACTTGATAGGAGATGATAAATTGGCAGATAATAAAATGAAATCATACAGAAAAATAAAAAAACCTAAGGTGAGCATCATATTCAAGAGTATTGCCGGTATTTCCATTCTGCTTATGATTTTTTCTTTGAATGTCAGCATTATTGGATTCAACAGCTTTACTGAAGCGCTTATGGAACAGTATTATGAAGGAGCTGTCCTTACAGCAGAAACTGCCGTAATGCAGCTAAACGGTTCCATCAGTATCGAAGAATATGCTCAGAGCGGCGGTACAACGGAAGAATATAAAAAGACACTGGAAGCAATGGAAAAGCTTTGTAATTCTTCCGGTTCAACATTCATTTATGTGATACGTCCCGATCTTACGGACTACGGACATATTACGTTTTTGTTTTCCACAATAAAAGAAAACAGCAGGTACACACGCTATGAATTCGGATATGTCCGTGAAACGACAAATGATGAATATAGGGAGAAATACCGTAACCTGTACGAAAACAAATCTGAACATGAGCTTGTTATAAGAGATAAGGGCTATATCGAAACCGATCCGCATATAACAGCAATGGTACCTGTCAAAGATGCCGAAGGAAATACAACGGCTATACTTTGTGTACAGCGTCAGATGGATAAGCTTGTGAATGTCCGTAATACATATATTGGTAAGGTGTTTCTGGTACTGATATTTATGATGGTATTGGTAATTGTAGTGCAGTTTATCTATCTCAGTCATGTATGTCTGATTCCGGTCAAAAAGATCACTCTTGAAGCGAGCAGATTTGCAAAAGAAAACAAAATGCCGGAAAAGAAACTTACAGAAACAGTCAGGAATACTGACGAAATAGGAGTTCTTGCCTCGTCTATTGATCTGATGGAGGAGCGTATAATACAATATTTTGACGATTTTACAAAAGCGACTGCCGAAAAGGAACGTATCAATACAGAGCTTTCACTTGCAAGACGTATACAAGCGAGTATGCTTCCAAATATTTATCCGGCTTTTCCGGAACGTAACGAATTTAATATATATGCTTCTATGGATCCTGCAAAGGAAGTCGGAGGAGATTTTTATGATTTCTTTCTTGTGGACGATGATCATCTCTGTGTTTTAATGGCAGATGTGTCCGGTAAGGGTGTACCTGCGGCGCTGTTTATGATGTCATCAAAGATAATTCTTGCCAATAATGCAATGGTGGGTAAAACTCCTGCACAGATACTGACTGATACAAATAATACTGTCTGCTTAAATAATCGTGAAGAAATGTTTATCACAGTCTGGTTGGGTATTCTTGAAATATCTACAGGCAAACTGACAGCTGCCAACGCAGGACATGAGTATCCGGTATTGATGAAATCAGACAGAAAATTTGAGCTTTTCAAAGATAAACACGGCCTTGTTATAGGCGGAATTAGCGGTATAAAATACAATGAATATGAAATTCAGCTCACTCCGGGTTCCAGACTGTTTCTTTACACAGACGGAGTTCCGGAGGCTGCCAACGGAAATGGTGTACAGTTTGGCGTAGAACGTATGATTGAAGGGTTGAACGAAGATACATCTGTATCACCGGAGGAGATAATTAAAAATGTCAGGAAGTCAGTAGACGGTTTTGTAAGAGATGCAGAACAGTTTGACGATATTACAATGCTCTGCGTGGAATATAAAGGAAAAAAGCAATAAAATTTATATTAAGTTATGACAGGGGTGTAAAAATGATTTTTGACGCAGATATTGAAAAATTGTCAGATGTGAATGGATTTATAAACGAGTATCTAAAAAAAGTTTCTTGTCCGAATAAAGCCTGTATGCATATAGAAACTTCTGTTGAGGAGATATTCGTCAATATTGCACATTATGCCTATGATAGAAAGGGAGGAAAAGTTATAGTCAATGTTGATGCAAAGCCGGATTTAGTGACCATAACTTTTATTGACAGCGGTTTACCTTACAATCCACTCGAAAAGCCTGATCCTGATATAACACTTCCTGCGGATAAACGTAAAATCGGAGGTCTGGGAATCTACATGGCTAAAAAGCTGATGGATGAAATTACTTACGAATACAATAACGGACAAAATGTTCTGACTATGAAAAAGAATATCAGATAATTTAATTCTTAGCAAAAAAGACCGCATTCCTGTGCAGATAGGATTTGCGGTCTTTTTAAGTAAAGAATAATTTAAGAGAGTATGTTACGAATCATAGAAGTTCTGTCCGTCATCTGTTACAAGACGCTCGGTTTTCGGGTACTCGAAGATATCAGGATTTCCGGAGTTAGCTGTGAGATAATCTGCAAATTCAGCGGCATAATATTTTGCCATTCCGAGATTATGCATGAGATAATTTCCGCAGTTTTTTTCTGATGCACCGGGAACGACCTGTGCATCATTTACTGACCGGAATGCTCTGAGTATAACATCATATATTTCACTTGGAGAACGTTTTCCTTTGAGAATTATATAAAACCCTGTCAGACATCCCATAGGGCCCCAGTAAATCAATTCATCTTTCCAGTCGGGATCGTTGCGAATGAAGGTAGCTATTATGTGTTCAAGAGAATGCATTGCTGCGACATCAATTGCAGGTTCCTTGTTTGGCTTTTTAAGCCTTATATCATAGGTAGTTATCATACTTCCGTTGATAGTATCCACACGGCTTGTAAAAATACCTGGGATTATTTTTGTATGGTCTACCGAAAAGCTTGGTATCAGATCCATATTTTTATCTCCTTTCATTTGACCGGCAATTCATCTCCGTCATTAAGGCGTGAATGAATTGCCGGTCGTTTATATAATTATTTACTTTTTGATTTTTTACCCGATCTGTCAAATTCGGGGTTGAAAGCATAGAAATTTCTGCTGTCGAGCTTGTCTGTCACAAGTCTGAGAGCTTCACCGAATCTTTGGTAATGGACAACTTCTCTTGCACGCAGGAATCTTATGACATCCTTTACATCCGGATCATCACAAAATCTGAGGATGTTGTCATAGGTTGTCCTTGCCTTTTGTTCTGAAATGTATGAATATAGACAACATCAATTAAATGAATGATTATTTATTTGCATTTCCAGATATGACTGCTGAGCGGTTCAATATAGCTTCCTCCGCCGAAATCGTGTACTTTGCCTGTTACGAGATCATCTGCAAGTCCGTAACCTGCATCAAAATGAGCAGTATAAGGCTGATCGTCGGCATTGATGGCAATAAATACACGTTCACCGTCAAAGTCACGCTGTATAACGCACTGTTTGTTTGTAAGAACGGGTATTTTTATATCGCCATAGCAAAGAGCCTTGCATTCCTTGTGTGCTTTTGCAAGACGCTTGATGTGTTCTGTAAGTTCGTTGCTTTCGGGAGCCTTGAATTCAGGTCTTAAAGCAGGATCGCCCTGACTTTTTTCAGCCTTAGTACCCCATTCACTTCCGTAGTAAATGCAGGGAATACCGGGCATACCGAAAAGCATTGTATATACAAGGGGAAGATGTGCAGGATTAGAGAGAATGCTTGCTATACGGGTAACATCATGGTTGTCAGCAAAGCAAAGGAGGTGCATACCTCTGTACTGACACCACTGTTCAGGACCGAATCTGTTTTTGAGTGAATGGCATATCTCAAACATATTCATTGAATTGAAGCTTGAGAAAAGACCTTTATAGCATTCATAGTTTGTAGCAGAGTGGAGCATTTCATCATTTACCCAGCGTGAATAGTCGCCGTGAAGAAGTTCGCCTATGAGGAAGAAGTCCTCACGAAGCTCTGTCGTAAATTTTCTGAGGCGTTTGAGGAAATCAAAATCAAGGCAGTATGCAACATCAAGACGTATTCCGTCTATTCCGAAATACTCTATCCAGTATTTAACTGCGTTAAGTATATGTTCAACAACAGCAGGATTGCGGAGATTAAGCTTTACAAGATCATAATGACCTTCCCAGCCCTCGTACCAAAGACCATCGTTGTAGCTGCTGTTGCCGTCAAAATTTATGTTGAACCAGTCTTTGTAGGGTGAATCCCATTTTTTATCGCATACATCACGGAACTGCGGAAATCCTCTGCCTACATGGTTAAAAACACCGTCGAGAACTACTTTGATACCGTTTTCGTGAAGCTTGTCACATACCTTTTTGAAGTCCTCGTTAGTACCAAGACGGCAGTCTATTTTACAATAATCTCTTGTGTTGTAGCCGTGGTCATCAGATTCAAAGACAGGTGAGAAGTAAACGGCATTGCAGCCTATTTCAGAAATGTGTTCTGCCCAGTCAAGTACTTTAAGTATGCGGTGTTCCTGCACACCGTCATTTTTAAAAGGAGCACCGCAAAGTCCCAAAGGATATATCTGATAGAATACGGCCTCATAACCCCAGTTTTTCATTTTTAATTTTCCTTTCAGAGTAAATTTGTTATTGATTATAAGTTGTCCATTATTTTAACGCTTCTTGCGATGAAGCCTTCAAGCTCGGCAGCAGAAAGCTTACGCTGACTTATAACTGCGAGGTCGAAAATATGACGGCAGACGAGGTTTTTCTTTTCATCCTCGAAAGTATCAAGTTTTTTGATAATATCATTATTTGTGTTTATGATAAGAGTTTCGCTTGCCTTGCCCATTTCACCGAACATATTGCCGTAAATACGCTGCATATCGCTCATACGTCTTTCATATTCATTTATTGTGAGTATGGCAGGAGTATCGGCGGTTTTAAGTGCTTCGGCTTTTATGGTGAGCTTTTCCATGCCGAGAGCGTTTTTGAATATATCTATGAGTTTGTTGTTGTTTTCTTCAGAGCCGCTGTTTTCCTCCGATTTAAGTGCATCGCCTATCTCTGAGTCAATTCTTACGAATTTTGTACCGCTTTCTTTGTATTCAAGGAATGTAGTAAAGTGAGTATCAATGTTGTGTTCAAGAATGACTGCATCAATACCGTTGTCCTTGAACATTTTGATATACTGTGCCTGCTCATTTGTATCTGAGGAGTAGTATATTTTATCATTCTGTTTCGGCAGCTCATCAAAGGTCTTGTAATCACCGTTTATGCTTTTGTAAAGTATGATGTTCTTTACCTTGTCATAGAATTTTTCATCTTTTATGCAGCCGAATTTGATAAACGGAGAAATATCCTCCCAGTAGCCTTCAAAGCTTTTACGTTCATTGTTGAATACAGAAGTGAGCTTGTCAGCGACTTTTTTAGTTATGTGCTTTGATATTTTTGCAACTTCGCTGTCATTCTGCAGGAACGAACGTGAAACATTGAGCGGCAGATCGGGACAGTCGATAACCCCCTTTAAAAGCATGAGAAATTCAGGAACTACTTCCTTGATATTATCGGCTATATATACCTGATTTGCATAGAGCTTTATTTCTCCGGGCATAACCTGAAGCTTGTCTGTCTGCTTCGGGAAATAGAGAATACCTTTAAGTCTGAAAGGATAGTCAACATTGAGATGTATCCAGAACAGCGGCAGATTCATATCTGTAAATGTTTCTCTGTAGAAATCCTCATATTCTTCTGTAGTGCAGTCCTTGGGAGCTTTGAGCCAGAGAGGAGAGATGTTGTTTATCGGCTTTTCCTCTTTTGGTTCTTCATTTTTATCTTTTTTGTCATCTGTGCTTTCGGGTTTTACACAGGTGAAGAATATCTCATAAGGCATGAAATGGCAGTATTTTCTGAGAATACCTCTGAGCTTGAATTCATCAAGAAATTCTTTTCCGTCATCGGAAATGTGCATAATGACGCTTGTACCTTTTTCTGTTCTTGTACCGTCACTTATCTCATATGTATGGCTGCCGCTGCTTGTCCAGTGTACAGGCTTGGCATCTTTTTCATATGAAAGGGTTTCTATTTCAACAAGCTCTGATACCATATAAGCTGAATAGAAGCCAAGACCGAAATGACCTATTATACCTGTTTCGGCATCGGACTGATCCTTGTATTTTTCAAGAAATTCCTGAGCACCTGAAAAAGCTATCTGAGCGATATATTTTTCAACCTCATCTTCAGTCATGCCGATACCGTTATCCTTGACTGTAAGAGTTTTGTTTTCTTTGTCGAGGATGATATCTATTCTTGGTTTGATACCATCATCTTCGGCTTTACCCATAAGGCAAAGACTCTGATACTTTTTGATAGCATCACAGCTGTTGGCAACTATTTCTCTGAGGAAAATATCCTTGTCGGAATAGAGCCATTTTTTGATTATCGGAAACAGATTTTCCGAATCAACTTTAATTTGACCTTCTCTTTTCATTTTTATTACCTCCAGAATATTTATAAAGCCGGCGGAGTGCCTGACTTTAGTGACAATTAATAATTGGTTATTAAGTGAGCATCAATTCAACTTTCCACATTCCAAATTTATTCAGATGACATGCTTCTTTCCAGCCATTGCTGATAAGTCATAAGTACTTGTCTTGGTTTGGAGCCTTCGTGAGGACCTACGATACCCATTTGTTCCATTTCGTCTATAAGTCGTCCGGCACGGGCATAGCCGAGCCTTAAACGTCTTTGAAGAAGTGAGGTAGAAGCCTGACCGGCTTCAACGACACATTTTATAGCCTGTTCCATAACAGGATCAATGTTTGAGTCGGTATCTGCTCCGGACTGAGTATTATCGGGAATAGAATTATTTTCTATTTCGTTGATTACACTGTCATCATACTCAACAGCCTTGTTTTTCTTGATGAATTTTATGATATTTTCTATCTCATAGTCTTCAACAAAACAACCCTGAACACGTACAGGCTTTGTTGTGCCGATAGGGGAGTAGAGCATATCACCACGGCCGAGAAGCTTTTCGGCACCGCCGATATCGAGGATAGTTCTTGAATCTATCTGTGATTTAACGGCAAAAGCAATACGGCTTGGTACATTGGCTTTTATCAGACCTGTAATGACATCTACAGAAGGACGCTGAGTAGCGATAACGAGGTGCATACCGGCAGCTCTCGCCATTTGTGCAAGACGGCAGATAGATTCCTCGACCTCTTTAGGAGCAGCCATCATAAGATCTGCAAGCTCATCAATGACAATAACTATCTGACACATCTTTTTAAGTCGCTGAGGCGGTTCGTAATTTATTTCGCTGTTAAGGCCTATTTCATTCTGAGCCTGAGCCAGCATAGCATCTTCTTCAAATGAACGTTCATCATCTTCGATCTCTGTTTCGAGTTCGTCATATTCGGCGTTCGTTTTATCGACAAGACGGTTGTATCCGTACATATCTCTTACGTTGTATTCAGCAAACGTCTTGTATCTTTCGAGCATCTCATTTACAGCCCAGTTAAGAGCGCCGGCGGCTTTTCGGGGATCTGTTACAACGGGGACTAAAAGGTGCGGTATGCCGTTATATACTCCAAGTTCAACGACCTTCGGATCTATGAGGATTAATTTTACTTCATCGGGATTAGCTTTGTATAAAAGGCTGACAAGCATTGAATTTATACATACGGATTTACCTGAACCGGTAGAGCCAGCAATAAGCAGATGCGGCATTCTTGCAAGATCTGCAAGTGTTATATGACCAGTTATGTCCATACCAAGAGTAACTGTCAGCTTGCTTTTAGCATTCTGAAATTCTTTTGATTCGATAAGCTCTCGCATTTTAACGATGCTGATATTTTTGTTCGGAACTTCAATTCCTACAGCATTTTTACCTGGTATAGGAGCTTCGATTCTTACTCCGGTTGCAGCAAGGTTCATAGCAATATCATCTGCAAGATTTGTTATTTTACTTATCTTTACGCCGGATGCAGGCTGTAATTCATATCTTGTTACGGACGGGCCACGACTTATATTTATTATAGTTGTCTGAACGCCAAAGCTTCTGAGAGTATCGACAAGAGTTGCCGCACTTGTATTAAGCTCATAGGCTATATCATCTTCTTCAACCTCAGGCTGAGGCTCAAGGAGTGTGAACGGCGGTTTGAGGTATGTACCCTCAATAATATCAGTGCTGATATCGTTTTTATTGCCCTTGATGTTTGAAGTCACCTGACGGCTGTTCTGAGATTTTGAAGTGTTTTCGGGTTTCTGAGATTTTTGTTTGCGTTTAGTATTTTGCTTTTTCGAAGTAGAGCTATAAACATCATCGACAAGCTGAAAAGAGTCCTGTTCCTGATACTGCGGCTCATTATCGGGAATATACATACTTCTGTCACCTTTTTTGAGCAGTGCGGAAATATCTATATTGTCAGCAAGTATTTCTGTTTCTCCGCTGATATAATCCATATTCTGCAATTTATCACGCTTGTTATTTTTTGATGTTTTCGGAGGAACAGAAATGTTATTTACAGGTTCGTCAAATGGTTTTGGCTGTTCCTTTACTTTGGAAGGTTCTTCTTTTTTAGGCTTATAGTTCACAGTGTATTTATCGCCGTAATTATCATAATTTTCTTCATCATCGTTATCCGGCTGATAGAATGGAGTACGGTTTACACGTTTATACTGAGATTTTTCCTGTTCTGATTTATCTTTTTGTTTTTTCTTTTTTGCATCCATATGCTGCTTGACTTTTTTGTCAACATATTCCTCACGCATTTTCTTTTTCTGCTCGGATTTTATTTTATTTTCCTCTTCACGTATACGCTTGCGTATTTCTTTATGGTCGCTTATTTTTTCGTTTACAGGTTCTTTGAGTTTTTCTATAATGTTCATAAAAAGAGCTTCAAAAGAGATAAACCCACAGAACAGAAATAGAACCAGAAGCACAAGACCTCCGGCGAGTGAGCCGAGAGCTTTTGCAAAAGGTATTCCCAGAAGACCACCTATAAAGCCGGTTCCTTCACCTTGTGCGGCATTTCGGAAAGCATTTATAAGTTCAGTACTGTAGTCATCCATTTTCATTCCTGAAGAATGGAAGGCATATGAAGTTGAAGCAAAAAGAATTACTGTGATACAGAAGAAAAATACTTTAAGCGGGAAGCGATATGTACTTTTTTCCTGCATAAGCTGTACTGCGCAGTATATATTTATAAGCGGAACGGTAAATCCCAGATATCCGAAAAGTCCCCAGTAGCCCTGATGCAGAGCCAACCATACTTTTTCACCCGGTAAAAAGAAAAGCAGCGTGAATATAACAGATGCTCCGATAAGCATGATACCTTTTATGAAACGTCTTCTTTTAATATATGATTCTGCGTCAATATAGGCATAATTTCTTTGAGACGACTGTTTTTTCTTAGGTGCAGTTTTTTTATATTGACGTTTTTGGATGTTTTTTGCAGTAGATTTAGAAACAGCTTTAGAAGCAGTTTTTGAAGCAGGTAGTTTACTGCCGGTGTTTTTTTTGGCAGCAGGTCTTTTTTTGGTAACATTTTGTGATTTTGGTTTTGAGCCGGTTTTTGTTCCAGAATTTTTTGCAGCCAATTTTTAAACCTCCGTATATTTTTTAATTATCCTGATACAACATTTATCGGGCAGTATATATAACACTGCCCGATAAGAAAGTTTTTATTAAAAATGCAGTGCCTGATGGGAGAAAAGATTTTGTCCTGAGACAAGTTCAATAATGCTTATTATAACGACTGCCAGACCAACGACAGCAGTGTAAATGATAAAAATTTTCATTTTATTTGAAGCAAGGAGCCATTTGAATATTTTTATTGCGAGAAAACCTACTATAGCGGATACTATCATACCTACGAAAACACAGAAGATATTCAGATCACCGACACCGCCTTCTGAGCAAAGAGCATCTTTGGTTTCAAGAATAGCAGCAGCAACTATTGCAGGCGTTCCAAGAAGGAATGAATAATCAAGAGCAGTCTGTTTGCTGATACCCCTGAGCTGACTTGCGGCAAGTGTTGAGCCTGAACGTGACAGACCGGGGAAGATAGCTGCAAAGCATTGTGTCACGCCTACTATTATTGCATCCGGAACATGATATTTTTTTCTCATTTTCTTTTTGTATTTTTTGCCGTTTATAATTTTTATATCAGGCTTTTTTGAATCGCCCAGTAACAGCAGTGTACTTGTACCGAGAAGAGCGATACCGACAGCGAGGAAATAGCCGTCAAGAGCAAATTTATCTGCAATGTCCTTTACTTTCATATCTGTCATAGGTATAGGTATGAACAGCAGGAAAAGGGGGATAAGACCTATAATTATCATCATGGCAAGATTTTCTTCCGGTGTCATATCTTTCCATACAAAGTCTCTGTGTATAAGCTTTTTGAATATGCTTATCAATGAAGAAAAAAGTTTCAGAACTGTTTTGAAGTATATAGCAAGTACAGCGGAGAGAGTTCCTATATGGAGCATTACCGAGAAAAACAGATTATTTTCCTGCATACCTGTTATATGCTGATATATAGCGAGATGACCGCTGCTTGAAACAGGGAGAAATTCGGTAAGACCTTGTATTATTCCCTGAAAGATAGCATTAAAAAAATCCATATTTATGTACCTCCACGATCCTGACGGCAGAAATAACTCTGCCATTATATATGAATTATTTTCCTTTTTTATTCTTATCCTTTTTATCGGAAGATTTATTTTTGTCTATCATTTTATATAGTGCATTAAAGGCATCGTCAAGACCGCCGATACTGTTGATAAGTCCCTCATTTACAGCGTCCTCGCCGTCAAGTATAGTACCGATGTCCATGACCAGCTCATTTGTATTCATAGCAAGCTCATTATAGCGTTCAGCGGATATTTTTGAATGAGAGGTAACGAATCTTGTTATACGCTGCTGCATACGCTGGAAATATTCAAACGCCTGAGGAACGCCGAGCATAAGACCGTTCATTCTTACAGGATGGATAGTCATAGTGGCGGAACGGGCGATAAATGAACGTTTGGCAGCAACGGCTATCGGAACGCCGATAGAATGACCGCCGCCTAAGACCAAAGATACGACAGGTTTTTTCATTCCTGCCATAAGCTCGGCAATAGCAAGACCGGCCTCGACATCTCCGCCTACGGTATTCAGTATCATAAGAAGACCGTCAATATCGGTAGACTGTTCAAACGCCACGAGCATAGGAATTATATGCTCATACTTGGTAGTCTTGTTTTGTTCTGAAAGTATATAATGACCTTCTATCTGACCTATTATAGTCATGCACTGTATAGTGTATTTTCCGTTATCGGAAATTATCGAACCGGAATCAACTATAGTATTTGTATTTTGTGTGGAAGACGGGTTATCATTACTTTCATGGCTGTTTTCCGTTTCAATATCCGTTCCTGAGTTTATTTTTTTCAAGAAAATGCACCTCCTTATGCTATTATTAGCATAAGGAGCGTCAACATACATTGAATTATAACATTTTTATTAAAATACTTCAATAGCATATGGACTTAATTTTGGAGAAAAGGCTTGTCAGAGAGAAAATTTTTTATCAAGAAACTTGCATACTGCAATTATTGGCATAGTAAGCATACCCCATAGAAAGCTGTAGATAAGGCATATCTGACCGCAGAAATTCAAAGGGCAGCCTGAATAGTCCCATACGTTCAGTTTAAGACGAAAGTTAAAGATAAATCCTGCAAAAAATTCTATGAAGGTTATAATGATACTTCCTATGATGCATTTAAGACATAATGAGCATTCCGTTATTTTTTTGAATATCCTGTACAGCAGCACAAAGCACAGACCGCCTGTTAGTATCATGGACCAGTGTGTGTAGTGCCGCCATATTATTTCAACAAGACCATAAAGTAAGCCGCCTATTATAAACAGGCAGCAGTTACATTTAAGCTTAGATACTGATATCATACAAACTCACCCTGATGGTTATTATTTGTATGATATCAAAGAATTATTTACTGTATTTATTTCCTTGTATTTTTGCTGCTTTTTTTAAAGCGTTTCATTATAAAGCTTATTGATATAAGAGTGACACATAAAATTGCAGTACAGAACAATACTATTGTAAGTGCAGGATGTATATACATGCGCTGACCTTTGCTGCTTTCAGCCTTTAATTCTGAAACTGATGATTCCTCAGTTGAGCTTTTCTGTTCGATAACGCTTGCAGCAGTTTCCGATGTTTCTGTTTCAGGAGAAAGGGATTTGTTTATAAGCTGTAAGATGTATTTATGACCTTCAACGGACGGGTGTATATCCATACGCATTACATTGGTAAGCTGAAAATACTTTCCGTCAAATTCTGAAAGCAGATCTATACAATGCAGTTTGTTGTCAAAGCTTTTGTCCTTTTCAAGCTTTTTGCCTACCTTGTTTATTTCGGAAATTGTATTGTTTACGGAAGTAATAAGTTTATTTTCAACACCGTTTACCGCATTAAAAGGGTTATATGGTGTCAGCAGCAGTATTTCTGCATCAGGATTAAGCTTGTGTATATAGCTTACCGAATCTCTGACGGACTCCTCAAAATTATTTGGGATATTATTGTATATAGCAACAGACTTTTCATCCATACATTTTTCTACCATTTTATCAAGTACTTCATATTTCATAGGGTTCATAGCGGTAGAAAGAATCTCTTTCTGTATAGAGTTAAGGTCTGACATATCAGGCTTGATATCATACTTTTCAAGAAGTTCCTGTTCATCCTTGAGTGCATTGAGCATAACTTCTCCGTATGTATCAATGACATCATTTCCGCCTGCTGAGATCATAACAACTTTAGCAGTTTTCATAAAATTTATATCAGCCGATTTGATAACACCATTTATTTTATTGCTTGGCAATCCCATGTGTGAAAAGTTCTGAAAGCTTTTTCCCGTCAAAAGATCATTTTGTTTTGCCCATAGATTGGCAAAGCTGTCAGCGGCAGCAGACGGATCATTACTATCATACCCTTCAAGACCGTATCCGGCAGGGATAGAGTCACCAAAAACAGCAGTAACTTTTTCGGCGGTATCAGACTTTTCATCAGCTGATACAGTAAAAGTCAGAGCACATGACATCATAATAAAAACTGCAAGAACACAAAACAACCTTTTCATCATAAATACCACCCGGAATTTATAGATTTATAAGTTCAGCTAAGAAAACCGTCAATTATAGTAGCCTCAGCTTCTTCCTCGGTCATGCCGAGAGTACGCAGTTTCAGTATTTGTTCACCGGCAATTTTTCCTATTGCAGCCTCATGTATGAGTGCGGCATCGTTATCTCGTGCATGGAGTTCGGGAGCAGCGTCTACTTTTCCGTTTTCGGATATGATAGCATCACATTCGGAATGTCCTGTGCAGGGAGCATTGCCTACAATAACAGAATGATATTCCTGATGTGAATTATCTCTTGCGACGGAACGTGAGATAAGGTCAACTCCGGAATTTTTTCCGTTCATTTCAACTCTGAAATCAGTTTTTGCGGTCTGTTCTTTTTCGGTGAGTATTCTTTCTCTTATGAGAAGCTTTGCGCCTTCGCCTAAAACAGCCTTTGTTATTCTTGTTGTACGGTCAACGCCGCCTATCTGAGCGGTATCCATTTCAAGAACTGAATTTTCATCAAGCTCGACTTCGGTTACAGGATCAATATATCTAAGACCTGTGCCATGACCTTTTCCGATATGCTTTTCAAGGTATTTTACCTTTGAACCTTTTTTGAGGAAAAATCTGTGTATGCCGTTATGACGTGCCGGTTCGCCTGTTTCGGTATGGATGCCGCAGCCTGCAACTATTGTAACGTCAGCACCCTCACCGACAAAGAAATCATTATATACAAGGTCGTCAACATTTCCGTGCGTAACACAAGCGGGAATGGAAACAGTTTCACCTACAGTTCCGGGAGCAACAAAAATTTCAAGACCGGGTTCATCCTTTTTGCTTTCGATCCTGATATTCTTGCTTGACACTCTGCCTGCACACTGACCGTCTTCACGTATATTATAAGCACCTTTGAATTCACCGTTCCATTCGGATATTTCACGCAACAGATCTTTAGTTATTTCTTTCATCAGAATAATGCCTCCTGCTTTGAACATCTGCCGAATACACTTCTGTCGCCGGACAGTGCCTTCATCATTTCATCGGGTTTGCCCGAATTTTTTATACTGCCGTTTGAAACAACGACTATTTCATCAGCTATATTAAGTATTCTTTCCTGATGAGATATTATTATTATAGAACCGTTGAGATTGTGCCTTATACTTTCAAACGTCTTTATAAGACTTGTAAAGCTCCAGAGATCTATGCCTGCTTCTGGTTCATCAAAAACTGTAAGTACAGAATGACGTGCAAGGACAGTAGCAATTTCTATTCTTTTTATCTCACCGCCGGAAAGGGTAGTATTGACTTCACGGTTTATATATTCTTCCGCACAAAGACCGACCTTGCTCATAATATCGCAAAGCTCATTTTTGTCAAGAGGTCTGCCTGCGGCAAGCTCGATAAGTTTTTTCACAGTTATTCCCTTGAAGCGTACAGGCTGTTGAAAGGCGAAACTGATACCCATTTTAGCTCTTTCGGTTATATCAACATCGGTTATATCCTTATCATTAAGGTATATTTTTCCACTGTCCTGTTTATATATACCTGCGATTATTTTAGCAAGAGTAGTTTTTCCGCCTCCGTTAGGACCTGTTATAACGATAAGTTTTCCGTCAGGTACGGTAAGATCAAGATTTTCAAGTACCTGATTACCGTCAGGAGTACTCCAGAAAATATTTTCAAGCCTTAGCAATTCTATCATCCCTTCAATACGATTAAAAATTAATAATAAAATGAATAATGCAATAAAAGACAGCATTCACCTGACTATTATAACACATATACAGGGCGTTTTACAATTACTTTTTGTCGATTATTTTTAAAAATATATAAAAATTATAAAAAATTTTACTCATTATAAATCTGTAAAGTGTTTAGCTTTACAGATAACACGGTAAAATACACATATAAAGTTAAGTGGCTTTATAGCAAAAAATCTGTTGAAAACCGATAATTGTTGTGATAATAAGAAAAAATCGGTGCATATGGTTGTATAAAACGGAAATTTATGATAGAATGGTCATATCATTATTTATGAAAAAGGAGAGAATTTCAAATGCTTTCTGATATTGAAATAGCTCAGCAGTCAAATCCCGAACCGATAGTCAGAATTGCCGAAAAGCTTGATATACCCGAGGAGTACCTCGAATATTACGGCAGATATAAGGCAAAGCTTCCGGAGGAGCTTATAAAAAGTGTCTCTGACCGTCCGGACGGTAAACTCATACTTGTAACAGCAATCAATCCTACTCCGGCAGGAGAAGGTAAGACAACTACATCTGTAGGTCTTGGCGATGCGCTTACAAAGATAGGCAAAAAGACAATAATTGCACTCAGAGAACCGTCACTCGGACCTGTATTCGGTGTAAAGGGCGGTGCAGCAGGCGGCGGCTATGCACAGGTAATACCGATGGAGGATATAAATCTCCACTTTACAGGCGATATGCACGCCATAACTTCCGCAAATAATCTTCTTTGTGCTATGCTCGATAACCATATACAGCAGGGCAATGCGTTTAAAATAGATGTAAAGAGGATACTTATAAAGCGCTGCCTTGATATGAACGACAGAGAGTTAAGAAATATAGTTGCAGGTCTTGGCGGCAGAGTCAACGGCGTACCCCGTGAGGACGGCTTTATAATAACCGTTGCGAGTGAGGTAATGGCAATACTTTGCCTTGCAGCCGATATAGACGATCTTAAGGCAAGACTTGGCAGAATACTCGTTGCATATTCTACCGAAGGTACACCTATATATGCATCTGACCTTAAGGCAGACGGTGCAATGGCAGCACTTCTCAAGGATGCCATAAAGCCGAATCTTGTTCAGACGCTTGAAGGAACACCCGCACTCATGCACGGCGGTCCGTTTGCAAATATAGCACACGGCTGTAACTCGGTAAGAGCTACAAAGTTAGGATTAAAGCTTGCAGATTACTGTGTTACAGAAGCAGGCTTCGGCTCAGACCTCGGAGCAGAGAAATTTTTTGATATAAAGTGCCGCAAGGCAGGGCTTAAACCGTCAGCAGTCGTACTTGTTGCAACAGTTCGTGCGCTCAAATATAATGGCGGAGTTCCGAAAGCAGAGCTTGGTACAGAAAATCTTGATGCTCTTTCAAAGGGTATAGTAAATCTTGGTGTACATATAAATAATATGCATAAGTACGGAGTGCCGGTAGTAGTTGCTATAAACCGCTTCGGTGCAGATACGGATGCAGAGCTTGAGTTTATAGAGAACTACTGTAAGGAGCTTGGAGCAGATTTTGCACTTTCAGAAGTATTTGCAAAAGGCGGAGAAGGCGGAAAAGAGCTTGCAGAAAAGGTGGCAGCGGCAGCCGAAAAGCCGTCAGAGTTCAAGGTGCTGTATGACGCAGATCTTTCTGTAAAGGATAAGATAGCTGTAATAGCAAAGGAAATATACGGTGCAGACGGTGTTACATATACAACAGCCGCAGAAAAGGCTATTGCAGAGATAGAGAAGCTTGATGTAAAGGGACTTCCTGTCTGTGTTGCAAAGACACAGTATTCACTTTCGGATGATCCTTCACGTCTCGGAAAGCCTGAGGGCTTCAATATAACGGTTCGTGACGCAAGACTTTCAAACGGAGCAGGCTTTGTTGTTGTATATACAGGTGATATAATGACGATGCCGGGACTTCCGAAATCACCGGCAGCCGAGAGAATAGACGTTGATACAAACGGCAAAATAACAGGACTTTTCTGATAGGAGAGAGCTATCTTGCAGAAATTTAAAACCGTGTCGGAGCATCAGACAGAACAGCTTGCCGAAAAACTTGCTGCGACACTAAGCGGTACGGAGATAATAGCTATGTACGGAGACCTCGGAGCAGGCAAGACAGCATTCACAAGAGGACTTGCAAGAGGACTTGGGATAACAGACGGTGTTTCAAGTCCGACATTTGCACTTGTGCATGAATACGAGGGCAAATACATGCTTTATCATTTCGATATGTACCGTATAAACAGCTTTGATGATCTTTATTCAACAGGCTTTTTTGATTATACCGATAACGGAGTACTTATAATCGAATGGAGCGAGAACATAAAGGAATATCTTCCGGAAAATCGTATTGATATTACGATAAAACGCATATCGGATAATGAGCGGGAGATAACTATAGAGGGAGCTGAACCGATATGAATATACTTGCCGTAGATACAAGTGCATCACCTGTTTCCGCTGCCTTGCTGCATGACGGAAAACTTATGGGTGAGTTTTATCTCAATACAAAGACTACTCACAGCCAGACACTTATGCCGATTGTTGAAGCACTTTTAAAGACTGCCGCTGTTGAGCTTAAAGATATAGATGTTTTTGCTGTAAATGCAGGACCGGGTTCATTTACCGGAGTAAGAATAGGTGTTGCAACAGTAAAGGGAATGTCCATGCCGCTTGATAAAAAGTGCGCATCCGTGTCAACACTTGAATCTATGGCTCATTGTATGCCATATACAAGCGGAATAGTGTGTGCGGTTATGGATGCAAGATGTTCACAGGTTTATAATGCGCTTTTCATGCTTGATGACGGAGATATACAGCGTCTGACCGAGGACAGAGCCATAAGCATAGCAGAGCTTGAGGCTGATCTTGGCAATTATGAGGAGAATACTATATATCTTGTCGGTGATGGAGCAGAGCTTTGCTATAAAGCTTTCGGGGAAAAATACCATTCTGTAATGCTTACACCTGAAAATATACGTTTCCAGCATGCATACGGAACAGCAAAAGCGGCAGAAAAAATGGCTGCCGGAAATAGCCTTTGCAGTTCAGATGAGCTTATGCCGATGTATCTGAGACTTCCGCAGGCAGAGCGTGAGCTTAAAGAGAGAAAGGAAAAAAAAAAACAGATAGAAAGGGACAATGATTTATGAAGCTTGCAATTTCGGCAGACCACGGAGCATTTGATCTTAAAGAGTCTGTAAAGAAGCATCTTGAAGAAAAGGGAATAGAGTACCATGATTTCGGATGTTATTCAAAGGAATCTGTAGATTATCCGAAGTATGCATATTATGCAGCATCAGCAGTTGCAAAGAATGAGTATGATTTTGGTATCATTCTGTGTACTACAGGACTTGGAGTTTCAATGGCTGCAAATAAGGTCAAGGGGATAAGAGCCGCAGTATGTACAAATGAGATGCTTGCAGAAATGACAAGAAGACACAACAATGCGAATGTTATCTGTATGGGACAGAATGTCGTATCACAGGAGCTTGCAAACAAGCTTGTTGATATTTTCATATCGACAGAATTTGAAGGCGGCAGACATCAGCGCAGAGTAGATCTTATAACCGATATCGAAAACGGCAAAGAGATTTAAAAAATATACCAATAATATCAAACGGGGCACATACAGTCAGACTGTACATGCCCCGTATTTTTATTCAGTAATTACAGGCTCAGCAGCCGCATCCGCAGCCATTATTATCGTTGCAGCCACAGCCGCAGTTACCGCCGTTACTGCCGCAGCAGCAGAGGATAACGATAAGGATGATCACCCAAGCACAGCTGTTGTTACCGAAAAAACCATTGTTACACATGATAAATTCCTCCTTTGATTGATTACATTACATAATACGTCATTGTCGGAAAAAGGTTCATATCAAAGGAGAAAATATAATTTACTGACTGTGAACAGCGGCATTGATTTTTCCGACAGCTGCTTTTTCAAGTCTTGATACCTGAGCCTGACTTATGCCTATTTCCTCGGCAACCTCCATTTGAGTTCTTCCACGGAAAAATCTTAGTCCGAGAATTTTCTTTTCACGTTCATTAAGCGAATCCATAGCATCTCTCAGAGCTATTTCATCGAGCCAGTGTACATCGTCATCACTGTCACCAAGCTGGTCCATTACATATATAGTATCTGTGCCGTCGGAATAGACAGGTTCATAAAGCGATACAGGCTCAACAATAGCTTCAAGAGCTATAACGACATTTTCTTTCGGTATATCAAGTTCTTTTGCGATTTCTTCTATTCTCGGTTCACGGTTGTTTTCAAGAGTAAGCCTTTCCTTTACCTGCATAGCTCTGTATGCGGTATCTTTTAGAGAACGGCTGACTCTTACAGCGTTGTGATCTCTGAGGTATCGCCTTACTTCACCGATTATCATAGGTACGCCATAGGTGGAAAATCTTACATCTTTATCACAGTTGAAATTGTCAATGGCCTTTATAAGTCCTATACAGCCCACCTGAAAAAGATCATCTGGATTTTCGCCTCTGTTTGCGAATTTTTGTATAACGCTGAGTACAAGCCTGAGATTTCCGTTTATCATTTCATCTCTTGCATTTTTTCTTGTTGACGGAGAACCTTCACGCATGGTTTTAAGAAGTTCCTGCTTTCGGCTTTCCGAAAGTACGGGAAGTCTTGAAGTATTAACTCCGCATATTTCTACCTTGTTGTATACCAAAACAATACCTCCGTTTTTTATTTTTAGTATTGACTGTAAATGGTAAAATATGCGGAGATTCTTCAAAACTTCTTATTGTTTGTCAGAGTTATTTTTTGCTGTCCTCGTTGTTTTCTTTCTTTTTGAACAGCTTGTCTGCTGCAAAAAATAATACTGCAACGAAGATACCCGTAACGCAGGGAAGAACGATATGTTGTTTGACGGAATAAACAAACGGTGAATGTGTAAAGACAGAGCATATTATCCAGTCGCCAGTAGGATAAAGGATAAGACTTATGATTATAACGCAAATGCCGAATACTATGTAATAAAGCGGAGAATTTCTGTTAAATGCGGATTTTTCTTTTTTCATGATTAAGTACCTCCTGTTATTTGGGTATTATTTTAAGTTTTGCTGCTTTTTATTATATCCGATAAAAAATAAATATCAAGTGTTTCCGAATAAGTTTCATTCTATATGGAACAACTTGCATGATATAATTCATTGACTAAAAATCGTTACACTATTTTGCACAAATAAAGAGCGGACGTTTTTTCCTGAATTTAACACAAAGTTTTTGTAATAATTACTCATAAAAAGATAAAACTAATAGCACAGACAGAAAAGTTCTTCGGTTTGATAAAAATATCATTTATAGCACCGAAAAAATATTCTGCCTGAAAGAAAAAAGGGAGAAATGATTTATGTCTAACAATTCAAATTCTATCAATGTACCCGAAGCAAGACAGGCTATGGAAAATTTCAAGATGGAATGTGCCAACGAAGTAGGCGTTGATCTCAAGCAGGGATATAACGGCGATCTCACCTCACGTCAGGCAGGTTCAGTCGGCGGACAGATGGTAAAAAAGATGATCGAGGCATATGAGAGAAGCATGTAATTAACGGTCTCTTATAATGCTTTACGAAGGCTCTGTACTCTTACGGGTGCAGAGCCTTTTACCTTGAAAACTTTAAAGGTTTTATTTAACAATTATTTATTTTTAATTAATATCAATTCAAAACAGAGGCTATATTATTTATATAAAGGAATACACCAGTTTCCAAGTTTTCAAAAAGTAAAAGTGCTTATAAACAGAAAGAATCAAAGGAGAATACATTTTTTGAGGATATATGGTTCGTTTCGAAAGCGGCCAAAAATAATTCATGCCAAATAGTCATGCCGATAACAAAGCGTGATTGCTGAGGACTGTTGTGTGATAAAGCAGAAAAGGTTTTATCATAAAAAGGCAGTATGGTCATGAAAGAATACAAAACCGTCAGCAAATTTGTCAATCTTTCAATACCGATTCTGCTTCGGAGCATATAATTTCCAAAAGACCAGAACTTCTTCTGCTCGTAATAAGCGACTTCGATAGACCAACGCATAGAATAG
>Ga0256407_10003793_pt1 | contig 26249 bp, 25 predicted proteins | sample RumenRJG_04DNA_FD_193489 | JGI IMG/M metagenome (GOLD analysis project Ga0256407, IMG submission 193489) | Bovine rumen microbial communities from Lethbridge, Alberta, Canada - RJG_04 | ecosystem: Host-associated > Mammals > Digestive system > Stomach > Rumen | place: Canada: Alberta... | reverse complement strand
AAGATAACTCGTGCACCTGAAATATAGTACTTGAAGTACACGAACTGGGGTAAAAATCAGTTGGAGTACGATCATAACTCGTGGTGCGTACTCATAGTACTCAAAGTACACGAACTATTTGGTTCCCGATTGAAAGAGGTTGATTTAGTATTGCTCATGACTATTGAAGAAAGGAGCATGAGCAATGCAAGTAGTAACTGTATCAACCAGTACCGGACAGACCCGGTACTATCTTGCCAATGATGATGGCACACCGGTCGAACCGGTCCTTCAGTACCTGAAGTTCAGGGACAATGGGGGAGCCGCCAGAAACACTCTACGTTTAGGGTGCATCTTCCTGAAGCACTATTTCACGTACCTTGAAAAGAGAGGACTGCGGTGGCAGGCAGTCACGATAGATGACCTGGCTGACTTCCTGGCCTGGCTGAAGTATCCACGGATCGATGAAAAGGTAATCCCGCTGAATCTTGAGCCGAAGTACAGGGCGGAAACAATCAATGCGATCCTTGATACCGTGTTGGCGTTTTACCATTACGAGTACCTGCGAGGTGGTCTGGGCAATGATGTATCCGAAAGACTGGTGAGATTCATCAAGAGCCCTCATGGGGCATACAGGAGTTTCCTTGATGGTATCGCTGACCGCCGGCGTACAAAACGGTATCTCCTCCGGCTTCCGACGCCAAAACATGTGCTCCGGACAGTGACAAAAGAAGAGGTAGAGGCAGTTATGGAGGCATGCATCAACATCCGGGATTATTTCCTGATGTACCTTCTTTTTGAGACGGGGATGCGGATCGGTGAAGCACTCTCACTGTGGCTGGAGGATTTTGATATTTCAGACCGACAGATCAGGATCGTCGACCGAGGGGAGATGGAAAACCTTGCAGAGATAAAGACAGTCTCAAGCCCAAGGACGCTGGACTGTACGGATGACCTGATGGAAGTATTCACGGAATATATCTGCTACTTCCATACCGAAAGCACGCCGACAAACCATGTATTCGTGAAGATCCAGGGAAAGAATTCCGGCAAGGCCATGAACTATGCGGACGTGGACAACCTGTTCCGGCAGATTCGCAGGAAGACCGGGATCTATATCACGCCGCATATGTTCCGCCATACGTCATTAAGTATGCTGAGTTCCGCCGGCTGGGAACCGGAACTGCTCCGCAAGCGTGCCGGCCACAAAAACATCTATACGACCCTGAACACTTATGTCCATCCTTCGGAAGAAGAAGTGACGGCTGCGTTTGAGGAAGCGGCGGAAAGGTTCCGTCTCCCCGGGAAGGAGGCGGAAGAATGCTTGTAGATGGAAGTTTGGCATTAAAAGCTGAGCAGGATCCGAAGCGTGCTGAGATGCTCTCATATTTATCAGAAGAAAACGGGTACTGGCTATTAAACGATATCTGGCGTGCTGATTCAAAAGAGTATGTATCATCGGGAATCAAACCGCCGAAGAGGCAGAGCACTGTAATTGTTGATTTCAGCAGCTTCCAGAATGCTGATCTGAAACTGGAAATGAAATATTTCCTGCTTTATGAATTGAAGAATAACTGGAAGTCATCCTTTTACCTGCAGAGCATTCAGAAAACCGCCGTTAGCCTGATTGGTGAAAAGCTGGGCTCGGATCTCCGGGTTTCCAGTTTTATACAGTATGCAGGTGATGCCGATCAGAATGAGTTGGATGAAAGCGTATGCGCGGCTCCGAGAAAGCAATACCTGGTACTGAGAAAACAGGTCATTGCGTTCTTCAGGGATTTCTATGACGAGAGGGAGGAAACAGAGAAGGACGTTTGGTATGCGCTCCGGATCCCGGGGATAAAGCTGTCTGCAGCCTTGAAGAGAGAGCAGCCGTCTCTGAAATTCACAGAGATCCCGGAGCATTACCGCACCATGGTCAAGCGTTTTATGAAGAGGCTTATTATCCGCCGGAGCTGGTCTTACTGCAGGGAAACGCTGATGTATATCCGGTACTTCTTCAAGGCTTTTTACAGGAATGGTTATTCTGACGGGTTTCTGGAAAAGCTGAACCGGAAGGATGTGGAAAACTACTTGTCCTGGGTGGCTGGCGATTATGAAAACAGGAACGCGACATTTCGCAGCAAGGCTGTTTCTTTTGTCAGAAGCTGGCTGGATTACATTCAGATCGCCGAGTATCCCCAGGCACCGGAACAAAGCATAGAACGGCTTATGTTTGACGATGATGTTCCCAGGCGGGAACGGGCTGCGGACACGATCGAGAAAGTCCGGTATATCCCGGCCCCGGTCATTCAACAGATGGATGCATGTATCGAACAGATCGAGCCGGCAGAAATGAGACCGGTGTATGTCCTTCTGCGAGAGACTGGCTGGCGCGGCACGGATGTGATGAACCTTCGCTATGACAGTTGCCTGCAGTATATCTGGAACGCAAAGGAGAACCGGTCCGTCCCCTATCTTTGTGGCGAGATCACCAAAGTCGGCATACCGCAGCTGAAAGACCCTATCCGGGACGAAGTGGCGGAAATGGTGAAGCTTCTTGCAGAGGAAGCCGCGGCGAGAAGCACAACAGAAAACAATCCTGACAGGTATCTGTTTAACTGCTACGAAGGAAAGTGTATGGGGTTGCCGTTCAGTAAACCTGCGTTTACAAGGGCGATCCAGAAGATGATCGATAAAAATGATATCCGGGATGCGGATGGTAAGCTGTTTCATTTCAAAGCACACGGTTTACGGCATACGAGGGCTATGGAGTACGCGGAGCAGGGGATGCCGATCGGGATTATCCAGCGGCTGCTGGGGCACTGTTCCCTGCAGATGAGCCTGCATTATGCCAAAGTATCGGAAGATACGATGTATCAGAAGTGGAAGTCAACGGAACGGTTAGATCTCTTCAGGCCGACGACACCCCCGCCGGGGAAAACAGCTGAAGGGGATTTCCTGATCCATTATGAAAAAGTTCGTCCAAACCTGGATGCGGTGAGAGTGCCGTTCGGGGTTTGCTTCAAACCGTCCAGGGCAGGTTGCCGCAGGCAGACGGAACAGTGCCTTGAGTGCCCGAGTTTCTGTACAACGAATGAAAACGCCGATGAATATGATGCTGAAATCGTAAAAGTCCAGGCAATGATCGATATCGGCCTTGCGCTTGGGCGGAATGACTGGGTTGAGAAAAACCGGGAGTACCTTGGCAGGCTGAGTGATATGAAGGCCAGGCTGGCAGAGAAGGAAATCATCCATAAGAGCGGCTCCATGAGGGAGGCGTAGGTTATGGAAGAACCATCGAAGTATCTTGAAACGAGTTGGAAACAGAGGTCCTGCGCGGCACAGGAACGGGTGATGAAAGCGATAGCGGAACTTAAAGCTGCTGGGGAGCCGGTCAATTTCAATACAGTCCATCTTGAAAGCGGGGCCTCCAAGACTTTTCTGTATAAAAACGAAACGATTCGGAAAGAGATTGAAGCTCAGCGTTCATCCGAAGCCGCAAGAGCTGGTGCATGGCATAAAAAGTATGACCGTACGTCAAAATCCAAAGATGTACTGATAGAGGCAAAAGACAAACGGATAGCAAAACTTGAAGAGGAAAACCGGCGGCTACAACGAGAGTTGGATAATCTTCGAAGAATCCTATATGAGAAAAAGTAGTCAGTTCGAGTACGGTGTACTCGAAGTAAAAACGCAGTGTTTCCGGGGCTTTCAGCCCCGGGTACACGAGTTATTCAGAGGAGGTTGTTCAGAATGAAAAAAGTTGTAAAGGGTCTTGTCGCTCTCGGGCTTTGCGTTGCAATGGCAGCTGTTCCCATGGTTGCTCACGCTGATCCCGCACCGCTGGATGCTGCAGGTGCGGAGGTTGAAAACGCGAACAAGGATGCCGTCACTATTACCGTGAAGCAGACTGTTCCGCGTGTTGACTATGTCAGCAACGTCGTTTACAAGCAGATCAACACTCCGAATTCCCATCAGTCCCTGGTTCTGAATCTGCTGCTTCCGAAGCTGAAGGACGATGCCCCTGCTCCGGTCGTCATGTTCGTTAAGGGCAGCGGCTTTACTGCCATGAACCTGGACGGTTTTATGCAGCAGCGTATGTATCTTGCACAGAAGGGCTTCGCCGTAATCGAAGTTGAGACCAGGGTTGTTCCCCAGGCGACTTTCCCGGCCCAGACCATCGACCTCAAGGCTGCGATCCGTTTTGTCCGCGCCCATGCCAAGGAGTTCAACCTGAATGTTGACAAGATCGGTGTCTGGGGCGATTCCTCCGGCGGATGGGCGGCTACTGTGGCTGCCACATCCAATGGCGTCAAGGACTTTGAAGAAGGTGAAAACCTTGACTTCTCCAGCGATATTGCTGCCTGTGTCGATTTCTACGGACCCACTGATCTGCAGACCATCGGAAAGGGCCAGGGCAAGGACATTGAGAAAGGCCATGATTCTTCTTCCACCACCGAGGCAATGCTGGTGAACGGCACCGCTTTCGGCACCAATCCCGGCGGCTCCATCAACTCCGATCCTGAAAAGGCCAAGAAGGCGAACCACATCACTTACATCGACAAGAAGGATCCCGCTTTCCTGATTTTCCACGGCACCAATGACAACCTGGTATCGGTCTACGAGTCCCAGATCCTGTATGAGAACCTGAAGAAAGCCGGCGTTCCCGCGAAGCTCGTCTATGTTAAGGGCGGAACCCACGGCGGAGTCGACTTCTATCAGCCCGAGATCATGGATATGGTTGCTGACTTCTTCGAAGAGCAGCTCAAGTAAAAAGAAACGGCAACATGACACATTCTTCGGTGTGACATGACCTTCATGAGTACCTTCCAAAATGGGAGGTACTCTTTTTTTGTAATCAGATCTGCGGAGAGTACAAAGGGAAATAGGTTTAAAACGCCGAATATTATACAATTAATTTGACAATGTTTTGTGCAATATTGACATTGAACCCGCGCCGCAGAAAGAGTATGATGAACGTGTGGTTTAGAAAGTTTTTATGCTTTCTTTATAAAAACTTTCCGTTTCAAATTCAAAAGGAGGTTATTATGATCAGCTTTATTGTCTGTCTTGCCATTATTATTTGCGGATACCTGACATACGGTAAGGTCGTCGACAACACCTTCGCTCCGGATGACCGGGAGACACCTGCAGTAGCCATCAACGACGGCGTTGACTTTGTGGTCCTTCCGCAGTGGAAGCTGTTCCTGATCCAGCTTCTGAACATCGCAGGCCTCGGCCCGATCTTCGGTGCCATGCAGGGAGCCCAGTGGGGCCCCATCGTATTTCTGTGGATCACTTTTGGTACTGTTTTTGCAGGATCTGTTCATGACTATTTTGCAGGAATGCTTTCAGAGCGCAATAACGGCGCCTCCATTTCCGAAGTCACCGGTATTTATCTTGGTTCGACAATGAAGACCATCATGCGTGTGTTCTCCGTGATCCTGCTGATCATGGTCGGTACTGTTTTTGCGGTAGGCCCCGCAGGTCTTCTGGTTAAGCTGCTGACCGAGAAGGGCGTGAGCGGCGCGTTTGCTTCCACTACGGTATGGCTTGCCATCATCCTGATCTATTACTTCATCGCGACTTTCATTTCCATTGATGCCATCATCGGCAAGATCTATCCGCTTTTCGGCTTCTGCCTGATCGCAATGGCTGTCGGCGTTGCCTTCGGACTTCCGTTAAACGGGTATCAGATCCCGGAAATTTTCTCCAACTTCCGCAACATGCATGCGGCAGGCACCCCGATCTGGAGCTTCATGTTCATCACTGTCGCCTGCGGCGCTATTTCCGGTTTCCACGCAACTCAGTCCCCGCTGATGGCACGCTGCATGAAGAGCGAGCGTCAGGGACGCTTTGTATTCTACGGTGCAATGTGCGCTGAAGGCTGCATCGCTCTTGTCTGGGCAGCTGCCGGCTGTGCGATCTATGAGAAGACCGGCGGCCTGAGCACGGGCCTTGCGGAGATCCTGAAGGGTGGCCAGTCCGTCGCCATCTATGACGTCTGCGTCAAGACCATGGGCTCTGTCGGCGTCATCCTCGCAATGCTCGGCGTTATCGCCTGCCCGATCACTTCCGGCGATACCGCATTCCGTTCCGCGCGTCTTACCCTTGCTGACTGGCTGAAGCTGGATCAGGAATCCTTCTCCAACAGACTGAAGCTCTGCATCCCGGTTCTGGGCGTCGGCGCATTCCTTGGCTTCGGCAACACCCTCGGCTTCCTGAGCTATCAGGTCATCTGGAGATATTTCAGCTGGTCCAACCAGACTCTGGCTATGATCGTTCTCTGGGCAGGTGCCATGTACCTTCTGCAGGAGAAGAAGAATTACTGGATCGGCGCTGTCCCGGCAACCTTCATGAGTGCCGTTTCCTGCACTTACTTTATGATGGCTCCGGAGTGCCTCGGCCTGATCGGATTCTTTAAGAACAACACCATGGTCGCATATCCGGTCGGTCTGATCTTCGCGGCATTCTGTTTCTTCCTCTTCAGGAAAGCGGCTAAAAAGTACGAATAAGTTCTTTCAGTGAATTGCTGCAGTGGGCGGGAGGTCCGGACTTCCCGCCTGTTTTCTTTCGTGAAGGATTTTCTGCGCCGGCGCTGATCCGCCGGTATATCGGAGGCAGTATGGCTATAATTCCCCCCCGTCCCATCGGCAAGACCAGGCTTTCCCCGGAGGCACTGAAATCGGATCTCCGGACTATGGTGAAATTCGGGCCCTGCGGACTTGGTGAAAGAGCCGTTTACCTAAACAGCTTTTTTATTGACCGCAGGTACTATGTGACCTATCCAGATATCAGAAGGATCTTTAAAAGGATAGCCATGTCCAAAGGCGGTTTCACCGGAAAAGGGGCTTTCGGCTCAATCCCCTATCTGGTGGTCCTGTTCCGGGACGGAACAGAGCGCCAGTTTATTTTCCGCTTTGAAGAAGAAGTGGACAAACTATTAAACCGTATCAAAAGAACGCATCCGGAGATCCCCACCCTGAGCGAGGCAGGGGAGAAAAGAGTGACAGAGGAACGGGCGAAGGAAGAAGCCCGCTATTTAAAGGAACTTTCCCCTGAGGCGGAGAATGCGGTCCTGCACCTTCGTTCTGCCAAAGCGTGGCTGGAGGAAGAACCGGAGATCTCTGACGGCCTCGCCTATGCGGCCAGACAGAAGCGGGTAATTGACCGGATGAATCCCACTTACCGCTGGGCGGCGGCGGCAATCTTTCTGCTGGCAGCCGGAGCTTTTGTTTTCGGAGTCATTTCCCTCCTGCGGCACGAGGGCTTCGCGGCATATTTTGTCCTTTTTGGCATCGCGTTCATGTTTTATACCATGTCCTCGCAGGTCCTTCCTACAGGGAGGAATAACAAGCGCTACGCAAATGAACAGTGGCAGAAGGCTCTGGGCGCCTCCGCAGACCGTATTTCCTGCTACGGGGACGGGGACTTCCCGGTCCCCGCACAGTACGCCCATCCGGCTGCTCTTGACCGCATGATCCGTGTGATCCGGGAGGGCCGCGCTCGATCAGTGGAAGAAGCGTGGAAGATTATGAAGGATGAACTGAAAGCTGTCAATTCCGACGTCACCGTATCACAGACGGAATATGACGAGATCGTGACGATCAAACCGATGTTCCTCCTTTGCGGATATGAGGATATCATTTCGGACTGAAAAATTGTTTGGAGCAGACATGACAGACATTCTTGAATTTCTGAAAAAAGAAGGGGTCAGCAGCGATCTGCTGGACGGCGTTTCCGAATTCAGAGCCGCGTATCCGGCAGCCGGTGAGAAGCAGGAGGGCAGAGTTCCTTTTACGGATTACACCTATTACGGGAAAGGAGTCTGGGAAAAGGCCCTGGCAGCTCTCCTTGCGGGAAAGAACCTTCTGCTGTGCGGTCCCAAAGCTACCGGTAAAAATGTTCTGGCTGACAACCTTGCGTCCTGCTTTCACCGGCCGGCGTGGAACATTTCCTTTCATGTCAGCATGGACGCTTCCTGGCTGATCGGCGCGGATACCTTCGACGGGAACCGGGTGGTGTTTCGTCCGGGGCCGGTGTGGCTCTGCGCAAAAGAAGGGGGCTTCGGTATCCTTGACGAGGTCAATATGGCCCGGAACGAGGCGCTTGCCGTGCTTCATTCCGCACTGGATCACCGCCGCATGATCGATGTTCCCGGTTACGAGAAGATCAATGTACATCCGGCTGCCAGGTTCATCGGCACCATGAATTACGGTTACGCGGGCACCAGGGATCTGAATGAGGCGCTGAGTTCCCGGTTTGCCATCCTTCAGATGCCTTCCATCTCCGAGATTGATCTGGAAAGACTTCTTGCTTCGAGATTCCCGGGGATGAAAGGAAAGATCCGCAGTCAGTTCGTCCGTCTGTTCATTGAGATCGATAAAAAGGCGGAAAGCGCTGAGATCTCTGAGCGGGCCCTGGATCTCCGCGGGCTTCTGGACGCGATCGCCCTTACAGAAAAAGGGATCAAAGCGGGAGATGCTCTTGAGATGTGTGTAGTCAACAAGACCTTTGACAAATATGAACGCGCGATGATCAGGGATGTGATCAGCGCGCGTATCCCTGCGGATCTCGGACGAAACGAGATTTTCGGATGAACAGGCGGAGCGGAGAACCGTGATAAAACAGCATTATGAACAGGCGTCCCGGAGGGCGCTGAATATCATATGGAACGCGGCAGGCCGCTATGACTTTACACCTTGTTTTACAGCGTTCCATCCCAACGGACAGCCTGATGATTACTTTAATATCATCATCGGGCTGACAGAAAAATGGCTGGGCCTTTCAGGCGTCAAAGCCTTTTTTTCGCTGTTCGAAGGGCATGCGAGAGCGGAAGAGTTTGATGAGATTCTATGGCTCGGTCTGGAAAACTATGCTTTTGAACGGGAACTTCCGGACCGTCCTGTTCTGAAGGAACTGCGGAAAAAGAGGGGAGAAGAGTTTTTCCTTGTACAGCAGACTCTTTCAGAGCAGCAGATGGCTCTGCAGAGCATGCCGGTCTATCGCCAGCAGCAGGCCCGCTGGGCTTTTGTCACGGGAAGATCTCTGCCGATTCTTTCGTCCAAAGCGTCAAAGATGATGGAGGCCCTGCGCTTTCCGGGGACGCTTGATCCTGATGAAGTGATCTTTTGCATGCGCAGGATCCTGAAGGACTTTTTTCACTATGATCCGGTATCGGATCCGAAGGAGAAGAGAGGCCTTACCGGGTTTCGCGCGTGGTACAGGCGTTTTGCTTCCCGCAGGCAGCCGGGGGCGGATGTCCTTCTGATCCGTACGGGCAGCGGGCAGGGGGACCCTGCCAATACCGCAGCTCTCCGCCGGGAGGACCGGAAGCCTGCTCTCCGGAGCGAAAAACAGGATGCAGAAGATCTTCAATACATCAGGGCGCTGTTTGGACCGTCCGGTGTTACGGAAGACGAGCGGAAACAGGCGGAAGCCTTTCTGTGTACAGGTCCTGACGATGGCTGCAGGCTGTGGATCTCCCGGGGCATGGGAGCAGAGAGAAAAAAGCCGGGCGAATCTGACCGAAGAGAAACCGCCGACACGCTCCGACGCATGGATCATCAGAAAAAAAGAAACGAGCGCTTCCTCTCGGAGCGCCGTCTTATGATCGGGGAAAATATCCGGAAACTCTCCTCCGAGCTGGGAGTACTTCTCGATTCTTTCAGCCGGGGACTTCCGGAGCTTTCCAGGACCGGAAAACTGCTTACTGAACGGGCCTACCGCGTCAGGCTCCTTCAGGATCCCTTTGTCTTTGCAAGAGAAGGAGAAGAACGGGAGATGCATCTCCGCGTGGAGCTGCTGCTGGATGCTTCCCAGTCCCGTATGAATGCCCAGGAGCAAATCGCCGCGGAAGCCTATATTGTTGCCAGAAGCCTGGTAAACTGCCATGTACCGGTCTCGGTCACAGCTTTCAGAAGCCTGCGCGGATATATGGTGATACAGGAACTGAAGTCCGCAGACGAAACAGACTGCAGCGGCATCACAGGCTACTATGCCGGCGGCTGGAACCGGGATGGTCTCGCACTGAAGACCATGCGGTATCTTGCCGCGCAAAAACCGGGACCGGCCGGAGAATTCCGGCTTTTGCTGGTCCTGACGGATGCCAGTCCCAACGATACCGTGCGGGGGTCGGCATTCGGGAAAAACTATGAAGGGAATGCAGCCGTGGAGGATGCTGCCGATGCGGTGAAAAAACTCCGCGCGGACGGCATCCGCACGGCAGCGGTTTTTCACGGTTCCACTTCCCATCTTGAGAACTTATACCGCATCTACGGAAAGGAATACATCCGGGTGCAGAGTCTCCAGCAGTTCTCGGGAAGTGTTGTCGATCTGATGCGGATGGCATTGTCTGAGGGCTTTCAGCTTCGCTGAAATGCCCTCACAGAGGCGTCCTGCATCAGTTCTTCGGTGGTTTTTACTTCTGCCACAAGGCCGCTCTGAAGGATAAGTTCCTTCGCGCGCTGAGCATCCTTTTCCTTTACCTTGATACAGTATACGTCATGATCGGCCTTCCCCTTCGCTCCGAAATCTCTCGGATCGAGCTTGGCTCCGCAGCCGCAGGCCATCACCGTATCCTGCGCATAATGGCTTGCGCTTACCCCCTTTAACCCTCCGCTTTTCAGTGCGTCTCTGATCTCCAGCCAGGTCTCCCTGTCTTTCTTTTTGTATATCGTTACTTTTTTTTCAAACAGCATGGTGTTCTCCTTCAAAAAGTATCACCGGGGTGATTATATGGTACGCTTGCTCTCCGGATCCTGCAAGTCCCATAATAATGATTCACCGGCCCGCTTGACATGTTTCATGATCCATCACTATAATACTCGGGAAGCGGGATGAACTGTCCGGGAGAGAATCTGCAGCGCAGGTCACCGAAGGGGTCATACTCTCAGGTAACAGGACTGGACAGGGACCGCACTCTGGAAAGCATAAGCACCGACGAAGCAATCGGCATTCCGTATTCCGCCGAGCATCTTTCAGGTTAAAAGACAGAGTATCTTCCAAAACGGGGAGGTACTTTTTTTATGTCTGTTTTTCTCGAACTTCTGGAACTGGTTGGAACGGCTGCTTTTGCAGTGTCCGGAGCCATGCTCGGCCTGAAGAAGCAAATGGATCTGTTCGGCGTCTGCATGATGGGACTGGTCACTGCCTGCGGGGGCGGCATGCTGAGGGATCTGTTCCTCGGCTCGGCGCCGCCCGCCGTATTCCGGGATCCCCGCTGCGCCCTGGTGGCGGCCGGGGTCTCACTGGCGTTTTTCCTGGCAGCCCGAAAGCATCTCTTTCATGCGGGGGTGCCGGCCTTTGAGCCGGTCATGCTGCTGGCGGATTCTATGGGACTGGGTGTCTTTACTGCTGCGGGCGTCGCGGCCGCCGAACAGTCAGGGTTTGGAGACAGTATTTCGTACTGCGTATTTCTCGGGACGCTGACCGGCGTGGGCGGAGGTACGATCCGTGACGTGCTGGCAGGCCTGCCCCCGTATATTTTTGTGAAGCATATCTATGCCTGCGCCTCCATTGCGGGAGGAATTGCCTGCGCCCTTCTGTGGAGATCCGCCGGACAGACCTGTGCTGTTCTGGTCTGTTTTTCTCTTGTGTTCCTGATCCGCATTCTGGCGGCCAGGTTTCGCTGGAGCCTTCCGAAAGCAGCCTGACCGGAGGTAAATTTGAGAGAACTATATCCAGCGCACTATACGCGCTTTCACTGTATCGCTTCTTCCTGCGATTTCACCTGCTGCAGAGAATGGAAGATTTATGCGGACGATGCTGTCTTCCGCAAGTGGCAGAAGAACGGGATCCGGAAAGTCACCCGGCGGGTGGACGGGCAGCGCGTCGTCAGGCTTACAGAGGATCTGGATTGTCCCCATCTGGCGGAAGACGGGCTCTGCCGGCTCATCACTGAGTACGGAGAAGGTCTGATCCCCGGGAGCTGCCGCGCCTTTCCGAGAGAAATCAGGGAATATCCGGACCGGACAGAAAGATCCCTCATGCTGGCATGCCCCGCAGTGATCGACCTCCTTGCGGAGGGATTCTCTGTTCCCGGGAACGAAAGCCCGGAAGCATCCGGACGGCTGAGAGAGCATTGGATGCGTATCATCCGAGGATCCGTCACTCCGGAGGAGGCGTTTCTCCGTCTGTTCCGGGTTCCGGAAGACTACCCGGCGGTGCCGGCAGATGCGCAGAAAGAAGAGGAAGCACAGCTGTACGCAGATCTCACGGAGAATTACAGGGCAGAGGGATACTACCGGAGATTCTGGGAAGAGGAAGCGGACGTGAACCGGGGGAACATGACTCTCTGGAGGACTCACAAAGATATCATCATGAACTGTATTCTGAATGACGTCTGGTCCGAGTGCCTGAAGCCCGGTTTTACAGAGCAGGAAATGCGGCTGAAGTTAGAGTGGACCGCACTGAAATATGCTGCGGTACGCCATTTCCTGCGGATCCGTCCTCGTAAAGGAGGGTTTCGGACCGTCAGAAACGGGATCGTCCTCATGACACGGATCATGAGCATGGACGACGAAGAGATATTCACATGGCTTCATGAGATGTTTGACGGAACGCTCTGGGGTCCGGAGTATCCGGCTTTGCTGTTCGGGTGAGAAGAAGTACAATTAATGATGAATGCAAAGAAGGGAGGATTCCGATGAGAATAAAAAAGATTCCGTTCGCTGCCGCGGCGGCATTGACGGTGGTCCTGCTGAGTCTGAATATAGCAGTTCCGGCTGCAGGGGCGGATGTTCATTCCGTGGATCTGACCGGCCAGATGCGGTATTTTGCGGACCCGGGGAAGAACGGGCCTGCAGAGAAATCCTTCCCCCTCTTTCTTCCGGAGGCCGGCAGCATCGCCCTCAATTACTGGTCCAATTATTTCACGGAAGAGACCCCGGAGAAAAACGTGAGCCATATCCGTGTCACCGGTGCGGACGGAAGGCTGGTCTGGAGTCAGGAACGGATCGGGAAGGGGGACCAGGTCTTCAATCTGTCTCTGGATGCCGGGCAGTATGAGATCACGGTGGGAAGCGGCACGGCGGACGGCCGGATCAGCTTTGAAGTCTTCTACACTCCGGGAAGCGCGGTCGGCAGCTTTCAGGGAGAACTTCATGCTGCGGAGATCGCGGGCGATGCCGGCGGCAGGACCCTTTCGCTGAGCGGGGACGCCAGTCTTCGTCTGGACACGGACCTCACGGTGGAGCGGCTGGAAGCCCTGGGCGGAGAAGACCGGACACTGACGGTCACGGGACCGGGAACCCTGCGGATCCAGGCGCCCGCGCTCCGGGCTGAGAAGGTGCTTCTCAATGTCGCAGGAGGCACGGTGGTCGCGCCGGAGCTTGGCGGTTTTATACAGACAGGCGGAACAGTCCGTATTCTCGGCGGTCCTGCGGACAGCTTCCGGATCTTCGGCGGGGAACTGATCGTGGAAAGTGACGGGGACGGTCTGACCGGCCCATTTGAGATCCACGGCGGCAATGTCCGGGTGAATGCCGACGGATGCGGGATCTGCTGTTCTCTGTTCGACGGGGCGCCGGTCATCACCGGCGGAACGGCCCTGATCCAGGGAAGGCGGAGAGCGGTCCTGGTGGAACGGCTGCGGGAGGAAGGCCAGAGAAGTTCAGACAATCTCGGGTACCGTCTGGTGAGGGAAGAGCTCCCGCTCTTTATCGCAGAGAATGTCGCTGTGGAACGGCCCTCCGATGGCTGGATCCGGATCAGCGGCACAGAGTATCTGTTCCCGGAAGAGATCCGGGAGGTGGTACTGACAGGCAGGGACAGCGTGAACCCGATCAAGGACTGACGATCCATTACTCATGGCAGACTGAAGTCACGGATCTCGTGGCTGAAGTCTTTCGATCTCTGCCCGAAAAGCAGAAACGGTACCGGATAATTTACGAAACAGGAGGAATGATCATGAAAAGGAGAAAGATCTCCGGCATCACTGTTTTACTGTTTCTCTGCTGCATGCTGTGCGGCTGCGCGGCCGCGGCCGGGGGACAGACGACCGCAGAGGAGACCCCTGTTCTGTGGCCCGAAACGGAAATGCCGGCGGCCCTTAAGTATGACCGTATGTGGATCTACAGTGCTCAGGCAGAAACGGAAGACCCGGAGGTGATCCGGGACATCGTCGAGGCAGTCAGGAATATCCGGGTGCAGGAGAAAGAAGGCTCCCGGGCGGAGGATTACACGGACATTCTCCTGTTCACCTTCCGGGACGGACATACATACCGCCTGGAATTCGAGGCGGACAGCTGGCTTGCGGACGATAACACCTGCCTGCACGTGGAAGGACTCTCCGTCCTCCGGACTCTGCTGGACGGGCTGCTGGAAAAAGACGCGGAAAATGCGAACCCGAAAAAGGACTGAACCGGTCCGGAGCAGCCGGGAAATGAACGTGCGGAGGAACCAGAACATGAAAAAAGTCCGGATCACAGTAAAAAAGATCGCCCGGTATGACGATCTGATGGAACAGTATGAAAATCCGATCGAGCATGCATGTGATATGCAGCTCGGCCAGACCTTTGTCTGCAATGGCTGGAAAAAACCGGAAGGCTTCTGCGACAGCGCCTGGGATACAGTGTCTTCTTTCGTCATGACGCTGTCTCACGGCGGAGAAAACTTCTATGACGGATGGATGAAGAATCCGAAATCTGCGATGATCTCCTGCAATGACGGTTTCCGGCCGGTGAGTTTCCTGTTGGAGACGATGGAGGAGGAAGCAGATTAAAAACTGTCTGAAGCTGTCGAGACTGTCGCATTAAGAGATGATATCATTTCGCTCTTAGTGCGGCAGCCCTTTTCTTTTCTGGCGGATTTTTCTTTCCGGGCACGTAAGAGGAGCGGAGCAGTGGATTATTCCATAGTTCCGTGATACCCTGATTTATAATAGTCGGGCGAATGATTCAGAAAAGGAGCGGCAGTCTATGCGGATCGGAGATGCCATCGGGTCTCTTCAGCTTGGAAGAAAAAAGAATCCACGGCTGAACCAGCTTTGTACGCCGTGGAGTGAAATGAAAGACGGGCCGGCTGCGGTCCCGCTTTCAGAGTACCCGCGGCCGCAGATGGTGCGGGAAAACTGGACCTGCCTGAACGGATGGTGGGACTACAGCATCCGGAAGGCGGGGGAAAAAATGGGAACGCCGGACGGAAAGATCCTGGTGCCTTTCTCCCCAGAGACCAGGCGTTCCGGGGTACAGAGGACCCTGCTTCCGGGGGAAGTCCTGTGGTACCGGCGTAGGATCCCGGGTCTTTCCCTGCCGGCGGGAATGCGCCTCCTGCTTCATTTCGGCGCGGTGGATGAGCGCTGCGTCATCTGGTGGAACGGGAAAAAAGCGGGAAAGCACAGGAATGGCTACCTGCCTTTCTGCCTTGACGTCACGAACCATGTCCGCCCCGGGGACAATGAACTGGTGGTGGCGGTGCGGGATGATACGGACGCAGGCCATGCCTGTCGGGGAAAGCAGACACTGCAGCCGGGCGGCATGTATTATCACGCCCAGAGCGGCATCTGGCAGACGGTCTGGATGGAGATGGTCCCGGCGCAGCATATCGCAGGGGTCCGGATCACCCCCAGACCGGAGGAGGAGGCAGCGGAGTTTCAGCTGACCCTTTCGGAAGATGTTGAGACTGAGGTGGTTTTCCGGCTTGAGGCTCACGGGCCAGGCGTTTCTGAATCTGAGGATCCCGGGCCGGGTTTTCACGAGGACGATGTTTTCAGGCCTGGACTTTGCGGGGACGATGATCTCGAGATCCATTTTCACGGAAGATCCGGCATGAAGTTCCGGGTCCCGGTGCCGGCCCCCCGGCTCTGGTCGCCGGAAGATCCTTTCCTGTACCATTTCCGGCTGCGTGCCGGAGTGGATGAGATCCAGGGATACTTCGGGATGCGTACCTTCGGAACAGGATCCGACGGGAAAGGAAGGCCCTGCCTTACGCTGAACGGCGCCCCGTATTTCTTCCATGGTGTGCTGGATCAGGGGTACTGGCCGGAGAGTCTGATGACGGCCCCGGCGGACGAGGCCATGGTCTTCGATATCCGTGAAATGAAGAAGCTCGGCTTCAACATGATCCGGAAACACGTGAAAATCGAGCCCGCCAGGTGGTATTATCACTGTGACAGGCTCGGAATGGTGGTCTGGCAGGACATGGTGAACGGAGGCGGCCCGGTCCGGAAGCTTTTGGAGACCTATCTCCCGAACATCGTCCCCGCCATCTGTCAGCATGTGAAGGATGATCTCTGGTACCGCATCCTGTCCAGACATGACAGGAAGGCCCGAAAAGCCTTCGAAAGGGATCTGATCTCGATGGTGCGGATCCTTTACAGCACCCCCTGTATTGGCCTCTGGACCATCTTCAACGAGGGCTGGGGCCAGTTCGACGCGCTGCGGCTCTCCGCGCTGGTGCGGAAGGAAGATCCCACCCGGCCGCTGGATCACGCCAGCGGATGGTTCGACCAGGGCGGCGGAGACCTGAAGAGCATCCACAACTATTTCCGGCCCCTGGCGGTGGAAAAGGATCCGCGTCCCTGCGTCGTCAGTGAGTACGGCGGGATCAACTGCACGCTGCAGGGCCATGCCATGAGCGAGGAAGTGTACGGCTACCAGAAAAAGGACGCAGCATCCTTCCCAGGCAGCTTCGCAGCACTCATGGAGAACATAAGGCGGCTGCATGAACAGGGGCTGGCGGGCGCTGTGTACACCCAGGTTTCGGATATCGAGGAGGAGACCAACGGTCTCCTGACCTACGACCGGAAAGTAGTGAAAACCTGCCCGGCGGCGGATGCGCACGCGCGCGGCAAGGAAGGAGTTGCCTGACGGCAACCCGCGCGCGGCGCGCAAGTCCCGCAAGCGGGACTTGAATTTGAATAACGGAGGTAGAACAATGAGCAAAGTGATCCTTCTGAACGGCAGTGCCAACCAGCACGGATGTACCGCGGCGGCGCTGGAAGAGATGATCAAGGTGTTTGAGGCGGAAGGCATTGAGACCGAACTGATCCAGGTGGGGACAAAAGCCGTGCGCGGCTGCATCGGCTGCAATCACTGCTACGAGGCGGGAAAGTGCGTGTTTGACGACCTGGTGAATGAGGTGGCGCCGAAGTTTGAAGAGGCGGACGGCCTGGTGGCAGGAAGCCCGGTGTATTTTGCTTCCCCGAACGGAAATCTCATTTCGTTCATGGACAGGCTGTTTTACAGCACGCATTTCTCAAAGCACATGAAGGTCGGCGCCGCAGTGGTCAGCTGCAGAAGAGGCGGCAATTCCGCCAGCTTTGACGTGCTGAACAAGTACTTTACGATCAGCGGCATGCCTGTGGCCTCTTCGACCTACTGGAACCAGGTGCACGGCTTTACCGCGGACGATGTGAAAAAAGATCTGGAAGGTCTCCAGACCATGCGCAATCTTGCCCGGAATATGAGCTTCATGATCAGGGCATTTGCGGATGCGAAAGAGAAGTACGGCTATCCGGAAGTGGAGAGCGGGACCTTTACGAACTTCATGGACGGGAAATAATTCTGAGCCGTTTCTTTCCTCTGAACTGAAAATTTTTTGCGCGAAGAGGGACCTGCGTTTGACGCAGGCCCCTTTTTTGAGCAGTATGAGTATTTGAACAGTCCGGGTTATTTGATGAACTTTACCTGAGCGCTGATCTTTTCGATCTGCTCGTCTTTTCTCTTGTTGTACTCAACTTTCTTCTCCTCGAAGTAGTTGCGGCCCTTTGCGTCGATGGAGACGATCAGGGGACCGAACTCCTTCACGCGGCAGTTCCAGAGGGTCTCGGGCATGCCCAGGTCTCTCCATTCAGCGCGCTCAATTTCTTCCACCGCGACGGCTGCCACGACTGCGTTGCCTGCCGGGATGACCACGTGGATCGCTCCAAAGTCCTTACATGCCGCGGCGGTCTGTTCCTTCATGCCGCCCTTGCCGACGATGACGCGGACGCCGGTGATCTTTACGAACTCATACTCGAACTTTTCCATTCTCATGGATGTGGTCGGTCCGACGGAGACCATCTCGAATTTGTCGTTCTCCAGGGGCCGGATAATGGGGCCTGCATGCAGGATCGCATTGTTCCGGACATCTACCGGGATCTCACGTCCTTCTTCCACGACACGGCGGTGCGCCACGTCGCGGCAGGTGGTCAGACTGCCTGAAAGGTAAACAATATCGCCGATCTTGATGTCTTCCAGATCTTCTGCTGAAATCGGTGTAACCAGGATTTTCTTTCCGTCTCTGTATTCTACCATTATAATTCCACCCCCGAATGCGTTGTGATCGTGTAGTTAAGGTCCTTGTCAAAGATGATGTGTCCGCGTCTGTGGCTCCAGCAGCCAACATTGACTGCCACGCCGATTGCGGAAGGATGACGCGCCGTGTTCTCGATGTGCACGCCCATGACAGAGTAGTTTCCGCCCATGCCCTGCGGCCCGAGGCCGATGGCGTTGATACCGTCTTCAAGAAGCTTCTCCATCTTTGCTGCACGCTCGTTCTCGTTGTGAGAACCGATGGGGCGCATCAGCGCTTTTTTGGAGAGAAGGGCCGCAGTCTCGACGCTGGTCGCGACTCCGACGCCGACCAGAAGCGGCGGGCAGGCGTTCAGACCATAGCTGGTCATGCGGTCCAGGACGAACTTGGTCACGCCCTCGTAGCCCTCGCCCGGCATCAGAACGGTTGCATTTCCGGGAAGGGTGCAGCCGCCGCCGGCCATGTAGGTGTAGATCTCGCACTTGTCGGAGTGGGGGACGATATCCCACCACACAGTCGGTGTTCCTTTGCCGACATTCTTTCCGGTATTGTACTCGTCAAAGGTCTCGACGGAGTTGTGGCGAAGAGGCGTCTCGAAGGTCGCCTTGATGACTGCTTCTCTGAGAAGGGCCTCCAGGTCGTCAATCAGCGGGAACCGGGTTCCGCATTTGACCCAGAACTGCAGGACGCCGGTGTCCTGACATGAGGGCCGGTTCAGCTTGACTGCAAGCTCCTGGTTCCGGAACATGGTGTCGTAGATCACCTTTGCCATCGGGCTGTCTTCTTTGCCGCGAAGCTCTTCGAGCTTCGCAATTACATCATCCGGCAGCTTCTTGCCGGTATGGCCAACGAACTTGGCCATCATTTCGGTCATTCTCCGGACCTGTTCTTCGTGCGTCATAATTTATCCTCCATATTATTTTTGATAAACAGTTGCGTTATATTTCAGAATCGGAGCCTGTACATTCTTCACTGCCGGACTTCCGGTCACGGATAGAAGGGGAACAGGATGGGAAGCAGCACCATGCAGATCACAAAGGAGATCAGGATCAGCGGGAGACCAGCCTTTACGTAGTCGGTGAAGCGGTAGCCGCCGAGACCGACGACCATGGTGTTTGCCGGCATGCCGATGGGCGTTGCATAAGCGCAGGAACATGCGATGACAGTGGCGATGATCATGGACCGCGGATCTGCGCCCAGGCTCGTTGCCAGAGAAGTAGCAATCGGGACCATCAGCGCCGTAGTGGCGGTGTTGGACATGAAGTTCGTCAGGGCGCAGCCGACGATGAAGATCACCAGAAGAAGGATCATCGGGTTCGGGCTGGAACCGAGGGCGCCTACGATGGTGTCGGCGATCAGTGTGCCGGCGCCGGTGGAATCCAGTGCGCTTGCCAGCGCCAGGGAGCCGCCGAACAGCAGGACGACCTTCAGGTCGATGGACTTCAGTGCCTCATTTTCGGTGACGACTCCGGTCAGGACCAGGAAACATGCAGCGACGCAGGCGGTGACCTGAAGCTTGATCCCGATCTGACTCTCGAAAATCATAGCCAGGATGCAGACGATCAGGACGATCAGGGACACATACTGTTTCCAGACGGGAATATCGTCAAAGCTTTTCTGCTTCTCAACTGCATCCATTGTTCTTCCGGTGCCGTCCGGGAGGAATTTGTATCCGACCAGTGCGTAGAAGAGGATGCCTGCGATCAGCATGGGGACACCTACCGGTGCATACATGAAGAAGCTGGTCGGCTCGCCCATCTCCTGCAGAGCGTTCACGCCCATCAGGTTTCCGGGAGCGCCGATGATCGAAAGGTTTCCGCCGAGTGCTGCTGCAAAGACCAGAGGCATGAGAAGACGGCTTCTGGAGTATCCGGACTCGTCCGCGATGCCGCAGACCACCGGGATCAGGACTGCGGCGGTGCCGGTGTTGGAAAGGAATCCGGACATGACACCCACGATGACCATGATGGCGACGATCAGCATCCGTTCGCTCTTCGCGAATTTCGTGACGATTCCGCCGATGCGGTTCGCCATGCCGGTCTCGAACAGGGCCTGACCGACAACGAACATGCCGACGCAGAGGATGACGTTGGAATTGACATAGCCTGCAAATGTTGTTTTGACGTCAAGAACGCCTGTCAGGTTCAGGCCCAGTGCGACGATGGTCGCCGTCAGGCCGAGCGGGATCTTTTCCAGCACAAAACTGATGACTGCAAACGCGAGAAAAATCAATGTGATGGTAGTTGGTGACAAGTTCATTTACCCCCTTTGGTCCTGGTTATTTCCGCGGATCATCTCTTTGCACCGGCCGATGCGTTTTCTGTGAGTTCATTGTATCCCTCTGCAAGACATAGTTCAAATTAATGAAAAATGTAGTACAATAAAAATTTTTTATGACAGATGGACAATTATTCCTGGCAGCGGTATGCTGAAAACGAACGTGCACAAAGAGCGCAGACACGGGACTCAGTATACAGATAACAGAATGTACGCACAGAATGCTGCGCAATACCTGTGAAGGAGGCTGCATGACACTTGCCCAGTTAAGATATTTCTGCACTGCCGCCCAGTACCACAGCATAACTAAGGCGGCGGAAGCTTTGTTCGTGACGCAGCCCACCATTTCCATCGCCGTGAGGGATCTTGAGAAGGAGTTTTCCCTGACTCTCTTTTCCCACGCAAACAACCATCTGGTGCTGACTGCGGAGGGAGAGGAGTTCTACCGGAAGGCCTATGCGATCCTTGCATCCTGCGATGACCTTCAGGCGGAGTATGTCAGCCTGGAACGGCACCGGATCCAGGTCCGGATCGGAATCCCGCCGATGCTGAGCACGGTCTTTTTCCCGGAACTTCTGGATGCTTTCCACACAAAACATCCGGACATCTGGCTGGAATTGCAGGAGTTCGGTTCGGTCCGATGCTGTGACCTGGTTCAGGACGAGATCCTGGACATCGGCCTCATCAACATGGAGATCCACAATATCGATAAATACAATTCTATGGAACTTACGCGCGATCCCCTTTATTACGTGGTTTCCCCGCAGCATCCTCTCGCGGGGGAGGCGGAGCTTTCGCTGTCCATGCTGGACGGTCAGCCGCTGATCCTCTATAATCAGGATTCGGTCCAGAACCAGATCCTTCAGGCACGTTTCAACGCGCTGAACATTTCTCCCCGAATCGTCATGCGGAGCAGTCAGCTTCAGACGATACTTAAGTTTCTTCGTCAGGGCAGCTGTGGATGCTTTTTCTACCAGCGGGTGCTGGCGCAGTTCCCGGAACTTACCGGTATTCCCCTCACGTCTCCAATCATGACAAAGGCCGGCCTGATATGGAAGCGTGGACGTTTCATCAGTGCCGGCATGCAGGCTTTTATCAGTTTTTGCAGGGATTTCTACCGGTCCTGAAGGACTTTTACCTGCTCAGAAGGAATCCGTCCCGGCATCTTTCAGAGCTTTTTTCCTGTGATTTGATATACTGTCATAGGACTGACTGAATTGAATGCTCCCGCAGCTTTAGAAGCGGGACTTGAATTATGAAGGGAAAAGGGATGGAATCTGACAGACTGCAGAAAAATGAAAGGGTGATCTGGGCCTGGTACCCGGTGACGGTCCTCACGGCGGTGTTTTGCTGTGTGCTGTGGGGAAGCGCCGTACCTACGATCAAGATCGCCTATGAACTGTTTCAGATCGGGCCGGAGGATACCGCATCGAGGATCCTCCTGGCGGGCACCAGATTCATGATCGCGGGCGTGATGACCATCGCGGCCGGTTCCCTGCTCGCCGGAAAGCTCCTGGTGCCGAAGAAAGAAAGCCGGAGGAAGGTCGCAGTCCTTTCCCTGGTGCAGACGGTGCTGCAGTACTATTTCTTTTTTATGGCGCTGGCAAACACGTCAGGTGTGCGGGGGTCGATCATCGTCGCTGCGGGCAATTTCTTCACGATCCTGTTTGCGGCTTACATTTTCCGCTTCGAAAAGATGACCCTGCGGAAGATGCTGGGCTGCCTTGTGGGGTTCGCGGGGATCCTGACGATCCTCGGAGGAGGAAAAGCCCTGGCGGAAGGGGGACAGATGACCCTTGCCGGCGAGGGCGCCATGCTGGCATCGGACTTCTTCTATGCGGCATCGGGCTGTCTCATCAAAGTTTTCTCGCGGGATGAGAACCCGGTGACGCTGAGCGGATATCAGTTTTTCACCGGCGGAATGATCCTTGCCGTGATCGGCCTGTTCATGGGAGGAAGACTGGATTTCAGAGGCATGAACTGCGTGCTGAACCTTCTCTATCTCGGGTTTATTTCAGCCGGCGCATATACAATGTGGGGCGTGCTGCTGAAGTATAACACGGTAAGCCGGGTGTCGATCCTGGGATTCGTAAACCCTGTGATGGGCGTTCTTTTGTCGGCACTGTTCCTCGGGGAGGGCAGGGAAGCGTTTTCCCTGACGGCCATCCTGGCTCTGCTTCTTGTCAGCGCAGGGATCGTGATCGTCAACACCGCGGAGAAAAAATGACAGGAACGGAAAAGCTGACAAGACCGGAAAAGCTGACAAGACCGGGAAAAGGCCGGAGAAAGACCGGGAAAGAAAACAGATAAGAAAAGGACCTGTAAACTATGACAACACAGAAAAAACTGGATCTCCGGGAATTTGCGATACTCTCATTGGCGACGCTGATCATCGCCGCCGCAGTGTTCTTTTTCCTGGTCCCGAGCCGGACTTCCGTGAGCAGCATCTCCGGTCTGGCGATTGTCCTGACCAACTTCATTCCTCTGCCCGTATCGGCCATCACCATGGTCCTGAACGTGGTCCTGCTGATCATCGGCTTCCTGACCTGCGGCAATGATTTCGGCATCAAGACCGTTATAACGAGCATCCTTCTGCCCCTGTATCTCGCGGTCTTTGAGAAGCTGTTTCCCGGGTATGAATCCATGACCGGCAGCGACTGGCTGGACGTGGTCTGCTACATTTTTACCGTCAGCATCGGCCTCGCCATCCTGTTCAACAGGAATGCATCCTCCGGCGGCCTGGACATCGTCGCGAAGATCATGAACCGGTATCTCCACATGGATCTGGGGCACGCGATGAGCATGTCGGGTATGGTCGTTGCCCTCTCATCCGCCCTGGTCTATGAAAAGCGGGCCGTGGTCCTCTCCATTCTCGGGACTTATCTTAACGGACTGGTGCTGGACCATTTCATTTTCGGACAGGACATGAAGCGCAGGGTCTGCATCGTCTCTCTGAAAAAGGAGAAGGAGATCCTGGATTTCATTCTTTACACACTTCACAGCGGAGCCACGCTGTATGATTCCATCGGCGCATATACCGGGGACCGGCACACGGAGATCATCACCATCGTGGACAAGCATGAATATCAGAAGCTGATGGATTACATCATCAGCACGGACCCGGATGCCTTTGTCACCGTCTACAATGTCAGCAATATGCGGTACCGTCTGAAGCCGAAGAGCAGTGCGGAAGCCGGCGCGCGGCACGGGGCGTGAAAGAGAAAAGGAGAAACCAATGAAGATCGACCGCATTGACCATCTGGTGATCACGACAGCAGATCCGGAAAAGATGACACCGCGGTCCATTACGACCTGGGTGTCTGCCTTGTTTCGGGAATCGATCCCGAGAGGGGAAAGAGCGAACTGGAGATCGCGGCATCGATGAAAGACGATCCTGATCTTTCTGTGTCTGCGGAAAATGTTCTGGCTGCTTTAAACCAGGAGCAGTAACATGGCGCCTGACGCTCCTGAAAAGCTGCGACGGGAAGATCTGAAAACAGACATTTGAGGAACAGCTGCCGGTGTTTTTGCCGGCAGCTGTTCCTCTTACTGTCCCGCGTGAACACGTATTACTAAAGCACTCATGTTTTGACGAAAACAGTATAACTATGCATTTTTCGCCCGTTTATATTTATCTTTAAATATGATATTATATTAAATGTTTATACTCTGAAGTAGTGCACTGTCATGGCCGGCCCGTGCCGATGCATTTCTTCAGAGAAAAGATCAAAAAGGGCTCTAATAGCTGGAATAGGAGGTGCCTATGGAATTACAGATTCAAAACCTTGTATCCTCGATCCGTAAAGAGGGGATAGAGGCGGCGAATAAGGAAGCCGAGTCCATTATTGCGGAGGCTAAGAAGAAAGCGGAAGCGATCGTGGCCGGTGCAAAGACGGAGGCGCAGCAGTACAAAGACAGCGCGGAGAAGGATATCGCGATCCTCCGTGAGAGTGCTGCAGTAAGTGCCGAGCAGGCAAAGAGGGATGCCGTCCTGGCATTCAAGGCAGAAGTACAGGGCGAATTCGAGAAGCTTCTCGCTGCGGACATCGGCAAGGAGTTTTCCGGAGAGAGTCTTGGAAAGCTGATCCGGGCTGCAGTGACAGGGGAGGATATTTCCGCATATGCCGCTGAAGTCTCAGATGTAAGCGATGCCCTGAAGCAGGAGCTTGCAAAGGAGATCAAGGACGGCCTTGAGATCCGTCCCACAAAGAGCGTTCAGAAGGGGTTCCGTCTCGCAGCCAAGGATGGTTCCGGATATTTCGACTGCTCTGACGACGCGATCATGGAAATGCTCATGCCGTACTTCAGAAATCTGGACTTCCAGTAAAGGAGGCACCAAGTGGCTTCTTATTATTATCTGATAGCAAGCCTGCCTGAACTGGGTACAACTGGAGATATGCCGATCACGTACGATGAATTCCTGTCCTGCTGCCAGTCCAATGTGAGCGAACAGGATTATGAGATCCTTAAAAACCTGACGTTCTCTTCCAAAAAAGGCCCTCTGGTAGAGGACTGGGCAAAGTTTTACCAGATGCTGACCAGGGAACTGGGTTATCAGAGAAGCCTGAATCTCGGAAGAAGCTATTCATCTTCGTATGACAAGGACGCATTTATCTCTCAGGCTGTTGCATCGGCACTCTCAGCAAAGAATCCGCTGGAAGCAGAGCGGGGACTTCTGGAGTACGAGTTTCAGGCTCTTGACTCAATGGTAGGACTGCATATGTTCGACGACTATGTACTGTTCGGCTATGCGATCAAGTTGAAGCTGCTGGAGCGTCTCTCATGCTTCGAAAAGGAGAAGGGCAAGGCTGAGTTTCAGTCACTCTTTGACGGGATACAACAGCAAGTATACAGTTTGTAACAGGAGTATAGTATGAAAACAGAAACAGGATTTGTAGCCGGAGTCAACGGCAACCTGATCAATGTTGATTTCAAAGGCTCCGTCCGCAAGAATGAGGTGGGTTACATTCTTGTTGAGGGCAAGCGCCTGAAGGGCGAGGTCATCCGGATCAACAACGGCATCGTCAGCATGCAGATCTACGAGATGACGAACGGCATCAAGGTGGGAGATCCGGTGGAATTCACCGGCGAACTCATGAGCGTGGATCTGGGACCCGGACTGCTGACGCAGGTGTATGACGGTCTGCAGAATCCGCTGCCCAAGCTGGCGGAGGAATGCGGTTTCTTCCTGGAAAGAGGCGTCTATCTGGACGCGATCCCGGACCGTGAATGGGAATTCACACCGGTTGTCAAGGAGGGAGATTCCGTGAAGGCGGGAAGCACCATCGGCACCGTTCCGGAAGGATTGTTCACCCACCATATCATGGTTCCTTTCACCCTGAAGGGAACAGACTGGACCGTAAAGTCCATCAAAGCGAAGGGTTCCTACAATGTCCGGGAGACCATCTGCGTGATCGCGGACAGCAAGGGCGAGGAGAAAGAGCTCTCCATGGTGTTCAGCCAGCCCATCAAGCAGCCGGTGAAGTGCTACGCTGAAAGGCTTCGCCCGAATGAGCCGCTGGTCACGAAGATCCGCTGTATCGATTCCTTCCTGCCCGTGGCCAAGGGCGGCACCTTCTGCACCCCCGGACCCTTCGGCGCAGGCAAGACCGTGCTTCAGCACATGCAGGCAAAGAACTCTGACGTGGATATCGTTATCGTCGCGGCGTGCGGAGAGCGCGCGGGCGAGGTCGTCGAAGTCCTGAAGGAGTTCCCGGAACTGATCGACCCCAAGACAGGCCGCTCCCTGATGGAGCGTACCATCATCATCTGCAACA
>Ga0256407_10003792_pt1 | contig 26256 bp, 22 predicted proteins | sample RumenRJG_04DNA_FD_193489 | JGI IMG/M metagenome (GOLD analysis project Ga0256407, IMG submission 193489) | Bovine rumen microbial communities from Lethbridge, Alberta, Canada - RJG_04 | ecosystem: Host-associated > Mammals > Digestive system > Stomach > Rumen | place: Canada: Alberta... | reverse complement strand
CCACTTCGGCTCCAAGGACTCAGTACTTGCTGTTGGCTAGACTTTACAAGATGGGATTCGCACCCACTAGATTATGTGCACCGAACTAGCGCACCACCTTGCTTAAATTATATTAAAAAATATAATTATATGGCATCCATTTTTATGGTATAGTTTTTATTCATTAAGATATTTTTTTATATAAATAAGCATTTACGAAGGAGCCAAAAGTCTATTTTTTTTAGCCAAAAGTCTAAATAATGCTCGAAAGATTTCAACTTCTTGAATAAAAAGCATAATGATTTTATAATCATATAAAGGGGTGATGCTTATGAAAATTTTAATATGTGAGGATCAAGCCGTTTTGCTCGATGGCTTAATTTTGGCCTTAAGCAAAGAGAAAAGCTTTGAGGTTGTTGCCTCAATCAAAAACGCTAAGGATATATATCGCACCTTAAAAGAGGTGAAATGTGATTTAGTTCTAACAGATATTATCACAGAAGAAAAGAACAATGCCTTAAATTATATTAAAGAAATTAGAGATGCTTATCCTAACCTTAAAATAGTTGCAATTACAGGATTCCCTGACATCTCCTTCATGGAAAAAGCCAAAAATGTAGGAGTAAACTCCTTTGTATATAAGAATATCTCTACGGAGGAGCTTATTAGTGTAATCAAAAATACAAGCACAGGCTATAGCGTATTTCCAAACAATGAAAAAACAAAGGATTTAATTGTATCTACTTTAACGGAAACAGAGCTTAAAATCGTTAGATTATATTCTAGCGGACTAGAAAGAGAAGAAATTGCTAAAGAATTATTTATGTCCAATTCTAGCTTAAAAAGCCATATTTCTCAAATTCTTTTAAAAACAGGATTCCCATCCTTAGCTCGTGTTGCAATATATGCAATATCTAATGGACTTGTCGTATTATGAAAGCAAAGATAAGATTTTTAATTTTAATTACACTATTGTCCTCCTTCTTTATTGCATTCCTTTTGGGAATGCTTTTTAAGAATGGATATTTAGTTGGTGGAGAATTCGATTATTTCATTACCTATATCCTAATGTTCTTCTTCTTATTCTGGGGAATATCTATCATTTATAGAACCCAGTTTTCTAAGGTTAGAACGATTATGATTCTTATTGTATTAACTAGCTTTTTATGGATAGCCTTAAGATTTATGAAGTGGCTTCCTAATATAGAACCGCTTTCCATTTATATTGATTATGCCTTTAATATTCCTATGATGGGGCTTCCATTATTATTCTTAATCATTAATATAGAAAACTACTATCCAAATCTAAAAAGGAAAAAAGGCTTATACACAACTCTATTATCTATATACACTATTCTTATTCTCTTCGCATTAACCAATAGCCTCCATCATTTTGTCTATAATAATTACGAAATAACAAATCCTATAGATAATCCTAAAATTGTTGTAATCAAATATTCCTATGGAATAATGAATTATGTCATTTTAGCTTATTCCATCCTTTTATTGCTTTTTGGATTTTTTATCTTATTCCTAGGAGTATTTAAAAAGTTAACCATCAAGCAAGCATTCACCATAGGCTTACTTATAAGCTTATATTTTACTTATTTAATTTTATATACAATAGGCTTGAGTCTCATAAGAAAAACCCAATTCTTAAAGGATTTTGCATTAATGAATACAATCTTTCTATATTCCTTACTCGAGCTCACCATGTATTTTGGATTCATCCAGAATAGTGGAAGGTATGTATATAATTTTAAAAGATCTATGCTTCCTATAGGCATTTATGATGAAGGGAAAAACCTACTATATAGAAGCGAAAGCTATGATGAAATTAAATATTTAACAAATGATTCGAATTATCTATTTAAGGAGAAAAGCATTGGAGAATATAAAATTATCATTGAGGAAAATCTTTCTGAAATTATTCATTTACAGGATAAAATTAAAAAAGAAAATGATGAGCTATTAAAAAGTGAGACATTGCTAAGAAATATGCTAAAGGTAAATTCTATGGAAAAAGCTATTAATTTTAGAATATCCCTTACTACAGAGATTAAAAGATTAATTGATGATAACCTAAAAGAAGTCCATAAATTAAGTGATTCGCTACCAAATAGAATGAATACAGAAAATTATAACGAATGTAAAAGAACCATGAAAAAAACGGCATTACTCTTGGCTTATATGAAGCAAAAATGTCTTTTAGTTTTACAGGCAAAGGAAAGACAAACCTTAAGCTATCAAGCATTTAATTTAATTTTAGATGTTATCAAAAATGATATTAAGGTTGTTGATTTTAATCAGGTAGCTATCAATCTCTTATTCAAAGAAGAAATTGATATTTATTTTGCAACACTAGTGAATGATTTTATAAATGATATTGTAAAGGAGTATTCCTTCAAAAATGTCTTTTTGTTAATTATTATTAATCCAAATACCAACCAAGCTATATTAGAATTAAGTGGAGTAGATGAAATCAAGGAAATAAAAAATTATAAATGGTTAAAAACGGAGGATGGAATTCGATATATTATGGAGGTGCATCATGAATAATATTTTGGATTTATCCCCAACCATTAGGCTTCTTATTCTCTTCTTTATGATTATATCCATAGGAGCATTATTATCCTCCATAACCATTCAAATCATTTGTAAAAGGAAAAAGCTATATAACATATACTTAATTTCTATATTTCTATCATTACTCATTTTATCTATAACGAGAACGCCAATAATAAGAGATATTCCTATACTTTTATCGACTGTTTTAAATTATACATTAATAATCCCATTTTCTTTAGGAATTCTATGCTTCATCCAAGATAAAAAAATTATTTATATTCTAGATTCCATATGGTTTTTGATAAATTTACCATTCTTTAGCTTTATTCCTTATTATGGATATATCATTTCCTTTTTATTTTCCTATATGCTATATAGATCCTTCATAATATTCTTTGATAATGTAGATAGAATTAAAATAAACCCTGGTGCCCTAAGCATTAAATACGCATTAGATGATATTAGTGAAGGAATTGCATTTTTCAATACCTTTGGACAAATTACCTATATCAATCAAAGCTTAAAGGATATATTAAAGAAATTAAATATCTCATCCTTCTCTTTAGGTAGCGATATTATTTCTTCTCTTCTCAATTATTCACTTACAAAAGGAAGGTATATAAGTGAAAATTCCTTTATTATTCATTTAGAGGATAAGTCTTATAAATTTAGCTTTGATCATCCATTAACACAAATCGCATCCAATGATATCACTGAAGAGGAAATGCTTACTATGGAAATGATGAATAAAAGACAGCAATTATTCAAAAATAATGAGGAATTAACCCTAAAGCTTAAAAGTCTTGCCAATATCAAAAGGGAAAAGGAAATTCTTACTATGAGAGGACATCTTCATGATGATTTAGCACAGAAGCTTTCCATTTTGCATATGTTTATATTAAATGACGAATCTAATAATTTAGTAGAACTAAAGAATATGATTTCTATGTTTAAAATTAATCCTGAGGAGGCTTATAAAGAGGAGGATGTCAATGATTTAATCCATATTCTAGCTGAGGTTGGAATTAAGCTTAGTATTGAAGGGGAATATCCTAAGGAGGTTGAAATTCAAAAATTCCTAAATAAGGTAATAAAGGAAACAACAACCAATGCGATAAGGCATGGTAAAGCAAATAATATTTTAATTAATATAACCAATGATAATAAGAATTATTGCTTCTCTATAACAAATGATGGTATCATACCAGAAAATATTGCCTATGGTAATGGATTAAACAGCATCCTAAGAGAGATAGAACAATTTAATGGTTCTATAAAAATAGATACCAATTCTTGTTTTAAAATCACCCTTAATATCCCAAAGGAGCATTAAATAATATTTAATCCCATAATAAAAATACCCTTAAGTCTTTCTAGATTTTCTCTAGTCCAACTATAGGGGTATTTTTTTATAGATTTTTAATTAATTCATCATAAATATCCTTATAATGATCTCCAATGATACCAAAATCCATTTCCTTATAGCTCCAAATCGCTCTACCAATATGGTATTTTTCAAAGATATTATGGATTTCCTTTATCCAAATTAAGGAAGAGGATGGATCCGCTCTATCTATAACTCCATATTCTCCGCAATATAAATAGGTATCACATTTTTCTGTATATAGGATAGCCTCTTTAAAGATTTCTTCAAATAAATTGCCTTTCAATAGCTCTATTGCATGATCTAATGTACCTAATGTACCATTGACTAAGGATGGGCATACAGTGGCAATAGCCTTATATTCTTCTATTGGCATTGGGTATTTGATTCTAAAATCTAGTGGCATCTTATCCATCCAATAGGCACCCTGGTGGGTGAATGCCATAGGCTCATAACAATGAATATTAAATACGATATTCGAATCCTTTGGCTTTGGTATAAACTTCACTGCCTTAACGCTAGAATAGCCTACCCCACCAAATAGAATTTTAACATCCTTTGAATTTCTTCTAATTACATCGATACAGGAGTCTGCAAGATCATTCCATTCATTTAAAACATCAAAGCTTGTAACCTCATTTAGCATTTCAAACATCATCATATAAGAATATTTCGCATATCTTTTAGATAATCTATCCCAAATATCTAAGAATAATTCTTGAAGCTTCTTATCATGAAAGAAATCGCTAGAATATTCAAAATCATCAAAGGAATAGCCTGGTGCCTTATGTAGATCTAAAACAATATTTAACTCATATTTTTGACACCAAGAAATACATAAATCAATATATTTATATCCAATAGGATTATCGATTCTTTCCTTTTCCTTATAGATATTTTCAAAATCTACAGGTAATCTTAAATGGTCACAGCCCATTTCCTTAATTCTTTTGATGTCTTCTTCTTTAATAAATGTATCTATGTGGGATAATTCTAGTGGGCCCTGTGATAGCCACCCACCAAGATTTACTCCCTTCATATAACCCTTTAATTCCTTCATTTTATACCTCTAAACCAAAAGTATATTCTATGGTTTCATTATATTCCTCTCCCTTTTTAAGGATATCTCTTTTTTCCTCTAAAAAGGATGAATTAATTGTATTTGGATGATACATGCATTCTAAACATACTGCATAATATGGCTTCATCGGAAGACGATTATTCATAATCTCATGTCCAACATAATTACATGTATAAACAACTACCGTAGGGTAGGTTGTTTTTATTTTTAAGACTCTTTTGGATACCTCATCCTTTAATATAACCTGATATCCTGATAAATCATCAAAGATATAAGGGAAATCATACCCATTGGTATTATCCTTTATTTCCTTATCGTTAATATAATCCCCTATTTTATGCATATTTTTAAAGGAATATATTTTCTTACAAGGAACGATACCCTGTGGTAATAAATTCTTAATTTCCTCCATATTCGATGCGTTTATATAAAGCATATGATTCATTATATCTCTTTTGGCATTACCGCTTAAATTAAAATAGCTATGATTGGATAGATTAAGCAATGTATCCTTATCAGATACACCCTTATAGGTTAGGGTTAGCTTATTTTCTGTATTATATAATCTATAGATTACCCTTAAATCTAAATTTCCAGGATAGCCTGATTCTAAATCCTTAGATTTATAATAGAATTCAACCTCTATATATTCCTCTAAATCGACTCTCTTATAAGAAAATTCCTTATAGCTTAAGCCATCAAGCCCACCATGAAGTCCATTTTTATCATAGGATGGTATTTTATATAACTTACCATTTAGCTTAAATTTAGAGTCACTAATTCTACCTGCAGTTCTACCAATGGTCTTTCCAAGCTGGCTTCTTTCAGTATTAAATTCATATTTGTCCTTAGTTGTATAAATAATAGATTCAAATCTATTCTCATAATCTAAGGTTTTAATATCATATATCGAAGCTCCTACGGTAGATAATACTACCTCTGTATTATATTTATTTCTAAGTTCAATAAATTTCATGAATCCATTCCGCCTTTTTTTATTAAATCCCTATAAAAATAATAAGAATCCTTTGGAAGTCTTTTCCCTGTTTTATAATCTAAATAAACTAAACCAAATCTTTTTCTAAGACCACTATTCCATTCAAAATTATCAAATAAGCTCCAATAAAAATATCCTTTTATTGGTATTTCCTTAGATACATCTAAAAGCTCTTTTATATATCTTTTCATATAATCGATTCTTTGTGGGTCATGAACATGACCATCTAAGGAAATAAAATCTACATTACAAAAGCCATTTTCACTAATGATGATTGGCTTTTTATATCTTTCATATAAAAACTTAGGTCCATAATATAATGCCTCTGGTACTACCTGTAGCCAATCGATATTCCCCTCTGGATAGCCAAAGCCAAATTCCTCTTGTTTTAGGTTATGATTCTCTAAGGTATAATAATTTCCTGTATATATATTTTGATATATATAATCAATTGGAGTAGATATAATTTCTAAATCCTCTTTTGTAATATTAGGTAATACATCCTTAAATTCTATATAATATTCCTTTGGGTAATCCCCTAAAAAGATGGGATCAGAATAGATAGCTACACTATTGGCATATTCCTTATATCGATTCAAGCTAAAATATTTTTCCTTACATAAATCATATAATTCCTTATTATTACAAGATGGAATTTGTGGCCTTGAGCATGGGGCAAAGCCAACCGTAGAATTTAAAATATTCCTTCTTATGATTCTTACAGCATGGCCATGGCATAATAATAAATTATGAATGGCTCTAAGCATTGTTTTATCATCATATTTAATGCCTGGTGCGAATAGACATGCATCATGACCCATAAATAGAATACACTGGGGCTCATTTATTGTAATAAAATCCTTAACTAAGCCCGATAAAGCCTTCGTAATTACATCCGTATAATAGCTAAAATATTCAATAATTTTATCATTCGAAAATCCACCTAAATCCATAAGCCAGCTAGGCATATCCCAATGATATAAAGTAACATATGGAGTGATATTATTCTTTAATAATTCCTTGCATAAATTTTGGTAATAAGCTATACCTTTTTCATTTGGTTTATTATCTTTGGTTATAACTCTACTCCATGAAATTGAAAATCTATAGGCAGAAACTCCTAATTCCTTTAAAAGCCTTACATCATCCTTATATTTTATATAAGAATCACATACGATACTACCATCACTCTTATCAATAATATTACCCTCTATTTTACAAAACTCATCCCAAATGGAAGGAGTTCTACCATCCTTATCTATAGATCCCTCAATTTGATAGGAGGCTGTTGCACATCCAAATATAAAATCCTTATTAAACATAAATTAACCTCCAAAAAAGGCAATGAAAACCATTGCCTTTTAATTCTTAGCCCTTAACAGCACCGCTTGTTAAATTCTTCAAAATGAATTTTGAGAATACTAAATATACAATTAATAATGGCACAACGGCTAATAGCATAACCATATATACTCTACCTAAATCAAAGGCAGATGTATTCGATGGGTCATTTAAGATTGCAAGTGCTAGTGGAATTGTCTTTAAATTGTTTGGTGCGTTCGCAAGTAATAGCTGTGGAATAAAGTAATTATTCCAGCTAGATACGAAGGAGAAAATGAATTGAATTGCCAAGGCTGGCTTTAGGATTGGTAAAACCATACCATGGAAGATTCTAAGCTCATTGGCACCATCCACTCTTGCAGCCTCAACCATCTCCTTTGGTAGAATTGCTTCTAAGTACTGCTTAATATAGAAGAATACAATTGGAGATGCGATAGCTGGAATGATTAATGGAATATAGGTTAAAATTCCGCTACTTGGAGAGATTAATCCCCAGTCATTACACATCTTAACTAAACCAATTGCTCCAACCTGAGATGGAACCATCATAACTAATATGATGAATAAGAATGCCACTCTCTTTAGCTTAAAATTATACATATGAATACCATATGCAGTTAAAGCACTAAAGTATACCGAAAGCACTGCAGAAATGAACGAAATTAGGAAGGAGTTAATCATACCGTTAACTACTGGAATTGGAGCATCTAGCATAGATTTCCAGTTATCAGCAAAGCTTTTACCTGGTAATAAGCTGAATCCAGTTTGAATTTCTGCATGAGATCTTGTGGAATTAATAATTAATATATATAGTGTAAAGATACAAATGAAGGATAATAAGATTAATATTGTATAGGCAATAATCCTTCTTATAATTAACGCTGCCTTAGCCTTAGTAGATAATGCATCATTTCCGGCGCCTCTTGTATCTAATACTCTTACATTTTCAATACTACTTTCCATTAGCTGTCACCTTCTTATGCTTTTTTGGAACTGCATCCTTGTAGGATACGAAGTATACAACAAGGCTTAATGCTGCAGTCATAATGAAGATAATTACGGAAATAGCACCTGCATCACCATAATTCTGGCTTCTTGTGAAGACTTCATTCAAGTACATAACTAATGTTCTTGATGTTAAATTTGGTCCACCAGCCTTGTTGAACATTACGGCAACATCGAATAGCTGGATACCACCAATTAATGAAGTAATAAATACATAGATGAAAATAGGCTTTAATAGTGGCATTGTGATATCCTTGAATGTTCTAAATGCGCCAGCACCATCTACTGTTGCTGCCTCAAAGATATCCTCATCAATTCCCATTACACCACTCATTAATAATAAGGTTGTATTACCAAACCACATAATAAAGTTAATTAATCCAATAAAGATACGATTCCACTCTACAGATGCGGAAATATCATATGGTTCGCTAATCCATCCCCATTCCATTAAAATATTCATAATTGGTCCTTGTCTTGATAATAATGTCATAAACAAGAAACCAAATGCTGCTGCCATGATTAAGTTTGGCATATAAATTACGGTCTTAAAGAATCTTTGACCTTTTATTTTTAATCTTCTATCTGTAAACCATACCGCAAGTAACAAAGAAACTACAATTTGTGGAATAAAACAAATTAGCCATAAAACTAATGTGTTTCCTAGATATTGCCAAAAATCAACAGTGGAGAACAAGTGTATGTAATTTTGGAAACCTACGAAATTAGGTCCTACCACATCAAGTAGCTCTGTACGATATTCGAAAAAACTATAGAAAAAGGTTTGAAGTAAAGGCCATAAGGCGAATACAGCATATACTAAGAAGAATGGAATAATTAACAAATAACCCCATTTGGCATAATTAACCTTTTTTCTGGTTGTAGATAGTTCTTTTCTTTCTAAAACTGCACTTTCCATGCATAATCACCAACCTTACTTTAAATTAGGGCAGGCTTTTGCCTGCCCCTTTATTTGCTTTAATTGCTTATTATTTAGATAACTCTTTATGAATATCAGTAACCTTCTTATAGAAGTTTTCCCAAGCCTTATCTTCAGTTACTGTACCAACAAAGTAATCCTTCATAGCTTCTTGAAGCTTTTCATTGATTGTCTGATCATATGCAGAAATATTGCTCATATCAATCTTTGGAGCTGCCTGTGCGAATAATGCAACATGATTCTGTCCACCTAAGAATTCTGAACCATAGTTAGGGTCATTTGCAAGCTTATTCATTGCAGTCTTATTGTTTGTATAATCTAAAGTATCTCTTGTGATCTTTTCAGCGATTGTAGCATCACAAGTTAACTTCTTCATAATGTCTAAAATTTGAGACTTGTTATCTGTACCAGCAGCTGCTGCGATCCAAGTACCACCCCAGTAATAAGAAGCTGGGCCTTCACATACTCTATACTTACCAACTAGGTTTTCACCTGCATCATTCTTAATTTCAGCGTTGCCTGCTAATGTGAAGTTAATTCCCCAAGTTGAGAAGAAGAATCCAAATGTATTACCATTAATTGTCTGCTGTGCATTCCAAGAAGTATCCCATAAAGATGTCTTGTTGTTATAACCCTTATCAGTATAATCCTTAGTCTGCTTAATCCAAGCCTTTAATTGATCATCGATAACAATCTTTTTATCCTTATTTACTAAAGGAGCTTTAATGTTATTAGAGAATACACGGTATGAATCATCATAACCAGAAAGCATTGCATAACCCTTTTCCTTCATTTGTGCAGCAACAGAGTCAAACTTAGACCAGTCTGCAACCTTCTTCTGTACTTCTGCAGGATCATGAGTGCCTAAAACCTCATCTGCAATATCCGTTCTATATGCGAATAGACCTGGAGTTGCCTGCCAAGAAACACCCTTAAGCTTGCCATCTACAGATGCAATCTTCTTTGTATAATCATACATATCCTTAGTATCGTTATCCGTTAAACCTAAATCCTTAACGTCTACTGTATATTTAGAGTTTACATACTTTAAAGCATAATCAGCTTCGAATAAGAACATATCTACCTTATCGTCAGCCTTTGCAGTATCCTGTGCCTTTAATGCAGTATCCAAAGCGTTCTGATATGCTCCACCCTGGTTTGCAGTCATCTGGAATTTAACTACAGTTCCATCCTTTAATGTAAACTGCTCGTTCTTCTTATCCTCTGACTTAATTTCAGGATAATAATCTCTAAATCTAGAAATGAACTCGTCATTCCATACTCTAATGTTTAAAACCTTACCACCATCGGAAACAGAAGATCCCTGCTCACCACATGATGCTAAACCAAATAATGCTAGTCCCCCTAAAGCAGCTACTGCTGCACCAGTTAAAATTCTTTTTTTCATAATTCTTTTTGTCCTTTCAGCAAATACTATTACTTTTCCCTTTTAATTTTTTGTCGTTTTTAAATGGTCAACACCCATTATATTTTTGAATAACTACTTCAATCTTCTCACAGTTTCACCTGTTTGAAGTCTCCCACTTACCAAAGTTCTATCCGCAATAGTGATCTTTGGATTTTCAATTAAACCAATAAGTTTTTTCGTTGCCTGAATACCTATTTCAGTAGAATTCTGAACATATGTTGTAATTATAGGTCTTAGTAACCGAGAAAGCTTAATTCCATCGTACCCAACAATACTTACATCCTCAGGAATCTTAAGCCCATGCTTTTCAATTTCCGTGATTCCTCCAAGTAAGGAGTAATCGTCTGGATACATAATTACTGTAGGTCTTTCCTTTAATGCTAATAATTCTCTTGTCGCTTCGCCACTTACCTTCGGTATATGATACCTTCCTTTCTTTACATATTCATCATTTACTTCAATCTTATTTTCAGCACACGTTTTATAGAAACTTGCAACACGCTTTTGCGTAACCGATGTATCATCACCTGTAATAAACGCGATTTTCTTATGTCCCATTTCCACTAGGTAGTTTACTATGTCCTTAACACCTTGTACGTTATCGGATACTACAGATGCGACATCGTTGAATTCGTAATCTATTGTAACTGTCGGAATTTCACTGTCCACAAGCTGTATAACCTCAGGATCCCTGAAATCAACACTTGCGATGATTACACCATCCATGTTACGATATCTTGCATGCTCGTAAAAGCTTAAGTGGTCATGACCAAAATGGTGTGAGATAAATGTTATATCATATCCATGCTTTTCTGCTTCATCCTTAATTGAATTAAGAATAGCAGAGAAGTATTCGTGCTCTAATCCAGAACTTGTTTCATCCACAAATAGAACGCCTATGTTATAACTTCTTTTGGTTTTAAGCAATCTGGCGGATGCATTTGGAATATACCCCATTTCCGCTGCAACCTCACGGATACGCTTTGCCGTTTCTGGATTCAGATCGGATTCACCGTGCAATGCTTTACTAACAGAGGCAATTGATAATCCGCATCGTTCGGCGATATCTTTAATCTTTACCATAATAATCACCCACTTTTTTTCAAGGCTTCTTAAACGTTTTCGTACCTTTATTATATGTAAACGTTTTTTCTTTGTCAACACTTTTTTGAAAAATATTTAAAATTTCTTAAAATTGTCAATTTTTCTCATTTTTTTATGATTTTAGTGTTGATTTTCCTTATTTTCCTATATATAATGAAGAAAAAAGGCTTCCGTAAACGTTTATGTAAGCAATTGTGAGGGTTATAATTATGAAATATGGACATTTCGATGATAAATTATGCGAATATGTAATAACGAATTATAATACACCTCTTCCTTGGATCAATTATTACGGCCAAGACGGGTTCTTTAGCTTAATGAGTAATACATGTGGGGGATACATGTTCTATAGGGATGCTAAGCTAAGAAGAATAACTCGTTTTAGATATAATAATGTGCCTAGGGATTATGGTGGACGTTATTATTATATTAATGATGGTGGAACCATCTGGAATCCAGGCTTCTTGCCTGTCAAGACAAAGCTAGATAGCTATAAATGTAGACATGGACTTGGATATTCCATTTTTGAAAGTGAAAAAAATAATTTAAAATGTGAGCTTTTATGCTTTGTACCATTAGAGGATTTATGTGAAATTAATCAAATCACATTAAAAAATACCTCTAATGAGGTTAAAAATGTTACTCTACACGGAGTAATTGAGTGGTGCTTATGGAATGCCGTTGATGATAGCACGAATTTCCAAAGAAACTGGAATATTGGTGAGGTTGAGGTAGATGATACTACAATCTATCACAAAACGGAATATAGAGAAAGACGTAATCACTACTCCTTCTATCATACAAATATTAAGCATGATGGATTTGATTCAGATTTAGATACATTCCTTGGATTATATAATTCATGGGTAGATCCAAATGCTGTTAAAAATGCTACTTCTTATAATAGTGTTGCATCCGGCTGGGCGCCTATTGCAGCACATATGTTTAAAATTACATTAAATCCAGGTGAAGAAAAAACAATTATCTTCCAGACAGGATATGTTGAAAATGAGGATGATAAGAAATTTAGCGCACCAGGTGTAATTAATAAGGAAAAAGCTTATCTTTTACAAGAAAAATATTCTACAAAGGAAGCTGTTTTAGCCGCATTTAAGAAATTGAATGATAAATGGAGGACACTTCTATCTACATTACATGTAGAATCGGATAATGACAAATTTGACCGCATGGTCAATATATGGAACCAATACCAATGTATGGTTACATTTAATATGTCAAGATCTGCCTCCTACTACGAAAGTGGTACAGGTAGAGGTATGGGCTTTAGAGATTCCTGCCAGGATTTACTTGGCTTCTTACATCTAATCCCAGGAAAGAGTAAAGAGCGTATTATTGATATCGCATCCATTCAATTCAAGGATGGTTCAACCTACCACCAATATCAGCCTCTTACTAAGCGTGGCAATGCTGATATTGGAGGAGGATTTAATGATGATCCACTTTGGTTAATTGCTGCAGTTAGCCAATATATAAAGGAAACTGGTGATTATACTATCTTAGATCATCCTACCCCATTCAATAATGAGGCAGGAAGCGAAAAGCCATTAATTGATCACCTAAGAGCTTCCTTCAACTTTATCGCAACACATAAGGGTCCTCATGGATTACCACTTATTGGTAGAGCCGATTGGAATGACTGTTTAAATCTAAACTGCTTCTCTAAGACTCCAGGAGAATCCTTCCAAACCGCATCAAACTTCGAGTCTGGTAAGGCTGAAAGTGTATTTATTGCAGGTATGTATGTATTATATGGAAAGGAATTTGCTGAAATTCTTTCAAGAGTTGGTCACAAGAATGAGGCAGAATATGTACTTTCTGAGGTTAGGGCTGTTGAAGAGGCAACCATTAAATATGGTTGGGATGGCAAGTGGTTCTTAAGAGCATACGATGCCTTCTGTAATAAGGTTGGAAGCCATGAATGTGAGGATGGACAAATCTTCGTTGAGCCACAGGGCTTCTGTACAATGGCAAGAATCGGTGAGGATTTAGGCTTTGGTAAAAAGGCCTTAGATTCCGTTCAAGAAATATTAACAAATGATTATGGTGTAGAAATTCTACATCCATGCTATAAGGAATATCACATTGAGCTTGGTGAGGTATCCAGCTATCCAATGGGATATAAGGAAAATGGATCTGTATTCTGTCACAACAATCCTTGGATTGTTATTGCAAATACAGTGATTGGTAATAACGAAAGAGCATTTGATATCTATAAGAGAAATTGTCCTGCTTATTTAGAGGATGTTTCTGAAATACATAAAACTGAACCATACTGCTATAGCCAAACCATCGCTGGTAGAGATGCCAAGAACTATGGTGAGGCAAAGAATAGCTGGCTTACTGGTACAGCATCATGGACTATGTTTGCTGCAAGCCAAGCAATCCTAGGTATTAAACCAGATTATGATGGATTAAGAATTGATCCACATCTACCTAAGGAAATCAAGCATGCTACAGTTAAGCGTGTATTTAGAGGAATTACTTATACTATCACTATCAATAACAATGCCACTGGCAAGTATAAAATGATAGTTAATGATACACCTGTTGATGGAAACTTAATTCCATTCGACAAAAATACTTCCCAGCTTAATATTGTTATTGACTTATAATTTTTTCATATCCCTTCTGCAGTTCTCTCTCTCATACTTTTCAATGCAGAAGGTCTCTCCTTGTTTTTGTTTTAAGTGAATGACAATATTATATAAATGAAGCCAAAGAGCCCCTTTGGCTTCTATTTTTTATTCTTTTTAAAAAGCTAATTATTCATATATAAACATATAAAAAGCCTGGAAAAACGCTAAAATCCAGGCTTTTTTTGCATAAAAAAAACGGGTTACTTGGGGTTGGTCCTAAGTAACCCTATTCAGTTGGCTAATTAATCTGTAAAGCTTTTAGGTCTCTTACCGTAAAGGATGATATTATTATCCTCATCAACGATTAAAGCCTTATTTAGGTCAATATTAACCTTTACAGAATCACGTACATGATAATTCTGATCCTTAACATAGAACTTTAATTGATCATATTTAACAAGTGCATACTTATTAGCACCATAATCCTTTACATCTAAAACCTCAGCATAGAAGCAATTTTCACCTTCATTATCTGTATTGAATAATACGGATAAATGAGTTTTTAATAGCTTCTTACCCTTTGTATTGAACATCTTTTGTGCAATATCAAATGGTACATCAAATGTCATAGTATCAAACTTAAATACAAGCTTTTCCTTAGATTCAAGTACTGGAAGTACATTGATCTTAGTTAATAAGCTAATACGGTCAATTTGATTATCCTGGCCCACAATCTTCATTTGAGCAACATTAATATCAAATCCAACCTTACCAGATAATTCCTGATCTACAGGTGTCTTTAAGAAGGCAATATCCTTACCAGCTCTAATCCAATAAAGATTCTTCTTATCTACTACTTCCTTCTTTTCAATTACACCCTCAAATTCACTACCTAAGGAAACGGCATATGTAGGTACACTAACAGATACCTTGCCATCCTTTACCTCATCTACAACTGCCTTTGGTAATTGTACATGTGTGTTGAAAATAGAAAGTACTCCACCAATAATTTCAGAATCATTTGTGAAATATTCAGGAACTCTTTGAATAACAGATTCCTCTGTATCAAAATCAAATAGATGAATACGTGTTAGGTCAATAGCTACTTTAATAATATCTCCAACCTTAACATCAAAATTCGATAGCATCTTCATACGTACTTCTGTTAAAGAATCCGTAACAAGCTCATCATTTTCCATATCTAAATCAGCATAAACGATAGTTTCAGAGCCTAAAGCCTCTACAACAGTAACTCTAGCATCTAAAACATCAAGCTTTTCATTATTCATGCTCTTGTCATAAATAAAGATATTTTCAGGTCGAATACCAACGCAAACTGCTTTGCCTTGTACAATTTCAGAATCCTTTATCTTAGGTAAAAATTCCTTTAATAAACGAATCTTTGCAAATCCCATACTAAGATAAATAGTATCATCCTTAATTTCATAAGCAGCATTGTAGAAATTCATTTGTGGGGTACCAATGAAGCCCGCAACGAACTTATTTGCAGGATAATTATAAATATTCTTAGGTGTATCAATTTGTTGAATAAAGCCATCCTTCATAACAACAATTCTAGTACCCATTGTCATAGCCTCTACCTGATCATGTGTAACATAGATAAATGTTGTTTGTAATCTTTGATGAAGCTTTGTAATTTCACTTCTCATGGATGCTCTTAATTTAGCATCTAGGTTAGAAAGTGGCTCATCTAATAGGAATACCTTAGGCTTTCTTACGATAGCTCTACCTAAAGCAACTCTTTGACGCTGTCCACCAGATAGAGCCTTAGGCTTTCTATCAAGATATTCAGTTATATTTAAGCTGACAGCAGCTTGTTGTACTCTGTCATCAATTTCTTGGGCAGTAAGCTTTCTGAATTCCATTTCAGGCTCACCATTCTCATCTAGTACTTGTTGACCATTTTCATCAAGCTTTGGCATAAGTACCTTGTTAATCTTTAAGCTATATGCAATGTTATCATACACCGTCATGTGTGGGTATAACGCATAACTTTGGAATACCATTGCTATATCTCTATCCTTTGGTGCGTAGTTATTAACTACCTTATCACCAATCATTAATTCTCCTGCAGTGATTTCTTCCAATCCTGCAATCATTCTTAGCGTAGTTGACTTACCACATCCGGAAGGTCCTACGAATACAATAAATTCCTTATCCTCAATTTCCATTGAGAAATCATTAACAGCCTTAAATCCATTGTCATACACCTTATAGATGTGCTTCATACTCAAACTTGCCATTATAACTCCTCCAAGTCAAGATTTGCCTCTATCGTCCATATTTTACAACAAAAATTTTGAAATGTAAACGATTTACTTAAACGTTTTAGATTTTTTTGCGAAATTTTTTATTTATAACACAAAACAAGCACATTTGTAACGTAAACAAACGATGTTACAAAAGAAAAAAGGGCTTTATGCCCTGTTATCGAAACCATTTAAGAGAATTGCGCCAAGAATATCTAAACAGAATATAAAGGAAAATATAATCGATACAACCAAAAGCTTATTGATCTTCCATTCTCTCCTTATTAATTTATGAATCATATAAGAATAATTTCCCAAATTTGTTGTAATCATAAATATATAGGTAGTAAATACCATAATGAAGATAACGAATGGTATACCTAAATATAGGAATGGATTTAGCATAGCTGTTACAAGTAATACACCTAATATAAAATTAATGATATACCAAGGTATAAGAATGAGCTTTACAACCATTGTAGTCTTTATAGGATTCTTCTCCTCCTTAAATATTCCAAGGATTGCGAATACTAAAGCTACAAAAGAAAATGGTAAAATAGCTAAATTGGCTATTAAACCTGCAAGTAAGAATCCTCCTATAATTTCTGAATCTGTAAATAATAATAAAATTAACGCAACCAAATAGGGTGCTTGTGCCAAATACATGAATATGGCTTCTAAAATTAATGCTATTTTGTTTTTCATACTATAATTCCCCCAAATAAACCCTAGACATTATAATGTAATTCTTTTAAAAAATAAAGGACATTTTATTTCATGTCCTTGTATTTTATCTGATTCTCTTTCTAATTTTACCTATTAGAATACATAAAATTAATACAACTAAATTAATAATTACAATAATACTTCCTGCAGGAGTATCAATATAGTAATTTAAGATTAAGCCTAAAAAACAACAAACGATAGAAATGATGACACTTGAAATAATGACACTCTTATAGGTTTTAAAGATCTGTCTTGCAGAAACTGTTGGGAAAATAATTAAGGAAGATATTAATAATGCTCCCATAACCTTCATACCTATAACTACAGTTAAGGCGCATAAAATGGCAATAATAATAGAATATAATTCACTATGCTTACTTGTCGATTTAAAGAAGGTTTCATCAAAGGTTAATGCAAATATCTTATTATATAATACGATAAATGTTCCTATCACGATAAGACTTAATACGACACTTAGGATTAATTCTTCTTTCGTAATTCCTAAGATACTACCATATAGGTATCCTTCAATATCGATATTCGTACCCTGTGTATGAATTATGGTATATCCTATCGCAAGGGATGATGCAGCAATAATACCAATGGCGGCATCTCCATGTATTTTATTCTTTTCGGTAAGCTTTAATATCAATACAGCGGCAATAATTACTACTGGCATAGCTAAGGCTAATGGTGCCCAATTTAAGGCACTTGCAATAGCGGCAGCACCAAAGCCAACGTGAGATAAGCCATCTCCAATCATAGAATTTTTCTTAAGCACCATAGATACACCCAAAAGTGCAGCACATATAGATATCGCACCACCGACAACAAAGGCATAAACCATAAATTTATAGGAGAACATCTCAAAAATATTTAATATCATAGATTGGCCTCCAAATAATCATCTGTTTTACCAAAATAATAACCACCCTGGGATAAGGCTAATACCTTATTTCCAATTAAGGAATCACTATCTATATCATGTGTAATCATAATAATCGTTATATTATGACCTTCATTTAAATGCTTTAGGGTTGTATAAAATTCACTTTTTGATTTTTGATCTAGGTTGTTACTAGGCTCATCTAAAATTAATAGATTTTCTGTTGCACATAGGCTTCTTGCAAGCAATACCTTTTGTCTTTGCCCTCCAGATAATTCAGAAAAGATTTTCTTTTTTAAATCTGTAATCTTTAGAATTTCCATAATTTCTAAAGCCTTTTTCTTTTCATTTTTATTATAAAATGGACGAATGCCAACCTTATTTATAAAGCCAGACATAATTACTTCTAAAACTGAGGCAGGAAAATTGGGATCCACTCTAGTTTCCTGTGGCATATATCCTATATTGTCTGTATGATATGTAATCTTACCTTCTATAGGCTTAATAAGTCCAAGCATTCCCTTAATTAAGGTAGACTTGCCAACGCCATTTGAGCCTAAAACAATTATAAAATCCTTTTCCTCTACACGAAATGAAATATCGTGAATTACCGCTTGCCTCTCATAGCCTAGCGACAAATGCTCTACCTCAACTAGCATAGGCTACCTCCTTTTTTAATTTAGAGCTAATCTTAATGCCTCAACATTCTTTTTCATAAAATCGAGATATGTATAGCCCTTATTATAATCATCCTTTGTAATATTTTGCATAGAATAGAAGGTTAAAATCTCAACACTTGGTCCATCATAACCATTCTTTTTCTCTTTTTCAATTTCTTCTTTTATTGTTCTTGCAACAGTAGATGATGACATCTCAACTTCAAAAACATAAGAAAGATGCTTTTCCTTGACCTGGTTGGTCAAAGATACAATAACCTTACTTGATGCATCCTTATTGGATGAGCATCCCATGAATGCTGCATCATAATTGATTCCATATTCCTTTACAAAATATAGAAGTGGGAATCGATCGCCAAAGCATAAAAAGTTTGTTTTTGCATTGGAAACAATATCCTTAATTTCCTCATCAATCGTATTTAAAGATGCAATATATGCATTCGTATTTGCAATATACTTATCCTTATTACTAGAATCCATTTCACATAAGGCATCACAAATAGCCTTTATTATAATACTCGCATTCGTAATAGATGTCCATACATGAGAATCATATTCTACCTCATCCTCTTCTTCCGCTTCAGCTTCCTCTTCAGCAGAGGTAGGCTTTTCTTCACCAAGTAAGGAAACGCCAGCATTTCTTAAGCAATCAAACATATTTATTATCTTTAATTCCTTTGGAGCACTAGATAGAATTTCCTCTTCTACCCATTTACTATCATCCTCTCCACCTACATATATAAATAGTTTTGCATGTAATACATTCTTTATATCTACTGCAGATGGACTATAGCTATGAATATCTACACCAGGCTTAACTAGCATATCTGCTTCCCATTTGGAATCTTTAAGAACTGCCTTTGCAAAGGATGCGCCCGGATATACGGTAGATATAACATCAAAGCTCTTATTATTACAGGAAGTTAATGCTATAACAAATAAAAACATAAAACTGAAAAATAAAAAGCTTAATTTCTTCATCATAAATATATAAACCTCTCCCCGCATTTTTTGCAAACTCCGCTGATATATGTATTTTGTGGTTCTATCATAAAGCCAAGCTTTTCCTTCACCATAGAAACAAAATTCTCACTTTCCTCATTGCCTAAAGCAATTACCGTACCACATTTCTTACACTCGAAATGAAAGTGAGTTAAGCATTTCCTTGATTCTACATATTGATATGTCGCATATTTTTGATTCGATGCCTGATGCTTTAATAGCATTCCCTTATCTACCATTTTTAAAATATTTCTATAAACTGTAGCTAAATTAATGTCATAACCAGACTCTTTAATCTCATCATAAACATCTTGTACACTAAAGCTTGTATTCTTATGTGTTTTTAGGAATTCTAATATATATTCCTTTGGCTTTGTTTTATAATCCTTTTCCATAATATCACCTTTTGCAAATCATTTGCAAATTTATTATACGCTTCTTTTTTTCCAAGTCAAGAAAAAAATACCGCAAACGCGGTATTATTCCACACTCTTTAAGGACTCTACCATCTTTACTCCTCTTATCCTTAAGGATAATAGCATATTTATAGCTATTGCAACACCAAAGGTTAATAGGAATGCAATGATATAGGTCTTAAAATATATATGATATAAATAGGAAACTAAGGATACTATATTATTCTCTAACACGAGTAGCATAAATGGATATCCTAAAGCTAATCCTATAATTACACCTACTAAGGTTAAGGATAAGGATTCAATAAGTAAGGATCTTAATATTTCTATTTGATTAAAGCCTAAAACCTTTAGGGTTGCAATATCCCTACTTCTTTCTTTATAGTTCATTAAGGATAAATTATAAATGACAACAATACCCAAAAGTATTGCAAATATTTTAACCGCATTCGTCATAACAGAAATACCACTCATTAGGCTTTCTGTCATTTCAACCCAATGGGATGGGGTTCTTGCCTCATTGACATAGGATAAGCCTTCGAAATATTCTAAATATTCCTTCTCCTTTGTTTTATCACTTAATCCTATTTCTAATAATGTATATCTAAAGCTAGAACAATCCTTGAATATTTCATTACCCTCATGTAAGATAATTCCATTGTAATAAAATGCTTGATAAATACTATCTACCTTAGCCTGATAATCTATAGAATTATAAGTAAAATGAACCATATCTCCAACACCAAGTCCTAAGGTTTCTGCAACATTTTTAGATACCATACAGGAATTGATAGGGAAATCTACCTTAACGGCCTGTCCCTCATTTGGAATGATATAAATCGTAGATGACATTTTGCAACTACTATCCTTATAGGCCTCACTCGATTGATGAATCGAATATTCATAATACTCTAATCCATCTAATTTAGCCACATCTAAATCTAATTCTTCCTTTGTTTTATAATTATTTAATACAATCGTTAAATCCGAGCTATAGAATAGCCCTAAATCATTATCTATACCATAATTTAGGGTATCCTCAATACCAAAGCCAGAAACCAATAATGCAGTACAGCCAAGCACTCCAACGATAACCATAATAGATTTACCTATATTAATCGAAATATTACGGAATGCCATCTTAAGTGAAAAGAATTTTGTTTTCTTAAATTCTATTTTTCTCTTATGATTTTTAAAGCTAACAACCCTTGGCCTCATAGATTCTGATGGCTTTAGCATAATTTCCTTTCTTGCAATAATATAGGTAACCAAAACGGCAACACCAACAAATACAACTAACGTTAAAATACCATATAGCCATGGGAATTTATATGGGGCATCTGGCAAATGATAAATAATACCATATTTTTTACCTAAGATCTTAGGTAATATAATTGGACCTAAGACCTCACCGATTGCTGTACCTATTAAGACTAACGTCACGGTTAGATTAATATAATGCAGCATAATCATCCTTTTTGGTACGCCAATTGCCTTAAGCGTTCCTATTTGCGTTCTATCCTTTAATACCATTTGACTCAATGTGGTTAATATAACTAATACACCAACAAAGAAAAAGAATAGAGGGAATACATAGGTGAAGCTTCTAGCCTGCTTGACATCGTTGTCGATGACCATATAAAATGGCATACCACTTCTTTGGCTTGTCATAAGTAAATTATTATTGCTACCCTTTGCTAGAAAATATGCATCAATCTTATTTTTTAATGCTATTGCATCACTATTTTTTGCTTTAATCACATATTGATTTGGATTTAGCATAGAGAGTAAATAATTATAAATTAGGTTAACTACATTATCCTTATAATTCTTTTCTAAAAGCTCTCTTGCAATTCTTTTTAATCTAGCCTCGCTCATTAAAACAACACTATAATTATAGGATGCCTTCGTTATATTCTCAGGATAATCCATAGTACCATCTACTGTTGTTGTAAGCATCAAGGAATCCTTCTTAAAAATATTCTCTCCGCCCTCTTTAACATAGCCATCTAATAAATCAACATAATCTGTTAAATCATAGCTTGATATATCAAAGGTAAATGAAAATTCATCACCTAAATTATATAAAGTAGAATAGGAATCCGATAAGCTCATCAAATCATTATCTATATAAATAAAATCATCTATAGTATTGTTTTCTGTATTTATTATTTTTCCATAAGGCTTAGAAATCGTAGGAATTTTATCTACAACGGTAATAAAAATAGAATGTGCACTAGATTCTGATGGAATATAGATTCTAGATTCAATAGAATCTCCATCATTTAAAAGAGCTTTTATATTATCATAATCCTTTTCATCATAGCTTTTGGTCGTGACCCATAAATCCGCTAAATTGCCTTCCTCATATACTGTATTTACTTGAGATTCAAAAACATCCGCATTTGCATGTAAACCTACAAATAAGGTAACTGCAATAGCGCCAATGACGATAATCGCAATAAATTGCATAAGGTTTTGTTTTATCGTTCTTACCATCATTTTATTTAATAATAAGAATGCCTTCTTCTTATTCATTACCAATCAACCTCCTCCGGCTTTATCGGATTTGGATTGATTTCATCTGAAATAATATTACCATCAGATATTTTAAATACCCTTTCTGCACACATAGCAATCTTTTGATTATGTGTAACAATGATAATGGTTTTATTATATTCCTTACCAATATCGTATAAAAGCTTTAAAATCGTCGCACCCGTCTTCTTATCTAAGGCTCCGGTAGGCTCATCACAAAGTAATAGCTCCGGGTTTTTCACTACCGCTCTTGCGATAGATACTCTTTGCTGCTCACCACCAGAAAGCTGGCTTGGGAAATTGTTTGCACGCTTTTCTAGTCCTACTCTTTTTATAACATCTAAAGGATCTAGAGGATCCTTTGCAACACTCGCCGCAAGCTCTACATTTTCTAAAGCAGTTAAATTTGGCATAAGGTTATAGAATTGGAAAACAAAGCCAATGGTTTGACGTCGGAATAAGGATAGCTCCTTATTATTAAATTTAGCGATATCTAAATCTCCTACCTTATAGGAGCCTCTTGTTGCATCATCCATACCACCTAATATATTTAATAATGTGGATTTACCTGCACCAGATGGGCCAAGCACTACCGCAAATGTACCCTCCTCTAAACTAAAGGAGATACCATTTAATGCCCTAACCTCATTTTCTTCGCCCTCATTATATATTTTTTCTAAATTCGAAACCTCAATACTCTTCATTTTTTTCACCTTTTCTATCTTAATTATTATACAATATAGAGCTCCTTTAAAACAATAAAAATCTCAGATTACTGAGATTTTCACGAAACAATTATACTAAAAAACTGTAGTACCTATAATAAAAGATGTTATTTCTAAAACCATAACACAAGCAAATATAATCCAAGTCTTTTTATCTAGCTTAAAGCTTCTCTTATATAATACATAAGCTAGATATGTACTTGATAAAATAATAATTGCGACAATAATATTTTGAACAGAAAACATCGTTGAAATTAAAAGCACAGGAAGCATCACCTTATAACAAAACCAAGATTCACTTCTTTGTCCTGCATCTTCACTTTTAAATCTTAAGGACATAAAATATTGTCCTATGAATGCAGCAACACTCAAGATAGAAAATAGAATTAATGGCTCATAATCTATGATTATCACTCTATTAAATAAAATCGCTCTTGAAAAATTGCTTGCATAGTTATAATAATTGAATAGAACAAAGGAACCACTATAATGCGCATAATCATTTGGGTGAATCATTTTCTCTAGCATTAGTACTACTGGCCATAAAATATACGTTGCCATAAGAGTACAAATTATACCATCGATTACATTATTCGCCTTTGTAAAGAAGAATACTAAAATAGAATATACAACAAATCCTGCAACAAGTAGCATTCCATAATACGCAAAGAATCCCGCAAAATTACAATAAGCATTTGCCCAAGGGAAAATGACAAGTAAAGATATAAAATAGCTTAAAGTAAATGGTACAATGATTTCCAAAAATCCTATAATATATCTCGTTAAATAAAGCTTCTCTCGTTTTATAGGCAAGGAATACGCTTGATCTATTGTTATTTTTTTCATTTTAAATGAGAATTCAACAATAGGCGTTATAGCTAAGCCTATGCCTAAGGAAATGACATAAACAGAAACGATTCCTTCACGTAAATATTTGAAACCTTGATTATCAGATATCATATTATCCTCTCTATTTACAACTAAAAATAGTAATAGGAAAATAATAAATGCTGTTAAATAAATTGGAAATCTTTTCTTAATTAAATATAGGAAATACTTTCTCATTTTAAATACCCCCTAGATTCAACCTCAATAATAAATAGCTCTTCAAAATCAATATTGATTTCATCGATGACAAGAGGATGATATTTCTCCATCAATTTTGTCATTTCTTCTAAATCATTTTTAACAACTACAGTAATAAATCTCTTATCCTGCTTGAATGTTATAAATTTGATATTGAAGTCTTCTTCCTTCATTTCTTTATCGAAGGCAATCATATATTTATGATATTCCTCTAAATGCTCACTAATATTACCACTAGATGAAATCTTTTTGGCATCTAATAATCCATAGGAATCACAAATGTCCTCAAGCTCTCTTAAGGAATGACTCGATATAACAACCGTCATATTGTTTTCCTCTTGAACCTTAATTAAAGCCTTTTTCAAGGTTAATCTTGCCAAAGGGTCTAATCCATCAAAAGCCTCATCTAAAAATAAGTATTTAGGCTTTATGGCAAGCGCAAGTGCGACAAATACCTGTCTTCTCATACCCTTAGAAAAATTATACATACTCTTCTTAAGCGGTATTTGGAAACTGTTTAAGTATTCAAAATAAGCAATCTTATCTAAATTATAGAAGGTTTCATATAATTTAATTAGATTTTCTGGTGTTGTATTTCTTGAATAAAATGGATCATCAGGAAGTAAGAAGACATCCTTCTTTACCTCAATATTTTCATAAATAGGCTTATAATCATAATAAACTGCACCTTCTTCTGGTTTCATGATGCCTGCCATAATTTTAAGAAGCGTTGATTTACCTGCGCCATTAATACCTACAAGTCCAAATATAGTTCCATCCTCTATATCTAAATTTAGGTCATCTAACACAAGCTTATCAAAGGACTTCTTAATTCCTTTAATACTAATCATTTTAACTCCTCCCTTAATAAAGTATCTAATTCCTCAAGGATTTCTTCTCTTGTCACTCCTTGGTTTAATAGATTTTTTAAAACATCCTTAATCATTGGATTTTTCTTTTTCTCACCTGAAACAAAATATCCCTTCTTTGGAATAGATTCAATTAATCCTTCCTTCATTAATTCTTGATAGGCTCTTTCGACAGTCTTGTGGTTTACTCCAATTTCAATCGCAAGCTCCCTGACAGAAGGCATTTTCTCAAAAGGCTTTAATATGCCTAAGGATATATATTTTCTATAATGATTTATAATTTGCTCATATACGCTTTCTTTTCCGTTGATTTGCACAAAATCTGCCCCCTTTGTACCAACTGCCCCAACTGTACCCCTATTATAATGCCAAATAAATAAATTGGCAAGACTTTTTTTTACAATAATAAAAGGAAGGCAAAGCCTTCCTAATTAATTATCACTTCTAGAGTATCCACATTTCATGGATAAAGATGCTTGATATAAAACCTTATTTAATGTATTTTGAGCCCCGTATTTAGGATTTAACTACCCAAAATTTAGGATGAATACAATATTTTTGACTAATTAATAATTTATAAATAAATTATTAAAAAAGTTGAAAATATTTTTTTATTATGCTATAATATAGGTAGTT
>Ga0256407_10003791_pt1 | contig 26258 bp, 10 predicted proteins | sample RumenRJG_04DNA_FD_193489 | JGI IMG/M metagenome (GOLD analysis project Ga0256407, IMG submission 193489) | Bovine rumen microbial communities from Lethbridge, Alberta, Canada - RJG_04 | ecosystem: Host-associated > Mammals > Digestive system > Stomach > Rumen | place: Canada: Alberta... | reverse complement strand
TACAGCTCTATTGATACAGTAACTCATGCTAGCTTTTACTCCTGCCTCTACGCGACGCATCAGCGCAACCGCGCGGTCCTTCTCCTCGTCGTCGAGGAAGAACGCACGGTGCGCAAGCCGGCTGACAAGGTGATAGCACCTGTTCTGCTCGCCAACCCTGTTCTTTCTCATGTGGATATTATACCAAGAACTCGACTACTGTATCAATTTTACTGTATCAATAAGCTCCGACCCTTCATTCGCTGTAGCCTCCCCATTGAGCACGTCGCCGCCTCGCGCCCGTCGCGGTCGCCCTCCGCCGCCAGCTCTGCTAAAGAACTGAACCACGCGCGTCGTCCACACGGTCTGGACAACGATTGGCATAGCCTGGCATTCCGATGTTTCATTCTCATTGTACCCATTCCGCCGTAATTCCAACATCCGTCATTTGAATGCCGGGTCTTCCCTGAGCAGTCTCGCCAGAGGAAGCGCCACCGCCTCCTTCTCCAACGTGTCCGCAAGATCCCTGCCAGGCCTTGGGATGAGATTCTCCTTGCCGTTGCGGTCATACCTAAGACCTCGTCTGCCGCAGATTCGCAGGATGAACATTTCCACCGCTCTCCACTGTGCAAGGCTCATGCCCTCGCCCTCAAGGTGACGAACCCAGGTCAAGAGCGCAACGCGCCTTGCCTGGGCCACTTCGTCATATCTGTCGCGTCCATAGCCGCAGGAGGCATATCCGGCATTAGCGATGAACCGCGCCGCATCATCCTTTCGGTCGTCTGAAATCCGCCATCGATTAGCGGCATCGAATCTCGGTTCATCGGGGAACCAGACCTTGCAGTAGTAGGCCGAGGCGACTATGAATGTGTTTGTGCAGCCAGAGCGGAAAAGCTCCCAGGCGGTGCGTCCAGCCCTGTCCATCCCGCCGTCGAGGCTCGGATCGGATGTAAGCCGGCGATCGACCCATGCCTCGCAGTCACCTGTCCAGCAGAGCGGATCGGCGAACTCGCGCTCCAGAAAGTCCATCATCTCCCTGTATTTCGGGTCCTTCTCGTCGATGCCGAATTCTCGTGCGAAAAAAGGCATAAAAACATTGCGCTTGAACGTCTCGTTGTCGGCGAACTCCCTGCCCTCGCCAGAGACATAGTCGTGCCACAGCCCAGACTGCGCCACGACGTTTCCCGGCATCGACCGCGCCTGCTTGTAAAGCGGGCTTGCGCGGAACTTTGCAATCTTCGCCTCGTCCTTCTCGCGCTTTTCCCGCTCAGCCCTTCTGACGCGCTCTTCTTCGGCCTCCCTCGCGGCCTTCTCGCGCCGCGCGATCTCAACGAGCCGCGCTTCCTCCGCAGTATGCAACTTCTCCCAAATCGGACGCGAAAGGGGAAATTCCCGAATCGCATTCGAAAGTTCTGCAAACTCTTGATACTTGAACCCATAAACAACGGCAAGCCGAACCGCCTCTTCGTTGTCCGGCTCTGTGTACAAGGCCGAGACAAGGTGCTTGCGCGCCTCTGGCAGCAATTCCTCCCGGGCGAACTTGTGGGCGTAGAACTGCGTGCGGTCGCCTTCATACCGCTTAATGAGACAGGTAGCGAAGTCTACATGCGACGCCGCGTCGTCCGGAAGATACGCCGCCGAGCGGACGGAAAGCGCATGCTCTCCTCCGAGATCGACCGCAAGCCGCCCTACGAACCAGTCGGCCACAAGCTGTCGGCCCAGCTTCTGCTGAAGTTCTCCTACCGCAAGCCGCCCTTCTTCCGTTGCGCCCAACCGCCTTGCAAGGAGCCCCATCGCCGCCCTCCATCTGGCCGTCGGCGCGCGGGAGCCCTCGAGGTATTTCACGATCGAATAGGGCGAGCGGTTCCCTATAAGAGACTCGAACGCGTCAATCGCCTCCGCTGAATAGTCGCTGCGCGCAGTTTCAGTGGCGTTTGTCCGCTGACGATCTACAAGCTGCGCCAGCGTGACGTTTGTCACGGAGCTGTCTCCGTAGCAGTACTGCCGCATCCGTTCCTCGTATCTTCTCACCGGCCGATCGTAGGGAGATCCCAGGTACCATGACCGCAGCCTCGGCGCGCCACCGGCGACAAGGGAATCCCGTTCGCGGCACAGAACCTGCGCGCGTTGGAGCAGGCTGTTCTTCTCCTGCATCCAGGACTCGGGTATCTCGGGCCGCAATCCGCAAGCGGCGAGACGGTTCATTGCACCGCCGCGCAGCATGAGGAGCAGCCACTTGTCTACACCGCCCTTCTCGAGCCGCCCGACGAAGAGGTCCTTCGCCTCGCCGACCACGGCGCGGCGCGCGAGAATGTACGCACAGCGCAGGCTGTCGTCCGATGTCAGGTCCTGCCGGCAGAGCCAGTCGGCGATGTCTTCCCATTCGCGGTCTGTGCGCTCCTCGACGGGAAACCAGCCCAGGGCCGTTTCGTTCGTCGCTCCGAAATACAAAACCGGATCGTCGATCATGCCGATTCCCTTGAGCCCCTCGAGGAATGGAATGTACGTCCTCTTCCTGAACTCATCCCATGACGGGGGAATCTCCAAAACCACATGCGGCAGCCAGTTGGTCCAGTTGGCATGGGGCTCGTAGTGGCGGTAGAGGTCCTCCTCCACCCTCGGATGCAGCCGTCGACTCATCCACGCAAGGCGCCCATACAGATATTCCCTCTCGTTCTCCGGAATTTCATCCGCAGCATCGTAGCGAAGACCGTTGAACGCCTTGAAGAACTCGTGCGGACTGTCATCGCGGCACAGCCGCTGCAGGGCTATGTAAGTCTCGGCGCGAGGGGACTGAACGATATCCAGAAGCTCGCCGAAATCGGACGGGCAGGAGGGCATATCCCCAAGCATGCACAGGCGCCATGTCAGCGCACCTCGCCATTGCAGCACCCTGTCGCGGAAATCCTCGTAGCGTCCGTCCTCCAGCAGCATCCGCAGTATCCGCCGCTGTATCGAGACCCTGCGCCATATTTCAAGCCCTTCCTGGTCAAGAACCTTCTGAAGGGCTTCGAGCAGTTCCTGGCGCCGGACGCCGAAGACGCCTATCTGGCCGAGTCCGGCAAATGACGGTAGAAGCGTGTCGAATCGCGTACAGCCCATCATAGCATATCCAAAAGCCGTGTTCCCCCGGCTGGTTGCGCCCCATTGCCGGTCTCTGTCGTAGTCCAGCAGATCGCGCCAGACGTGCTCGTTGTCGAATTCGGCCTGAAGCGCAACGGCGTGGTAGGCCTGCCGCCTTTCCCATGTCCCCAGCCACTGGTTCCACATCGCCATGAGATTGGCGCTCTCGGGGATCTCAGGATGGAGTGCATACGCCGTCTCAAGGTCCTCCTTCGACTGGACACGATACTCATCCGCCTTCCGTATGAGATCCGGCTTTTCCGTGTACCGCCCGTAGACGTCGGCGAGACAGAAGCTCCTATGTCCTCGGAATATGTATCCCAGCCACGGCGGTGCCGCGCTCTGAAGCAGCCGTTCGCCAAGCCCCTCGATGTCCCAGCGGAAGAAAACGACAAGAACGAAACAAGCTTGACGCACATCCTCATCCTTTAGCCCGGCGCACCATTCGACGAACTTGTCCTGCGTTGCCGGAACCTTGCGCGCCTGCTCGTCGTAGCCGCTGCCTGACGGGGCGTTGCGGTAATAGCTCGATATCGCCGACAGAAGCGCGCATTCCCGGCGACCTTCCCATTCCGCCTCGAGCGCCGAGAGGCGCTCGATGGCGTCGGACCAGGAACTCCCAGCCGTGTCCATCGCCGCAAAGAGCCGCACCAGAGGCTGCGTGTCTCCAAGCGACTCAAGGCGCTTCGCCTCCTGCGTCAGGCCCTGGTTTGGACGGTTCACGCTGAAGGAGCTGCGCATCTCGCCATGGGCTATCGTCTCAAGGACGTAGTCGACGAACTCTCGCGAATCCGCGCGGTCTGCCACCTGCAGTTCCCTACGCAGGAACGGCAACATCTTGTTTCTCCTGAAATCGGCGTATTTCGGCAACTGGGGATTCTCGTTGACATAAGCAATCCAGTCCTCGATGTCGTTGATTCCGCGCCACTTCGACAGCCGCCAGTCATCCGGCGGGACGGGAACAGTGTAGTCAGATGGAGGGGTGGAGCAGACCTCGTTCGTCATCTGCCTAAGCTCGGACAGGCGAACCTTGGCATCCTTCCGGGCCTCCCTGTAGGCGAGGCCCCTCCGCCCCTTCGGAATCTCATTCCGCATCTGTTTGCGGAGGGACCTAACCCTCTCAATCGTGTTCGTCGCAAGACAGAGAAAGGACTCTCGGTCTGGCGAACCTGTACGCACTTCGTGTTCGAAATCCGAACACTGCCGCCTTATGTCGCGGGACAAGGGCTTGATCACCGTCTCCTCGACACGGGCGGAATCCTCCCACTTCCCGAACGTCGCGAGCCATCCGTCCGGCGGAACGGACAGCGGACGTTCTCGCGCCGAAATGCCGCCAATCACACTGTCGTCCGGCCTGATGAGCAACACCGCCGACTCGTCCTCGCCAATGTCCCAACTCCTGAACCGTTCTCTGCGCGCCTTTACATCGGGGTTGTCCGAGATGTAGTCGGACTCACCCGGCTTTCCGATCTGGACAAGCACGTACTCGTTCGTGAGCGCAGCGGCAAGTTCATCCTTGAGCGATGGGGCGACATCGCCGAACACGGCGACAATAGGCCGTCCGCTCCGCAGAGACTCAGTGGCCGCGCTACGCCAGTCCTCAGACAATTGGTCGGCGGCAACATGTCCTGACACAGACGCAAAGAAAAGAAATGCCAGCGCATCGGCGCACAAAAGACTATGCATTCTGATTTTCATATCTATTTCTGCAGAGTTACTTCAAAAGGGTCAGACCCTTCTGTAGAAGATGTTACTGTAGAAGATGATTCGCGGCAAATGCCTTGTAGACCGACCACGCGGCGAGGGCGCGGGCGTAGTGGTGGCCGCATTCGGCCTCGTCGAAGGGACTGCGCTTCGCGCCGTCATAGCGATTGCGGATGTCGCGAACGACTTCCTCGGCCTCGGCGAAGTCTCCAGTTTGGGCAAGCCACGCAGCGACGACATACTCAAAGCCAGTCATAGACTCGGGATAATATGGAAATGGAGTCTTTGGCTTGCGCCCAGGCGGATACCATGCCATCACGAGCGAACGCTCTCCCGCAAGCGCGAAGTCGCGCATGTGGTTGAAAAGCGGCGCGTCCGGCTCGCGGCGGTTGCGCTTCAAGATCGTCTCCGTCGTCTTGCGGGCATGGGCGAAATCGGCCACGGGATCAAGCCCGACCGCGCGCGCGGCGTAATCGCCGACGAGCTGGTCAACGAGACACCCGGGGCCGAGCTGGAAATCGGGGTTCTTGAGGTCGGCAAGCTTCGTCCAGCTTCCCCTCGTAGCCGGATTAAAATTCCCTTCCGCTGACGCGACCCTGTGTTCATACCATTCGCCGTTAAAGAGGTTTTTCTCCGTCCATGCGCTTCCCTTTGCCCGCAGTTCCGCGCACTTCGCGGCAAAAGCCGTATCCTCGTCGAACTTCGCGGCGAGGCGTTCCATCGCCTGGAGCGCGGCGAGGTAGAGGAACTCCATCTGCGGATTCGGCCCGTAGTAGTCCACGTCCATAGTGTTGTGCTGGCAACCCTCCATCACGCCGTCGCAGTCCGCATCCCAGCCGCCCTTGACCCACGAAAACTCGAGTGCCTTCTTGACGAGCGGATAGAGCGAACGCATCCACTCGTCGTCGCCAGTCTTCGCCCAGCACTCGTATGCCTTGATGATGCACTGCATCTGCCCGTCTGCCGCGGCCTTGCCATGCTGTTTGGCGTTTCTGTTGAGCGGCTGGCCTATGCGGAACGAAATCGCGCCCTCGTCCGACATCGCATGGCGGAACTCTACGTCTCGCATGTCCTTGGCGAGCGCAGGCCAGATGTCGACAAGCGCGTGCTCGTAGCCCCAAACGTGCGTGCAGTTGCCGTAGCAGCTGCCAAACGAGTCGCCCGTTCCCTCCCAGCCGAAGAAGTGACCGTCAGCCGTGCGGAAGCACGTTGGCGAACGAAGCGTGGAGATATTGAAAAGCGCTGCCTCCTTCACGACGTCCGGCACGCCCTTCGCGTCGACCACCGAGCGAACGAACTCGATCGTCTTCGACTCAAGATCGGGGAGATCAACAAACAACGACTCGGCGGCCTCAACCGCGGACTTGAAGGTCTCGCAGTAGCGGTTCCCGACGTGGTTTATCTCCTCGTAGAACCCGTTGTTTGTCCACTCCCACTGCGTGCGGTTCGGGAAGCGCCAAGAGAGCGCAAACGGAATCGCCTTGGTCTCGCCCGGCTTTAGCTCAACGGCCACCGCAAGCGTTCCGAAGTCGCACTTTTCGCGTCCTTCCATGTCGCCAGTGTCGCCGCGTTCCACGAGCCGCCGCCAGAACTGGTCAAGGCCGTCGCTCCAGCCAGCGTGGCAAATCGACGCGCCGACAGTGACTGCTCCTGCGCTCTTGGGAACTGTGATTGCGAACTCACCAGTCTCGCGGTGGCGGGGCTCCTTCTCACCTGGCTTGTCTGCGTCGCCCCTAAAGACGACACCGCGTAGCGCGGCAGATGCGACGCGCTCTTGCGAAAGCTTTCCGCCGCAGGGATTGGGCATCGCCGCCGCGACAGTGACGCTCAAGGGATCTTGCGACTTGTTTGTGACGCACCAGCGCATCAGGACGACAGGCATTCCGCTCGCGTCCTCGTCACCCTTCACAAGCGGATTCATTGCCTGCAAGGTGACTGCGACTGGCACTCTGGAATCGGAAAGCTCGACCTCTGCGAGCGGATACGCAGTGCGGAACACGCTCTTGGCAAAGCGGGGATAGCCGTGGTTCGGGGTTTCGCATCCAAACGCGCCCTCGTAAAGCGACTTGTCGAGAGGGCCTTCGAGAAGACGCGCGACGACGGCACCCTTCTCGTCCTTCGTGCGGATAACGAACGCAGGGTGCACCGACTGACGGCAAGGAGTGAACTTCTTCTCAGCGGTGTTCCTGATCTCGAAAGACTCAAGCCCACCTCTTCCAGAAAGCGAAATCGCACCGGTTCCTACGCCGCCTATCGGCATCATCACGCGCCGCGCCGTCTCACCAGAGTATTCGCGAAGCACAGGCCAGCTCGCGGAATTGGATGCCGCTCCAACGGAAAATGCGGCAAGGGCGGCGGACAAAAGAAAAACTCCTGAATATATTTTCATCGTTTCAGCCATTTCTCAGATGTTATCAACCGGTCGAAATTTATGCGCACATATTATCAAAATCACACCAAGTGGTGCAACCCCCACCACAGTGGGGGCATCCCTGCTATTCGTCAAGCTGGAAAATTGCGTGCAGCCACCCACCACCCCTCAAGATTTTTCCGCATAGAATTCTCATTTTATGGTATAATGCCCCCTGCCGACTGGAAAAGGGGCAAAAACATCTGTTATGGGCCGCAAGACATACGAGCATTCAGCATACTGGTACGCCTATCACTATGGCTGGACATACAGCGAGGCGAAGACACATACCGGGAAATACCTCGACATGCACACATTCCGCCCGCGAATGAGAGAGGTCGCGGAGGGCGAGTCGTACGGCGACGCCTGGTTCGAGCGGCGGAACGCCAGCACGTACTTCGACTCGACCTTCAACCCCCTCTTCCTCGGCGTCTGCATCGCGATGGACATCGGGATCCTCATGCGCGACGAGGTCAAGAAGCTCGCGAACCCGAGGGAGCGCGACCGCATGAAGCGCGAGCTCATGCGCGACTTGCGAATAGTCCGCCGCCCCTTCTACTACGCCCGCGAAAAGGCCCGCCGCCGCGAGCTCGCGGCCGCCAGGCGCAAGCTCTCCCGCCGCACCACGACGGCGCCAATGCCCACCCCCGACGCCCTTCTCGCCGCGTGGAACGAGCGCAAGGACTCGCGCGAGGCGATGATCCGCCTGGGCGGGATGCTGCACGACCTCGAGTGCTATGTCGACAACTGCCTGAGGTTCGACGAGTCGGGCGAAGTCGTCGGGCGCAACGGCGGGATCCGCGGGTGGCTCAAGGAGAACCTGCCTGAGCTCTCGCCCAAGTACAAGACGCTCATGCGCTACAAGGCGATGGCGATACGCCTCCGGCAGGCGACAGGCACGAAGGACCCGACTCCCACCGCCGCCCTTCTCGACGATACGCCGCGGCACGCAGTCGTGGAGGAAATACTTTCAGGCCCCGAACCAGTCTTCGACCGCGTGTTCAAGAAGCTCGACCACATCCTCTCCCCTGAGGCCGTGCTACTCGACGAGCCGAGGCACCTCAAGAATTTTCCGCATAGGATTCTCAAGAAAGGCGAGACAGAAGGAGTCGCAAGGAATCTACGCGACAAAAGGAAGCGGCGCAAGGCACATAGGCGACGACAGGAATAGGCGCAACACACCTAAGCGGCGGCAGAAAGCGACGCTAGGCACATAGGCGACGGCAGAAACACCTAAGCGGCGGCGGGAAGCGGCGCAAGATGCCTAAGCGACGGCGAAGTTCACTTAAGCACGTCGTAATTTTGCCAGAAGATTCCTAAGTATGCTGTAACTTTTCTAAGAAATCCTTGCATCTGTGAGGTACGGGGCTACCAGTAGACAAACAAGAACGGATCGAAACCAAGATTCTCGCTCCAATAGAGGTTGGCCTTGGATTCCTCTTTCTCAGCGGCGAGATGCAACGCTCGCGCAAGCGTGGCCTCAGACGGCATAGCGCCCCATTTGCCAAGCAGCAGCGCGTGACGACGCAACTGGTTGTCCTGACTCTGCGACCAATTGCGATGACAGACCGAGTCCTTTGCAGCACGGGCGCGGTCTGCAATTAAATAGAGCGGTATCTGGTCAAAGACAATGCGACCATCGTTCGAGACGGCAATCGCGCCCTTCCCGTCGACCTTCCAGCCGGCAGCGGGATGAAGAACGTCGACAGGGGCTGCGTCGCGAAGGCGCAAAAGCGACGGGCCGACGTCGGCAAAGCCCGGCAACTTGCGAATGAAGTCCGCATCTGCGACACGCAACAGCGTGGCACCGCCCGATGGCGCAAGCCCAGCTTTTGCAGCGGCCTCATTGCATCGCAACAGCAACGCATGGCCGTCCGACCCGACAGCGCGCTTCACGTCCTTCAACTTTACAACGACATTGGTGCCGCCTGCGATCAAGACACCGCCGCGCAGTGAATCTCCTGGATTCCACTGTTTCGCATCAAGCCCAAGCGAGGCGGCGAGGCGTTCCGACTCTTCGCCATAGACAAAGACCGGCGCATCGGCTGTCGAACGGTCTGCGAGGAATTCACGGAAGGTCGCGCGAGCTACCGCCGTCGCCGCGGGGCAGTCGTTTGTCGTGCCGGTGCCGACGCGCCCTTCGAAGTCTAACGTGCAGAACGTCGCAGCACCCTTACCGCTCGTGAGGCGCAGAAGCGGCGAATAGCTGTGGTCGAAGTCGCCGCGCACGAGCGGACGGAACCCTGCGCGCTGCGGGATCAGCAGTATCTCGGAGCAAAGCGAGTGCGTGTGCTTCCAACGCCAGCCACGACCACCCTGCGGGCCATCGCGCTGGATGTGCCCCCAGTTCGGACCTCGCGTCCAGCTATCCGTCTCGATCAGCGGAAGCGGCATGCCCCGCCAGAAGGAGAGATCCGAGTCGTCGATGCCCTCAAGTGCGACGTTCACGAGCGCGCGCGGCATCGAGTCCTCAAATCGGAAACCAAGAGACTTCCAGACCTCTGGTTCCTGTGCAAGCACAAAAACGCGGCCGCCGCCCTTTACAAACGAAGCAAGGCGGCCAAAGCCGTCGGCATCTCCTATGCCGTCGAGCGCACGGCGACCGACAACGATCGGCAGCTTCTCCTTCTCACCCACGTCGATGAGCGCCGCAATGGAATCGGCCTTGCGCGTGGCGACACCACATGCGGCGAGCATAGGCGCGCTTTCGCCGCGAGGATCGAAGAGCGCGACTTCGCCTGCCGCCGCAGGAGCGGACGCGGGATAGACAGAGATGTCGAATGCGTCGCGACGGTCGTCCGGCGCGACCTGATCGCCGCGAAACGCGGTTTCGAGCCGATAATCCACACGCGCGCCCTTCGCGTCTGGAGACACTAACGAAATCGGCTCAAAGCGGATCTCGAACGGCTTTAGCTCAATGCGCCGCATGCCCTTCGTGACGACCTTGCCCGTGGCGCTTTCAACAAGCCGCCACCCGGCGTCGACGGACGTCGGCTTCGAACCATCCCAGACGAAGACGAGTGTCTTTTCGATTTTCTCCCCGGAGACGTACGCATGCGTCTTGTCAGTGAACTCAGGCGCGCCACCGAGGAAGCAGGCGAGGTCGCGGTTCGAAAGCTCGTGGTTGCGGAGCATCCAGTTTTCGGGGTCGTCATCCCATTTCCACGAGTCCAGGTACATCGGACTCGGCCCCTGGCCAAACGCGCGCCAGCAGCGCGAGACGCGGTCGATGAGAAGCCCGTTGAAAGTCTTTCCGAGCGGGCTGAAGTCGTAGAGCGTCTTACGCCCCGGCTCGAGCCAACCGCCATGCGTGAAACGGGCGCACGAGCGGGCGAACTCAAGACTATGCTCAAGCATCGCGTCCTCTTCCTCACGATAGGCACGCTCGCCGTAGACCTTCGCGAGCCATTCGGTCATCTCGGGGAGCTTGTGTACATACCCGAACCAAACCGCGTAGTACGGCGCGCCGAACTCTGCCGGATAGCACGGAATCTCGCCGAACTTGCTCCAGTGCGAATACCATTCCTCGCGTTCCTGCAGCGGGACGTAGTTGAAGTAGAAGTTGCAGTTGCCCACGTCGCCAAGGTTGCCGTCGCCATGGGCGAAGAAAAGCGTGCCAGGATTGACGAACGGCCGCGCAACGTTCATGCAGCGCGGAATCTCGCCTTTCTCGACGTCACGATGGCGCCCCATGTCGCACGCGCTCATCATCCACCATGCGGCACACATCATGTTCACGCCGACGCTTGCGCCGGCAATCGTCGGAAGGTTGCGGTGCGAGCGCGCCCAATGCTCGACGCAGCGTTCGAACTGCGCGCGCACGAACGGGTCGGAAAGAATCTTGCCCTTGCGCTGAGAAATCGTGGGCGTGCCGGTGAACATCTGGATGCCCGCACGGGCGAGCGCCTCCTGGAAACCGGCGTCTTCTTCGTGGCGCGACTCGTGCTGGTGCGTAGCGTAGACCATGTTGAAGCCGCTCTTTTTCACGTCTGCGATGTTCTTCGGCAAGTTCTGCCTCCAAAAGCCGCGCCAGCGCTGCGGGTGGCCGTTGGCCATCACGGTTCGCCCGTCAAGCCACTGCTCGCGGAAACCGAAGACGAAGCGCTCCGACGCATCGCCCTTCTTGCCATTTTTGAAAACCGGCGTCACGCAGACATTGTAGAGATGAGGGTCGTCAAGTTCCCACGGCACGACATCCGCCCAGTCGCAGACGAAATCGACGGTGTTTGTACCTGGCTTGAGGTCGAACGTCTGGCGCCATGTCTTAATCGGCTTGTCGCCCGCAAGCTCGCTCGAGAGCTTCTTGCTCGACGGATCGCGACCCTTGTCCTCCCACACGCTCGCCACAAGCTCGACCTTCTGACTGTCAAGCGATGGCAGCTTGCAACGCCACGTCACGTTCTTGTTCCGCCACGAGGGAATGCCCCACACGTCCTCCACGAACGCCGAGGAGCGAACGCGAATCATCGCGGGGGAGTAGAACAAATCCCTGTTCTTGCAGTAGTCGTCGCGACCGGCATAGACTATCCCCGGCTCGCCTGTGCCATAGCCGCGGTTGGTCACGAAGATCTTGATCTCGTTCTTCTTGCCGAACTTGAGGAACGGGGCAAGCTCGACCGCGCCGTCGGGATGAAGCGCCACGCCCGCCTCCTTGCCGTTCACAAACACGACTGCGGCGCACCAATTTAGCTGCTGCTCGAAGCGGACGGAATGTCCCGCCCATTCCTTCGGCACGTCAAGCGTACGCTTGTACCAGCAGGCATAGGCGGCCTTTTCGTTGTCGCCTCCTGGCTCGCCACGTTCGCGACCGGGCTTTCCGGCGAGCTTACCCTTTTCCAGCCAGATGTCCGCCTTGCTGGGCTCCAGCTCCAATAAGTCCGTCTCCTCAGGTAGTCCGATGACCTTGGACTTGTCGGTGACACCCTTCGTGGCGACGGGCTGCCAACGCCACCCCTCCGTGATATCAATGGAAACAGGCGTCCGCGACGAATCTGCCGCGATTAGCGCGCCCGGAATTATCATGGCGGCGACAAGTGTCTTCATCATTCTGTCCATTTGTTCCTCCTGTTCTTATGCCAGTAGACACGGTCTACCAGTAGACGTACTCGTAAGGGTCGAAGCGGGTGTTGGCCGATTCGTAGAGTTCAACGCCGTCGAGTTCGGGAACGCGGCTGCGGACGACCTCGCCCTCCTGCGGCTCGTGACTGACGTTGAGCCAGAACGTCTTCGCGGACATGCCGCACCCGGCCTTGATCGTGAACACGTTCTTCCCGTCGAAAGTGCCGTGCTCGCGGTCGAACTTCGCAAGGTCTGTTCCCGCCGGCGGCATTCCCCACAGCTTCACGTGCTCGTAGATGACCGAGCCCTCGTCCTTGTGGCCGCCGTAGATCGGGTCGAAGGGCTTTCCGTTGATCCAGATCTTTCCGCGCCAGTCGACGCCGAAGCGCACAGTGACCTCGCCGTCGGTGCGGCGCGGCAGGAAGCCGACGCAGTAGCAGGTGCAGAACGCCTGCGCCGCGATCAGCGGATGCGCCGTCGAATAGTCGACGAAACCGTCCTCCCTGCTCTTCGCGACAGGACGCCAGTCTACAAACCTCAGGTCTGCCGGAGTCTCGTTGAGATAGACAAGCCCCTCGGGGTAGAAGCGCGGGTTTGGCTGCACGTCGCCGCGCACTGCCATCGCCTCGGCCTCGGCACCGGACGTCCCGCCCTTCGACTTGTCCACGGGGAAGATCGTGTCGACCATGTAGTGATCGTCGTCGCGCGGACTCGGCCAAGGCCCGAGCACGTTGTACTGCGCGATCGGGTCATAGGCGGCAGACGGCTTCGTGTAGAGCGAGCGCGCAAATACAGAGGCACCGGCCTGGACGCCCCACGACGCAAGCACGATGGAGTAGCGCCGCATGAAGTTGTCTTCGCTCTGCGAGGTGCTTCTGAGAAGAAGGTCCTTGTCGCCCTTCGGCACCGACCCCCAGCCGCCACGGGCGAGGACCGCCGCCTTTCCGTCGCCGGTCCTGTAGCGGTCGCCTGCCTGGAACGGGTCAATCTGATCGAGAAGGATCTTTCCACCCTCGACGAGCGCAAAAGCCGCGCCGCCCTTGAGCGGAACGAAGTCCACCTCTTCACGGAACCTTAAAAGCGACTTGCCGACGCCCGCGACCGGGAAATCCTTCGCGCGGAGGAACTTCGCCTCGCCCGACGCGCCGCCCAGCGCTGCTGATATCGCGGCATTTGCAACAACAAGCGCGTGGGCATTTCCGCCAAGCGCCTTCTTGAGCGCGTCTGGCGCGAGCACAGAGTCCTTGCCGACGACGAGCACGGCGTCGGAGATCTTTCCGCCCTCGTACTTCTTCGCGTCAAGCCCAAGCGTCTTCGCGATGCGCTCGGCCGCAGCGCCGTCGAAATAGACTTTCGCCTCGGACGTCTTCTCCTTCGAGAAGAACTCCTCAAGCGTCGAAGCGAAGACGGCCGTCGCCGCGGCACATCCGCCGCGCCCGACGCGGCCCTCGAAGTCGAAGGCGCAGAAGTACGCGGCGCCTTTGCCGCGCCGCTCCTTGAGGAGCGCGGAATACGACATGTCGAACTCGCCGCGCACAAGCGGCACAATGCCGGCGCGCTGGGGAATCAGGATCGGAGTCGAGGAGACGGCGTGGGTGTGGGTCCACCTCGGGCCGCGGCGCGTGTCGTGCTTCATCACGTTGCCGAACTGCGCATCGGCAATCGGGGCTCCTGCCCAGTGCGCTAAATCGAGGTCGTCGACGCCGTGAAGCGCGACATTGTACATCTGGCGCGCCATCGAATCCTCGACCGAGAAGCCGAGAGCTTTCCACACGTCCGGACGCTGCTGCATAACGAGGAGCTTCATCCCGTCCTCAATGCGCTCAACCGCCTTTTCGAGCCCCTGCGCCCTCGAAAGCGCACGCATGCCGACCACAAGGAACTTAGGCTTCGCGGCAAGCGCCGATTCGATTGTGTCAAAGCTCTCGACTTTCACGCCAAGTTCTGCAAGCGCCTTTGCCGTCTCTCCTTCGGGATCGAACAGCGCAACGGACTTGCCGAGCGACGGAATGGCGGCGGGGTGGACTTCCACGTCGAAGCTATCCGTCTTGCAAGTCGCGTTCGCGGGCAAGTCCATGCCACGAGAGGCGGAGAACGCGACCTCGAAGCGGAACGACTCGCGGCGCGAGACCTTTGGAGCGACGACTGAGATTGCGACGTCGCGCGTTTCGCCCTGGCGCAGCGTCACCTTCTCGGTGCCGCCCGCAAGCTTCTTGCCCGACGCATCGACGAACTTCCATTCCGCGGTAAACGAATTCTCGCCAAGCCCATCCCAGACGAAGACGAGCCGCTTCGCAATTTCGTCACCCGAGCGATACGCATGGGTTCTGTCGGTCGGCTCGCTGCCGCCGCCAAGCCAGCATACTATGTCGCCGTTGGCGAGCATCTGCCTGTCGCGCATCGCGTTTGGTTCATCCCACTTCCAGCTCGTGAGATACATTAGCCCGCCATTGAGCCCGAAGCGGCGCCAGGCGCGGTTCGTGCGGTAGACGAGCATACGCGAATACTCTTCCGCGAGCGGACTGAACGCGTAGAGGTCGCGGCGTCCCGGCTCGATCCAGCCGCCGTGGGTGTTCCTAAGGCAGCTCTTCGCAAACGCGCCGGAGAGTCGCAGCATTTCGTCGGACTCTGATTCGTATGCGCGCTCGCCGTAGTAGACTGCAAGCCACTCGGTCATCTCGGGAACGCGACTGTGGAACCAGCACGCGTAGTAAGGTGCGCCGAACTCGGCAGCATACCACGGAAGGACGCCGTTCGTCGCCCACTGCGACAGCCATTCCTCGCGCTCCTGCAACGGCGTGAAGTTGAAGTAGAGGTTCGAGGACGACATGTCCGCTTCGGTGCCGTCGGCATGGGAGAAGTAGAGACAGTTGGGATGAACCTTGCGCGCCTCGACGCGGGCGAACTCGATGTTCTGCGCGACGCCGTTCGTCTCGCGCTCCTGGCCGAGAAACTCGGGGCGCATGTTGCGCTCGGGGCATATCTGGTTCACGCCGCAGCTCACCGCCACGACGCAAGGCCAGTTGCGGGCGGTTCTCATCCAGTGCTTGAGGCAACGTCTCCACTGCGCGGCCATATCGGGATCGTGGCGTATCGCCGCGCCCGCGTAGACTATCGTCGGCATGCCGGAGAAGACAGCGACGCCAGCGCGGCTCTTCGCCTCCAGCGCCTTCGAGTCTTCCTCAAGGACAGCCCAGTGCTTGTGCGTCTCGTAGGAAAGGTTGTAGCCGTACTTGTGGAGATCGGCCAAGTTCTTTGGCACGCCTTGGTTCCAGAAGCCACGGAAGCGCTGCACGTGTCCGTTCATCATGACATCCTTGCCCTCGAGCCAGATTTCGCGGAAGCCGAAGAGGAACTTGCCGCGCCTGTCGTCGCACGACGCGCCAGAGAAGCGCATGTTGGCCTTGCATGTGTAGAGTTTCGCCCCCGGCACCAACTCCCACGGCTCGGCGTCCTTGAAGGGAATCTCGACATCGACCGCGTTTGAGCCGCGCTTGAGCTCGACCTCGGCCTTCTTCGAAACGGCGACCTTGCCGTTCTCGTGGGCGACGACGATCTCGATCTCTGCCTTCCCGTCCGACAGCGATTCCGCCTCGACTATGGCCTTGAGCTTCTTTTCGCGCCACGAGGGAACCGCGTACACGTCGTCGACAAACGCCGCAGACCGGCGGACGAGCGACGCCTTACGCCAGAAGTGGTCAGCCCCGAAGCCGCGCCCCCAGTCGCCGCGTCCGCGATACACAACGCCCTTCTCGCCAGTTCCATATCCCCTGTTCGTGGCAAAGATTTTTATTTCGTTCGAGCCGCCGAACTTGAGGAATGGCGCGAGCTCAACGGCTCCGTCGGGGAAGTGCGCGACGCCGGCACGCTTGCCGTTTACGAACACGACGGCAGAGCACCAGTTTAACTGCTGCTCGTATCGGACGCTGCCCCCCTTCCAATCCGCAGGAACGTCTACCGTCTTGCGATACCAGGCGTTGTAGTCGCCTTCAAACGAGTTGCCGCCCTTCGCACCGTTGGCGAGAGGAATCTTGCCCGTGAGCTTTCCCGGCTTCCATTCGCCGCCCTCTGGAAGCGGCTTCGACTTATCGGCGTTTCCCGCCGCCTTCACGGCCGAAATCTGCCAGTCCTCCGTTATGTCAATCGTGTCCTCCGCACACGCAGAGAATGCAGCGACTGCCGCCGCAATCGCGGCGAAGGCGAGTTTCGAAGCGTGTTTCATTTTGCCACCTTTCTTGTGATGAGCTTGACTTGGCCGAGAAGCCCGGCCGGACGGAGATCCTTGTCGGAGCGGATGTAGCGCCATGAGCTGAACGCATATCGCGCGACCTTGCGCGGCTTGTTCGCGCGTATCTCCTCTGAAATGGCGATCACGGCGCGACCATGCGGAACGTCGCGCGTCTTGCCCTCGCTCTGGACGAGCTGCACGCCAAAGCCAAGCATCTTCTTCGATAGGACACAGTCGTCCGGTTCCTTTTCATCGCCGATGAGCCGGTTCGTCCAGGCATTCGTCACGCGCACCTTGAGCGCATGGCGACCGGGCTTGACCAAGCGCGGGAGTTCTATGCAGTACGGCGCATGCCAAAGCGCACCAATGCGCTCTCCGTCAAGGAACACCTCCGCAACGTCGCGCACATCGCCGAGATCAAGTGCAAATTCGCGCCCTTCGGGAACGTCGAGCGTCGTCTCGTAAGTGGCCGTTCCGGAGTAGTAGCGAATTCCGGGTTCTGCAAAATCAGTCCACGACTTGAGGGAAGACAGAGTCTGCGTGCCTTTAGGTGCACCACCTCCTGCGTCGAAGCAAAGTGCCCAAGGGCCCTTCACTTCATGGACGGACTCGACGAGATTAGGCATCCGCTGGTAGAACTTAGTGCCGTTTTTGCGGAATACTGCGAAGACGGATTCCTCGGCGGCGAGCGAGAGTTCAACTTGCGTCACGCCGTCCTTCGTTGTCCAGTCGCCGATGCTCTGCTTGTCGCCAGTCTCGGGATTCCAGATTTCGGGCTGGAAGTCGCGCCCTTCCATCTGGCGGAAGTTCGCCACGAACTTCTTCGGCTTGTCAGTCGTGTTCGCAACGAAGAAGAACGCCGCATCGCCAGACTTGCGGCACGAGACCATCACGTCCTCGCCGTCGCCTTCGGCGATTTCAAAGTATTTCGTCCGCTCGAACATCGGCCCCACCTTGAGCCCTTTCTTCACATATTCACGCACGAGGTCGAAGCACTTCTTCTCGACGGCATCCCAAGGAGTGTTGGCCGCAAAGCGCTTTTCCGCATCCGGCTCGAAAAAGAGAAGCGAGTATTCGCGACCAGACGACTTGACGCGGAGCTTTCCACTTGCCGTCACCGCCGTGTTCGTCAGGAAGTTGCTGAGCGGCAGCGCATCGGTGCCGTCCTCGTCGTTGAAGGAAAGCCCAAGCGCATCGCAGCGCATCTCGCCTTCCTGGAGAAGCGCCTGGCAACGCTGGATGTAGCGGTAAAAGCCCTTCGCCGGCTCGTGCCAAGTCTGGTTCTCGCCGAAGTGCGTTCCCCACGGCCCCATCGAGTAGCCGGGGCGCGCGTTCGCGCCAAGTGGCTGATGCTCCCAGTGGTGGAGCGAAAGGCGGTTCACGCCACGCGCGAGCGTCGCGTCAAGCGGAATCTTGAGGTCGCGCGGCGTAATCGCGAAAGGATCGTCGATTGGATAGCCGGTGAAAGACTCCGCGCCAGTGACGTTGCGGCCAAGGGCGCGGGCAACAGGGCCAGCGAACCAGCACGCGCCGCCCTTTGCCGGTTCTTTCGCCCAGAACGGAGTCCCCACCCAGAACTCTGTCATCGGCACGTCACAGAACTGCGACGCCTCATACGAGTCGAAAGGCCCCGAATACGGCTCAAGGTGAAACTCGAAGCCAGCGGCGTTGAGCCGTTCCATGAAAAGCCGGTAGTGGCGTTCGGTCTGCAGCTCGTTCTTCGTTCGAACGTAGTCGCGGCGGAACTGCTCTTCGCGCTCCGAGCCGAAATCGGTGCCGAGTTTGGCGATTACCGGCAAGAACGGCACAGGGTCGTAGCCGCGGCGCTTCGCAAATTCCTGAGCAAAGTCGTCTGTCCACGACGCATCGCACGCCTCGTAGCTGTCCATCAGGATAAACGAGAGCCCTGGATTGGACGCAGTGATTCCATGGGCGGCAAGCCCATTGAGAAGGTTGTCGATGTGAACGCCAACGGCCTTTGCGTTCATCTTGTCGGCTTCAAGTGAACCCGCCTCGACATCGGGCGGCGAGGGATGAGTGTTCTTGCCGGTGCAAGTATAGCCAAAGCGATAGACGCCGTCCTTCGTCTTGACACGCGCGATGTCGCGGTAGAAGCCGAGTTTTGTCTCGGGCTGCGCGTCGCCCTTCGCCCAGACGAGCTTCTTCATGCCGAGCGCAGGGGTTATCCACGGGCCGCCAGAAGTCGAGTAACCTGGGCAGTTGTGGATGCCGAGTTCGAGCCCAAGCCGCTTCGCCTCTGAGACGGCGAATGAGACAAGATCCCACCACTTGTCGTTCATGTATTCCATGCCCGGGCAAAACGGCGTGGTCATCCGCTCCTCGCAATCCCAGCCGACGTCCTGGATGTTGAAGATCGTCGCGCCCGAAAGACCAGCGTCCTTCATCGCCTCAAGGTCGCGCGTTATCCCCGACTTCGTGACGTTTGCACCTTGCCAATGCCACCATGCGTTCGCGCCACGCGACTGCGGGGGCGCGTCGAAAAGCTGCTGCAACCTGTCAGGCGACGGCGTATCGCCGCCTGCGGCGAGCGCACGGTCGGCGAAGTTAAGAGTCCATATCCAGTCAATCGCAGAGATTCCGTGCTGACCGCCGCGCCGAACGTAGCCAAGCGACTCACCAATAAGGGAGGTGTCGTAGTTTTCAGGGAAGTCGCCTTCGGGAAGCCCCTTCCTCCCAAGGAACTCCCATGCGGGAGAAGCGGCTCTTGCAGCAAGATACTCTCCCTTTGTGTCGAACCATCCCGAGTTAAAGCCCTCTATGAGCAACGCGCGCGGCGCAATTGCCGCGATCAGCAGATGCTGGTCGAACTTCATCGCCTGCTCGTTGTCCACGTATTTCGCGTAGGCCTTGCAGTACCAGTGCGGGAACATCTTCATTTCGGTCGAGACATTCTCGCCGAAGTCGCGCTTGGCAAGAGGACAGCCGCCGCCGCCAGTCTGGTTGGCCACGCAGACTGCAAACCGTTCGTCACGCGCCGCCGCGAGCAGCGCCGCCTTTGCAAGCCGAGAAGAGCCAGTGACGACGTTGCGCCGCGCATCGATTTCGGGGATGCGCCCCGCGAGGTCAAGGCCGCGCGAAAGCGCCCACGCCCAAGCGCCAAGCGCCGTAGTGTTGTCGTCGCGAGTTTTGTCACGCTTCGGCCACAATTCGAAGATGCGCGTGTAGGCGAGTTCCTCGGGATTGCCTCTCTCGACTTCCACGTCTGGCGAGACTTGCGCGTAGCAGGCCGTGAGAAGCGCGTAGCCGCGCGCAGTTATAACGTCGGCCAAAATGACGGAACGTGCCTTGGTGTCGCGCATCGCCCCGTTTTCCGACTCCTCGGGCGAAGCTTGACTCGACGGCTTGCGCCATTCGCCTTCTGGCAACTTCACCTCGCCCTCGTCGAGAACAGTCTGGTTGCCGCGATAGTTGAGCATAAGGACGACAGGAACCTTGTCCGCGCTTTCGCATACTACCTTTCCGTCTTTCTTCGCGGGGTTGTCGCCTTTGGGACGGTTGGGTAGGACGAGCAACCAATCGATGAACGGTCCCGACTTGTCGGCCCTAAACCACATCCTGTACTGGCGGCGTATGCCGAGCCCTGCGAATGTAGGTCCTTCCTCGACAAGTTCCGTCACGACCGCCTCGGGCGCCGGCGGCTCCGCGCCGTACATCTCCTTGGCGAAGATGCCAAGTATCTCGGCTCGGCGTGCCGGCCAGTCCGCAGGGCTGGAAAGCTTGCGTCCGTCTGCAAACGACAGCGGATCTTCAAGCGTATACGGCGCGACCTTCGACTCGTTGTAGTTAGGCGTTCTCGCCTCGATAGTACCAATGACCGCAAGCGTCGCCGCAGCCGCAACAATCATTTTATTCATAACACAATTCCTCACGTCTGATTCTACTCCACTTCATTCTACTCCACTTCACGTAAAATAGATGTCCAACGTGTTAATATTTTACCAAAAACTGCGGTAAACCAGCCACCCCCACCGCAACGAGGCACGCGACTCCTTGCACGGCATAAAGGGCTGTGGTATAATGTCTACAATATCTATCAAATGCAATATGAAGGGAGAATCTGAAATGACGACAAGAAGGAATTTCATCGCAGGAGGCGCGTCCGCCATGGCTTTTGCCGCGGCGTTCGACCTGAAGGCCGACACTGCGGACAATCCGGCGCTTGCGGCGCAGAAGAAGTGGTTCAGGGAAGCGCAGTACGGCATGATGTGCCACTGGGGGCTCTACGCCCTTCTCGGTGGCGAGTGGAAAGGCAAGGTCATGCCCGGCATCGCCGAGTGGGCGCAGAGCTACTTCAGGATACCGAACGCCGAATACTCGCGGCTCGCTTCGATATTCAACCCTATCTACTTCAACGCGGACGAATGGGTGCAACTCGCGCGCGACGCCGGAATGAAGTACATTGTCTTCACCTCGAAGCACCACGACGGCTTCGCAATGTTCCGCTCGAAGGTGTCGAAGTACAATGTCGTCGACGCGACGCCGTTTAAGCGCGACGTCGTAGGCGAACTTGCCGAGGCGTGCCGCAAACACGGTCTCAAGCTAGGGCTCTACTACTCCCAAGACCTCGACTGGCACGAGCCCGACGGCGGCGGCTACCTGCATGCCGACGACTGGGGCGGCGACGGCGCCTCGTGGACGAACAGCTGGGACTTCACCGACAAGCCAAAAAAGAACTTCGCGCGCTACTTCGAGGAGAAGTCGAAGCCGCAGGTCCGCGAAATCCTCACGCAGTACGGCGACCTCGCGCTTATCTGGTTCGACATCGGCTTTACGCCGACGAAAGAGCAGTCCAACGACCTCTACGACATGGTTCGCTCGCTCCAGCCGGGATGCCTCATCAACTCCCGGATCGGCTGCGGCAAGTGCGACTACACGTCGTCGGGCGACAACGAGATCCCGACCGACGACAAGAGCGGGATGCTCTACGAGACGTGCGCGACGATCAACAGCTCTTGGGGCTACAAGCCAACCGACCAGGGCTGGAAGAGCGCCGAGACGATACGCGCCAACCGCGAACACTTGAAGAAGCTTGGCGCGAACTACCTCCTCAACGTTGGACCCGATGCGCTCGGGCGCATTCCGGCAAGAAGCGCCGACGTCCTCTTGGCCGCAACCGCAAAGCAATGACGCCCTGCGGGGTGCGGCGAACCGAACCGAGGCCGTCGCCATCGCCTTCCGCAAGCATCTGCTCAAGATGTGAAGCGGACTGACCCCCTACTGTGGTATAATATTGACAGATGTGCCACAAGTCACGAGCGTTGTTCAGAGTACTGGGGCTGTCCGCAGGCATTGGCTTTCAGCTGCTGACGTTTGCCGCAGATGAAACAGTCTACGGCAAGCGGACGAACCTTTCGGGAATCGTCCGCGACGCCTTTCTTGACGAACTCGACGCCCACTACCATTTCTTCGTCATCCAGAACGAGTCTGGGATGCACTACGCGACAACGAAAAGCCCCTCCGTCAACCAGGAATACGTCAACGGGCTCATCGGCGCGGAAGTGACGATCAAGGGCATTGTCGACCCCGCGTCGCCGCCAAACCGGCAATATCTCGGGCAAACGGTATTCTTTGACGGCACAAACGCCCTCCAAGTGCTTACACCCGCGCCGCAAAACCCATTTGCAGTTCCCGAAATAGAAGACTTCAACTTCTACAACTACGGACCGGAAAGCATCGTGCACCTTGGCCTGCGCAGTGCGCACGGCCGTGTTCTCGCCGTCTGGCAGGGTCGTTCGCTTCTGCTCGAACGGAAGGGACACGTACCCTTCTCGCGCATCGAACTGGGCGAGTGCGAGCCGCCGGCCTGCGGCTCGTTCATAGAGGCGGTAGGGTATGCGGAAACAGACTTGAGCAGCATCAACCTCACGCGGGCGCGCTGGAGGCCCTCCGACGCGGAAGCAATGCCCGAACCTGTCGTAACAAGCGCAACCGCCCGCGACCTCTTCAACTTCAACGGACTCTCCGCATTCAACTCGACATACTACGGGAAAACCGTACGGCTGTCCGGCAAAGTACTCACGCTTACGGAAAGCGGACGGTTCCAGATCGGCGACAACGGCACTCCTGTCACAATCGACGTAAGCTCTCTGCCCGACGACTCTCAGACACTGGAGATAGGTAGCCGCATCGAGGTTACCGGCGTGTGCGTACTTGACCTTCCGAACTGGCGCCCAAACGAGGTGTTCCCGCATGTGCGCGGGCTCTTCGTCGTCGCACGTACGCCTGACGACATACGCATCCTCGAGCACCCCTCGTGGTGGACGGCAGGGCGTCTCGCGGCAGCCGTCTTTGTTCTCTTTGGTGGGCTCGCCGCAATCGTCCTCTGGAACTTGAGTCTTCAAGTGCTCGTAGTACGCCGTGCGCGCCAGCTTTTCAAGGCCGACCTACAGCGCGCCACGTCGGAGCTGCGGGTCAAGGATCGCACGCGTCTCGCTGTCGAACTGCATGACGCGCTTTCGCAAAGTCTGACCGGCGTCTCCATGGAAGTAGAGGCCGCAATCCGCCACGGCACCGAAAATCCCGGCAACCTGATGCGCCACATCTCGGTCGCAGACAAGATACTCAAGTCATGCCGCAACGAGCTGAGAAACAGCCTCTGGGATCTCCGCAACGACGCGCTGGAAGAACGTAGCCTCGACGAAGCCATCCGCAGGACGCTTCTCCCCCACGTCAGGGACATTGCGCTCAAGGTTCGCTTCAACGTGCCGCGTTCGCTCCTTACTGACAACGCGACGCACGAAATACTGCGAATAATCCGAGAACTCGCCGTCAACGGGATTTCGCACGGCAAGGCGACTTCGATACAGGTGGCAGGCAGCGTCGACGGGGGAAATCTGTTCTTCTCGGTGCGCGACAACGGCATCGGCTTCGACCCTGACGACGCCCCGGGGGTTTCCAAAGGGCATTTCGGGCTTGAGGGCGTACGCGAACGGTTGCGTCAGCTCAAGGGCAAGCTCTCCTTCGAGCCAGCCGCCGGTGGAGGCATGAAAGCGACCGTAACCATTCCCCTTCCAAAGAACAACTCATGAAACCGACTACGATACTTCTTGTCGACGACCACGCGGTCATGCGAATGGGACTCGTCTCTCTTCTGGAGACATGCAGGGACGTCGAGGTCATCGGCGACACGGGAGATGGCGAAAGCGCAATCAGGAAGGCGCTAAAGCTACGGCCGGACGTCGTGATCATGGACTTGATGATGCCGGAAATGGACGGCGTCGAAACGACGCGTCGCCTTCTCGAAAAATGGCCGGAGGCAAACGTACTCGTCCTCACGACCTTCGCGACTTCGGACGGCATCAGCCGTGCGCTTGAAGCCGGTGCAAAGGGCGCAATCCTCAAGAACTCTGACTTAAAAGGACTGCGCGCGGCAATACACGATGTTGCGGAGGGAAAGCGCCACTGCTCGGCTGAGGTAGAGCAGATCATGACGGACGATCCGCCCATACCAGAACTTTCCCTCCGCCAGCTGGAGATACTGAGCTCGATCGTCAGGGGACTTTCGAATCCAGATATCGCCCGCCAGCTCGGCATAAGCCTGCCGATGGTGAAGGAACACCTCACTTCGCTTTTCGCGAAGCTCGGTGTTGCCAACCGCACGGAGGCCGTGGCACTCGCCCTCCGTAAGCAGTTGTTGAAGATCTGAAGTTATTTCTTCGGAGCGTTCCGCATCACGACCGTCACGGACTGAACCGTATTCGGGCCGATCTCGACCTTGAGAGTGTCAAAGCCGCTCTTGGGCCCTTCATAGGCGCCGCCGCCCGCATAGCCCGTCTGCGTATCCTCGTAGGCCAGCTCCTCCCAGAGATTTGCTTCGCCGGGAACTTCGCGGCAGTCGATGTACTTCGGGTCCTTGATGCGGACGATGCGGTAGGTCGGCGCGGCGAACTCGCGGCCAGGCACGGTGACGTTGACCTTCTCGGTGGTGGACTTGGTGTTGACCATCACAAGGCAAAGCTCGTTGCCCTTGGTGAGCGCGACCCACTCGACTTCGCCAGGAACTTCCGGCGCCTTAGTACCCGCCTTGAGTGCCTTGCGACGCTCGTAGACCTGGTCAGTCACGCGGGCGGAGGTGTAGAAGCTGTCCTCGGTGTCCATCTCCTTCGAGGTGCCGTGGTGCCAGAGGTTCGGATGCGTGCGAAGCGCGTTGCCGATGACGTGGTAGACCGAGCCCTGCGCGCCGACCTCCATGCGCGGGCGGTTCAACGGCGAGTCCAAGTCGGGATATTCGCCGCCCTCGTCGCGCCACTGGACGTTCCAGCTGCCGCCATTCGAGATATAGAGACCGCCGGCGAGGTTGCAGAGATTGTGGTGATAGAAGCCGTCAACCTCGGGCTGGCACATCATCATAAGCGAGTAGTGACCCATGATCAGCGCCTCGCGGAAGATACGCTGGCAGCGGTTATCCTCGTCGGAGCGCGGACGGATTTCAGTCCACCAGGTGCGCTTGTCCTTGATCTCGGGGAACGCCTCGGCAAAGCCGCGGATGCGCTTCACGCCGTAGTAGGAGCAGCTGTAGGGAGTTTCCGCTCCGTAGGTATGATAGGTGACATGGGAAATCTTGTCGAGGACGTTGTTCGTCGCCAGCCCCAAAATGAAGTGGGCGGAGTACTTGTTGAATTCGGCGGCGGCGAAGTAGGTGTCGCGCTTGATCTCGCCGGCGGCAAGCATGCGCTCGCGGACGTGGGCGATATCGGGGTTGAGCTCGAAGTTCTCGGCAACCGGCACGCCCATCGGGCACTTCGGCCAGATCTTCAGGATCTCGGGGACGAGCGCCGTCCAGAGCTTGATCAGGGCGTCCTGGATCGGATACGCGCCGTAGTAGGTCTCGCAGCCGAGCTCAAAGCCCTGCACGACGTCTTTGTAGCCATTGTCGACAATCCACTTCACGAACTCGATCTTGTTGGAGACGACTGCGTTGAACACCTTCTCGTCCGCCGCCTGCTTCGGGCCGATGCCGGAAAGACCGATCAGCACCTTGAAGCCGTTCTGCTTCCAGAAGTCGAACTGCGCCTTAGGGTTGGAGCGCTTCTTCGGATTGGGGTCGTTGCGCCTGTTGAACCACATGTCGGAGCTCCAGGTCGCGGTGTTGTAGCAGCCGGCCTTCTTCATGGCTGCGGCTGTCTCGTACTTGTTAGTGACGAACCAGTAGTCGTCGCCATACTCGTGCAACGCACTGATATAGCCGACGATGGCCTTCGATGTCGACTTCGAGAGGTCGCGCATTGGCTTCCCCGAGAGATCGAGGTTGATGTTGAAGTCGGCGAACACGCCGCCGGCAAGACACGCCGCAATGGCGGAGATAATAGTTTTTGCGTTCATAAGTACGGCTATTATAGCATCCTTTCCGATTTTCGCCAACCCCTACCATAGTAGGGGTGGGGGCGGTTCAATTACTTACCCTTGAAATGCCGCCGAACGACTTCCGCCGCAAGCTTCGGACGGCGATAGCCGTCGAAGATCCCCGCGAGATTCGTAGAAAGTGGTTTCACCCTTACCTGACCGCGCCGGTGGTAGCTGCGCGCATCGCAGAACTGCCAGAGCGTTACGCCGCAGAGCCGCGCGTTTGAAAGCGCCGCAGCAAGGACATCGTCGAAATACTCCGCCTGGAACTCCTCGCTCCACGCCCCGCCTGCGGGATCGCGCTTGCCGTAGAGTCCGCACGTGCCCATCTCCGAGATGAGGATGGGCTTGCCGGGATAGCGCCGCTCGAAGCAGGCGACAATCGTATCGACC
>Ga0256407_10003789_pt1 | contig 26265 bp, 28 predicted proteins | sample RumenRJG_04DNA_FD_193489 | JGI IMG/M metagenome (GOLD analysis project Ga0256407, IMG submission 193489) | Bovine rumen microbial communities from Lethbridge, Alberta, Canada - RJG_04 | ecosystem: Host-associated > Mammals > Digestive system > Stomach > Rumen | place: Canada: Alberta... | reverse complement strand
TGAGTTCGTCGCCGTCGGGGTGATAACCCTGAAGCATTGCCTGAGGTTCATGTCAAGGCTGGCGGACGGTATTAGCAACCTATAGTGTGGCATGGCCAATCCCACAAGAAAAATGATTGACCCTTTATTGTTTTAAGAGCCAAACCACGTGCAATAGTTGGATATAAAAGACTATAAGGAATGACTTGATACCACAAATCGTGCTGATTGTCAAGCGAAAATTACAAAACATATAGAAACTGAGGCCGGAAAATGTTATAGTAATTAAGAGTATGCCTATATGGAGGAATAGATGATGAGATCTCCGATGGATGAGAGAACATTTTTAGACTTTTATAGAAATACGGTACTGGGATACTCTAAAGGAGTTCTTAATCACATCTGTACTTGTCTGGAGAAAAAGCACAAAATTTCCTTTGAAGCCCAAAGATCTCTGGATGATTCAGCAGATGTTCTATATTTCGAAAGTAAAAGAGATTTAAAAAAGATTGTTACGGATACAACTACTGATATTAAATTCGCAGGCTTCTATGAAGCATGGGAGTTTTCAAAAATGTTCAAGTACTCTGTGCCACTATTTTTTGAAACTCCCGGTGGGATATCAATCAAAGAACTGTTCATACAAAACGATATACAACAATTTGACGAATTACAATATCAACCGGAAAGAATTCTCAATACATCTCTTAAAGATGCCACACCATTGTTCTGGGAAAATGATGGGAATATCTTCTTAAAATTTGTTTTGCAAAAAGATTATCTGATTCCTGAAACCTTTGAACGCATAGATTATAGATATCCAGTCGTCGTTTATTTCAACGCTGAGAATTGCATTTTGGAAATCAGATATGACGCAATGAAGTATGGAGGTACTGGAATAGTCACTCCAGATGGGTATGAGCAGCTGGTAACCGACAGCATCACTTGGCTTAGAAAGACTTTAAAACTTGATATTTTTACCTGTGAACACGCAGATATTATTAACGTCATTAATGACAAACAAAATGAAGAAGTAAAGATTTACAAACAGTTGATGGAGCTTAGCACGGGAGGTTCTGCTGAATTGACAGCATCTGAGAGTGCTGACTATGTGTTGCCTTTTATTGGTGAGATCCGGGAATTGATTGAAGAAAATGAAGAAATCTTTAATCAGGCAGAAGACATCAGAAATCTTTTGCTACAGTATCTGGCAGATAAAGAGGCAACAGCGAGTTATCCATATATTTATATTAAGTGGGTTAATCCGGTAGAGTCTCAGAGCTATATTGTCAAGGTTACTTTTGACTATTTGAGCCGGAAGTATACATTGTTACAGCATATTACTGGTAGCTGTAAAGATTTTGGAATGGAGCGGATGAACAATGCAATCAAATATCTTTGCAAAACTGGCTCCTTTGTTAAAGGGGAAAAAATTTAATATTGATTGTGATGCCGCCATTGAATTTCTAGGACGTTATCATTCAGGACAATGGATATATCCGGGAGCAATGCATAAAAGTCTCAAGATATCGATTAAGGATGTTTATGAGGTCTTAGAGGTGTGTGTTGAAGAGGGGTTAATTGAACAGTATTTAGAAATATACTGTCCGTTCTGTCAGCGCTTTACGGGACATATCTACAAGACAATAATGGATATTCCTGAAGAGGTGAATTGTCTTCATTGTGATAATGAAATTCAAGATCCCAGTAAGTATGCAGTAATAATTTATCGGGTGAAATGATGGGGACAGAGGATACGATTGTACAAAATATCGAAAATCTTCTGGCGGATCATGGGATGACGGTTGCTCAGGTTATAAATCATCTGGGACGAAAGAATTCAACGGTGTTGAATTTGTCAGAAGAAAAGCAGAAAGAATTTTGTAGCATATATGATCAGATAGATAGAGATCTTTTGAACAAGAGAGAAAAAGGCAGGAAGTTGGAACAGTTAGTAGCCATATTATTTGGTGAAGAGAGCCTGTTTGATTGTAGGCAGAATTATAGGACAAGTACGAACGAAATAGACCTTCTACTTTCGTGGAGTAAAAAAGCAAGGGAAGCTGGTGTCGCAAATGCATTTCCCTGCTTTGGAGAGTCTTTCATATGTGAATGTAAAAACTATGAAAGCAAAATGAAAGTCACATATGTTGGGAAATTCTACTCCCTACTTGCAGTAACAAAAATGAAATTTGGCTTGATTGTGGCATGGGAAGGCATTACCGGACGTAGTGAGTGGGCTGATTCAAAAGGATTAATAAAGAAGATTGCCTTGAAAGATGACATCTTTATTGTCAGTCTTGATAAACATGACTTGAAACAAATCTATAATCAATCTAAAAATGTATATTCCATACTGATGGACAAATTTGATGCATTAAAAAGCGACATCAGTTATGAGAAATTCGTTTTTCCTCATGAGGCTGAGGAAATTCTCGGTGCATAAATATGGGGTTAGAAGTCCAAAACTGCGGATGACCAGCCGTCATTTGTTAAGAAACTGATAAATGAGGAATGTGTTTGCAACATATACTTGAAGGGGGACGAAAATTCGGTCCCCTTTTTTGTATCTACACTAATAGGTTCTCTTAAACTGCATGCTGGAAAAGAGGGGCGGAAGTTTTGCTTTGCTTTCGTTCCTTCTATAATTATCTGGATGAGATACTCGGATTAATAAAAACAGTACATATATCACCATCTATACTCTTGCTTATAAATGTCCACTCAAAATTGAGCCACTTTGAGAGATTAGCATTTATAATCTTGCTCAACCTTCTAATCAGCACCTCATTTCTAACCCCTCACCCAAAAAAAGGTGAGGGTTGGTTTCAACCCCTCGCCCAAATGATTAGATTTAGAAGGGAACCTTGCTTAGCAGGTATTTTTTCGTTGTTACAGTTGCACAAAACTTTTTCTTCTGAACCTGCCTTAAAGTACCTGTTCTTGACTGTTTTTTTGTGCATTATCACGAATGAGCCGGATCCTAAGCGGAAGGTCGGGGGTTCGAATCCCCCCGGGAACGCGAATTTAAGCGGAATTCTGTTAGCAGACAGCCTCTGGCTGTTAGCAAAACAGCCTTCCGCTTTTGTTAGCAGGAAGTCCCTTTCAAAGGGGGCTTGTGGACCAGCCAGTAGGACTCCACTTTCCGAAGTCCGAGGAGCTGGCCCATTTCCCGGACCGATATGGTCCTTTTAAGTTTCGTTTCCATGTGCCGCCGTCCTTTCTATGTAAGAATTCAGCCAGGCTTTCCGGCCTGGCTGAATCATAGCGGCTCACCGCCGAAACTTTTAGGATGTCGATCTGTTAAATGCAGGGGAATGACATCCTTGACAAAGCAAAGTACCCCGAATCACTGTTTGTCCAGCCAATCGTCAAAGCTTTTCCTGGAGATCCTGTATCCGGTACGGCCGAGCTTGAAGTAGCGGAACTGATTGGTCTTCAGCAGGTCGTAGACTGTCGTCCTGCTGCACATCAATATATTCTGAAGATCCTCTACGGTGTAGCAGCGCCTTTCCGGCGCCTCCGGAACCGCGCCGGCGGGGAATCCGCTGTTTTCCGGAAGAACTGCGGCTTCCGGGACATCGTATATTTCACAGGCTTCCATCATTGTTTTATGCTCCCGTTTTTTTACGGCGCTTCCACGCACTCCGGGATATCCATCCCGAATTCCGCGAGCAGGGCGTCCTCTACCTTCTGCATCTGTTCCTTTGAGATCTTTCCCAGATATCTCCGGATCCGTTTTTTATCGATTCGGCTGGGCTGTTCGATGCAGGCCATGGAAGTTCTGGAAAGTCCCCGGACATTACTCAAAAGGACGTGTGTCGGAAGGTCCAGCTTTTTTATATGGGAAGTGATCGGAACCACGACCGTAGTGGAACTGAAGTAATTCCCGACATCATTTTGCAGGATCAAGGCGGGCCGTATAGCGGACACGCGGCGTTCCGTCCCATGTCAGGCTGTTCAGGAAGTCCCTGACCGGATGGTAGGCATTCCGGTTCGCCACGATCCTGAGGGCCTCTTCGACCAGCGCCTTTGAACCTATGCCATAGGTCCGGTCTACATACAGATGAACGTTGTTGATGTCGTTGTCGCTCAGCACCAGACCGTTGCTGCCGCGTTCCCATCTCATCGGCTTTACAACGTCTATCGTCTGCGTCAGTTCGTTGAAACGGAAACCATCGCGGAGCAACGGGTCATAGGAGAGGATCGCTTCGGCGTTCGACACCGTATTCCTGACCTGTCCCTTCTCAGTCATGCTCAGCATTTCCATTACTTCCTCTACTGTCTTCGGAGAGGAGAGCGCCGCCATCGTTGCGTGAAGTGCGTTCTCTGTCACCGGATTTAAAGTTTCTGATTCGTCTTTCAAGATCGTCTGCCTCCCTTTCCCATAAAAAAAGCGCTGTCTTCATCGGTGTTCCCGATCAAAACAGACGCTGTTTAATGTTCCATATCCTGTTGTTTTCTTTTCTTCGGCGCCTCCTGTCCAGCCCGCCTTTTTGCGTTTTCTTCATCGGCCTGTCGGGCCAGCTTCTCTTTCTGCTTCATCAGGATGTAGTCCTGCTTTTCAAGATAGGCCCGGCCCCCGTACTCCGGTTCCTGATCCAGATGGAGTCCGTGCTTCCGGCAGATATCAAAAAGCATCGCCCGGCAGGCGGCATCAAAAGTCTTTTTCCGGTTATTCAGCTTACCGGGTTTCTGGTCCGGGTGCGGAAGGTCGAAACCCAGAGCTTCAAGTGCTTTTTCCTGCTGCGGTGCGATCTCGCCATAACGGTTTTCACAATCGAAGACGTGCCGCTCATGGATGTGGGGCGTGACCTCATCCAAGTGCAGGGACCAGTCCAGAATATGAATGTGCTTACCAAAGCGGCGCTTAAATTCTTAAAAGAACTCTGCCGCGATCTCGGCCAGAACTTCCGGCGGCACAGACTGCTCCATTGTCCCGATCTGGATCAGTGATTCTTCCGGGCAGGTCTTTTTGTCGAGACGGAGATCCTCGGTGGTCCTGTCCCTGTTGGAATGCCCGGTCTGTCTGTTCCGCTCATGCTGTGCTTCACAGAAATCATCATACCGCTCGGAATAGAACGTCCTCTCGACCTGCTCAAAGCATTCTGCTTCGCGCGGTCCTGATCGATATGCTCACTGTTGCCGATGTCGAAACGGCGGTCATTGTGCTTCGGGTTATATGCGCCGTTCCTGCCGGACCGCCCATTGTGTCTTGTGAGTTTCATAGATAACCTTCCTTTCTTCGATTTTTAGAAATCATTGTTTTCCCCTGCCTCCCGATCTGCATGAAAAGAGCGGTTTGTCGGCAGGTAATACCCAGTACTAAGTGACGGTTCCCATCACTTATACTGGGCGGAGCCTTGCCCTCGACCCGCGCCGGACGCTTCGCCCCGGCACCCCGATAAGAGACTGCCGCCTCTTAACTCCGCCAAAGGGAACCGCGTTCCCCTTGACCCTTTGCCCGGCAGACCTGACACCCGCCGTTTGTCCGGCGGCTCGTTTCAGTTCTCCCGTTTTTTTGCGGAACTGTTTCCCGGACGTTCCCACAAAAATAGCCGCTGAGTGTTTCGCTGCCATCCGCAAAAGAGCGGTGGGAGCGAAGCTCAACGGCTTCCTCATCTGACTCAGCCAGGGCGGCGGCCTTGGCTTTCGTCATATTCAGTTTTTATAGAATCGCGTGAAATCGATCTTTGTTAATCGACAAAGTATTATTCCTTTTGTTTACCTCTTCTTCGCCACCGCAGCCATTCTTTTTTGGGGCTCAAATATTTCGTCCATCAGCTCGAATTTCATCTTACTTCTGGATTTGAGCTGGTGCTTGTCTTTATTGTTCACATCCCTTGTAAAACCTTCGTCCTTCAGCTTATATTTCTCATATGCTTTTGCACTTTTTACAAGATTTCCCCATGCCTCTGCATAGAGCTCTTTGGCCTGTTTAACAGTGATGACCTCATTGTTTCCAGTCAGTTTTTTCGTATCCTTCGCAAAATTGGAAGTGGGAATAATAGCTTCATCTCCCATACCCAGACCTTTCCTTTTCGAAATCTGTTCAGCAAGATCTGAGATGATCTTCGCATTTTCGAGGAATTTCAGGTACGCCCCTGAATCGGATAATACTCCCTTCGACTTTTCAGCTTTTTCACCCAGCTTTTTTACCCACTCAAGCTGCTTTATGTCATCAAGGCGAGGAGCCTTAGGATCGCCTGTATATCTCAGCTTCTCACTCACTTTTAAATGCTTTCCATTGTTGATCGAAATTTTATTGTCTTCCAGGTTTTCAAAGGATAATTTTTCTTCCCGCTTAAAGCCTGACGCTTTGTTGTTGATAATATTATTATTAATATCATTGATGTTGATAATATTATCGTTGATATTATTGTTGATAATATTATCGTTTGAGATATCCAGTTTTATAATCCCTGAGTTATCGATACTGTCTTCAAGGTTTTTAAAAGATAATTTATCTTTTTCATTATCTTTTAATGCGTTGGATGCCTTTTCTTTCTGAAGCGCCTCATTGCTAAGCTTGATTCCCTCAAAAAGCACCTCTGCGCCTTTGTCAAAATTAAATGCCCCTTTTCCGATTGTTTTTGAGACATCCTTTAATTCCGGCAGCGGAGTGTGGGGCGGAAGGCCAAAAGTCTGAAGTATGGTATCCGCAAAAAGCCTGCAGGTTCTTCCATTGCCATCCAAATAAACATGCTCACTGATCGTCATCGTGTAAGCATATGAAGCAAGCTGAATTGCCTGTGTTTTTCTTAAAGCAGGGTCCTCTGTGTTCTTGATTATATTCATATAATCAGCAATCTTTGACATGGTCTTAAATACGGCCTTTGGTGCCGTAAATGAACCAACTCCTGATATTCTGCTATCACCACGCCCTGCAGTTATTCCTTCGGCTCTGAAAGTACCTCCCTCTTTGTCTCCGATTCGGACACTTTTGTTAAGGCCGGTAAACACATCATAGACATCTGCAAAGGTTACGTTTTTATTATTCATAAGTTCGGAAGAGTAGATTCTCGCCATCTCTCCCCCGGCATGTAGTCCGGCTGTCGAACTCAGTGCTTCCTGCAGTTTCTGCTGTGCAAATTTCCGGCCCACCTCATCGGTCTCCGGGATCTTGGCCAGCTCTGCTTTTATTTTTTCCACATCTGCGTCTTCCAGAGTACCGGAGTTGCCAGAACGTGCAGCATAGAGAACCTGGACTCTGCCCCTATTCGGATTGTAAGTATCTATATTTTCAATCCCCTTTATAGGCTCACTGGCAAGCTTAAAAGTACTTTCTGAAAGATTATAGCCGTCGTCAGTGTCTTCTATGTGCATCTTGCTTCCTGCAAATTCCCTTGCCTTTGCAGTGCCAAATTCCGATACGAACCCTTGAACATAGGAGAATTCCCCTACGCTCAGTTTCTCTCCCTCTTTCTTACTTTTATTGGCCTTATCAACCTCTTTGGTAATATTGGTTAAAAGATTCGAATAGAAATTATCGATGAACTCTTCCGGTCTGACATTTGACGACCGCCTGCCATTCGCTTTATCTACGCTGGCATTAACATCATTAAATGCATTTTGAAATGCTGTTAATAATATTTGTTTGCTCCGTTTAACATTTTTCGAGGTGAATTGCGCATACTTTTCATTCAGAAAAGTGATGTGTGATCCAATGGACTGCCTGAGCATATCCTTTAATGCCTGTACATTCTTGGTATCGATTATCTGATTATCAGCTCCAACAATTGGCATAGCGTTTTGTGCAATGTCTGCAGAAGGCAGAACAGCACTCCTCCTTTTTTTAAGATTATTATATTATAACACCGGTTACTAAGCATATACCTTTTTGTTATTTGTTATGACCGTATTATAAAAAGTCCATTGTCACAAAAAGGTCACACACCCCCGTGAGGTTGTTCATGATGCCGTCCACCAACCTCCTTGAACCTCTTAGATTTTTCTCTGATCTTCTTCATATATTTTCGGTTATACTCTCTTTTGCGCCGAAGTTTTTCTGCAGCTTTCTCCGCAGCTATACGTTCTTCTTCTGTCATCATGATTGGCTCTTCCGGCACCTTAAACTGTCCGATATAGTTCAGATACACCTCAACTTCAGCAGTACGCTCTGCACCGGACCCGGACGGCTCATGAACACGCTTCTCGTTCCTTTCAAGCCGGACTCTGATTGCTTCAGTTGTGGCAGCATTCTGAGCCACAGAAGCCTCCTGAAGCGCTTCTACGAATTCTCGCTCATTCAGCGACACATACGAACAAGTCTTCTGTATCGTTTCCAGAATAATCTTCCTGAGTGCTTTTGTTGAAATATGGTGGCAAGAACAGGAGCGTCCATATTTCTGTCGGCTCAGGTTATAAGTCGAACACTCAAAAGCATCCTCAGGATTAGCCTTTTGATATCGAGGCTCACCATCTGCGGTATAGTATGTTTTAACTCTTCCGTTACGGTTTCTATGGTTATACATCGCGGCCCCGCAGTCAGCACAATACACTTTCCCAGTCAGAACATTCGGTTCCCCAATGGAGTTGACCTTCCGCACATTCGTCCGCAGTTTCTGTGCAAGCTCCCATGTTTCAGCATCAATGATCGGTTCCTGTGTTCCATCAAAGATGACCCAGTCCTCTTTATCCGCCTTCTTGGTCTTCTTGTCTTTATAGGAATTCTTATAAGTCCTGAAGTTCACTGTCTTGCCGATATACTCAGGCCTTGCGATTAAAGCCGCCACCTGATTACCGCGCCACATATATGGATTATCCTGATCATAGTTCGTAGCATGGTTGCCAATGCCTTTCTTGCCAAGATAGTAGGATGGTCTTTCGACCTTATCTTCGGCAAGCTCTCTGGCGATCTCATACGGTCCTTTTCCTTCAATGGTCAAGCGGTATATCCTACGGACCACTTCGGCGGCCTCTTCATCAATGATCCAGTGATCGGGGTTATCAGGATCTTTCAGATAGCCATATGGGGGGATATTACTTGTATGGGCTTTGCCGGAATTTCCCCTTGCTTTAAGCAAAGTTTTGATCTTCTTGCTTGTATCGCGGACATACCATTCGTTCATGATGTTCAGAAACGGATCGAACTCGCTCGTTTCCTGATGGTCACTGTAGATACTGTTATTGATAGCGATAAAATGGATCTCTTTCTCCCTGAACAGGATATCCGTGAAGAATCCCACCTGAAGATGATCCCTTCCAATCCGGCTCAGATCCTTGGCAATCACCGTGGTAATCTGCCTATTCTTTACTCCTTCGACCAGGCGGTTCCATGCCGGACGGTCAAAGGACGCGCCGGACCATCCGTCATCCGAGAAATGAACCAAATTGGTGAAACCATGCTTGACCGCGTAGTCCTCAAGCATCTGCTTCTGATGAATTATGCTGTTGCTGTCACCGGCGGTATCGTCATCGCGAGATAATCTTTCATACAATGCCGTGATGCCGTTTACCCGTTCTTTCTTTCGTTTCATGCCGAACTCCTTTCTTCAATTGGAGCAATCCACTCCCTACGCAAACAACATATTTCATCTGTAAAATGTTTGGGCGGGGATGTTTTGCCTTCCTTCACCTCAGAATTGTCGATCTTCAGGACAGCTCCTTCCGCAGGCACCGGCCGTTGGTTTCCTCGTCCTTTTTCTTTTCCGGATAGAAGTGCTGCCAGATCGCCTTCCAGCCGGGAACCAGGACTGTCTTCCCTTTCCGGGTGAATTCCTCATCCCCGCAGCGGATCTTCACGGTGGCCTCGGTATAGCGGTGATCTTCCGCCGCAGCACAGAGGAGCCTGACGGATATTAACTGCAGGATCGCCGCTTCTCCCTGGGAAAGACCGCTGATATCACTGCCGGACATGGTCTTTGTGGGGGATGATGGCGTGATGGTCGCTGACCTTGCTGCTGTCAAAGACAGAAGAGGGGCGGACCGGTTCAGCCTGAAGCGCAACGCCGGTATAATCGAATTTCCCGGCAACGGCACCGATCAGAGCCGGCAGCATCTCCCGCATGTCCTCCGTCAGGTACCGGCTGTCAGTCCGGGGATAGGTGACCAGCTTTTTCTCATACAGGCTCTGTGTATAGTCCAGAGTCTGCTGGGCCGTGAACCCCAGGATCCGGTTGGCATCTCTCTGCAGGCTCGTTAGGTCGTAGAGGAGCGGCGGTTTTTCAAGCTTTTCCTTTGTTTCTACGCTCTCTACCATAGACTGCCCCTCCGTTCTGCACCGGAGTAGGAGTGCGGTTGCTTCTGCCTGTTCCTGAAATCTCCGGCTTGTGGCCGTCAAGGTGAATTGCTCCGCAGGAGCAAGAGAAGGCAGCCTGGGCTGGATCCCGCCGGCTGTGATCTGCACAGTCCAGAAGGGTTCCGGTTTGAAGGCGGCGATCTGGGCTTCCCTCATCACCACCATAGCAAGTGTCGGCGTCATCACGCGGCCCACGGCCAGCGTCTGCCCGTACAGGCATGAAAAAAATCAGAACCTTCTGATTTTTTTCATTATCCGAACCTTTGAAAAATCCGAACCTTTTCATTTGGAGTACAGTAGTACGGTCTGTCTCTCCAGATAAAGGTTCGGATTTATTATTACTGTCTGGTAACCAAAGACTTAAGACTGCCGTTATTGTTTTTCCATTTGGCGCTTACTTTGGAGTTGTTTTCGTCTTCTAATGTCGCCATTGCTTTTATCTGATCAGCCGTACTGATGTCCAGATAACGCATTGTTGTTGCCAGCTGTTCATGACCAAGTAAAACGGATATTTCCACTACATTCATTCCCTCCTCAAGCCAATGTGAAGCACGTGCATGGCGGAATTGATGTGCGTGAAGGTCCAACGGAACATCACTGCATTTCTCATGGGCTTTTTCGGCATACATACTCAGACGCTTTTCTATTGCTTTGGAACTAATCCGTTCTTCTTTGCTTCCGTTTCTGGAATAGAATAGAAATCTTTCCGGATCCGGATTCTCGCCATGGGCTGTATTGAGATACTTTCTTATGTGAGCGACAGCTTTTGGGAGAAGATAGAGGGTTCTTACTTTGCCGCCTTTTCCAATGACAGTCACATGAGGTTTAGAGCCATCCAAAAACAAGTGTCCGACTTTTATGGAAAGTATTTCTGACATTCTGGCTGCTGTTCCGTAAGCGATTATCATAAATACAAGATCTCTTCTTCCGGCAGCGGTAGATTGATTCGGCGCGGTCATTAATGTCTTTACGGCCTTTTTGCTCAGTCCGGACACTTTTTTCTTTTCAGTTTTCATTAATGGGATATCAATGGCCTCAGAATACAAGTACTTGTATTTGACCTCCCTGGTGCCCAGATATTTCAAATATGTCCTTAACCCACCAAGTCTGATGTTGCATGTGTCCGGAGAAAGGCGCTCTATGTTTCTCATGTGCCGCATCCATTCTTCTATAACCTGCTTTTCAAAACATTCTGCGGAAATAGTCTGTATGCTAAAACCTTTGTCGTCCTCGAGGAAACCAAGATATTTGCCCAATGTCACCTGATAGGATTTCAGAGTATTTTCACTATCAGTCAAATGTGCGGGAGCATACACCGATATAAACTCGGAAACGGATTTTGACAGGAATCTCGCTTCTTTACCAGATTTCATCGTCCATCACCTCCGGCACAAGTTCCTCAAAGCTCGCTCCGCTCTTTTCCTCCAGGATTTCTGACATGCGTGGTACTATTGAATAATAGTATTTTGTATGTTCAACACTGCAATGCCCCATGCTCTTGCTGAGGTAATAAAGTTTGTCGTAAAAATCAAAACCCAGATCCATCCACTTGTTGATATTGACCGTGGCATAATTGTGGCGGAAATCATATGAGATGGCATGTACGGCCGGGTTAGCAGTCTTCCAAAGATCTGCGAAGTTTTCCCTCAGCCATTTCTGCGATCTGTAACCATCTTTTTTGCGGGGAAAGAAATATACCCTTTCCGGTATCAGTTCTTCCATCCTCCGGTCGTACTCGCGCATTATGATGATCATGCTCTCATGAACAGCAACATAATGCTGGTCATGCCCCTTTGTTTCAATAATGTTCAGGACACCATGTTCAAGATCCACTTCGTTTTTCTTGAGCATCCTGGCTTCCTTGGGTCTTAAACCCGTGCAATACATGAGACGGAAAATCACACAAAGGATCAGCTTTTTTACAAGCCAGTCTTTACGATTGTTCCGTACGTTGATATGATCACATACGTAAAAGAACCTTGTAAGCTCCTCCGTAGTAAAAGCATGGGGAATATGCGTACATTTCTGCGGTTTTGGCCTGTCTGGTTCCTTTACGTCTGTCAGCCCGCGCCTCTGCAAGTATCGTATAAAAGCGATGATTACAGAGGTACGGGCTATGTTTGCGTTGGCCGACTCCTCCGGCCGTACACCGCACCAGGCATCAACCATGTCCTGAGTCAGTACTGCTTCATCGCGGTGCATGTTGAAAAGATAATTGTCAAAGGTTATAAAGCGATTTTCGTAATCTTCGTTCCAGTGCTGTGAAGCAATCATGAAATCGATAAAAGCAGGGGCGGTACCTGCCAGGAGTGACTTGTATTCATGCATGGAAGGCCACCTCCCAACAAAGGGGATAGTCCTCTATACCGAGTGCACAGTCGCGAAGATGCTTCATGTCAGCACTGAGGTAAGCCTGTATGGAAACAGGGTCTGTATGACCAAGAATCTGTGATATAACCGGCTGTGCGACTTCGTGTTCAAGAAGGCTGGTTGCCAGATGATGCCTGAAAATATGGGATCCTTGACGGTCTCCCTTGTTCTGGCGTATCCCGGCTGCCATAAACACTTTTTTGACGCAGTGTGATACGTCACTTGACTTGAAATCCTTACCTGTTGCTGTAATAAAAAAACTTCGTGAATCCGATTTTCTCTCTTCTTCCAGATAGTCATAAAGCGCATTTCCGACGACAGTGGGCAAAGGTATCGTCAAGGGAACCGAAGTTTTTCTCTGGACAAGACTGATCATGGATGATTCCCACAAAATAGATTCCAACGTAAGCGCGGCGATATCACATCCACGTAGACCGGTGTAAAGCAAAAGCAATACTACTGCCCGGCAAAGCAGAGGTAAATCTGACTCGGCAGAAGCGCAGGCATTCTTGATAAGGTAAACTTCCTCATTTGTGAGATACTGTATGTTTTTTCGGGTAACCCTGACGTAAGGCAGCCATGCGCTTAAAGTACTCAGCTCAGGGTACTTTCCTGACACAGCTTCAAAGAATTCAGAAAGACGATATCGGTAGCTTGTCTCGTATACCGGCTTCCCATCCTTGACAAAGAAACTAACGACATCATCCTCTTTAACGTCATCAAAAGACATAAGTCCTTTCTTTTGAAGGTAGTAAAGAAACTGCGTTCCTTTTGATGCTGAACTGCGAATTGAGGAATCGGATAATCTCGCAACATCTTCTTCGAAAGAACAATAATAATCCACAATTTCAGCGAATTGGGGATTCAATTTTGAGTAGGCGCCTCTTTTAGTCCCTACCGGTTGAATGTGTCTTGCTTCATTAGCCATATTTAATGACCCTCCTTCGTTTTTTAACGAAGCATAACACTCCCAAAATAAAATCCGAACCTTTAAAGATACAATTCTTCGCGCAGAGAGGAATATTCGTCAAAGGTTCGGATTTTTCAAAGGTTCGGATAATGAAAAAAGCCGGGTAGCGTTCATTCCGACGATCCAGTCGGCACGCTCCCGGCAAAGGGCTGCCTCGTACAAGAGGTCATATTCAGTTCCCGGCTTCAGATGGGCGAAGCCTTCCCGGATGGCCGCGTCCTCCATACTGGAGATCCACAGGCGCTCAAAGGGTTTCTTACATCGGCACTGGTTGTAGACCAGTCGGAAGATCAGCTCGCCTTCGCGCCCGGCATCGGTCGCACAGACAAGGCTCGTTACATCCGGCCGTTCCATCAGGCCTTTCAGAATCTGGTACTGCTTCCTGGTTTCGGTGGATACCTCATACAGGAACCGCTCCGGCAGGATCGGCAGGTCCTCCAACCGCCATTTGGCAAAGCGCTCATCATAACGCTCCGGGGCGGAGAGCTCCACCAGGTGACCGACACACCAGCTAACCAGGTAACCGTTACCTTCGAGATACCCATCATGGTGCTTTGTGGCGCCGATGATCCTTGACAAAGCTATTGAAACCGATGGCTTTTCTGTTATCACAAGTTTCATGTGACACATCCTCCTTTTTCTGATTTTGAACACAAAAAAAACGCATCCGGAGTCGTTACCGAATGCGTTATGTGCAAATATTGAATATCAGATTTCTATCTGTTGCATCATACCATACGATCTTTACTAAACGGAAAGGAAAATAGAGGCCTTTATGTATCGAGGCGGCTTCCATCGCCTCTTTGACTCACGGCTCTGGCCCATTCTTCGCTTTGGACTTAGCTTTCGGAGGCTTAATATCAAATTAAGCAAAGTTAAGCAAAGTGAATCCTGATTGATTTGCAAATTCATCGCCCGATATTTGCTTGCTCTTTGGTTATTCATTGTTTTACTAATTAATAAGCAAACATCTGCAGTAAACTTTGTTTATTTGTTTGCATATTCTTTACGCTTAGAATTACATTAGCAATCTATCCGCGTAAATTATGTACCGAGGCGGCTTTTACCGCCTCTTTTGGGTCACAGCTCCGGTCCTTTGGCCTTCGTTTTTCCCCTGTTTTTCGGCTGTTTGTCAGGGGAGAGTTTGTCTGCAGTATCCTTTACCAGGGCATCAAGCTTCTCCCTGGCGGATTCCCGGGGAGAGTCTGTCTTCGGTTCCCTTGCCTGCGGGGCCCTGGTCTTGTAAGCTTCGACCATGCTCTTCAGCTCCCGGTTCGGAACGTTTGTCTTCACATTATCCCAGATGTTCCTGCCTTTATCATCCTGGCCTTTCAGGGTCGGTTTCGTCACGACCGTGGTCCCGCCCGCCGGGATCTTGGCCCAGAGGCCCTTGCCGTACTGGTTCTCGTGGACAGATTTCGAGGGGAGCACGAAGCTGGCCCAGGGCGTCTTGTCCTTCGGGTCCTGGTTCGGGATCCGGATCCTGATGAACTCCCGGCCGTCCTTTGAAGTGAACGGTTCCGCCAGTCCTTTCCCGAACTTGATGCTCACTTCCTCCCTCTGCCCGGATGCTGCTGTTTTCCCTTCCTGTGCTTCCTTTGCCATCTGTTCCTCCGCTTCTCTTACGAAGTCCGGTACCGGTAAAGGTTCTCTCATGGAATTCTCTGCCATTTTTTCTGTTCCTCCTTTTGTACTAGATGTTTTTGTTTCCCTGACGCGGAGGATGTCCTCCGCCGTCATGGAGATGGTCTGGCTGGTAAAGTCCACCGTTTTTTCTTCCCGCATGCTGAAGTATTCCCCATTTCCCCCGCCGATGATGATGTGGTCCAGACAGGGGATCCCCAGGATCTTCCCTGCTTCGATCACCCTCCGGGTGGTCGTGATATCCTCCTGTGACGGTGATAACCTAAATTTCTCCGACAAATCCATCACCTCCCACAGGTTTCTAATGAAGCCTTGCTATTAAAGGCTTGACCGGTTTTGTTCGGACTGCTTATATGAAAGACAAAACTGTTCAAATGAACAAATCTGTTTTGTCCATTTCCTGGCTGCTTCAAGTGCGGCGTTTTGTTCATTTCCTCCTTTCTCTGAATCTTAAACTTCAAGTAAAACTCTTATTTTCCCGCAAAAACAGACTGGCACTTATAGATTATTTCCACTATGATTGTCCCCCGTAAGGGAGGTGCGGGAATGGCAGAAATAATGGACTTAAAGAATGCCGGCAGGGCGGACGGATACCGCTATGCGGTCTATACGCACCAGCTCGTCTCCCCTGATGGAATAGCTTACCCAAGATGCTTCATCGTAATTAAGAGCGCATACAACGTCATTGTGTATTTCACAAAGCTCCATCAGTTTGTTGGCGTGTATGAAGGCAGCGTCTACCGTCCGCTGAGTTCCGATGCCCGGGAAAGAATGATTTATATCACACAGATGCTGAACTACATCATCATCGACCATAAACCTGTTTACCGGATTGACCATGTCTTCCGGATCACAAAGGACATGCTCCTCGCATTCTTCATGGATTATGCCCTGAAAGAAAAGAAGGCCGGTGGACATCGGGGATGTCAGGATGTAGAAAAGTGCATCATCGCTGTTACCGGGTTTTTCAGCAGGCTATGCCGCAAGTACCCCGGATATACTGCTGTCAGCAGAAACGAGCTGTACAGCGACAAAAAGGTCCTTACCAGATATGGAAGGCAGCGCCTTGTTTCCGTCCCGGATTTCCAGGTCCCGGTCATACCGGAGCCAAAGGAAATATTCCGCGATATCCCGACAAAGGTGTTCCAGATCCTGATGAACCTTGCCGTACGTTATGATCCTGACATCGCCTTTGCCATGGCACTGCAGGCTTTTGCAGGCCTTCGTCCCGGGGAAGTGATGAATGTCCGGCAGGAATCAAGCCCCAAAGGTCCCGGAATAAGGCTGACGTGGCGCGGGAAGAAGCTGGTCAGGGCAGATATCGACCTGACCCATGAATACGCCATGCGCAGTGATGCCGTTTCCTGCGGCTCAATCAAAAAAGAGCGGACAGCACATGTCTACCCGCCATTTCTGGATGCTTTTCAGCGTATGTATTCCCTGCATAAGGAACGCCTGTCCCGCGCTGCCTATGAAAAAGATTTCTGTCCGATGTTTGTGAACAGCAGGGGAATGGCCATGACCTATGAGATTTATTACAACCGTTTTGTTTCATTGGTTACAGACAGGCTCCGCCCCGTTCTTCTTGCCCACGAGGATCCGGAATGCCGGATATATGGCCAGCTGCTTTATGAGAACAGCCTTGGCCCGCACTCACTCCGCCACTGGTTTTCTGTCCAGCTTGCCCTCCGGGGGGAAGATGTCGCGCAGCTCCAGTTCTGGCGCGGGGACAAGAATCCTGAAAGCGCTTTTCGCTACCTCCAGAACAAAGGCGACCTGATCCGCGAGCTGGAAGCAACCAACGAACTTCTGGCCAGGGCCCTCATGAAAGAAGGCGAAAACATTTTTGAAGCATGATTTTTTTGACCTTGTCCTTGAAACAGCCAAAACCTCAGGGTCCCTCTATACAGGTACACTGAAAGACCGCCGGGCTCTGGCCCTTTTCCTGGATCAGAACGGTCTTTTAGACCAGGCGGGATTTCCGAGGGATCAAAAAGAAACCATCGTTTCCCGTCATTCCGCCTGGTACCCGGATCCCGGAACCGGGGAGTTCCTTCTGAACCGCGTGCGGCTTTGGCTGTCTGCTTATAAACGCCCCGACAGCGAACGTCTTTCCATCCTGGTCGCATATGGTCTGGACTTCCTCCCCAAAACATGCTGTACCTATGAACGGTTCATCGGTTCTGGGCGGGATATTTCTGTAAAAGATTCCTGGCAGCTTCTGGATTATCTCTTATCAGTGCTGGCAGCAGAGGTGCCGGATATGGAGCTTTCCCAGACTGAACAGCTTCTTGCCGACATGAAAACAGACCTCCCGCGGCGGCACCTTTCATTGTTCACGGAATATCTGGGCTTCCTCAGTGAGAATTCTTCCGGCACACGTGTTTATTACAGAGTTCCTGAACGCAGCGAAAGCTGTGCCGAAGATGCATATCCCCTCTCCGAGTTCGCAGCCATGGCGTACTGTATCTTTAATGAACGGTACTGGAAAGACCATGGGCTTCTGGAAAAAGCCTGCCATTCCAGAAGGATGGCAAACTTATGGGCTTTCCTGTCCCTTTTCTTTATCTGCGGGCTGAGGGCATCAGATGTTATCCGCATCCCAAGGCCTTCCCTGCCGTATGCAGACGCTGAATTCAGGGAGAAGATCCTTCAAAACAAAGTGAAAGATCCAGGAAGCTTTGCCAGGGATATACAGTTCCAAATGAAATACCGGGTATTCTTTCCCCATAAAACTTCACAGTCCAGGGATGTGCCGCAGTTGAAGCTTTCCATCCCAGTGGTCCTGGAACAGCCTGCCGGGATTATCCTTTCCATCGCTGCCAGCTATTACCCGGAATCTGAAGCCGGTAAACCTTTCCTTTGCTGCAATACAAGCTTCAGGGATATCCGCAGGTTCTTCGGCCAGCCCTTTGCTGACATACTTGGACTAAAAGGTTTCAATGTCAGGCGGGCAAACAAGGCCTACCTTCAGGGCATCGAAAGCTCTGCAGCCGCGGGAACCGCCGGGGCGCCGCGTGGATATATCCTCGCGGCACTGGCCCGCAGCCATAAAGGCAGCCTCGGGGCCCTTCCCGAAACGACGGATATCTACTTAAAAGATGCCGTATTTTCCGGCATGGATCCGGCATTTGTCCTTTTTGAAATGTTCCAGCGCGGAGTATTCGGGTTTATACCGCACCTTCTCATGGGGATCTGCTTCGGAAACCGTTACCAGCAGCTGGATATCCATTCACAGACAAGCCTGATACAACAGGCCGGGATCTCCCCGTCCGGCATAGAAGCCCTTGCCCGCGCCGGAGAACGCGCCCTCGGGCAGGCCCAGCTTGTAATCCAAAGCCTGCTGTCCCGCAATGCTGACATGCGTACGGTCCTTTCAAAAGTCGCTTCCGGAGAGGCGGCTGCAAAGCAGGAAAAGTTCCTCTGCGCGCTTATCGCAGCCGGTTTTCCCTGTTCTTTTCCGGAGCGCCGCGGCTGCGTAGGCTGCCCTTATGAAATCTGTACGAAAGCCGCGCTCCACCAACTGGTATCAGAGTTCGAACGGCTGCAGTCGCTTTCTTCCGGCAAGGACGGATGGCGCGCCCGCGAGATCGCACGCGCCGCGATACTCCCCGTAATTCAGGAGTTTCTGTCCACCATGCGCCTGTTATACCCGGACGCTGACCTTGCCCCATACCACGAAATCCTTCAGGGAGGCATGAACCATTATGATCCTTTCATCAGCCCTGACAGCTGAAGGCGCCTGCTACCGTCAGGTCATTTCCGATACATTGGACGCGGAAACCATAAAGAAGGCGGCCGAGATTTTTGATTCTTACCGGGAACGCGGCACAATCCTTTCCGCATCCATGCTGGATGACACCTGGGTCCTTACGAATGAACGTTTCCGGGCGCACCTCCATTTCCGGATCAGCAGCCCGGCATACCTCCGGAACGCTTCCAGGTGGCTTGACTGTCCGCCCGGTTTATTTACCACCTGCCTGAAAGCTTACATCCTGATGAAGATGGGCGATCTGGAGCTTGGTTCCCTCCGGAATGTCTGCCAGGACATACGTTCCCTGGCAGAATCCCCGGACCCCCTTGCCTGTTCATTATCCAATGCTGCCTATGCTGCCGAGTTCCTGCGCCTCCTTCCCGGTACATCTTTATCCAGGGAAGAAGTCGCTTCCCACCTGGATGACCATCCTGCCCCGGGTTATAACAGCAGCCGGCGTTTGCTGTCTGATTTTACAGCATACCTGTGCTTCCACGATTCCCTTCAAACGGTATGGCATGCCGCTTCCAGGGAGGACAGGATTTTCCTGTTCCCCCTCTGGCTATGGTGGAACCTGACAACCATTCTCCCGGTACGGCCGACCGAATTCGTTCTGACTCCCTACGACTGCCTTATTAAAAGGAATGGGCAGAACCGGATCAAGATCAGGCGGACAAACCTGAAAGGCGGCGGCAAAAAGATTTCTTATTCGGTAAAAGGTGATTTTGACCTTTATGAATACCCGGTAACATCCGAACTTACGGCCGCCATCCAATGGTACCGGGATGCCGTAAAGCAGCAAGGATACGGAAGGGGCGAATACCTTTTCAGTGTCGGCTTCCACTATGATTATCTGAGAGTACCGGCAACGACCCGTCGGCATAACAATTACCTCTACCGACACCTGAAAGATACCCTGCGGCATTATTACCGCCGTTTTGCCCCTGCTGCCGTGTCAGAGTCGGACCCCCTCCATCTTGGGGATACCAGGCACCTTGCCATGATCAGCCTTATCATTTCCGGGGGATCCCCTGTCATTTGCCGTGAGCTCGCCGGGCATGACAGCATAGATATAAGTTCCCACTATTATTCAAACATGGCTTCCCTGGTTGAATGCGCCACGTATGAATTCTACAGGAAGGCATCAAAAAAACGGGGGGCTGCCGCCGCAGAAGCTTCGCGTTCCCCTGCATACGCCCTTGACCTGCCGCCAAAGCGCACCAGGGTTGAAGGCGGCTGGTGCGGCTCCGAACAGTTCATGAACCACTTGGTAACTGATTGCATCTGCAGCGTCGGGGACCATGGGGAAATAGGCATCTGCGAAAACTGCCGGTATTTCTGCCCCGACAGGCAAGGAATGCTGTTCCACTTTGAAGATACTGCCTATAACCGGGAACGTGTAAAGGCGGACTGCTGGTTCCTGATGTTCATGACCGAAACTGTGAGGAAAGGCGGCGGCACTTCCTCTGACCTGTACAGCGCCTTCCTGCGTCTTCAGAACAGCTGCCATGATTACCGGGAATCCATACTTCACAACCTGAAACAAAAGGAGGCTTTAACCAATGCCGCGTCCACGGAAAAATGATTCGGATGAACTGATCCGGCTGGTGGATGAATTCTTTACCAGCGAAGCCTGCGGGAATCCCGCAAAACTGAAGGGGTCCCTCCTGGAGTCCTATGCAGCGCGCCGCGGATCCACTGCCAAATCTTATGATTTCCGGAGGGATCCTGCTGTAACAGGCCATATCGAATACCTGAAAAAACTGGTGTCCGACGAAAACGGTATACGGGTCATAAACGGCAGCGCTTACAAGACACTGGATACGGCAGCCCTTCTGAAAAAGTACCATGATCCGGATTCCCTTACCAAAGCCCTGCTGGAAATAGACGCCCACTGGAAGTCCATTTATGAAGCTTCCTGTAATGCCGATACCGCTTACCGCAGATGCCGCAGGGAACTCTCATCATGCCGGGAGGCCCTTGGAGAAAAAGAAGCCTCCATCGAAGGGCTTTCCGCCAGAAACAGGGAACTCGCTTCCGACAATAACCGGCTGGCTAAGGAAAACCGGTATCTCCGGTCCATGCTCCGTACATACCTGTATCCCGCACTGGCAAACAGTATCCTGGAGGAAGAGCATGTTTCACGGGGTGGGACTGAACAGGTCACCAGAGACGCAGTCCCCGGCCTCGTTGACGGCCGCTTCCCCAGGTCCCTTTCCGAGTCTGTCCGCGCAGACCGCGCAATACGCGCCAAAGAAGAAGCCCTCCTGAAGAAGATGTCCGGCATGGTTGGCGGAGAAACTCATGAATAACCGATTAATATCAGATATCCCAAGGCTGCTCGCAGAGTGGGATTACTCCAGGAATGAAATATCCCCCATGGTTGTTCCATCGCAGTCATGCAAACGATACTGGTGGATCTGCAGGGAAGGCCACTCCTGGCAGGCAATAGCCGCCAACCGTTTCAGGGGGAGTAACTGTCCTTACTGTTCAGGCAGGTATGTAATACGCGGAGAGACAGACCTGCTTACAACGCATCCCGAAATAGCGGCAGAATGGGATTATAGCAAAAACCTTTTAAAACCTGACGAAGTCAAAGCCGGCTGCAATAAAAAAGCATGGTGGATCTGCCCCAGGGGCCATTCTTATGACGCTGTAATTAACAGTCGCAGGCAAGGAGCCGGATGTCCTTATTGCTCGGGCCAGAGGGTCCTTTCCGGATTCAATGATCTTGCATCTTTGTATCCTAAGATCGCGGAAGACTGGGACTACAGCAAAAACGGGAGCACGACGCCTGACAGTGTTGCAGCCCACTCAGGCCGGAAAATCTGGTGGAAATGTACTGCCGGGCATAGTTGGTGTGTTTCAATTGCAAACCGTACTCTGCATAATACATCATGTCCATTCTGCGGCCACAGACGGTTACTCAAAGGGTTCAACGACTTAGGTTCGACAAATCCTGACATCGCCAGCCTGTGGGACTATAAGAAAAATGCGCCATTGACCCCTGAAGACGTCATGCCTTTCTCCCCAAAAACTGTCTGGTGGCTTTGTGAAAAGGGACATTCGTGGAAAAGCGCCATATATTTTAATACCCGCAACAAGTCACGGTGCCCATACTGTCAAAATAAAAAAGTATGGCCGGGCTTTAATGATCTGGCCACGAAATATCCAGGGTTGTTAAAGGAGTGGGATCACGTCAGGAACCAAAACTTATCTCCGTATGAAATAACACCCGGCTCTGAAAAAAAGGTCTGGTGGATCTGCCCTGAAGGCCACTCTTACATGGCCACCCCGGCAAGCCGGACAAGTACCAATAAAAGGGGATGTCCTTACTGCAGTCATCATAAAGTACTCACAGGGTATAACGATCTTGCTTCACAGGATCCGGAACTATCCAAAGAATGGGATTATGAAAGAAACGGCAGCCTGAAACCATCAGATGTCGCAAAATGCTCCCTCAAAGTTGTGTGGTGGGTTTGTGCGGAAGGGCATCACTACCAGGCGTCGGTATCCAATCGTTCAAGCCGTTGTGCAAGAAGCAGTGGCTGCCCATACTGTCACCATAAAAAGCCCATCCCTGGTGTTAATGACCTGGAAACCTTGTACCCTGACATTTCTGTACAGTGGGATTATGCGAAGAACCATCCCTTTATACCTGGTCAGTTTCTACCGGGATCAAGTAAGAATGCGTGGTGGATCTGTAAAAACGGTCATTCCTGGAAGGCCCGCATCTCGGCCCGTATTTCCCAGAATGAAGGCTGCCCATTCTGCACAAACCAAAAAGTACTTACCGGAGTAAACGACCTCGCATCAACCTATCCCAGTCTTGCTAAAGAATGGGATTATGAAAAAAATGGATCCATAACCCCGGAAACAGTAGGGCCTAACTCCGGCTACGTTGCCTGGTGGAAATGTCATCGTGGGCATTCCTGGTCGAGTCCGGTGATAGTTCGTTATGCTGGAACTGGTTGCCCTTATTGCAGCAAAAAGGGACGCTATGTCTCCCGACTGATTTAAACTGATTACGGCGGGAATTCTCCCGCCGTATGAACAATACTATTCTCATTAGCAAAAATCGGTTATTCGCATTTTGAACAAAACTCACTTGCTGAGTAATTTTGGTTACAAGGTGTCGGGTCTCCTGACGGATGCGAATGCAGGAGCAAAAAGGAACTCGCGTTGGAGAGGATGCCCGACTTCAGGATGTTCGGGATCGATGCGATGGACTGGCTGATATCGCCGATGCTTACGATGTTAAAGTTGATGGCTTGAAGCCTGGTATTCTGGTTGACTACGCACAGCATTTCCCGGTCCAGTCCGGACATTTCCCGCCGCATTACGTCCAGGGCGGCGGCGGGAGAGGAGAGCGGGACATCCGAATAAAGCGGATGCCCCTCTTCCAGGCGGATCACGGCTTCTTTCAACTTATACTGTTTCGGCCTTGCAGCTTCCTTCTTCTCCGGCATGATCCCCCTCCTTCCCTCCAGGCACTTCAAACGTGATCCGGAGGATCTCGTCCTCAGGCATGGTACGGATGTGCTCCCGGAGTTCCTCCAGGGTCATCGTGACTGCCATCACAGTTCCTCCTCATCCCCGTCGGCATCGTCCCCGGAGTCTTCCTCATCAAAGGACTCATCACCTCTATCCGTTTCATCCTCCGCGGTTTCCGGTCCTTCCTCTGTGCTGTCCGTTTCATCCTCCGCGCTGTCCGGCTCTTCTTCGCCCGCGGCATAATCCTCTTCTTCATCGCCTTCCTCTTCCTCATAGCCTGCATCCGGGTCGGGGGATGCCGATTCCTTCTTTTTCTTCTTAGCCTGCAGGAAGAACCAGGCGCCGCCGGTCGCTGCGAGGATCACAGGGACCAGCAGGAGAGAAGCCAAGTTGCCGGGCTTTTTGCTCTCTTTTTCAGCTTTCTCCTTTTCCTTTGCCTCGGCTGCAGCTTTCTCCGCAGCCTCCTTTTCCGCCTGTGCAGCAGCTTCTGCAGCAGCTTTCTCTGCTTCCGTGATGGCTTCGTAGGTCCCTTTGTCGTCCTTCGCCATGAGGTCCATGAGGTCGCGTTCGTCCACCAGGTTCAAAAGATGGACATTTTCCTCACCCTTGTCGTTCCGGTCGATCACCATATAGAAATAGTTCCCGTTCTTTGAGACCATGGTGAGGAACTGCTGGCCGACGCCGGTGGCCGGGCCGAGATCATCCACCAGGGAGAGGTTCCCGTCCGGGGTCAGGCTCTCCGGATCGGCGGGAACAGGCTCCGGTTCAGGCCGGATACAGTCCTCGAAGAGCTTTAAAAATCCGAGCATCATCTCACCGTCGATATCAAAGGTATATCCCTCCTCTGTTTCCTTCGGCGTGATGCGGCTGATCTGCAGGTATTTACCGCAGACCCAGGCATATTCCGAGGGGATCTCGATCTCATACCATCCGTCCTTTTCCCCCAGGACCTTCACCTCTGTCCCGTTCTTCAGCTGGGAAATGATAGCGCTGCTGATGCTAGCACCGGCGCGGACGTTTAAGTTTCCGCCATTGGTGCGGACAGTGCCGACTGTAACGGTTTCCGCCGGTTCCTGCTCCTTAAAGGCGATCTTTACCGCGCTGTCCGTCACGGTGACGTGGAGCGTCGGCATAAGCAGCGCCATCAGCTTCGGGTTTTCCAGGAGCACCTCCACGATTTCGGGATCCATGCCGGCGGTCAGGCGTGTCACGATTGAGGGATCCAGCGGGACTGAGGTGAGGATCCCCTCTTCCTCCCGACTGTTTTTCTCCTCTGCTTCTGTTTCATTTTCAGTTTTAGTTTCTGTTCCTTCTGTTACTGTTTCCACAGTCACGGCATTGCCCTTTTCTTCCGCATAGGCAGGGGTACCGGAACAGGACATCATTACGATCATTGCTGCGCCCATAACGGCGGCAAGTCTCATTTTCATCATTCCTTTTAATCTCCTTTTGAAAATGAATTGGGTCACTGTAAAAAAGAAAAACGCCCATGAGAAATTCTCAAAGGCGTTTATAGTACTCATGAATCGAGCAGGTTTAATTCAATTCTTTGTTTAGCTGATCAAACAGCTCAGGGATACTTATTTTTAGTGTCTCAAAAACTATGCCAAGGTCTACGCTTCCGTAATCATGGACAATACGATTTCTGAGTCCAAACATAGCAAACCAGGGGATAGTCGGGTGTTCCCTCATCCTGAAGTCATCACTCAGCTTTTTAGCGTTCTCAGATATCTGAATCAGACGAAACATCATGGAATCTTGAAGAAGTTCATTATGGGCCAGTTCGTCTTCGTCAACGTCCTTCATATGCTTTATGATGAATGCCAAATCCTCCTGAATTTTATTTGCGTAGTAAAGATCATTTTTAACATTATCCATAGATCTTTACCCCTCCCTTCAGGACTTCCCGAAGAAGTTCCTCGTTATTCACCAGTTGTTTCAGGTCAAGAAGATCCACCTTTTTATGAAGTTCCTGCCGCAGACGCTCAACCATTTCAAAATAACGCAAACCTGTCGTTTCAGTGGAAACCAGAAGATCTACATCACTTTCTTCAGCGGCGCTTCCTTTTGCATAGGAACCAAAAAGATAACAAAAATCAACTTTATACGACGCAAAGACATCTGAGCAGATCCGCCTTATATCATCAATTGTCAGTATTCCATGGGATTCATCCAATGGATCCAGCTTTTCCAGTTCTTGCAGAAGAAATCGGTACTTTGCTGTTCCTTCTTTGCTTTCATCATTTTCGTACGTGATATATGAACGCAGAGATATACCGATTCTTTTTGAAACATCATGCTGTGTTAACTTCTTTTGTATTCTAAGGGACTTGAGTTCAGTCATGTTTTGCACCTTCCCTTCAGATAGTATTATGCAATATTTGCACCTATTGTTCAATAGATAAGTGCAATTATTGCATGTCAATCTATGTGAGAACATGCAAACAGGCTGGTCCATTTAATCTTCTTCGATTGCCGTGTTCATGGCGCCATCGGATCCGGACGATCCGTCCCCCACCATTTTCTGCAGCGCAGGCACGCCGGGGATCATCCCGGCGGAAGCAGCACGGATCAGTTCCGCCAGCTGCTCCGGCGACAGGCTCGCGGCATGCACCATCTCGTGGATGCAGGTATTCTCCGCTTCCTTGTACCGGCGCTCCAGGTCCTTGACCTTTGCTTCCCATTCATCCCGTTTCCTGCGGGCTTTTGTGAGTTCTCCCCGCAGCCGGGAAAGCCTTGCTTCATCCATTTTTCTTCTGCTCCTTCCAGTGAAAAGCGGCTTCCTGAAAAGAACAGGAGAGCCGCTGAAAACAG
>Ga0256407_10003783_pt1 | contig 26296 bp, 27 predicted proteins | sample RumenRJG_04DNA_FD_193489 | JGI IMG/M metagenome (GOLD analysis project Ga0256407, IMG submission 193489) | Bovine rumen microbial communities from Lethbridge, Alberta, Canada - RJG_04 | ecosystem: Host-associated > Mammals > Digestive system > Stomach > Rumen | place: Canada: Alberta... | reverse complement strand
TAAAAGAATAAAAGCCAAGTTAAATGGTATGAGCCCGGTACAATACCGAGCTCAATACCATAGTGAGTTATAAACGTGTTTAACGTCCAACTTTTTGGGGGCACTTCATATTCTGGCGCACCCTCTTTATTTCTAGGGAAAGACAATTTTGTCTTGAACTGAAAAAAGTTGACAGATTCGAGAGGCAAAAAGAGATTGCCAAATGCAAGAATTTGTACAACGATCCACGGTTACGGAAGTGGACCCCAAGACAGGTCGAAGCACGACCCACCGAGTCAAAAAGTTGATTCGTCGGTATGACCCTGACGAACGAGTCGAGATTGTGCGTGAGTTTCTCACAGGGAAATTCACGGTAAGGCAGATCATGGACAAATACATGATCAATGCCGAGGCGACGTTTTTTTCCTGGCTGGCTTCACATATAAGTGAAGCACAATCGCTATCTTTGCAGGAAAATAATGTAAACCCTTCAGATATGGCCAACAAAAGCAAGGATGACCAGATCAGGGAACTGAAGGAGCGGCTCCGTCAGGCAGAGAAACGCGCCGAGATGGAGGAACTCCGTGCCAAGGCCTACAGCAAGATGATAGATGTGGCCGAGGAGACATTCAACATCCCGATAAGAAAAAAATCTGGCACCAAACAGTAAGTCTGCTCCGGCAGGAGTGCCCCAAGAACGGTTTGGGCACTCTTACCGGGCTGTTTGGTTACAGCAGACAGGCTTTTTACAAGCACCGTGAGAACAAGGCTTTTGCCAATGAGGCCATCGAGCCGCTGATCGTGGAGAAGGCAAGGGACCTGCGCGAGTCCAACCCGGGCTTAGGCTGCGTAAAGCTTTATCTGATCATCAAGGACCTGTTCGAGTCAACCGGCAGCATGCCCGGCCGTGACGCGTTCATCGAGATCATGCGCAAGCACGGGCTGATGGTGCAGATCAAACGCCGTCGCCACTACAAGACGACGGACTCGGACCATCCTTTCCGCAAGTATGACAACCTGATACGCGACATCGTTCCGTCGCGGCCCAACGAGATATGGGTCAGCGACATAACGTATGTTGAGACTGAGGAAGGCGTGTGCTACCTGTCGCTCGTCACCGATGCCTATTCGCACAGGATCATGGGATGGGCCATCGGGCCGACGCTGGAGACCTGCTATCCGCTGGCGGCACTGAAGATGGCGCTGTCCTCGATTGACGGTGAGACATCATCCTGGCTTATCCACCACTCCGACAGGGGCTGCCAGTACTGCAGTTATGCCTACGTCAAGGAGCTCAGGAAGCATAACATCATGATAAGCATGACCCAGAGCGGCGATCCCCTTGAGAACGCCATCGCCGAACGCGCCAACGGAATACTGAAAACCGAGTGGCTCTACAAAATGCGGATACCTGACATGGACACGTGCCGCACCGAACTGCGCAGAATAATAGAGTTCTACAACACCCGTCGGCCGCACCGCAGCATCGGCATGAAAACGCCCGATGTGGTCCACCGCCAATCGGGCCCGCAGAAACGATGTTGGCGCAACCCCTGGGAGGAAAGGCCTGCGCCTACATAGGGTTTTCTTAGCCATGGGGCGCAATCTGAGCTAAAAAAGCGAAGCTGACAGCCGTCAGCCCCGCATGCTCGCTCAGCGTAGCGCGGAAGCCTATTGCTGGCGGGTTGCTCCCCAGCAGAGCCCGTTTCCTCTTCGGCTTCCGGTCGCAAATGTAACAATAAATTGCGAAAAGCATCCGCATCAGACATTTTGTTTATACCTTTGCGCTGTAAACCCAATCAGGGAAACCTCGAGAGCTGTAAACCCATTCAGTGATAAAACCGCCAAACTGTCAACCCAGTTTAGGCGAACGATAAAATTAGTGTAAACCAACTTAGTTAATCGCTCTCAAATCTGTCAAGTATTCTTAGGGATAGTCATTTGTCTTGAACGGATTTAACTTTCTTTCTATTGCTAATGCCAAAAACTTGCACTCGGCCATAGTTACTTTGCAGCGAGAAAAGAAGGCATCTAACGGAACCAGAATTTCCAGATGCAGCATTGACAACTGGTAATAACAACTTAAAACTTAATAGAACTATGACTGAGCAGATTTTAAAACAAGAAGTGATGATTGACGGTCAGCAGGTGCTGAGCATCGGCACGCCTGACATTGTGAACAACCATGTTGCCGAGACCATGCCACGCAGCGTCGAGGTCGACCCCATGAAGTTGCAGGTGATGCAGAATGCAGTAGCCAAGATTGAGAAGGCCTTTGGCTCCTGTGCCATCATGCGCATGAACGACGAGAGTGTCGAGGATGTCGATGTCATCCCCACCGGCTCCATCGGGTTGGACAGGGCGCTGGGCGTGGGCGGCTACCCCCGTGGGCGCATCGTGGAGATCTACGGTCCCGAGTCGTCGGGCAAGACCACACTGGCGCTGCATGCCATCGCCCAGGCGCAGCAGATGGGCGGTATCGCCGCCTATATCGACGCAGAGCATGCCTTTGACCGCTCCTATGCCGAGGCCGTGGGCGTGAACACGCGCAACCTGTGGATTTCGCAGCCTGACAACGGCGAGCAGGCCCTGGAGATTGCCGACCAGCTCATCCGCTCGGCGGCCATCGATGTCATCGTCATCGACAGCGTCGCCGCCCTCACCCCCAAGGCCGAAATCGAGGGCGAGATGGGCGAGAGCAAAATGGGTCTGCAGGCCCGCCTGATGAGCCAGGCGCTGCGCAAACTCACCGCCACCATCTCCAAGACACGCACCTGCTGTATCTTCATCAACCAACTGCGTGAGAAACTGGGCGTGATGTTCGGCAACCCCGAGACGACCACCGGCGGCAACGCGCTGAAGTTCTACAGCAGTGTGCGCCTTGACATCCGCCGCCTGGCCCACATCAAGGACGGCGAACGCGTGCTGGGAGCCCAGACGCGCGTCAAGGTCGTGAAAAACAAGGTCGCCCCACCCTTCCGCAAGGCCGAGTTTGACATCATCTACGGCACGGGCATCAGCCGCGAGGGCGAAATCCTGGACATGGGTGTCGAGGCCGGCATCATCAAGAAGAGCGGCGCCTGGTTCAGTTGGCAGGACGGGCGCCTGGGCCAGGGCCGTGAAGCCGCCAAGCAGTACCTCATCGACAATCCCGAGACCGCCGACGCCATCGCTGCCCTGCTCGCCCCATAAACCCTGAAACCAATACCATGAAAAGCACTTTTAGAGTCAAGCTACCGCACTGCTCAAACAACACCACTGTTCGAGCAAGAGCACTGTTCAAACAACTTGAACAACGATAAACAACCATTAATTGCTTGACAGCACTTGATTCCAGATGACGAGAAAGGCAAGAAAGAAAATCCTCTTTTTTGTCTTTCTTGTACTCTGTAAGGCCAACCTAAAAAGAAAAATGACTATATTTGCGAGTTATTAATCAATTTCTAAACCATTATGAAAAAATTAGTATTCCTATTTTCAGCATTATTACTGCTCGCCTCATGCGGCAAGAGTGGTTTCAAGGTAACCGTTGTATTTGAAGATAATGACAAACACAATGGCAAAGAGGCATTTCTTGTTGACTATGATTCGGGCGATACCATAGCATTTGCAACTATCCAGAACCAACAATGCGTCTTAGAAAGCGACATCGATTCTACTTTTTCGGCAATTCTTTATTTTGATGACTTATATGAGCCTCTTTTTCAGTTCATCGTTGAACCCGGAGAAATCGTTGCCAAATTCCCGAAAGACAGTGATTTTACCGTCACTAGTCCTATGAATGACATGAAAAGAGAAAAGATGAGTCAGATATCTGATGATGAAAAACTGTTTCTGAAATTATATCAAGAAAACAAGGATAACATCATTGGCTCTTGGGCGTTCTGTGAGTATATTTTCTATAACGAAGAACTTGATAAAGCCGCATTTGACTCTCTCCTCATGGAAGCACCCGCTGAGTATGCCCATTTAAAACGAGTAGAAAAAGCCAAAACTTTATTTACCAATGCCGAGCAAACTGCCGAAGGCAAAAAGTTTGTCGACTTTGAGGCAACTGATGTTAATGGTAAGACATTTAAACTTTCTGACTATGTAGGAAAGGGTAAACCTGCAGCTTTGGTTTTCTTTAATCCATCTTGGGAGTCTACGCATCGCGCGATGGATGATTTCAAAACATTGAATGATTGGAAGCACGATAATGCTATTGGCAGTCAATTTGAATTAGTCTGCGTGCCTGCATATGATTCTCCTGAGAATATACGCCAATGTGCATCCAGAAATAATGACAAATACCCCATTGTCATCAGCAATCAGACACCGCCAGAGCCACTTGAACTATATGGTTTTAGAAGTCATGGTTTTGAAGGTGTTCCCATCTATATTTCTTACTCTATCATCTTTGATCCTGAGGGCACAATATACTATCGTGGATCTAGTGGCCTAGTTAAACTTCCGCATTTTATAGATCTATTAGCAGGTCGTAAATGATGTATATTTGACAGCACTTGATTCAAAACTAGAACAGGGACAACCACTGATAATGGTTGTCCCTGTTGTCGTTGATGTTGTCGTTGTTGTCTGACACTTCAAGAGCGGCGGGTGAGGCGGGCGAGGTAGTCGTAGTGGGGTCCGCGCACGAGGATGTCGCAGTGGTAGCCGTGGGCTGCCGCCTGCTCACGCAGAGTCTCGGGATCGATGAAGAGCCAGGGGAAAGGCTCGCCCTTGATATCACGGTACTGCATCCGGTAGGTGAGTTCGCCATAATAGCCGTTGATGCCCGTGAGGTCGATAATGCCGTCCTCGTCCTCAAACACATAGCAGATGTCGCTGGAGTCGCACAGCAACTGGCCGCCGGGCTCCAGCAGATGATCCACCTGCATGAAGAAGGCATCCATGCGCGCGAGCGTGCCCACGATGCCGATGCCGTTCATGAGCATGAGGATGGTGTCGAACCTGCCGTCGAGAGTAAAAAAATCCTGCTCTCGCACATCCCTGACCCCGCGCTCACGCATCGTCGCCACCGCCAGCGGCGAGATGTCGATGGCCGTGACCCGCTTCTCCATCGCCTGCAATGCCAGCGCGTGGCAGCCGGCACCGGCTCCCACATCGAGGATGGCACCGCTAGCCACCTGCAATGCCTCGCGCTCGACAGCGGGCATGTCTTCAAAGCGCCTGAAAAGGGTTTCGACGGGAATCTCGTCCTCGTCAAACATCGGCGAGAACACACGCAACCGCGCCGCCTTGCCATCACGATGATAGTCGGCGATGGCTCGGCCCATCGGGTCTTTTTCAATAATCATCAGCGGATGAAGTGGGTACCCTGCCAGGGTTCATACTCGGGCTTCTGGGCCGTGCCCGTGCTCAACTGGCGAATCATCCATGCCATGTTCTGGGCCATGGTGCGCATGGTCTGCATGCCCTCGGCATCGAGGCGCACCTCGCCAGGCTCACGCCCGTAGGCGATGTTCCAGTACTGCGAGGTCACCAGCGGCATGTTGCACATCTGGAAGGGCATCTGCAGCATCTGGAAAGCGGCAGTGGCACCACCGCGACGGCACACGGTGACAGCGGCAGCGGGCTTGCCAGCCACCTTGGCACCCGCAAAGAGCATGCGGTGCAACAGGTTGATGACAGAACCCGTGGGGGTGCCGTAATATACCGGCGAGCCCACAATCAGGCCGTGGGCCTCGTTTATCTTGTCGATGACCTCGTTGCACAGGTCGTCGTTGAAGACACAGTGTCCGTCACCGGCACGCACGCAACCGCCACAAGAGATGCAGCCGCGCACGGGCTTGGTGCCTATCCAAACTATTTCGGTCACAAATCCCTGCTCAGTCAGGGCCTTGGCGGCTTCGTTAAGTGCAAAATAGGTGTTGCCCTTCTCGTGGGGCGAACCATTAATCAATAGAACTTTCTTCATATTCAATTGTAAGTTTTTAATTGTTAGTTTACTTTGGTCATGTGATATCCCATGGCCTTGAGTTGGACGGCCATACCCATCTGGTACATCGCCTGCAGACAGGCGACATAGGCCTTGAAAGCGTCCACCGTACCCGGCTCGATGTCCTGGCTGAAGAGGGCACGCTTGACGCGCTCGGCGCAATCGCCCACGAGGTTCTGCGTCTGCTCGGCCGCATCACCGTGCAGGTCCAGCACCTCGTCGAGGACATACTCGTCAAGGTTGTCATAGCCGCGCTTGTCACGCAACATGAGGTAGAGGTTCTCCACCTTGCTGTAGCGCTCCCAATCGGTGTCCCAGAACTTGGCGACAGCCATGGCAACGAACATCATCCACCCCAGCGAAGCCACGGGATAGGCCGAGAACTCGCGCGCACCGTCGGGCAAGTAAGCCTCGGCGATTGCGGGCCATTTTTCCTCCACATCGGGGCACTCGGGCAGACGCTCGTCAACGGCGTCACGCTTCAGCAGAAATTCATGCAAATCTCTCAATAACGCATTGGCAAAAGTTTCCATGTTAGGTTTCTTACGGTTTTAGCGGGCGCAAAGATAATGAAAAATGCTTGATAACCAACAACATTATCATTTTTTTTGGATACCTGCTTTTTGACATGGTGAACCGATTGTGGCGACCAGTAATTTTGCAGCGACGAAAAAACCAAACCGTTAAACACTGAAAACGCCATGAAAACACCAACCAACAACGAACAACACACGCGTGTGCTGCGTGCCGCCTATCAGGCATGGATGAGTGCCGCTGCACTGCGTCAGTCGCGCTTGAGGAACAAGCGCTTCACCTATGGCGACCAATGGGGCGACCTGGTGAAAGACCACCAGGGGCGCGTGATGACCGAGGGCGAACACCTCGCCATCCAGGGGTGCGAGAGCATCACCAACAACCTGATCAGAAAAATGGTCAAAACCATCGTCGGTCGCTTCAGGTCGCAATACATCAAGCACGACGGTGGCAGCGAGCAGTCACCGCTAGACCAGGTCAAGCGGGATAACGAACTCGATGAGCTCGACAGCCGCGCCCTCGAGGAATTCCTTATCTCGGGTTGCTGCATCCAGCGGGTGGATACCGACCACACGCCAGGCACGAGCGACCATGTGAAGGTCGAGAATGTCAACATGAACAAGGTGTTCGCCGGCAAGATGATTGACCCGCGCTCGTGGGACTGCGAACTCATCGGCCAACTGCATGACCTGAACATCGCGCAACTGCTGCGGCGTGTTGCCGACGGCAATCAGCGCAAAGCCGCATGGGTGCGCCGCCTGTACACCGACAATGCCGACTGCCGACAGGCCGATTTCACGACCCGCCTGGGTGCCGACACACAGTCGGGCAGCGATTTCTGGCACGCCAGTGACGGCAAGTGCCGCGCCATCGAGGTGTGGACGCTCGAGAGCCGCGAGGTCATCGTGTGCCACAACCACCGTGAGGGCACCCTCAGCATCGAACCCGCCGGTGCTGTCCACCGCATGAAAAACCGCCCCGAGGTGACCACCCGTTGGGATATCGCCACCGTGTGGCACTGCCGTTGGTTCAGCCCCATGGGCGACCTGCTGGCCGAGTATGACTCCCCGTGGCCTCACGGCAGCCATCCCTTTGTCATCAAGCTCTATCCCCTGACCGACGGTGAAGTGCATGCCGTGGTCGAGGACATTATCGACACCCAGAAGCATGTCAACCGCATGATCTCGCTGCTCGACCAGGTGATGCGCTCCAGCGCCAAGGGTGTGCTGCTGTTCCCCGAGACCGCCCTGCCCGACGGCTGGACCTGGGAGGACGCGCGGCGGTGCTGGTCGAGCGCCAACGGCCTGCTGCCCTACAATCCCCGCTACAGCGAGGCCAAGCCCGAACAGGTGAGTGCCAACGGCACCTCTATCGGTGCCTATCAAATGATTGAACTGCAGATGAAACTGTTTGAGGAAATCAGCGGTGTGAGCGGTGCCTTGCAAGGCAAGGCCCCCACCGTGAACAGCGCCAATGCCTACCAACTGCAAAGCGAGAACGCCAACATCGCGATGAGCGATGTGTTTGACACCTTCGAGGCCTTCCGCCGCCAGCGTGACCGCAAGATAACGCAAATCATTTCGGGCACATGATGCCCGGCAACAACCCAAATAATCACATTTTAAAACATTCAAAGCCATGAACAACGAACAAGAACAACGAGAACAGCCACAGCAGGCGACACCAGCGGTGACGCCACCGCCCTTTCGCCCACAGGAAGCACAGGACGAACCCGAGGGGCAAGAGCCGGCCGCCTCCCCCACCCTTGCCGACAGGATTGCCGCCATGGGGCTTGACGAGAGCGCGGCCGCCAAACTGGAGGAACTCACTGCCGGCCTTGCCGCCGAGAGCCTGTCGGCCACGCTGCTTGCCACGCTCGCCCGCGGCATCACCCATGACGACGATGTGCAGAACGCCGATGCCGCAGGCTACCTGCGCGGCCGCAACGACAAGATTGAAGCGGTCCTGCACCGGCAGCCCCAAGACGAGGAAGAGCATGTAGCGACTCCCGTCTTTCCCAAGTATTGCCGCCGCAGCATTTGGGACTGATGGAATATGAAATTAGGAGTTAGGAGTTAGGAATTGGCATCCGCATTCATTTCACAACCTAACTCAAAAAATCACAACTTAAAACCAAAAATTTAAAAGCCATGAACATTACAAGTATTACCAAGGCGATGCGCTGGATGCGCAGCCACAAGAAGTTAGTCCTCTTTGTCATCATCATGATCCTTATCGGCGTCCTCGCCTCGTGCGTCGGGAGCGACAGCGCCAGTGCCACGATGGCTGTGGGGATGCTCATTACCGGCGTTGAGGACGGCCAGCATGTGGTGGACGGACCTCTCACCACCGACCTCACCCGCGAAGGCTCACCCAACCTGCTGCTCAACGAGATTGACCAGCAGATCGTGAAAATACGCCCGATGTCCACCCCCATCGACCAGATTTCGCGTTACGGTGGCAGCAAGCACTCGGGCAGCATGGTCGTTGACTACTACAGCGTTGACACCAAGTTGACCAAGACAAAACTGACTACGGCGGTTTCGGAATCAAACCCAGAGACCGGAGACGACACGCCCACCCTTGTCATCACTACGGGCAACAACGAGATTTTTGACCCCACCGACACAATTCTCGTGCAGAACACGCCGGGTTATGAGGCCGACGGAACGACCGAGAGCAGCCAGGACCTGGTGCTGTATGTCCTGGACCGCGACATCAACGGGGTGACCGTCATGGCTGTGAACGGACCCACCATCAATGGCGTGAAAGGGTGCTTCCCCGAAATTCCCACAGGCACCACGCTCGTGCGCATGGGCCGCGCCGCCAGCGAACTCGATGTGCAGTCACCGCAATTTGAGTCACTGCCCAAGAAGAGCCGCAACCTGTGCCAGATTTTCAAGATGCAGGTCGAGCAATCCACACTGCAACGCCTGTCGAACAAGGAGGTGGGCTGGACGATGAGCGACCAGGAGGAGGCCGCAGTCTATGACATGCGCATGGGCATGGAGAAGTCATTCCTGTTTGGCGCCGCCAGGCAGTTATGGGATGCCACCAAGAAAGAGTATGTCTACTTTACCGGAGGCATCTGGAACCAGGCAGGCAAGGAGTATTACCTCGAAGCCTCGGCCGAACTCGACGAGAGCAAGATGGTGGAACTGATGCGTGACGCCTTCACGGGCAACACGGGCAGCAAGCGCAAAATACTCATCGGGGGCAGCCGCCTGATCAGTAAGATCTGTAAGCTCGACTATACCCGTGTGATCACTGCCGGACAGCATGTCAGCAAGTGGGGCATCGATTTCACCGAGTTGAGGTCGAAATTCGGTTGCCTGTATGTGCTGCTGAGCGAGGTGTTTGACGAGGTGGGCATGTCCAACGAGGGCATTGTCATCGACCCCGAATATATCCAGAAGTATACGCACATCCCCTTCAGCACCGAGCAGCTCAACCTCAAGAAGAGCGGTGTGCGCAATGTCGACGCGCTGGTGATGACCGAGGCATCCTGCCTGGTGTTGCGTTACCCCAAGGCGCACATGCGCATCACGAGCCGATGAAATACTTCACCATCAAGGAGTTGACACGCTCTGACACGGCAAGCCGACTGGGTATCGACAACAGGCCCACAGCCAGTGCCATCGCTGCACTGCATGCCCTTGTCGACCATGTGCTTGACCCGTTGCGCGAGGCGTGGGGCGGTCCCATCCATGTCAACAGCGGTTACCGTTGTCCCGCCTTAAACAAGGCAGTGGGCGGCACACCAGGCAGTCAGCACCAGCGTGGCGAGGCTGCCGACATCACCGTCGGCTCCCGTAGCGGCAACCGCCGCCTGCTGGCACTGATCAAGCGCCTCAAGCTGCCCGTGGACCAGTGCATCGACGAGAAAGACTGCCGCTGGATCCATGTGAGCCACCGCCCGGGCCGCAACCGCCGCCTCTACATGAAATTCTAACAGCGGGCCGCTAAGATTGATTAATGATTAAAGATTAGTGATTAGTGAAGGGCAAGACCAGCCGCCAGACGCAGTGGTCTTGCCCTTCTTTGTTTTTGTGCCCCCGCAAAAAACGGGAGGCGGAGAATTTGCATAGTCCAGGGATTTTTACTTTATTTGCCTACCGATAAAGCCAAAGACCCAATTGATTATGAATTACGACGAATTATATGACCAAGCGCTACGGATAGCCATTAGGGCACACGAGGGACAGACTGACAAATCGGGACGAGCATATATCATGCATCCCGTCAGGGTGGCGATGCGCTGCAAAAATCCGAAGGCCAGAATCGCGGCCTTATTGCACGATACCATCGAGGATACATCGGTCACTGTCGAGGAGTTGCGGGGTCAAGGGTTCCCCGAGGACATCCTTGCCGCAGTGCAGGCGGTAACGAAGCGTGAAGGCGAGAGTTATGAATTGTTTATTCGGCGTGCCGCCGGCAACGCCATCGGCCGTGAGGTGAAAATGGCAGACCTGGAGGACAACATGGACATACGCCGGCTTGATGAAATCAAGGACGAGGATGTGAACAGGCTGCGTAAATACCTGAGTTCGTGGCACTACTTGAACAATCAAGCGAAATAAAGGTATGACAAATGGAGATCTACTGTTGATTGGGCTGCTGACGAGCCATTACCTGGCAGACTACTGCCTGACATGGCCTTTCATGATCAGGGCCAAAGCCGACGGAAAAAACATCTGGCCCATCTTGCTGCATGGGGCCGTTCACGCCCTGCTGATGGGGTTATGCCTGATGGCGTACGGCACAACGCTGGAAATGCTGGCGCTGCTGATGCTGCTGGAACTTGTTACCCACACAGCCATCGACACCGTCAAGGGACTGCTCACGGCAGCAAACCCTCGTCTAGCCGATACCCATCACAAAGGGTACTGGATGCTCTACGGTTTTGACCAACTGCTTCATCAGATTGTCGTGGTGGCCATCTGGTACCTCGCCACCAGGCCTGCTACGATATAAGGGGCAACGCCCTCGACGGCCATCTACTCCAGAGTGCGGACCAGGTTATAGACGGCGCTGCCAACGCGGCTGAGGGTGCCACCGGTATCCATCGCCAAGTCGCGGGGCAGGCCGTCACTCACAGCGATGGCAGCGGCAAGACCGGTTGCCAACGGGTCCAAGCCAGGATCGACCGCACCACACACGGCAACCACAGGGATGCCCCGCTGCTGTGCCATCTTGATGACGCAACCAGGGCCCTTGCCCATCAGCGTCTGGGCATCCAAGCGTCCCTCGCCGGTGATGACCAGGTCGGCTCCATCCATAGCCTGGGCAAGGCCGTTATGTGACAGCACATAAGGGGCACCGGGCATCAGGCGGCAATCCAGCAGGTGCATCATCAGGGCGGGAATGCCTCCCGCCGCGCCACATCCGGGCTGGTCCGCGATTTGCTCACCCACAATGCCAGCCACATGAAGCATGCCGCGCTCCAGTTGCTCCACTTGTCCCGGCATGGCACCCTTCTGCGGCGCGAATACCCTTGCCGTGCCGCGCCCGCCACACAAGGGGTTGTCCACATCGGTCAGCAGCGTGAAGCGGCAGTCCCGCACCGTCGGGGGAATGCCCAATGTCTCGATGGTTGAAATGTGCTCCAGCGATTCACCGCAGGGATAAAGGTGATGACCATCGGCATCCAGAAACTCGGCACCCAAGGCACACAGGATACCCATGGCCGCATCACAGGTTGCTGAGCCGCCAAGGCCCAGCACGATGTCGCGGCTCCCACGCTCCATGGCATCACGCATCAGCAGTCCTGTTCCCAGCGTCGTGGCACGCATCACATCGCGCCGGCAATCTGGCAGCAACGCCAGGCCGCTTGCCGCCGCCACCTCGATGAGCGCCGTGCCGTCGTCACACAAGAAGTAACTTGCCGCAACGGGATCGAGTTGGAGCAGCGGGGCCGTCGTGGGCACCGTCACCCACTCGCCCTCACGGCCGGCAGCGAGCACCGCAGTGGTGCCATCGCCACCATCGGCAACGGGCACACTGACCACTGTAACATCACCGAGGCCGCGCAAACCCTCTTGCGCGGCCTCATTAAGTTGCTGGGCCGTTGCCGACCCCTTGAATTTGTCAAATGCCAGTACGACCTTCATCTCTATTCACAATCGATATAGCCTAATCCACCTTGATAACGAGGAAATTGGTCTTCTCCCAGAACTTGGCGGGGTTCAAGATGTGCAAGGTCTTGACATTGCCATGGTCTACAATCTCGTAGGAATCCTTGGGATGATTAGTCATCACTTCGGCCTTCTTGCTGTGGGTGGGGATTTCGCTGAGGACGCGACGGTCGGCTCTGGTAAAATAAGCCTTTTCAAAATCGCCCTCGAGAATTTTGGTCTTGCGCAGAAATCCAGTCTCGATGATTTTATTCTTCTTGAGTTCCTTTTTGGAACCGATGACATAGTAGCAAATGTTGAGGTCGTCAATCTCTTTGGAGAGGTTCTTGGACTGCTGCACAGCCTCTTCCTTCTCCTTAGTGACCGTCTGGTTGACCGTATTGAGCGAGTCGACGCTCTGGTTCAAGTTCTTGATTTGGATATGTGCTGCCGCGAGTTGGTCGGTCAGGTTGTTGATGATTCCCTGCTGGTCCTCGAGTTGCTTCTTGAGGTTGGAAATCGTCTCTTCCATCTTGCTGTTGTAGTTGGTGGATTGCTTTAACCGTCTCTCCAGTTCAGCCAGACGGGCCTTGTGCCTGTTGATGGACTGCTGGATGGCCACGATATCGTTCTTGAGTTGCTTCTTGCGGTCAGGAGTCTCCTGGCTCAGGTTATTCACCGATACGATATCCTCCATCTGCCTAATCTGTTCCATTCCGTCGGCGATATCGTTCATCAGTTGCAACAGGCTGTCTTTCTCGGCGTTGGCTGTATTGATTGAATCCTGCAGAGCAGCATTGATGGAGTCCTGGCGCTGAGCGGCCCTATCGCTCTTGCTCTCGCCTTGACACGAGGGCAACAAAGTGATGCCCATCATCAGCCACACGATATAAAAAAGTTTTCTCATACCTATCTTGATTTAGTTGTTGTTTGTCTTACTGAAGTACTTGATAATAAAAATTTTCAGACCTTTGCGCTCTTGCCCTTGAAAGCGGCATACTTGTCAACCTTGAGTGTTGTTGCCGGCTGGCACCCAGCAACGATGATGACAATCTCCCCCCTGGGGCTATTGGCCGTGAAATACTCGACCAGCTGGTCCAGGGTGCCGTTGTGGGTCGTGTTGTGCATTTTGCTGATTTCACGCACGACACTCGCCTCGCGGTCCCCGCCAAAGGTCATAACAAACTGCTGCAGGGTCTTCAACAGGCGCACCGGCGACTCATAGAACACCATCGTCAACGGCTGTTCCTTGAGTTCCTCGAGTCGTGTTGCGCGTCCTTTCTTCTGAGGCAAGAAGCCCTCGAAGATGAAACGGTCGCAAGGCAGGCCAGAGTTGACCAGCGCAGGCACAAACGCGGTTGCACCCGGCAGCGTTTCCACCTCGATGCCCTGACGCCTGCACTCGCGTGAGAGCAGGAATCCCGGGTCACTGATTCCCGGTGTGCCGGCATCGCTAATGAGCGCCATCACCGCGCCGCCCATCAACTGGTTGACCACGGCACTGACGGCCTCATGCTCATTGAACTTGTGATGACTGCGCATGGGCGTTGCTATGCCGAAGTGCTTGAGCAGTATGCCGCTCGTGCGCGTATCCTCGGCAAGCACCGTGTCGACGGTCTTGAGCACCTCGATGGCCCGGGGGGTCATGTCGCCGAGGTTCCCCACGGGGGTTGGCACGATATATAATTTGCCGGCCATAGCAGTCAAACGACAGAAATCATTTCAAGAAATGGTTGCGCACGATAGCCATGAAGTCCTGTACGGCCTCGTTCTCGCGGTCCCAATTCAATTGGCTATAGAAGTAGAGTTCGGCATTCCCGTAACTGTTCATGATCTCGATGTGCTCGATGGCCGTTTCCATTGCGTTGGCGCTACCAGCAAACAGTTCACGCTGGAAGCGGAAGCGGTCATTCAGCGAGAAAGCCTTGCGGATGTCCTTGGAAAGGTGCCGCTGCAATTTCTCGTCAACGCGCAGGGGCTCCTGCATGCTCACGCCACCGGCATTGTCATCCACCTCGGGAAAATCGGTGGGCACAGGAGGCACAGGCATCTCGTCCTCGGGCTCGGGAACTGCATCGTCCTCAGGCTCGATAAACTCCACAGAGATATCGGGTTCATCGGCTGCCTCGGGCACCAACTCGGGGTCGGGGTCAGGGACCGGTTCGTCGTTGACGGGGTCCTGTCCGGCGGGGCGGAATGCGGGAGGCGTGGCAGTCGATGGATTGAATGCAGGCGGCGTGGAGGCATCGTGTGATGTGGCGCCAGGAGTTTCAACCGCGGGTTCCTCATCCTCGGCCTCGATAAACTCCACACTGATGTCATCGTCGGGTTCACGGTCGGCTACGGGGACCTTGTCAGGGTCAGCAGGCTCATGCTTGGGTTCCTCGTAGTCGAGTTTAAACACCTCATTAAACTCCTCACCATTATCGTGCTGCCATGTCTCGTCGGCATCATAGTCATCCTCGGGCAGGTGCTCAGCCTGCTTCTCGGGTTCAGGCGCTACGACGGTTTTCTCCTCGGGCTCGGGAACTGCGGGAGCGGCAGGAGCGGGAGCAGGTTGGTTGACGAGTGTGACCCCACACATGTCGGCCAGTTCACTCACCTTGCGGCGTATCTTGTTGACAATGACATCGGGGGTGTTCTCCTCACCCAGTCGACGGGTAACAAGCATCAACCCTTCAATCTCATAGACATGAGACAGCATTTTCTCAATAGACATATTCATAATCATCTGTTATACAATCTCTTGACGACGACGCGCCAAGGATTTGTTTTACATTTAACCTGCAAGTTTAGGCATTTTTTTTGATATGCAAACTATTTTCCGTCAAAAAGATTGCAAAGCAAGGTGCCTATCTGTTCCCTGATAGCCGGACGAGAACACTTGTAATTGTTGACCAGCACGGCGAATGCGTATCGTGGCTCATCGGCAGGATAATAGCCGACAAAACACTGCACATGGCGCATGCTGCCCGACTTGAGAACAATGTTATTGCTCAAGGGGTTGTTCTTGAGGGTATCGCCCACACGGTCGGAGGCGGTGGGCATGAGGTCACACAGGCGCACTCCGTCGAAGCGGCGGCCAGCCATCATCGTGAGCATATCGCCAAAGAAGTTGACCGAGGCCTTGTTGGCCCTCGCCAGTCCGCTGCCGTCACTCATGAACAACGGCCCGGTACCGACTCCCTGCAACTCGAGCCAGCGCTTTACAGCCTCGACACCGATGGAGTCAAGGTTGCTCGGCATGTTCTCCTGGCCCTTGAGTTCCCACTCACGAGCGCCGATGGCACGCAGCAATGCATGGGCAAACATGTTGTCGCTGCGGTCGAGCAACGAGGTAATGATTTCGGTGAGTTCGGGCGACTTGTGCAACACGAGCAGGTTGACATCGGCATTACTGAGCTCGTCACGCGCCGTGACATTGTAGTCATATCGAATTTCGCTCCTCAACAAGGCGCGCTCAACGCTGTCGACGAGCATGGGTGCCGGCGTGGGGTTGGCATAGCTGCCGCGGAAAGACTTGGACGAGGCATCGCCTGCAATGACCAGTGCGGGAACGCTGTAGTCCATGTAGGGTGTGATGGATTGACGGCCACGGTTGGGGCGGCAACGGCTGATGACCTTCAAGCCCGGCACAGGGGGAGTGATTGTCGACTGGGACACGCGCCCACGGCTGTCGAGCGTGAACGAGGCATTCATGATGTTGTCGTGGAAACTCAGGGCGTGAACAGCAGCGCCGTAGGCATAGGCCAAGTCCTCTGCTTCCCACTCATTGTGATAGTAGGGATAGCCGTAATAGGTGTCGTCGCCGACGACCGTGCCCTCGACACGGGTAATGCCGCGCGCACGCAGGGCATCCAGAATCTCGTCGACAATGTTAGCCTGATTGGGCAGGTACACCGAGCCCAGCGTGGGGTCTCCCAGGCCGCGGATGACGATATTGCCCCTGAAACAGCCGTCCTCGACCACGCCGTCGAGATAGACGGGTGTCTCGAAACGGAAGTGCGGTCCCATCAGCCCCAGGGCTGCCGACGACACCACCGTCTTCATCGTCGAGGCGGTGATGATGGCTTCGTCCTGGTCATAGCCGGCAATCGCTTTTGCCGAATCCAAGTCCACCACAGTGACACCCAACGAGGCATAGCGCAACGAACTGTTAGACACAAACAAATCCACCGCTTCCTGGGCGGTATAGGCCATGAGCTGCAACGAGGCGGCCAGGGCCAGCAATATCGAAAGAATGCTTTTCTTCATTGTCTTGAACGGTTTATGGTTTACGATTACCCTTGAGGTTGCGGCGACGCATGTAGTGGATCCAAGCGTAATGTTGCCGGCTGGAGAGATAAGCCAGGTTGCGCTGGTTGCCATGCGCCTCGCGCTCAAACGAGATGTTGCGGTAGGCATTGCCCCTCATGGTGAGGCGTATGAGCCACTCAACGAAATAGAATATGTAGAAAAACACGAACAGCATCTCGCGCTGCTGGGCAGTGTGGATGCGCTCATGGTTCAACAATTCGTTGCTGAGGTAAACGCCCGGATGCACAAACATCACTCCCAGCAGGTTGATAGCCGAGAATCCCTTGAATGGCAAATATCTGGAGCGGATAATCTTCACGGCGGCAAAGGTACAACATTTTTTCCATACCCGGGCTGCACATCTGTTAAAGACCCTAAAGACAGTTTAGCGGCTGGCGGAAATGCAGTGTAAAAGGGTAAAAAAAATGAGAAAAACACGATTTATCACGGCTGAGTATTGCACATTAGCCATTTTGAAGTATCTTTGCGCACAGACAATGATGTTGACCTAACAAAGACCCTATGAAGATATGATGCAGAAAGTTATTAGAGTTTTCGGCTTGGTATTGCTTTATGTGCTGGCTTTCTTTATCGTGGAAGTCCTGGGCTGGTATCACCCTTATGCATGGACCTATTGTGCCGTTCCTGCCGCCGTGATTGCAGCGTGGCCCTACTTCAAGTTGTGCCAGCGCTATCCGGTTCCCGGCATGGCGATGCTGTGTGCGATTATGCTGTTGCTGTTCAACTTCATCATTGGTCAGGGTCATGAGTTCCTGGCTGTGGGCTGCTTCGGCTTTGGTTTCATCGCCGAGGGTCTGCGCAAAATCTCGAAAAACTGCCGTGGCCGCTGGGGCGTGATTGCCAGCTATGCCGTGATGTCGCTCATCCCCTTCTCCAAGACCTGTGTGTTGTGGATTTCCTATGAAACTGCCGCTGACATGGAAATCAACAACATGCGCGACATCTATTATGCGCAGTTCGGCCGCATGCTGTCGTGGTCGATGCTTGCCTCGATGCTTGTGCTCACGGTTGTGCTCGCCACGCTGACGATGTGGATAATGACCCGTTTCTGGCATCCGCGCGACAAGTACGAGATCTTTTCCTGAACCGATCTATCGCAACACCAGAAACCAGAATCAGCATTATAAAAAAATATCGCGCCCTGAACATGATGTTCACGGCGCGTTTCATTTTGTAATGGGTTCTCCTTAAGGTCACTCGGCGGTGGGCTGTGCCATGAGTGGCATGGGGGACTTATCCTCGCCCTCGATTTCCTTGTCGATGGCCTCGAAACGGCTGTGCTGACTCTTGTACTCGGGGACGAACTCCTTCATGGCATAAATCATGGCATGGACATCACCCGCAGCAGCCAACTTGATGATGTTGTCCAGATGGGCACACACCTCCTTGTAGTCATAGGTCCTGACCTTGGCAATCATGATTTTCTTGTTGATGGTGGCGGTGGTCTTCTCCTTGTCGTTGAGCAGTTCCTCGTAGAGCTTCTCGCCGGGGCGCAGCCCGATTTCCTCAATCTTGATGTCCACACCGGGTTTGAGACCCGCCAGCGAAATCATGCGGCGAGCGAGGTCATAGATCTTGACAGGCTCGCCCATATCAAAGATGTATATCTCGCCACCGCTGCCCATACAGCCCGCCTCGAGCACGAGGGAGCAGGCCTCGGGGATAGTCATGAAGTAGCGTATAATCTCCTTGTGTGTGACAGTGACGGGGCCACCGGAGGCAATCTGCTTGCGGAAGAGCGGAATCACCGAGCCGTTGCTGCCCAGCACATTACCAAATCGGGTGGTGATGAACTGCGTCTTCTTGCCCTGCCGCTGTGCCTCAAAGAACAGCGACTGGCAGTAAATCTCGGCAAGACGCTTGGTGCAGCCCATCACATTGGTGGGATTGACGGCCTTGTCGGTGGATATCATGACGAACTTATAGACGCCATACTTGAGCGCCAGGTCAGCCACATTGCGTGTTCCCATCACATTGGCCAGGATGGCCTCCGACGGGTTGATTTCCATCATGGGCACATGCTTGTAGGCAGCGGCATGGAACACATAACGCGGGCGGAATTTCTCAAACGCTTCCTCGACGCGTGCACGGTTGCGGACATCGCCCATAAAGAGTTCGATATTGGAGCGCGGGTGCTCCTTCTTCATCTCGAGCGAGATGTCGTGCATGGGTGTCTCGGCCTGGTCAAACAGGACAATCTTGCTGGCGCCGTAGTTGGCCACCTGACGCACAATCTCGCTGCCGATGGAGCCGCAAGCGCCGGTAATGAGCACACACGAGCCCTTGATGTGCTCGCTCACGAGCGGGTTGTTGAGCACGATGGGGTCGCGGCCCAAGAGGTCCTCGATCTGCACCTCCTTGATAAAGGTAGAAATGCCCTTTTCGCCCTCCTTGTCCTGTTCAAACTCGGCCACCTTGTTCATGGCCAGCAGGGGTATATCGTTCTTGATGAAATAGTCAGCAAATCCGCTGCTCATCAGGTTGTTGCTCTTGGCATCAAAGATGAGGGCATCGATATTGTTTTTGGCAAACTCCTCGCTCATCGTTGCGGGATTGAAGGGATAAACCTTGAAGCCGTTGATTTCGGAACTGTCCTGTCCCGTCTTGATGCTGAGCAGCCCGACGGGCAGGTATTTACCGCCAATCTCACCTTTGAGTGCGTTGGCCAGGAAGACTGAGTTGAACGATGTGCCCAGCACGAGCACACGCTTGCGGCCCTCGGTGGCACTGTTCATGCGCATATACAAGTACTTGATACACAGTCTTTCAATCATCATCAACGAGAACGAGAGAGCGCCAATGACGAGAATATCCCAGTACTTCATGAGCCTATCGCTCGTGATGAGTTGCACAGCCGCATTGATGACAAAAAGCACGATTGTCGAGAACGCAATCGCCATGAAAATGCGGTACAGGTCCTCAATGACCGACAAACGGATTACACATGTGTAACTCTTGGATATATAGGTCACCGTAAAATACACGGCGAAAACGATAAAGGCATTGACGAGGATGGTACCTGCCGATGTGTGTATCGAGAACATGCCAGCCAACACTGTGGCGGCAAAGCTGAACATCACAATAAGCATATCAAGCAACAGAATAATCCACCGTGGGGTGGTTCTGACCTTGAAAACCCTGATGAATCTCAGGTCCATCAATTTATGTATAAGTCTTTCCATCTCTTGTGTTTAAAGTTCATTGCAGGTGAGCAAAAGCACCTGCCAATGCCATGCCGGAGCCGTCCCATTGACGACAGGGCGATAACATTCAACTTGCAAAATTAGATATTTTCCGACAAAAAACAAGAATTATCCTAAAAATTCAGTCACGGCAGTTTTCCTAGTCACACTCCCGGCCCACTATCCCTTGACGACGCCACAGCACTGGTCATCGCCCGTCGCCAAGTGCCATACATTGGGGGTAATTGGGCGAAAATGTCCTCAAAATGCCTTAAAATGACCTATTTGAAACTCTTAGAGTAAAAAAAACTGCAAACAATAGTACTGGATTCATGAATTATTGGCTAACTTTGCAGGTTTGAAAGCGATTTTATACCTAATTGAAAAAATGCGTGCGGCATATACATACAAATACTTGAGCATCGTTGTGGCAGCCATCGTCATGGCATTATCGTCCACCGGATGCGGCGAAGAACCCGACTTCTGCGAAGCCGACATCGAGACCGTGACCCTCCATGTCGATGACCCAGAAGCCTATTTCTACCAACGCACCGACTCGATGCAGGTTGTGCTCTCGACCGACACGGCCATCGTCATCATCGTTCGCGGCAACGCCGATGTCACATCGCTGAGTCCAGTGTTCACCCTCTCGCCAGGAGCGACCATCGCTCCTGCCAGCGGCAGCACCCACGACTTCAGCAACGGTCCCGTGATGTACACGGTGACCTCACAGGACAAGCACTGGACACGGCGCTACAGCGTGAGCATCGTGCCTACCACTCACACGGTGAGCGACACGGTACGCTATGACTTTGAGCACTTTGAACTAGAAACCGCCAACCAGCGTTACTACACATGGCACAATGCGCTGGCCGACGGCACCCTGGGCAACGACTGGGCAACGGCCAACGCGGGTTACCGCATCTCGATGGGCAGTGCTCAGCCGATGGACTACCCCACCACACCGCTGCTGGACGGCTATGACGGGGCAGCCGTGTGTCTGAGGACCAGTGACACGGGGCCCTTCGGCGCGATGGCGAACAAACGTCTTGCCGCCGGCAACCTGTTCCTGGGCACCTTTGACATCGCCGTCGCCATGAGCGACCACCTGCATGCCACACGCTTCGGCATCCCGTTTACCAGCAAGCCCGACCGTTTCACCGGCTACTACACCTTTGAGCCCGGCGCCACGGTACAGGACTTCTACGGAAAGCCCATCACGGGCCGCACCGACTCGGCCGATGTGTATGCCGTCTTCTACCGCAACCATGACGCTGCGGGCGCCGAGGTGGTGCTCTACGGCGACAATGTGCTGTCGAGCAGCCAGATCGTTGCCGTGGCCAACCTGGGTTATGTCGCCCCGACGACGACCTGGACGGCATGGGATGTGGAGTTTGTCTATCGAGAGGACATCGATGAGCAGTTGCTTGCAAACCGAGGCTACAGCCTGGCCATCGTTTTCTCGTCGAGCCGACGTGGCGGTGACTTTGTGGGTGCCATCGGCAGCCGCCTGTGCATCGACAAGGTGCGTGTAATATGCTCCCATGAGGAATGATTTTTGAGTGTGGAGTTATTGACAACAACAACGACGACAATAATAGCAATAATGACCGATATAAAAAAATTCATATTGACACTTGTGTTGGCTGCAAGCACTGCACTCGGTATCCAGGCCACGGTGCTCGACAGCCTCAGGGCCGATGTGCGCCTAGGTTATGCCTTGGGCGGCACACTGCCTACACATCTGGACAACAAGATACGCCACATCAACAGCTTCAACCCGGGATTCAATTTCACCGTGGCTGCCGAGGCCTCTTACCCGCTCAATGAGCGATGGGCCATCCACACGGGGCTGAGGCTGGAATTGGGCAGCATGGATGTGGACAGCCGCGTCAAGAACTACGACATCGAGGTCGTGCGCGGCGATGAGTCGCTTGACGGCATCTTCAATGGCAATGTGCGCATCAAGACGACGCAGCGCCGCATCACCTTGCCCGTTCAGGCGTCCTATTCCCTGAGCGACAAGTGGCAGCTGCGCGGCGGCCTGTTCATGGGGTGGCTCACCAACCGACGATTCTGGGGCTGGGCTTACGACGGCTACCTGCGCGAGGGCACGCCCATCGGTGCCAAGATTGAGATGGGCTCGGAGCCCGGCGAGAGAGGCGACTTTGACTTTGATGCCAACATGCGCCACATGCAGTGGGGCATCGATGTGGGAGCCGATTACCAGTTCCATCGCCGTTGGGGTGCGTTTGCCGAGTTGACCTACGGCTTGAGCGGCCTGTTCAAGAGCGACTTCAAAGCCGTTGATACGCTGCGTCCCCTGTACGGCACGCTGGGCATCCTGTACCGATTTAAATGAATAACCAAATACAGTAGAATAATAAACAAGCAATGAAGAAATCATTTATCGCATTTTTCATGGCACTGACGGCCCTCATGACCCTCAATGCCCAGAGTTACACGGGACCCATCCTTGTGACTCGTTATGGACAGACCAACTCTGCTATCGCCACCGTGACGGTGAACCAGCAGAGCAATGGCCTCAACACGCTCATCCTGCAAGTCCCCTTCATGGGCAACGACATGACACTGAACATGACCGATGTTCCCTCGGGCACCACCGGCGACATCACCGTGTACAGTGCCGAGCGCAGTGTGAGCACAATGTATGGCACGATGTACACCATCGTGTTTGCCCGCGTTACCGACGGGATGATGACTGCCAATGTGAGCATTCCCGCCTATAACACAACTATGTTCTTCAACACTGTGGGTGACCACTTCCAGTTGCCCAACAGCGACATGGAGGACTGGGAAAGCAGTTATACCAACGAGCCCAACCGCTGGCACGGTTTCAAGAGTGCAGGCGGCGCGTTTGCTGGCACATCGGCCAACATCGCCAGTCTTGGCTCCAGCGATGACGTGCGTCCTGGCGCAACAGGCCACAGTGCAGTCCTTACTGCCGGTTCATTCCTTACCATCGTTGCCAACGGCACCATGACCAACGGCAAACTCATGGCCGGATCATATGAAGCCAACAGTCCTTCTAATCATGCCGAGATGGATCAAGCCAATGGCACCGACGACTTCTACATGCCGCTGTATGCCAAGCCTGATAAGTTCAGTGTATGGCTGAAATATACCCAAGGCACTGCCAATGCCAACAACAAGGCCAGCGTCAGTGTGAAGACCTTTGACGGCAGTTACTACCAGGAGCCCGTGGACAAGACCTACACCAACGTGTCAGGCAGCATTGTGGGCGGATCGATTGCAGTATGCGATTGGACGCACTTCACATTTGACTTCGATTATGACAGTTATGCAGCCAACAATGCTGCTACCGAAGCCATCTTTGTCACCTTCTCGACCAACGGCACGCCCGGCAGCGGCAGCAAGAACGACGCCGTCTATGTCGACGATATGGAACTGGTGTACCTGGGCGCAATGACCGACCTGCGCTATCAGGGCACGACCATTGCCGGCTGGAATCCCGCCGTGACCACCTACAACATCGAGGTTGCCGGCGAGCCCAGTCTTGACGACTTCACCGCCAGCATCGATGGCGTGAGCGCCGTGCTCACCAAATCGATGGAGAAGACCGGCGACAACACCTACCGCATCGCCGTCAGCGTCGTTGCAGGTGACCTGCAGCAGGCATCATGCTACATCATCACCGCTACCGTCAGCACGACAGCCGGCAAGCGTGGCGATGTGAACGGCGACGGCGAGGTGGACATCAACGATGTGACGGCTCTGATTTCCTTCATCCTGAACGGGGAACTCACGAGCATCGTCGAGGCCAATGCCAACATGAACGGGGACAACGACATCGACATCAACGATGTGACAGCCCTCATCTCGTTCATTCTCACAGGTCAATAACAACAAATAACATTAATAAGTATCAATGATTATCGGAAAAATGAAAAAATTATTTGTCATCATGGCAGCGGCCTGCTGTGCGCTGGCCATCAACGCTACCACCTATACCAGCCACATTAAGGTATCGATTAACCAGAACAGCACCGAGCAGGACGAGGTCAAGGTCGAGGTTACCCAGCAGAACGGCACCTACAGCCTGAGCTTGAAGAACTTCAGCCTCACTGCCGAGGGCGTTACCCTGCCCGTGGGCAATATCGAGGTCACCGGTGTCGCCGGTGTTGACGAGTACGGTTACACGACCATCCTGTTCAACGGTCCCATCAACATCGCTCCTGGTGATGATCCCGCCTATGCCCAGGACGAATGGCTGGGTCCCATGCTGGGCGAAGTGCCCATCGACCTGTCGGCACGCTTTACCGACACCGCCTTGAGCGCCAACATCGACATCACGATGGAAGCCCTGGGACAAGTGATTGCTGTTAACCTCTTTGGCGTAGCGCCTGCTCTTGAGGGCGATGTGAACCACGACGGCGAGGTTACCGTGAGCGATGTGAACAAGGTTATCGACATCATCCTGAACCATTAATAACATAAAAAACAGCATGAAAAAGTATTTCATTATCGCGACCCTGCTGGTGACCGCCTTGCTGTCGCTCACTGCCTGCGGTGACGACGAGCCCAAGGAGACCGCCACGGCAACCGCAACCTACAATATGACATTCTCACAAGACCTGCTCAATGCCTGCAATGTTTTCCTCATCTACAAGGCTGAGAACGGTCGTAATGTGATGGAGGCTGTTACTTCCACCTGGTGGACCAAAACTGTCACCAGCAACAAGTTCCCTGCCGAATTCGGTGTGATGTACAAGTTCAGCACCAAATCTGATGCCGAACTGACCCAGGAGCAGTATGACCTCACCTGCGACATGAACTTCAGCGTGAAGACCAGCAAGGGGGCCAGTTACACCAACAATGTGACCATCATCAATGCCAGTGATGTAAAGAAGGACAAAGTGGTCAGCACCCTCGAGAAACAGAGCGGCAAGTCCGTCGGCTTCAGGGTAACCAAGGACGGCATCGTTTCCCAGGCCAACAACCTGAACTACGAGTAAGTCACATCAGACACTTATAAACTAAATGAGAGGCGCAGATCGGTTTGCGCCTCTCATTTTTATATTATTACCCCTTAACCGATAATGTCACTTGACGGGTTCCATGTGGATGGTGATGTGGGTCTGACGGCCGAAGCGCTTGCGCAGCGCCTCCTCGATAGCGGTAGCACGGTCGTGTGCTGCGGTAAGCGGCAGGTTGCCGTCCATGCGCACATGGGCCTCGATGGCAAAGCGGTTGCCGATGCGGCGTGTGCGCAGGTTGTGCGGCTCCTGCACATCAGGGAACGAGCAGATGATGTCCTCGATTTCCTGCTCAATGTCGCTGGAGAGCGACGACTCGGTCAGTTCTCCGACACTGGACCGCAACAGGTCGATGGACACCTTGACGAGCATCAAACCCACAACGACCGAAGCCAGCGGGTCGAGCACCGTCCAGCGGTTGCCCAGCAGGATAGCGCCGCCGATACCCACAGCAGCACCTATCGACGACAGGGCGTCGCTGCGGTGGTGCCAAGCGTTGGCGACCAGGGCCTGGGAATCGAGGTGCTTGCCACGGCGAACGGTGTATTGATAGAGCAATTCCTTGACCAGTATCGAGATGATGGCAGCAGCGAGCGCGAGCCAACCGGGTGCCGCGAGTTCCTTGCCGCCAGCCCAGTCGATGAGTTTGGCCACACCCGACACGATGATGCCCGTGGCGGCAGCCATCAGCGCAAGGCCGATGATAAACGAGGCAAAGGTTTCATACTTGCCGTGGCCGTAGTCATGGTCGGCATCCTGAGGCTTAGCGCTCACATGGACAAAGGCGAGCACGATGACATCGGTGATAAAATCCGACAGCGAGTGCACAGCATCGGCTATCATCGCTGAGCTATGGCCCATCACACCCGCGATGAACTTGAAGGTCAACAATGCCACATTGCCGGCACTGCCCACCAGTGTCACCTTAGTTATTTCCTTCTCACGACTCATAGTTGTCGCAAAGGTAGTCCTTTTACTTAAGCCTACCAACTTCCACACGCTAAAAAACCGTGTCCCCGCCGATAGACCTCAGCAGGGACACGGTATATTGTCAGCAAGGATGAGGAACTACATTCAGATAGGGCTCTATCACACTGTCCTCCACACGGATGAATGTGGGGTATTCTCCGCCGAGAAACATCAGTCTGTCGCCCTGCACAGAATATTCGCCTTCGACGGGCTCTGGATCTTGGTCGTAGGTGACTATCAACT
>Ga0256407_10003781_pt1 | contig 26305 bp, 23 predicted proteins | sample RumenRJG_04DNA_FD_193489 | JGI IMG/M metagenome (GOLD analysis project Ga0256407, IMG submission 193489) | Bovine rumen microbial communities from Lethbridge, Alberta, Canada - RJG_04 | ecosystem: Host-associated > Mammals > Digestive system > Stomach > Rumen | place: Canada: Alberta... | reverse complement strand
CACGCCGTTGACCACCTGCCGGAAGTCGAACGACACGTTGGCACCCGTGAGCAGACCTTTCAGCGCATTATTCTGTTCGAGCAAGGTGTAGAAGGCATTGCCTTCCACATTCGACATCCAGGTCAGCGATGCCTGCGGCAGACGGGCAAGGTACTTTCCGTTCATGGGTCGCAGGGACTTCTGTGAGGCTTGGATGGCCTGGTCGATGGCCTTGTTGAACGAGAAGGTCTCGCCCTTGACGAGCAGTGTTCCATTGCCGATTTCCATCTCTGCGGCCAACATCACCTGCGACGCATCGGCCTCTTGTGGAGCTCCGATAGCGAAGGCGGCTGCCAACGCTTCGGGCAATGCAGCCGTCTGTGCCACAAAGGCCATGGGCGCCTGCATCTCGCTGAGTTTCTGGTAAATGGGGGTATCCTTGATGCTTTGCTTCTCCGGCTGTTGCATGTAGCGAGCCATCTGCACCACGAGTTCGGCCTGCTGGGTGGCCACAACGGGTCCCATGACCAGCAGCTTGTCGTTGTCCCACGCAAGCATCCACGACTCTTTCAACACGGCGAAACGCTTGCCTTTCCGCTCGGGCAGCAACTTGCATGAACCCTTGCCCTGCAGGTCGGTCATCCATTGCTCCACGAGCGATGCCTTCCTGACACTGGCTGCCAGGCCGAAATAGCCATCTGGCGATTCAAACAAATAGACTGTTGAAGAGAGGTCGATGCCGCTCTGCCCGATATTCTCCAAACCAAACAATGCTGCCATCGGCATGGCATCGTGGCCAGCTGCTTTATCCGTTTTCTCCTGCATGTCGATGGCCATCAGCGCCGTGCACCCTCTGGGTATGACATTCTGATAGGCATCGCCCGTACACGATGTGAGCAGCACGACTAGTGCCGCTCCCAGTATTTCTAATGCTTTCCTGATCATTCTTTTTTCTGTCTTCCATGATTAAAGCCTGCGCACGAGATGCGCTATCATCACGGCACTCAGCGCCGCTGTCTCTGTGCGCAACCGTTCGCTGCCCAGTGAAATGCTCTGATAGCCATGATCGATGGCGGCACGCACCTCTTCGGGAGAGAAGTCGCCCTCCGGACCAATGAGCACCGTAATGTCACCGTCGGCTTGGGCATTCTCTGCCCGACTGACAATATCAAAGAAGTCTTCACGAGGGATCTCCTGATAGCAATGGGCAATGAACTTCAGGCCTTCGCGCGGCTGGGAGATGAACTCGCGGAACGACTGCATCTGGTTGACCACGGGCTTCCAGGGCTTGCGACTCTGCTTCATGGCCGAAACGACAATCTTCTCGAGCCTGACGGTGCGCATCACCTTGCGCTCGGAGAACTTGCAGTTCAGGAAGCTCAACTCGTCGAAACCTATCTCTGTGGCTTTCTCGGCAAACCATTCCACACGGTCCATCATCTTCGTGGGCGCCATGGCCAAGTGGATGCGTCCCCGCCATGTCTTCTCCTGAGGAATGGCTTTGTGTATTTCATACAGGCACCGTTTGGTGGCGGCGATGGTCACCTCGGCCTGATAAAAACATCCCAAGCCATCCATCAAATACATTTCGTCGCCGCCCTTCAGCCGAAGCACACGCAAGGCATGCATCGCCTCGTCCATAGGCATCTCGTTTACGGACGCGGCATCGGGAACGTAGAAAAATCTCTCTTCCTTCATTTTCTATTCGTTATTTATTGGCATTCTCTTCTCGTTTGTTCATCTCGTCACGCAGATGTGAAGCCAGTTCGTAATTTTCTTCTTCCACGGCTTGGTTCAAAGCCTTTTGCAGCATATCTCTCGACAGGATATTGACAGGCAGGGCCACTCCGGTTTCTCCCGCATGATAGGCAACCGACTGGCGCGCCATCAGCTGCTCATCCATATAGATGGGAATGTCGGCAGCCATCGACAGCAACACGGCATCGGCAGCCCTGATGGGCACCGGCTGGCTGATGTCGTCGCTACATAGCACAGCCTGATACTGCCCTGCAGCCACACCATGGATGACGATTTCCATGGGCATCCCGCCTTTCTGGCGGATGAAGGCCGTGAGCGCTTCGGGTATCAGTTTATGGGTGTCGTGCGTCTTCTTGATGCGCAATTCTGCCTGGTAGGCTGTGGCTTTATCGCAAATGACCGACACCTGACGCATTTCCGCTTCATCCGTCAGTATCATCAAGGCCACACCTTCACCATTCAGTATGCCCAAGACATCCATTACTTTCAGCCGTACCCGCTCCATAGCATACTCAGCGTCAGATGGCAACTTCCTCTTTCTTGGGCCGGAAGACCAAAGCAAAGGCCACGGCTACTGCCAATGCAAAACCGGCGAAGATGAACCAGCACGTACGCCAGTCGCCCTGAAGATAGCCGTCCTGCCACGTACAGAAATGATTCACAATCTCTCCGGCAGCCAAGGTTCCTATCGTGGCACCCAGTCCGTTGGTCATCAGCATGAACAGTCCCTGGGCCGAAGCCTTGATGCTGGGACTGCACGTCTGGTCGACAAACATCGCTCCCGACACGTTGAAGAAGTCGAAGGCCACGCCATAGACCACGCACGACAGGATGAACAGGATGACGCCTGGCATGGCGGGATTGCCCACGCCAAAGAAACCGAAGCGGAACACCCAGGCAAACATCGAGATGAGCATCACGCCCTTGATGCCGAAACGGCGCAGGAAGAACGGGATCATCAGGATGCAGAAGGCCTCGCTCACCTGCGAGATGGAGGTGAGCAGTGTGGCATTGTTGGCCGCGAACGATGTGGCAACAGCAGCATCGGCACTACCCTTGAAACTCGTGATGAACGGACCAGCGTAGCCGTTGGTCACCTGAAGCATCATGCCCAGCATGGCCGAGAAGATGAAGAACAGGGCCATGGTGCGCTTCTTGAACAGCTTGAAGGCATTCAGGCCGAAGGTCTCCGCCAGCGACGTGGCCGGCTTCTTCTCCAGCTTGCACTCAGGCAGCGTCAGGCTGTAGAGGAACAGCAGGATGCCCAGGAATCCCGACACGAAGAACTGCATGTAGGTGTACTGGAACTTATAGTCGTTCTCGCTCAGGGTGAACGTGAAACCGCTGTCGTCCCAAGCCGCACAGTTGACGAACCACATGGTGGCGATGAAGCCCACCGTGCCCAGCACGCGGATGGGTGGAAAGTCCTTCACCGTGTCCATGCCGTTGTTTTTCAGTACCGTGAACGCCACCGTATTGGCCAAGGCGATGGTCGGCATATAGAACGCCACACTCAGCGTGTACATCGCGATGAAGAGCGACTTGTTGGGCAGCTCATTCCCGAAGCCCGCGCTATAGCCCATGTACCAGCACGACAGCATGGCCAGGCCGGCCACCAAGTGGCACAACCCCAGCAAACGCTGCGGCTGGATGTACTTGTCGGCCACGATACCCATGATGGTGGGCATGAAGATAGACACAATCCCCTGAAGTGCGTAGAACCAGGAAATCTGGCTTCCCAGTCCCGCCACACCTAAATAATTACCCATGCAGGTAAGGTAGGCACCCCAAACGGCGAACTCCATGAAGTTCATGAGTGCCAGACGATGTTTGATGTTCATATAGCTATATACGTTATTTATTTGTGGACAAAGGTAATACAAAAAAATGAAATGTCCAAAAATATAACATTAATTAAGGTTCTCAGGCACGCCGGTAACTACTTCACTCCAAGTCAATCACACCTGTATATAGATAGGTATCATCGGAGAGCTGCAGCACGAAAGTGCCTGAGAGGGCTGCAGTACGGGAGTGCCTGAGGCATGGCCCGCGCCGCCTCCGCACGGTGGGCTTCAGCGGCGCGGGCCTGACAACACTTACATCTTGTCTGTATGCTCAGAAAATGGAAAAGCCAAATTTGCTAAAATATACGATTTACATTCATCGCTCACTAAGTCAAGTTTGGACAATGCCAGTTTCCTTGTATGATTGGCGCTGTCTATCATATTCAGATGCAGATAGAAATGAGACATGTGGTCATAGGCCATTGCTGTAAGTTCTGCATCTTTCAGTATAATCGAGCTTGTAGCGGGCGGCGGTGAGGAGCAGGCCGTAATGCGCCTGCCCCTCCCTGCTCAGCTTGTTGTAGTCGATGGCTTCCAAGAGATGAAGGGCAGAGTCGGGATTAGCTTCAAGCAACGAATCGGCCCTGTTCAGGACAATAAGCTCGCCCGTCCTCAAGCCCCCGCCCCCCAAAGGGGGAGGAGCAGGCGAAGGACAGCAACGCCACCGCAAGTACGATTACCGTATGTAAGCGACAGTGATTCTTCATGATGGTGCAAAATTACGAAGAAAAACGGATGCGTCCAAAGTATTTACACACATTAACGACGAAATGGGTACAAAAAAAATTGATTGTCTCACGACAACCAATCTTTATTAACCTTAATAATCTAATACCATGAAAAACACATTGCAAAGGTAAGCATTTTCTGCAAACCTGCAATAGTTTGTACAAGAAAAATGTAAATTATTTACATTCTTTAAACAAATCAGCATCCCATTTAAACTTTCTTTGCACCAAAACTGCATCTAAGCGCTCTTTTTCACCTTTCAACAAAAAGGGCGTGGAAAGTTGCAAAATAACACTTTCTTCATCCACGGGCAGCGAAATCGAAACCATTACAGGGTCCACCATCTTCTTCAGTTGTTCGAGTTCAGACGATGGTATGGTGTCGTTGCACTCAAAAAAAGTGTCAAAAAGCAATGTGGGGTCTGCAAGGCTTGGCAATCCTGGCACATTGTCGATAGGTTGCCAATCGGTGGTGTAGAATCGGAGTGAACTCTCCGGCTCGGGGGCTCGGAATGTATTGACCATACAGATCAGCTGCGTGGAGTCTGTCTTGGAGAACAGGCGCATCTGAAGCGTACGGTTTTTGCTCAGCCTGACGGACAAGTAATCAACCGTCAGCGTGTCCATTGTTCCCTCGCCTTGCAGGAGATTCCTCACTTCCGACGGCACGTTCATGTCCACGAAGTCGACGTGCTCCAAGCGCAAGTTCTTGTTCAGATAAGGCAAGAGGCTGTCGGGCATGGAGAGCCAGGCATCGCGCATGGTCACTTGGGCCGACAACCGCAAGCCCCACATTAAGAGTAAAATTACACTAATCTTTTTCATTGTTTTGGTCGGGCTGTCGCCCTTGAAATTGTATTTAAAATTTGTATTTATAATTGTATGCGGTCGGGCTGTCGCCCTTGAAATTGTATTTAAAATTTGTATTTATAATTGTATTTATAATGGGCTTGCGCTTACATCAGCCGCACTTTCTCAATGAAGCCTGTTGCGGGATCGCGGCAATACCACGAGGCGTATAGCCGTTCTGAACCGAAATTTATCAGCATTCCGTATTCCGTATGCGTCAGGTGCATGTAGTTCCATAGTTGGCGCACGTGTTCATCGGTGGTGTGCTTTACTGCTTTCAGTTCCACAATGATACCGTCAACGACGAGGTCCATTCTGTACGTCTGCTCAAGTTGCACGTCGTCCCAATAGATAGGCAGTGGTTTTTGTCGCTCAACCGCGTGCCCGTTCGTCCTTAGTAGATACTCCATTGCCGCCTCGTAGGCACTTTCAAGCAGTCCTGGCTTATATTTGGCATGTACTTTCATGGCCACACCCGTTATGATTTTCATCGGCTCCAGCCGTTTATTGTGTTCCTGTATCAAATCCATAATTCTTAATATAATTTTAAATATAAATTCTAAATACCATTTCAAGCGTAGCGCCCTCATTGGGGGGAGCGGGCTATCGCCCTTGAAATTGTATTTAAAATTTGTATTTATAATTGTATGCGGTCGGGCTATCGCCCTTGAAATTCATCCGTTGTTGCAAGCCACGCTGCTTGTCAGTAACTGTGAGAACGATGTCTCCCGGCTTGTTCGTCGAACGCACCAGCACCACCAACTGTCCGTGAAACAGCCGCATGGTGGGCTGCGTAAACGACTCTAACGATGTGGCATCGCCGTTGCACACTGCCTGGAACACACCGGCACCGCTGACACTGAACGACAGCTGGTCGGCGGCATCGGGGACAAGTGTGCCTTGCTCATCCACCAGGTTCACGGTGACGAAAGCCATATCGTCGCCATCGGCGCAGATGACCTCACGATCGGCCTTTAACTGTAGCTTGGCAGGCTCTCCGGCCGTGCGCACCACCTCTTCGCCCGCTTTCTGACCTTTATCATCATAGGCCACTACTCGGATTTCACCAGGTTCGTAACGTACATCGTTCCAGCGCAGGCGATAGCGGTCCATCTTGCTGGCAGGGTTCTTGCGGATGCGCCCCTGACTCTTGCCGTTGACAAAGAGTTCGGCTTCCGGGAAATCGGTATAGCAATAGACTGGAGTCACCTGACCTTCACGCCCCGGCCATGTCCAATGGGGCAGCAGGTGCAGGGTATGCTCGCGCTTATTCCACACGCTGCGATAGAGCCAATAGCGGTCCTTGGGCAGACCGGCAAGGTCGCAAATGCCGAAATAGCTGCTGCGGCTGGGCCAATACTCGTCGTAGGGCGTGGGTTCGCCCAGATAGTCGTAGCCCGTCCACACGAACTGCCCGATGGTATAGGGGAGGTCGTCCATGGCGATGAAGTCGTCTTCGGGCAGGTTGCTCCACGAGCAATATTCCGTATCGTAGCCCGAGCACTGTCCGTCGGCGTAGGTGTTGGTGTTCGACACCTCGACGGGGAACTTATACACGCCGCGGCTGCTGACGGTGGAGGCCGTCTCACTCCCCAGCAGGAATCCTTGCGGCAATTGCTCGATGTTGCGAGGGTATTTGTGTACACGGTAGTTAAACCCAGGCACGTCCATCACTTGGGCGAAGCCGCTCTTCAGGGCATCCTCTGCACGGTCCATGCCCTGCGTCACGGGGCGTGTGGGGTCGAAGCGGTGGCAGATGTCCTGCAGGTGGCGGGCTATCTCCCTACCCTCCTCGCTCCACTGCTCAGGTATCTCATTGCCGATGCTCCACATCACGATGCAGGGGTGGTTTCTGTGGTTGCGCACCAAGGTCTCGATGTCCTTGTCGCTCCACTCGCGGAAGAAGCGTGCATAACCGTTTTTGCACTTGGGATAGAGCCACATGTCGAAACTCTCTGCCATGACCATCATGCCCAGCGAGTCGCAGATGTCCATCTGCCACTGCGACGGCATGTTGTGAGCTGTGCGGATGGCATCGGCCCCCATCTCTTTCATCATCTCTATCTGACGGATCAATGCCCGCTTGTTTTCTGCAGCACCCAGCGGACCGAGGTCGTGGTGCAGACAGACGCCCTGTATCTTCCTCGAAACGCCATTCAGCTGGAAGCCATGCTCGGCACTGACGCTCACCGTTCGCAATCCAGTACGGAGCTGCTTTTCGTCAATCACTTTCCCATTGCTTAGCAGTCTGACACCTACCTTATATAAATAAGGTGTCTCTGGTGTCCATGGTTTCGGATCGTTCACAAACAAGCGCATCGAGGCCCTTCCCAACATATCAACCTTGCTACTGCCCATGGCCACCACGCGTTTCCCTTCGGCAGTCATGATTCTTGCCTCTATGCTCAATGCCTGCTGCTCCCAATCGCCTTCGGAAGAGTCGAAGGAGGACTCTATCTCAAAGTCAGCCTCGAGGGTGGCCGTATGTTCATCGAGCGCCGTTGTGCGCAGGAACGTCCCCCAGTCGTCAAGATGCGTCTTACCCGTCAGCTGCAAAATCACGGGTCGATAGAGTCCGGCTCCTGGATACCAACGACTGCTCTCTTCCACATTCTTCAGTTTCACCACCAGCTCGTTGGCTCTTCCACCTTTATATAAATAAGGTGTAGCATCCACACGGAAGGCATTGTAGCCATAGGCCCAATGTCCTGCTTCATGACCGTTGACATAGACCACCGGCTCGCTCATGGCTCCGCCAAACACCAATTGGGCACACTCATAGCCCTGAGGCACGGTAAATGTAGTGCGATATTGACCCTCGCCTATCCAAGGCAGCGCACCGGAACGCCCCGATTTCTCAGTAGCTTCCTGCTCGCCATTCTGCTCGATGGCAACCATCTGCAAATCCCATTTCTTGTCGAAAGGACCACCAATGGCCCAGTCGTGGGGCACGGTCACCCCAATCCACTCTTTTCCATCGCGCGAGAATGTCCAACCGTCGCGTAACGTTATTTCTTTTCGTTGCTGTGCCTCAATGGCCATAGCCACCGACAACACACAAATCATGGTCAAAAACCTGTTCATTGTATCGCCTTCATTGATTATTGGCTGCAAAATTACAATTTTTTTAGGCAATATCCACCTATATAATCCGCAAAATTCGTCAACAAAACTTAAAATTACAATTTGTGTGCCCACACACAAGAAAATGCAAAAAAAATGCATGAAAATGTTTTGCCGTTTCAAAAAAGAGTGTTACCTTTGCACCCGTTATCCTGAAAACAATCTTTTTACCTTAAAGAAACTAATACCTATTGAAGATAGAGCGATCAGCTGTGAAGCCTGTCGCTTTTTTTGTATCCCCATCTTTCATCCCACGACAAGACCCGCCCCCCAACGTCCCGGGCCGCACATCGCTTAATGATTTGCCGCAAACCACGATATGATTTGCCGCAAATCGCAACCCTACGTTAATAACCTACGCTGCGTAGGTTAATAATGTAGGCAGCGTAGGTTAATAATGTAGGCATCGTAGGTTAATAATGTACGCTTCGCTTCTGCCCACGTAAGCCGTGACGATTTAGACACTTGGCTTTGTCAGACCTCTCTTCAGCAGGCTGGCCTTGTCATACGTGCGCTGTGCGTGATAGTTGTAGAGATTTACGAATAATCTTGAATAATCTTAAAATATTTGCGCAATCCAAATAAATGCTCTATCTTTGCAACACGAAAGAAAGAATAGTCCATGAAGAGAATCAGAACCATACTCATAGCTGCAATAGGCATGATGGCATCGGCCGTGCAAGCACAAGAGATAACTGCCAAGAACGAGGTGATCGACTGCGGCAGCGTGCTGTGGGAACACCCCGTGACGGTGAAGTTTGAACTACACAACAGCGGCTATCAGCCTCTCGTCATCAGTCGCGTGCACCCCGGTTGCGACTGCACGACGGCCGACTTCCCGAAAGGTGCCATCGCTCCAGGCGAAGCATTCACCATAGAAGCCACTTACGATGCCCGACAGATGGGCCACTTCCTCAAGGACATTGCCGTCTACAGCAATGCCTCGGAAAAGCCTTTCTACCTTTCCATCCGCGGTGTTGTGGCCGAAGAGGTGGTCGACTACAGCGGCACCTATCCCTTCACGCTGGCCGATGCAAAGGCCGACATGGTGGATGTGGAGTTCGACGACGTGAACCGCGGCGACATGCCTTTGCAGAGAATCCACATCATGAATGCCGGCAGCCAAGCCATCAGCCCAACGGTGATGCACCTGCCCGACTATCTGAAGGCCACCGTCTCGCCCACCACCATCGCACCGAACCGTCAGGGAACAGTGACGCTGACACTCGACTCAAAGCGGCTGCGCGACTACGGACTGACGCAAACTTCTGTCTTCCTCGGCATGTTCCCTGGCGACAAAGTGGCGCCTGAAAAAGAAATATCTGTGTCGGCCGTGCTGTTGCCCGCCTTCACCGAAATGACCGAAACGGAGCTTGCCAATGCCCCACAGATGAGACTGTCGCAGGAAAACATAAAACTCAACAGCAACAAGGCAAAGCAAACAGCCACCATTACCATCGACAACATCGGAAAGAGCGAACTTGACATCAGCTCGCTTCAGATGTTCACGACAGGACTGAAGGTGAAACTCAACAAGACACACCTGCAGCCCGGCGAACAGGCCACGCTGAAGATCACAGCTGAGACAAAAGCTTTGCGCGCCGCACGCTCGAAGCCCCGTGTGCTGATGATCACCAACGACCCGATGAAGCCAAAAGTCGTCATCAATATCGAGCAATAACAACGGATTCATTAAAAAACCACGAATCAAACGAATATCATCACCCATCATCTAACACCATCACCCAATAATAATCATGGAACACCCCGAAAACAGCGAAGAATACAAAGGACTGACCGTGAATAGCGGCGTCACCGGAACAACCATCATCAACCCATACCTGCAGCGCGGACGCTTCAAGCGGCGCGAACTCTCCGTCGACGAGATGGTGGAAGGCATCGTCAAAGGCGATGTCACCATCCTCAGTCAGGCCGTGACGCTCGTGGAGAGCATTCTGCCCGATCATCAGGCGAAGGCACAGGAGGTCATTGAGAAATGCCTGCCTTACAGCGGCAACTCCGTGCGCATCGGCATCAGCGGCGTACCGGGAGCAGGAAAGAGCACGTCGATCGACGAGTTCGGCATCCATGTGCTTGACCGTTTTCAGGGCAAGCTGGCCGTGCTGGCCATCGACCCCTCGTCGGAACGCTCCAAGGGTAGCATCCTCGGCGACAAGACCCGTATGGAGAAACTATCGCAGCGCAAAGACGCTTTCATCCGTCCTTCACCAACTGCAGGTTCTTTGGGCGGTGTGGCCCGTAAGACGCGCGAGACCATCATTCTCTGCGAAGCTGCCGGCTACGATAAAATCTTCGTGGAGACCGTTGGCGTGGGACAGAGCGAGACGGCCTGCCACTCGATGGTGGACTTCTTCCTGCTCATCCAGCTGGCTGGTACTGGCGACGAGCTTCAGGGCATCAAGCGAGGCATCATGGAGATAGCCGACGGCATCGCCATCAACAAGTGCGACGGCAATAACGTGGATAAATGCCAGATGGCTGCCACAAACTTCCGCAACGCGCTCCACTTCTTCCCCATGCCCGAAAGCGGATGGGCGCCGAAGGTCTTGTGCTACAGCGGATTCTATGGTACGGGGGTGAAAGAGCTTTGGGACATGATCTACGAGTATCTGGAATTTGTAAAGAAGAACGGGTACTTCGAGTATCGCCGCAACGAACAGTCGAAATACTGGATGTATGAGAGCATCAACGAACACCTGCGCAACTCGTTCTATCACAACCGCCACATCCAGGAGCATATAGGCGAGGCTGAAGAGACGGTGCTGGCTGGTCATAAGACATCTTTCGCTGCTGCCAACGACCTGCTCAATATGTATTTCAGCGAGCTACGACGACAAGAGTCTGGCGTTCGCAGACAGCAAACAGGGTACTACGGCGACCGCAACCACTGATTTTCTTAAGGACAACGGATTTCACGGATCTATCCTCACCACTCACTTCACCCCACTCACCTCCCACCACTAAAAGTATGACGATAGAGATTGACAGCGGCAGTGGTTTCTGTTTCGGCGTGACCACTGCCATCCGCAAGGCAGAAGAGGAACTGGCCAAGGGCAACAAGCTCTACTGCTTGGGCGACATTGTGCACAACGGCATGGAGTGCGAGCGCTTGGCGCAGTTGGGCCTCATCACCATCAACCACGAGGAGATGGAACAACTGCACGATGTGAAAGTGCTGTTGCGCGCCCACGGCGAACCGCCTGAAACCTACGAGCTGGCACGAAAGAATGGCATAGAAATCATTGATGCTACTTGTCCTGTGGTGCTGCAATTACAAAGAAGAATTAAGAAACAATATGAAGCCCCCCTCCCGTCTCCCTCAAAGGGGGAAGCTCCCCAGATTGTCATTTTCGGAAAACCTGGCCATGCAGAAGTCATCGGACTGGCTGGACAGACGCAGAACCGTGCCATTGTCATCGCTAATTTCGAGGACGTGAAACGGCTTGACTTCACGCGCGACATCTATCTTTATTCACAGACGACCAAATCGCTCGACGAGTTTCACCGCATCATAAAATACATCCAGCAGCACATTGCTCCGGGGTGCATTTTCCAGAGTTTCGACACCATCTGCCGTCAAGTGGCCAACCGCATGCCCAATATCAGCACTTTTGCTGCACGCCACGATCTGGTGCTCTTTGTCTGTGGACGAAAGAGCAGTAATGGGCGTGTGCTATTCGGAGAGTGTCAGCGCGTCAATCCTAACAGCCACCTCATAGAAGGCCCATCGGAAATACAGCCACAATGGTTCAGCGAGGTGAAAACCGTTGGCATCTGTGGTGCCACCAGCACGCCGAAATGGCTCATGGAACAGTGTCGCGACTACATCATCAACACCATTTGAGCCACTTCAGCATCACGTTCCACACGGTCAAGCTATTCTCCCTGCTTGCCGACCACTTCCTGGAATCGCTGTAAGAGCCATTCGTCTTGTTCGGCAATCGTCATTTCACTATTGTCGAGCAACAAGGCATCGTCGGCTTGGCGCAAAGGGGCTATCTCTCGGTGGGAGTCTATATAGTCGCGCTCCTGCACATTCTTCAATATCTCTTCATAATCGGCAGGCATCCCCTTCGCTTTCAACTCGTCGTAGCGGCGCTGCGCGCGCACTTCTGCAGAAGCCGTGACAAAGATTTTCAATTCGGCATTGGGAAAGACCACCGTACCAATGTCACGGCCGTCCATCACCACGCCTCCTTCCACGCCCATGCGCTGCTGCTGACTGACCATGGCTTCACGCACAAAGCCAAGGGTAGCAATGGGCGAAACGAAATTCGAAACCTCAATGGTACGAATCTCACGTTCCACGCATTCGCCATTCAAATACGTCTCTGGAAGGCCTGTCTCTTCGTTGAGGCGGAAAGAAATGACAATGTCGTCCATGCGTGCTTTCAGGCTTTCCTCGTCAATGACGACCTCATCAGAATCAGCACACTTGGAAATCAGTCCTTCGCGCATGGCAAAGAGTGTCACCGAGCGATACATGGCACCGGTGTCAACATAAATATACCCTACTCTCTTGGCCAATGCTTTGGCCATGGTCGACTTCCCGCATGAGGAGAAACCGTCGACAGCTATGGTTATCTTTTTCATCGCTTATAAATAGTTTGTTGGTCAATAAGAATACTCATTTTCGCTGTTCCAATCGCCGTCGGCCTTAAACGTGAACATGCGGTCGGACGAGCTGCTCCCTCCATCGAAGAAGGTGCCCGTGTATTTGGTAATGGCGTTGCGACGCATGGGAACATCGGTAAACTCACGCTCGTAGAGCACATTCTCCGAACCGTCCATCGCCGACACTTTCATCTTCAGCGAACCATCGTTGTCGTGGAGGAAAGTATACACCTCAAACACTGTGGGTCGACCTATCTGTTCCGACTTCACGTCTATTTTCACCGTTTGGCGCGAATTGACGTTACCATAGCCCGACTCTGCGCTGAACGTGCTGCTTCCACCCGTGTAGTAGAACTGCATCTTGCGGACGTTGTCGTGCATATTGTCGGTTATCTCAAAGCGGAACATCGACACCGGACGACTCAACACGAGTTCCAGGCTGTTCAGATTGTTGTCTACTTTCACTTCGCCATAATAATAGAACGTATCGCTGACGACGTTGTTCTGGAAGGTAATCTTGTCTGCCGACGATACCGTGGCATTGCCTTCCCCGTTATGGGCAATCACCACCAGACGATAGTTTCCCTCTGGCAACGACAGGGCAGCCGTGCCAAAATCGCTGTCGCCACTTTTCTGTTTCAATTCTTTGACCTTATCTCCGTCCTTGAACAAAACGAAACTGATGCGCGAACACAACTCCGTGATGTCAGTCGATGCCCGAGTGTCGAAAGGGATCTGTTCAAAACCCGTGATCCGGAGGATGAGGTTTACATGTTCTTCAGGTGTTTCAGGTTCTTCCATCACTACTTTCTCGCACGAAGAAAGCAACAATACGGCCACGATGGCCATTAAGATTCTCTGCATTTTCATATTAAAGTTATTGTTTGAATGATTTAATCTCTCAGTTTCTCCAAAGCATGAACCACGAATCGGCCACGACTGATGTCTATGACTCCTTCTTCATGCATACGATTCAACTCACGCGACAGGTTGAGGCGGCTTTCGCCAATCATCTTTGCCAAGTCTTCCATCTTCACGACCACCTCTTTCCTACCGGCAGGGCGGATGCTGTGAAGTTCCACAAACCGCGCTATCTTGTTGCGAATGCCCTGCGCTGGAACGCGCCAAGGAATGCGAAGCGAACGCTGGCTTTGTGTGCAGATGATATTGAGCAGATTGATACGGAATATCATATACTCAGTACTGAGTCTCAGCACTTCCGACTTTTCCAACCGGATGAAACTACAATCAGTGATGGCACGGAACGTCTTGGTGTAGCGTTGAGTCATGCCGAAGATACATTCTGGCTGTAAAATATTGGGCGCCGCCATTTCCTCAACGATAAAATAGCTTCGGTCGTCGGAATGGCTCTCCACCCACAGACTCCCGCTCACCAACAGATAGAGATGTGTGCATGGTGCGCCCTCTACGATCACGTCGTCGCCCTTGGCAATCTTCAAGAAACCAATTTTTGTCTGCGCCACCACCTCATTGAGGTCGCTGCGACTCATTCCCTGCATCAACGGCAATTCCAGCAACTGCTCCGTGAACTTCATTTCGTTTTCTCCTTATTCTTCTATAATCCGCTGGCGCATGGACGGTGAATACCAAATGGAATACTTACCTTTCTCGTCGGTGTAGATGAGGTAGGCCATCAGTTCGGAGTGTTTTTCCAACACCTCGCGGGCACCGTCAAGCCCCATCACCATAAACGCCGTAGCGTAAGCATCGGCTGTGGCACAATCGTTGGCCAACACTGTGGCCGACAGGATGTTGTGCTGAACGGGATAGCCAGTCTTCGGGTCGATGGTATGGGCATATTTCTTGCCACCCATATAGTAGAAATTCCGATAATTGCCACTCGTGGCCAACGCCTTGTCTTTCAGTTTCAGTACGGCCTGCAACTTTCCACTGTCGCCGTCGCCCGACGGGCTGGGGGCATTCACACCGATATGCCAAGGCTCGCGCTGGTCGTTTACTCCTGCCGTCGCCACCTCGCCTCCGATTTCCACCATGTAGTTGTTCACACCTTTTTTCTTGAGCATCCGTGCCACCACGTCGCAACCATAGCCTTTGGCAATGGCGCTGCAGTCGAGCATCATTCGCCGGTCGCCCTTCACGATGCGGTCGTCCAGACACTTCACATGCTCATAGCCGATGATGTGCAACAGGCTGTCGACTGTGTGCTGGTCGGGGTGCACACCTTCCTTGAAACCGAAACCCCAGGCATTCACCAGAGGGGCCACGGTGATGTCGAAGGCACCATCAGTCTCCTGAGACACACGCTCGGCCAACTGAAACACCTCTTTGAACATCTTGTCGACCACCACATCCTCGTTGCGATTGATGCGGGAGATGACAGACTCTTGGTTGAACATCGACAGAGCATTGTCTACTTTCTGCAACTCACGTTCGATGTCCGCTTTGTAGTTCTTGTCCGACTGATAGGCAATATGATACACCGTACCGAACACCATACCTTCATCGTGCTGATAGGGCATTGCCTGCTGTTGACGGATGATGAGTACCGTCCCTATCACTAGGAAGGCAAGAAAGCCCAGCTTCATCCATCGTTTGTATTTTGAACCCTTTTGATGTTCCATGCTTACTTGGTGTCTTTTGCGATTTTCTTCTGATGCTTCCACAGTTCGAAGACGAGATTAAACGTCGCTCCGAAATTCGACTTCGCCGTCTTCCCAAAGCCAGGCACATACCAGCATTTACCCAAGCGCCCCTCGTCACGGAAAAGGCGGTTGCGGTAGCGAACGCTCCACCCCAGATGGAATGGTCCCCAGATAGTGGCATCCACGCCGAAAGCCAACTCCATCCAATGGTAGTTGCACTTCACATCTTGGGCTTCGAAACGCGCCAAGTTATCCCACACGGGGTCGGTCACACCAGGATTACCCATGTCGTACTTGAAGTTGGTATAAGCGTAGCGCACACCACCGTACAAACGGTAGAGGTCGTGCTTGTTTTTCAGCAGGTTATAGTCCACTCCCACACGGAAATACGGAGCACTAGTCTTATACGATGTCTGCGTAGCACCGTCCACATGGTCGCAATGTCCGTAGCCCAGTTCTACAATAGGGAAATAGCGGTCGCGCAGGTTCACCCGCACGGCACCCTCCACCTGTCCGTAGTCGCCGAAAAGATGCATGGCGGGACCGAAGAGGTCGGCCGACAAGGCCACGCCACGAAACAGAGGCAGTGTGTCGGGCTCTTCCACTACTTTCTTCACCTTCTTGCCAAACTGAGCCTGTGCCGGTACGGCACCTGCCCACAGCATAAGGCTAATCAAGAGTGCGGAAATAAATGCGGAAATGTTCTCTCTGCGAGTCATAGTCTACCTTGGGATTTTGAATGACAATGGAGTCTATCACATGCTTCGTATGCGTTACACGGCTGATGGTATGGAAGAAAGAGGGGTTGCAGTCTACCGACTCGAAATGCATCTCGTCAGTCTTCTCCACCGTCACCGTGTCGGTCAGTTCTACGGAATATCTGACAACGTTCACCGTTGTATCGTTGTCCACAATCACCGTGTCGTTATATGTCCGCGTGCCATGCATCAAGAAATAGAGCACATCCTGCGGACTGTCGTAACTCATGGCCACCTTCAGCCGCGACACTTTTGTGTCTTGGTTGATCAGCACAGGGTCCTGTTCGGGCGTCAGCTGACGGGTGATGATGGTGAGCGTGTCGTTCAGCGTGTCGGCAGTCCCATCGGCTTTATAAAGCCCATAATACGAATACACACTGCTATTCAGCGGACAGTCAATCGACGTGCAGCCCGCCAGCACCAGTAGCATTGTACATATATATAATAAGGTGAAGCCCCTGTTCATAACTCCAAATTCTTCACTCGCCATTCCTAACTCCTAACTCCTCTTCAATCTGATAGTCGTTGCGTCCCTGCGACGAACGACTAATCAAGTCGCCGATGAATCCTGTCAGGAACAGCTGTGTGCCTATCATCATCATGGTCAGCGCGATGTAGAACCACGGCGAATCGGTGACCAGTCTTTGCGGAACATGGTGCCACAGCGCCCAAAGCTTGTCCACGCCAATGCCCAAGGCCGACAGGAAACCGATGAAGAACATAATGGTGCCCAAAAAGCCGAATACATGCATCGGCTTTTTGCCAAATGTGCTCAGGAACCAAAGCGTCAGCAGGTCAAGGTAACCATTCACGAAACGGTTCAGCCCCATAAATTTCGATTTGCCATACTTGCGAGCCTGGTGGTGAACCACCTTTTCGCCAATCTTGTCGAAGCCAGCATTCTTTGCCAGATAGGGTATGTAGCGGTGCATCTCTCCATACACCTCAATGTTTTTCACCACATCGCTACGGTAGGCCTTCAACCCACAGTTAAAGTCGTGCAGGTTCTTGATGCCACTCACCTTCCGCGCCGTTGCATTGAAGAGCTTCGTGGGAAGAGTCTTCGAGATAGGGTCGTAGCGTTTCTGCTTATAGCCCGACACCAAGTCGTAACCCTCATCCTTGATCATCCGATACAGGCCGGGAATCTCGTCGGGAGAGTCCTGAAGGTCAGCATCCATCGTGATCACCACATCGCCCTCGGCTGCTTTGAAACCACAAAACAGAGCCGGACTCTTACCGTAGTTGCGACGGAACTTGATGCCCTTCACATGACTATCCCTGCCCGACAACTCGCGAATGATGTCCCACGAGTGGTCAGTACTACCATCGTTGATGAAGATCACCTCATACGAATAGCCATTCTCGTTCATCACACGCTCTATCCAAGCATAGAGCTCAGGGATTGACTCGTCCTCGTTGTAGAGAGGCACCACCACAGATATATCCACTTTATTCATAATTCATCACTCAAAAATCTTAAAACTATCAACTTGTCAACTCGTTAACTTGTCAACTCGTCAACTGAATCAACCCTTCCTCATCACCAAAGCCACCGGCAGACTGACAAATACGCCCAGCATCAGATTCGTAGAGAAAAACTGCAGCGCTATGTCGATGGGCCGCAAGGCGGCAATGTTCTCCAACATGAAGCGGATGTCCTGCTCTGTCAGTCCGTAGAGTTTCATCATTTCTTGCATCTGAGGCGAAGAGGCCTGCAGCGAATACTGGCTCACGAGAAAGCCGTTGTCCAAGAACTGAAAATACAAGTATTGCGCCACTGCAAAGAGCAAAGCCGCATAAAGATAGGTCAGAATACTATAGCCATAAGCACGACGGAAACTGATTCTCCCTCCAAGCACGTCGTCGCGGAACTTGCGAAGCTTCATCGCCGCATGAACCAATGAGTACGCGCCCAAGGCAAACCACCCGATGCCATACAATGACGAGGGTGAGTGGAAGAAACCCACAAGGCAGGCAAAGCTCAAAGTCCAGAGCAATGCCACAATCGCACCGTCTACACGTGCAAATGCCTGTAACTGTTGTATTTCCTGATGATTGGCCATTCTTTGCTATTCAGAATGCAGTGACTCAGCACTGCCTGCTATTTCCTGACAATCACCGACCCGCTAGCCTGATGGGTGGCCAGAATCAGCACTTCAGCTATCTGAACATGCTCTGGTGCACTGGCTGCATAGAAAGCCACATCGGCAATGTCATCGCCCGTCAGCGGTTTAATGCCTTTATACACATTATCGGCCTTCGATTGGTCACCGTGGAAACGCGTCACGCTGAAGTTTGTTTCCACCAAACCAGGCTTCAGATTGGTCACGCGAACAGCCGACTCTGCGACATCGATGCGCAAACCGTCACTCAAAGCTTTGACGGCAGCCTTCGTAGCACAGTAGACATTGCCGTTTGCATAGGCTGCATCTCCAGCCACACTACCTATATTAATAATGTGTCCACGGTTGCGGGCAACCATACCGGGCACTATCATGCGCGTCATGTTCAGCAGACCCTTGATATTGGTATCCACCATCGTGTCCCAGTCGTCGAACGATCCTTCGTACTCTTTGTCCAAGCCCAAGGCCAGGCCAGCATTGTTTACCAGCACATCCACCTCGGCCCACTGTCCGCTCAGCGAATCCACAGCTTTATGGCATGCCTCGCGGTCGCGCACATCAAACGTCAACGCAAGCACTTCGGCACCTATCTGCTCCAGTTCCGCCTGCAAGGCATGCAACTTCTCTTCACGCCTACCAGTGACTATCACATTGTAGCCGCCCTGGGCAAAACGACGTGCGCAAGCTTCACCAATTCCGCTCGTCGCACCCGTCACCATTACTATTTTCTTCATATTCGAATGATTATTAGTATTTCAATTGCGCCTGCAAAATTAAACAATTATCTGCGAAACACCAAATCTTTCACTCATATTATCGTGAATAATTTTCGGCTGACCATCGCCAGAGAGGCATTTTGAAAAGCTGCATCGCATCGAAAAGGTCTTCAGCACCTCTGATTTGTGGCAAATGACAACCACCTACACCACAAACGACACTCCCTGCAATGTAGGCAGAGGCCTTCAAACGCGCAAGAAAAGAACTGCTCGGTAGATAAAAGATCGGGCGCCACCTTTGTACAAGACAAAGGTAGCACCCGATTTATCTGTGATGATCAGCACTTCTATTTCTCAGTCACCGCATAGTTCACGACAGGATAGACACCGCCCTCATCCTTCACGTAGAACCAGACGATATTCCAGTTGAACTGCGGGTGGTCGGGGTCGTTCAGCGACGGCAGACCCGGCACCGTACCTTCAACCGTCAACTCCTCACCGATGGTGTGTGTACTCTCGTTGGTGTGGTTGTAGTTAAAGCCCACACCGGCCTTAATGCCCATGAGGGTTCCAACTAGTTCCGTTTCCACACCGACTTCCACAGTAGTTGTATGGGAGTCGCTTGTTGCAAGACTGATCGAACGGCTGGTGCTGGCACCCGTACCTGTCATCTCATAGGAATTTCCACCATTCAGGTCATGACCTTGCAGGAACGGGTGTTTGTCGTTCACATAGTACAGGCTCGACTTCGTGTCGTACAGCGGCGGATAAGAGCTGGGGACACCAGGAGTCGCCGTGAGGTATTTCTGAGGCTTGGCCACATGCTTCTGGCTGCCCATGAGGCGTACGTAGTCTTCCAGCTTCAACCCTACGAAGCGGCGTGTGCGCGGCATAGACAAGACAAACTCTGTTCCCAGGTCGTCGGGGTCGTCGCTGCCGATAATCTCGTAGGTATAGGTGTCAAAGGGCGTAGCATGCATCACCACCACATGATCCTTGCCGGCAGCATACGTCTGACCGTAAGAGTATGTGGTTTCATGCTCCGTTGCGATACCGGCAGCTGCACTCACCTTCATGGTGAACTCCACACCAGCATCCATGGCACTCAGGAAGGGCGCACTAAAGGAATGTTCATAGCCGGCAATAATGGAGCCGCCCCAGGTGTCGGACTTGGCCGTACTGGTGCCGTCGGACTTCACCTTTCCCCAAGTGCTTCCTGCTCCGTCTGAACCGTCAAGCCCTTCATAATAAGGTGCAGCAGCGATGGCAGCATAGATGCGCGGCTCACTAAAACTAATCTCGTGCGAAATGAAACGGAAGTGTTTGGCACACTCGCGGTCAGCGAACTTGCAGATTACGGGATGGCTACAAACCTCCCCACCTTCAGAGTATCTCATCCATTGTGTGAGTTCGGGATTCTGCCAACCATCTTTCCATATCTTGCCAACTTTACCCCATCCGAAATAATCCACATTGAATGATGTTTTAACTATTGAGCTATTGCCATCGGCATTTAACCAAATCTCTCCAAACTCTGAAAAGGTTTGAACACCTCCATTTCCCGTGCCACATAGAATATTCCATATAAACATCAAGCTTTCATTTCCGTTTTCAAGAAGTTGCACCGCCATAATGGCATCGGCGGGCATTGAGAAGTTTTCTGATCTTGTTCGCGGCAAAATCTGGAACCTGAAGGTTGGCTTCATCTGGGCATCGTCATAACGCCACAGCCCGTCTCCTACAACCAAGTCTTGATTGTAGCTGCGTCCGCGGAAATAGCCGAACACCAAATCCATATTGCCCAAATGGTATCTTCGTTCATTATTGTCGGCAAAGCAATCTACCGATGTTTGACCCAGAACCACGGTCTGTTGTAAATCCATGTTTGAGTCGTATTCCAAACGATACACATAAAGAAAACCGTTTTTCGTCAGCAGGTCGTTCTTTCCATTTTCCATTCCTCTGGTAAGGAAGGCTATCTCAGGAGTGCCATGCCCGCTCAAGTTACCTACTTTCACATCGCAGAAGAGCGCATCCGATCCGTAATTCGATTCAAACAACGGTGCTTCGTTGACATGTCCCTGACTATAGACTTTCAGAGCAGCAATTCCACTAGTGCTGTTCAACAACAGCACGATGTCCTCATAGCCGTCGCCGTTCACATCGGCCACATCGAAACGAAGGTTTGGCACACCAATATAGCTGCCTTCATCGGCATAAACACGCTCACAGATACAACGGAGCGTGACACCGTCGAACACGGCAATCTTATTGGCTACGTTCATCACGATTTCCTCCACACCATCGCCCGTCTGGTCCTGGATGCACTTGAGGTTGAAGGCACGGGCAAAGTATTGGTATCTGTAGTCCGACATAATCTGATTATCTCTGTACATCTTGCGTGAGAGCTTACTGTTGTCAAACGTCGGCATAGTCCATTGGTAAGTATTTCCATTGGCATCAAGCAACGGTCGCGTCGCATAGCCGTCGAGGGTTGCATGGTTCTTCGTAGAATCGCCATATATGGTCACGTAAACCACGCCATCTCCCATTACAGAGGCCACAGAAGCAACACTGTTTTTATTCGTGCCGTCGGTGAACGCACGGAAGGGCTTGCTCCACGATGCATAGACCACATTCTCATAACCGGAAGCATTACCCTGGGCAGTAACTTTCCTGAGATGCAGATAATTGATAGTTCCGTTCACACCTATTGGCACCAAATTCTTGGATTCAAAAATCCAGTTACCTGAGTCTTTCTTCTTATAGAGCACACCCGAACGTTGCTCATCGTCATTTACACTATACTGTCGGCCACTATAGTCGAAGAAGACGCTGCTGCGGTCGGAGCCGTAGGTATAGTAAGCCCCTAACGGGCCATTCGTATTCACCAACTGCATGGGCATCCGGCGAGGAGCAGCATTCGTTTCCTCACTTTGGGAATTGAACACCTGAACCAGCATCTCATTGTAGACGGAAGGTGCAGGACGGCAACCGCGAACGGTGAAGCCACAGCGCTTCTCATGAATCACCAGCGGATAGAGCCGGGAGTCGGTGGCTTTGACCTCGAACGATACCGGGCAGCCGTGGTTGATGGTGTTGCGCGTGACCCAAGCACCGGTGAGCGTTCCTTCAACAAGTTCTCCGTTGGGGTTGATGAAACCGTGGGGCACCAGCTGCATGTGGATGGTGTCAGGGCCTTCTTCCAACGGCAGCGGCCAGTTGTAGTCGCGGTCCTTCATGAAGTCGGCCAACTTCAGACTGTCGGCATTCAGCTCTTTGATGAAAGCATAAATCTCGTCAATCGAAGGCATCTCCCACCCTTCGGGTATGGCCATTCGGGCACCCTCCATCGTATAGTAGCCCCTGTCGCCGCTGACAAAGCAAGCTGCAGCATATTCGCCAAGACCTTTCCAAATCGTGGGGTCGGAGGTTTTGAGAAGGCCGGTCATCTTTATATCCAGCGGATGGAGGTCTTCCAGCATCCACAGTAGGTCACCCGCACGTACAATCGGGTAGTTGTAGCCGTCTGCATCCTTGCAAAGGAAGAAATCGAAGAACACGTCGTGCGAGCTTTCAGGGCTGAGGTGCATAATGGTGCGCATCTCACCGCTCGTTCCGTCGAAGCGAAGAATGTCTCCCTCGTGGAAGTTCATGCGGACCACGTTGGTTGCCTCTGCATAGGCCTGCGACTGTGTGCGTATCTGCACGCCCTGCCAGGGAGCTGCGAAGGGCAGAGAGGCATTCGCCCACTGAGCAGCACCACCCAAGGCGATGTGACTGCCCGAACGAGAGCCGCCACAAATCCAGCGGGCACTCGACTTCAAGCCCTTGCCTTCGATACTGACGATGTAGATGCCGGGCGACTGCGAGGGGATGAACGCCGTGTTGCGGCCTTTCGTCACTTGAAGCGTCGCTGTCTCGAGCTGCTTGCCATCCGTCGTGAAGATGCTTATCCGAACGGGGCCGCTCTCCTTCGCGTCAAAAATCAGCGTACCGTCGCCCATAGAGGGATTAGGCGTCAGGATGGGACGTGTCACGCCTTCGCCCACCTGAATGCTCTCGATGGCTGTCGGGATTGACGACGGGTCCACCAGACGCAGGATGTCCGTGCCGCTGAGCGTCACGGGAGCGATGCTCGGATCTGTAAGGTTCGTTACTGTCACGCTCTCCACCGAGGTGGCCTCGCCCCTTGCGGCAAACGTGATATCAAAAGGTTCTGCTGCCTCTGCCCACAGGAGGTTGGGCGGAAGCCATGCTGCCAATACAGCAAGAAAGAAGTTAATAATTCTCATAATACCAATATTTTAAATTCATAATAGACATTGCAAAAGTAAAAAATTTTGATTAAGTTACCATCATTTATTTGTTAATAATTTTTAAAGAACAATAGTTTTATCATTTTAGGTTTCCGCATGTCTGGGTAACTACTGAGCACCCCAACTTATTACTCAATTTTCGCTTGCTTCAGTTTAGAGGTGAGTAGCAAGAGATGAGAGGTGAGAAATGTTAGTAAACCCTGAAAAAACTGCGACTGGGAGCATGTGAAGAGTTCTGGCACTGCAAAAAAAGAAGCCCGAAAAAAATTCGGGCTTCTGAGTTGCGGAGGCAGGACTCGAACATGCGACCTCCAGGTTATGAGCCTGGCGAGCTACCAACTGCTCCACTCCGCGATGTTATTATGACATTCTTTCTGAATGCGGGTGCAAAGGTACGACTTTTTTCCCATTTCACCAAATATTCTTCGATAAAAATGTTATTATTACCAAAAATATTTGGTTGTTTCAATGAAAATCCATACTTTTGCACACACAAACATACTTGTGCAATCATTAGTAGGAGAAAGTATATGTCTATTTCCAAGACCAGACAGAAACTGGTGGATGTGGCCAGACAGTTGTTTGCCAAACAAGGACTGGAGAATACCACAATGAACGATATCGCCGTGGCTTCAGGCAAAGGACGACGCACCCTCTATACCTATTTCAAGAGTAAAGAGGATGTTTACTATGCCGTGATTGAGGGAGAGCTGGAACGGCTGTCTGACAAGATGGACGAAGTGGCCGAGAAGAAGATTAGGCCACAGGACAAGATTATCGAACTCATCTATACCCATCTCGACATGATCAAGGAGACCGTCATCCGTAACGGCAACCTACGTGCCGCCTTCTTCCGTAACATCTGGATGGTGGAGAAAGTAAGGAAAAACTTCGACGAAGCTGAAATAGAACTCTTCAAAAAGGTCTATGCTGATGGTAAAGCCGACGGAGAGTTTGATATCGACAACGTAGACCTCGTGGCCGACATCACACACTATTGTGTCAAAGGACTCGAAATGCCTTATATCAAAGGACGATTAGGCCACGGCATGACTCCCGAGACCAGCAAACCCCTCGTGGCAAAAGTGGTTTACGGTGCCTTGGGAAAAATCAACGTCAAGTAACTACAATATTGTGTCGTGTGATTCAGTCACACGAAAAAAGCAGAAATCACTCTATAAAAATCATAAAAAAGAAATGGCATTATTAGAAGGAAAAACAGCGCTCATCACAGGCGCAGCACGCGGTATTGGTAAAGCTATCGCACTGAAGTTCGCCCAGGAAGGCGCAAACATTGCATTCACAGACCTCGCCGTCAACGAAGAGACGGAAGCAGAAATCGCAGCACTCGGCGTGAAAGCCAAAAGCTATGCCAGCAACGCAGCCGATTTCGCTGAGACAGAAGAGGTGGTGAAGACTGTGAAAGAAGATTTTGGCAGCATTGACATTCTTGTCAACAACGCTGGTATCACCAAGGACGGACTGATGCTCCGCATGAGTGAACAGCAGTGGGATGCCGTCATCGCCGTCAATCTGAAATCGGCATTCAACTTCATCCACGCATGCGTGCCCATCATGATGCGTCAGCGCGGCGGATCTATCATCAACATGGCCAGCGTCGTTGGTGTACACGGCAATGCCGGACAGTCCAACTATGCTGCTTCGAAGGCAGGACTTATCGCACTGGCAAAGAGCATCGCTCAGGAAATGGGACCTAAGGGAATTCGAGCCAATGCCATCGCTCCGGGCTTTATCGACACAGCCATGACTCAGGCCCTCTCGGAAGAGGTGCGCAAGGAATGGTGCCAGAAGATTCCTCTGCGCCGCGGCGGTACCGTCGACGACATCGCCAACACGGCTGTCTACCTCGCATCTGACCTGTCGAGCTATGTCAGCGGACAAGTCATCCAAGTGGACGGCGGCATGAACATGTAACTTGTCTACTCGTCAACTTGTCAACTGAATAATATGAAAGTTGTTTACGAAGACAATCACATTATCATAGTTAATAAGGAAAGCGGTGAAATCGTTCAGGGCGACAAGTCCGGCGACCAGCCGCTTTCTGAGTTTGTCAAGGCGTATATCAAGCAGAAATACAACAAGCCGGGCAATGTATTCCTCGGCGTAACCCACCGTTTGGACCGTCCTGTCTCCGGACTTGTTGTCTTCGCACGTACATCCAAGGCATTAGCAAGACTCAACGATATGTTCCGCAACGGTGAGATCCACAAGACATATTGGGCCATCACTCAAAAATGTCCAGAACCATCAGAAGGAACACTTACTCACTGGATTACCCGCAACACGCAACAAAACAAAAGCTATGCACACGATCGGGAAGTGCCAAATTCTAAGCAGGCAATTCTCAACTATCGGTTGATAGGAAAAACAGACAACTACCACCTTTTGGAAATCCAACTCATGACTGGCCGCCATCACCAGATTCGCTGTCAGCTATCGCATATTGGCAGTCCAATTAAGGGCGATCTGAAATATGGTGCAAAGCGTAGCAATCCTGACGGAAGCATCTCGCTCCACGCCAGAAGAATAGAATTCGTCCATCCAGTCACCAAAGAGACCATCAATGTGGAAGCACCGCTTCCCACCCAACCCCCTTGGAACGCTTTCGGACAATAATTTTTCCTATTTCGAAAGCAGTTAGTCTATAATCCGTCTGACACAACACAAAAAAAGCGTCCTCCGAATCGGCTGACCGAACCGGAGGACGCTCATCAAAAAAAGGCGGCTACCTACTCTCCCGCATTGCATTGCAGTACCATCGGCGATGGCGGGCTTAACTGCTCTGTTCGGAATGGGAAGAGGTGGGACCCCGCCGCAATAACCAC